>LNAP01000052.1_pt1 | contig 108106 bp, 103 predicted proteins | sample 602601 | NCBI WGS metagenome assembly LNAP01 (sample SAMN02440304, study PRJNA202911) | soil metagenome | biome: Subtropical and temperate rainforests or woodlands; isolation source: soil samples (1 kg each in a 20% v/v slurry with milli Q water) were... ... | reverse complement strand
ATTTCCCCGTCTGCCTCTCAGATCCACCGATTGAAGCGGCGATCGACTCAACGGCGACAAGAAGATACTATACAGGGTTGAATCGGCAATTGCAACAGGTAAAATCACCCACCCATAGATAAGCCTCAAATCATCACGGTCATAAACCATCCAACAGCGTCATGTAACTGGCAATGACAAGCCAAGCGTCCGCATCATATTCCAGAATGCCACCGGCGGCATTGCTTCGAAGGTGCGATCGTCCGGCAGCACAATCCGCCAAGCGTGCAGCAGCTGATGGTTGATCCCCTCCACAGGCTTGCCTCCGTATTTCACATCGCCCAAGAGCGGATGCCCGATGCTTTGAAAATGACTCCGTATTTGGTGCGTACGGCCGCTAATCAACTCCACCTCAACGAGCGAATACCCGTGCCCATTATTCGACGTATGGATCGGTTCGTATCTCGTCATGGCCTCCTTCTGCGACTCTTCCGTAAACCGGTGGCGGTTTGCGTCGCTCACCACGACCGTCCGGTTTCGGCTGGTCTCCCGAGCAAGCGTGCCCGAAATGGTTCCCCCCCGCTGAAGCCTGCCTTCCACAATCGTAATATAATATTTCTCGATCTCGCGCCGCTGTACCCATTGATTGAGCCGATGAAGCATCCCCGCCGTTTTGCCGATCAAAATTAATCCGCTTGTATTGCGGTCGAGCCGATTGGCGGATGCCGGAAGAAACATGGTGCTGTCTAATTGACCCTTTTTATGTAAATAGGCATGAACGCGGGTAATCATTGTGTTTTTCTGTTCGGTCTGATCCGGGTGCGTAAGAAGCCCGACGGGCTTGTTCACCACCAGCAGCTCATCGTCCTCATAAATAACGTCGACATCCGTTTTGACGCCGACAAACTTCGGTTTCCGCTCGTTGCCTCCGCTTGACTTCTCGAACGTTTCCTCATCGATATGAATGTTCAGCTCGTCTCCCGCGAGCAGCTCGTAATTTTCCTTTTTCCGCTTGCCGTTCACCCGTACTTTTCCTTGATCTATCATTTTATAAATCTGTCCTAACGGATAATTCGGCATTAAATTGCGGACATAACGGTGCAGCCGTTTGCCGGCTTCGGAAGGGGTCACTTTCCGGGTAATCATGAGTCAGCACTCCTAGCCACAAGTAATCCAAACATTATAACGCAAACGGCCTTCATCCAAAAGCGAATGACCGCCCACATTTTCCGTAATGCATAAAAGAGGTCGTCAAACGAACGACGACCTCTCTTTTAATTTCTATACTCCAGCCAATAGCTGGCCGCCCCGATGGCTGCGCCGAGCACCGCTCCGACCGCCACTTCCTGTGGGATGTGGCCGAGCTGTTCTTTCAGCGCCTCTTGCCGCCGTTCATGATAAAGACCCGGATGATGATCGGACAGCTGCTCTACTTGCACATCAAGCTGATTCAGCTCTACCGCCATTTCGCCCGCTGCCCGTCGAATGCCCATTGCATCATACATAACGATAAGACCGAATAACGAACTAATGGCAAAATCAATCGCCGGCACGCCCTTCTTAAGAGCAATGTAAGCAGCGAGCGAAGCGACGCCGGCGGAATGAGAGCTGGGCATCCCGCCCGTCTGAGTTAGCGCGGACCATTTCCATTCTCCTGTGCGAATAAACTGGAGCGGAAGCTTCATCGCTTGCGCCAAGGCGATGCTTCCCAACCCCGTTAGCATGGCTCTATTCAAATGAAATCACCTCACCCGTAGGTTCGGCGAAAAGCATCCATCTTATGCGGCAAAAGGGACACATCGACCTCCCATGTTCATCCTTGCTTCACGCAGGTATAATAATCAGTAGCCGATCATCAAGGAGGCACCGTTTGAAATGACCCGCATCGTCGACATCCGCACATCCCGTCTAAGCAACTTCTTAGCGTTTCAGAACGATCCCCTTGGCTTCTTGGTCAGCTTGCTGAAAGAAGGAGACGTGGTTTCCCTTCGGACAAGTCGCAAACGCCCCAGCTATATCGTCAACTCCCCCGAGATCGTCCAAGAAATATTAGTAACGAAAGAAGCGTCGTTTCGGAAGGGCCGATCGTCCAACGTGCTGCGCCGTACGATCGGGGACGGATTGCTGACCTCGGAACGAGAAGATCATAAGCGACAGAAAAAATATATGCAGCCCGCTTTCTATAAAGAGCGAATCCAGGCATACGCTTCAGCCGTCCGAGAAGAAAGCGCAAGGCTGGGGGAACAACTTCGGCACGGACAAACGATACCGATGCATGAAGCGATGATGCAGCTCACGCTGTCCATCATTACGAGAACGATGTTTGCCACCGACGTCGAAGAAACGAAAGCGGAGCTTGCCGCGGCCGTCGATGATACGATCGAGCGAACGGCGCGAACGCTGTTTTCGCCTTTGATCCTGCCGCTCGGCTTTCCCACTTCCGGCAACCGAATCCATCGGCAGGCGATTCGCACCCTTGAGGAGATGGTGCTTGCTTCGATAAGAGAAGCAAAGCGCAATCCGGACCCCTACCGCATGTCGATGCTAGGAATGCTGCTTGACACCCGGGACGACCACGGCGCCCCGCTCGACGAAACTGAAATTCGCGACCAGATGATGACCATGCTGTTGGCCGGTCACGAAACGACAGCGAATTTGTTGACATGGATCTGGTACGTATTGGACCGGACACCCGAGGTTGAGAAGCGGTGGACGGCAGAATTAAGCGATGTTGAAGGAAAAAATATGGATCACTATGAGCGATATCGGGCGCTGTCATACACGCAGCAGATCATTCAAGAGGCGCTGCGGTTATATCCCCCGGCATGGATTATTTTGCGGGAGTCGGAACAGGAAGTCGCCTTGCTGGAAGATGACTACCCCGCGCGGAGTTCGTTTCTCATTAGTCCCTTTGTGATGCACCGCAATGCCGACATCTTCGCCGACCCGTTGACGTTCCGGCCCGAACGGTTCGCACCGGGGGTGCCGCTGCCGCCCCGCTTTGCTTACTTTCCGTTCGGCGGCGGCTCCAGGAGCTGTATCGGCTCTCATTTTGCGATGATGGAAGCAACTTTGATCCTTTATGAATTAGGAAGACGGTTCCGGTTCCGTAACGTATCATCCCTTGAAGCGACGCCCGAGCCGCTTGTTTCGCTGCGTATGAAAGGCGGACTAAACGTGCGCGCGGAACGGCGGGCCTAAAGAAAGGAGCCTATTCATCCATGGCATTCGGAATTACAAGAGAAGAGCTGCAGCAATGGAAAAAGGAGGTGTCCGCTGGGAACATCTCCTTCATCACGCATTTTTGGCTGCACCCCCGCTATCCAGGCATTACCTCGGTAACGAAGGTCGGCTGCAGCGATATAGAGAAGCTGCGCAGCTGGGCGATTTCACATGGGCTTCCTCCGGGGAGCATGCACGATAGAGAGAGCTATCCCCATTACGACCTGATTGGAACAAAACAGCAAGAGATTTTACAGAACGAAGGACGGTTGGACCAGCTTCGTCGCTTCGTTTTGAAACAGCCATAACCGTATAGCCTCTCCAACCTGATCCAGGTTGCTCTTCCCTTGCTCGTTCACAAATGGCACGCTGTCTCGAAAATAGTCGGGGTGCGAGCCGAGCAGCGGAAGACCGAGCAGGGTTCCTGGCGCATGCCGGTGCTCATTCCAACGTAATCGCGGCCAGCGCCGTCCATCGGTGTCCCATCCGCTCCATGAGCCAATCCCGGCAACAGGGTCCTTCCTTCTCCCGCCCGCTCTGCAGTTATATACGTACATAGTCGACGCTTTCCAATCGTCCGGCACTCGGCAGCGGGGGGCCCCCACCAGGATAAGCCGGAAGGAATGCTGCAAACAAAGGTCCGGGTCCGCCTTCGACCATCGAGCGGCGGCGTGGACGGCCGCCACTCCGCCGCCGCTATGTCCGATCATGATAACAGGACCTTCCCGGCATTCGGACTGCAGCTGTGAAAGCAAACGAACTCCCCCGACCGATTGAAACCGGCTTCCCCGTTCCGCGAAAATATCGTGCCGCAGCTCCCTCAGCTGCTTCCAGCGGGAACGTCCCCAGTCGCCGTATGGGAAAGCGTATATAAACTTCGTATACGAAGGGAGCTCCTTCCAAATGGCTCGAAGGTATCGCTCCAGTGGCTCCATAAAGCTTGGAGCCGTCGCAAAGCCGGCGGCCAGCACAATGTTCATCGCTCGTTATCCCCATCCCGCCACTTCATCTCTTGTGTCACCCGCTCAATGGTGCCAATTCGCTCCGGGATGCTCGGGTGCGTCGAACGAAACCATTCCACGAGCAGCGGTTTGTCCGAGAAGTTCTTTGACGAAACAGCCAACTTCTGATAGAGCGTGATCGCTCCATCCGTCGACTGCAGCAGTTCCCAAGCATACCGATCGGCTGCGCGCTCCGCCTGCCTGGAGACTAGGTTGGCCGCAGGCAGCGAAAGGAAGGTAAGCAGCGACGCAATCAGCAGCATAAGCGGCCAAGCGCTCCATACGGAAGCGCTGTAAACATGGAGCTCTCGCCCCCACCTGCGGATGACCGTCGTAAACAACCATGCCCCGAAGGCAATGAACACAAATGAGAAAAGTATAGAGCCAACGGCGCTCCATTCCAGATGGTGCATCGAATAGTGGCCGATTTCATGCGCCATCAGAAACAGCAGCTCGTCTTCCGTCAGCGTCTGCAAGGCGGTATCCCATACCACAATGCGCAGCGATGCCCCGATCCCGTCCACATAGGCGTTGATGGCGTTCGTTTTTTCAGATAAATTCACCTCATACACTTGATCGGCGGGAATTCCCGCCCGATCGGTCAGCTCCAAGATGTCACGCTTCAACCGTTCGTCGGCAAGAGGCTCGTACGTATTGAACAGCGGGTCGATGATGACCGGTTGAATATACATCATGAACAGAAGGAACGGAATGGACAGCAGCCAGAGCGAAAGCCACCATCTCCGCACTTTCCGAATAAGCAGAAACATGGCCCCGGCTGCAACAATCATGGTCGCCCCGTGAACGGCCAATCCGACCGCTTGATCCCGAGCCCAGCTAACAGCTGGTTGAACCGAAATGCCATAGCCTCTTGAAGCAATGTAAGAGACGATCCGGATTGGAAGCGACCAGAGGAAAGCTGCCGCCGTGACGAGCGCGATAAACAACGGAAACGACAGCGCCGGTCGGCGAAACCGTTGCTTGATTGCAGCTTCCCACCGTGCGGCCGTTCCCGTCAGCAGCAACAGGAAGAAGAATGCCCATTCCGCCGCATAAGAGATAAAGAACAGCATGTCCCGCAATAGTGTATAGGCTCGCGATTGCTCCCATATCGATCCAGGCATGAAGGTCGCAGGGTCCGCAGCGGTCCCGCGAACCGCTGCAGGCACCGGCTGGAGGAAGTCAAACAGAAGGTAAACCGACCAGCCGATGATATATGCTGCCAAAAAGAGGACCGCCGCCTGGGCCGTCCTTCGCTTCTCTTGGTTCAACGAAATTCCTCCTAGACGACGCAAGAATAGCGGATCTTATCCGAACCACTCGATTAATGCAATCATAGTAAGAATGCCGATAATAAATGAATAGGTCGATGCGCCTTCATGGCCGTCCCCGTGGCTCTCCGGTATGAGTTCTTTGTAAACGATAAACAGCATGGCGCCGGCTGCGAAGGCGAGTCCGTAATGCACTAATCCTTCAACATAGGATGTCAAATAGTACCCGAGCATCGATGTGACGATTTCTACTGCCCCGGTTAAGGTCGCCACGAGGAAGGCAACCCACTTGTTCACCTTTTGATAAATTAAAAATAAAGCCACTAAAAATCCTTCAGGAGCGTTTTGCAAACCGATCGCAAGCGCCATTAGCGGTCCTAAGCTTTCGCTCGAGCTCGCGTAGCTTACGCCGACGGACAAGCCTTCCGGCAAATTGTGAAGGGTAATGGCCGTAATAATCAGCATGCTTTTGGAATCAACCGCAACGGACCTTTTCGAATGATTGAGATCCATGTGCGGCAAGTATCGTTCCATGACGCTTAAAACCGTTGTTCCGATCAGCAAGCCGATGGTAACCGCTATCAGATTGGAGTGATCAAGCGCCACAGGAATGAGATTGAACATCGTCGCGGAAACCATAATACCGGCCGTAAATGCAAGCAATATGTCTCGCCATCGGTGTGTTACGACCCGAAAGAGGAGGATTGGAATCGCACCCAGACCGGTAGCCATCGCGGAAATGATACTGCCTAGCAGAACGTCTCCCACAACATCGCTACCCCCATAAAAAAATTTGTGAAAACCTCTTGCATTTGAGATCGTATTGTTCGTATAGTACCATGAAATGGATGAAAGTGATAACAGGAGGTTTTTCCTTTGAGCGTTCATGAAGCCATCAGCAAGCATTCTCAGCAGCAGCATCGCCACCTTATACGCTTCGAGGAGCTGGATGCGCTGCGCGAAGCGGCCATTGAGCAAGCGATCGATCGCTGCAGACGGAACGAGCCGTTCACCGTAGACGAGATCAACCGCATTACGGCCGCCATCAACGAACATGCAAAGCACGGCATCTCCCCTACCCGCAAGCTCGTAACGCCGGAATTGGTGCGAGCGCATGTCGATTCCTTGCGGAGCCCATCGTCCACGTAAACGTTGCGTCATGCTTCCGCCATACACCATATGCGCCTGCCGTTCATTATAAACATTGTACAATTGACCTCTTATTTGATAAATTCCTCGACGGACCGCTTCTGCATCAGAAGCGGTTTTTTGCCGTTCGCCCGCTCACCCGCATAGGATCATCACCCTTTTGCCACACTATGGAAACCGAATCGTACGCCATGAGGAAGGTGAACCGGATTGTCAGCCTATATTCATGCGGTCGGCACCGCCGTGCCTCCTTTTCGATTCGCTCAGGAGGAGGTTAAAGACGCGGTACGCCGCATGTTCGACGGGGATATGCCTCGGCTAGAACGCCTTTTGTCGATCTTCGAGAACAGCGGCATTGCCGATCGTCACTTCTGCACGGAACTAGAGTGGTATGTTACCCCGCACACCGCGGAAGAAAAGCACCGCCTGTTCGTGACCCACGCCACGGAGCTGGCGGAACGAGCCGCAAGACAGTGCTTCGAGCGCGCCGGGATTGAGCCGAGGCAGATCGATCATGTCATCGTGGTCAATACGACGGGCACCGTAACTCCGAGTCTGGACGCCTACCTGCTGAACCGGCTTGGGTTTTCCCCGCGAATCAAACGATCCCCTATCTGGGGATTGGGCTGTGCAGGAGGAGCTGCGGGGCTGTCCCGCGCTTCGGAGTATATAGCTGCGTTTCCAAGCCACCGATGCCTGCTCATTTCGGTCGAGCTTTGCAGCTTGACGTTCGTCCGGGACGATGCGTCTAAAAGCAACATTGTCGCCACATCTCTGTTTGCGGACGGTGCGGCGGCGGCGCTGATTACCGGAACGCCGGGGCACAGCGGGGGAAGGCCGCGCATCGCTGCGACGCAAAGCACGACATGGCCGGACTCGTTAGACGTGATGGGCTGGGATATGACGAATGACGGAATGAAAGTGATTTTCTCCCGGGATATTCCTACGCTCGTAAAGCAATATATGCTCTCGAACGTAGAGGAGCTGCTTATTGAACAAGGGGTGCCGCTCTCCCAGATTTCAGCTTTCGTCCTTCATCCTGGTGGCAGGAAAGTTCTGGAGGCGTACGAGGAGGCGCTTGAGCTTCCCCGCGAAGCGTTGTCGGCGTCGAGCGCCGTCCTGCATAAATACGGGAATATGTCCTCCTGCACCGTGCTGTTCGTGCTTGAGGAAACAATGCGCCGAGGGATCGCGGAAGGAGCGTGGGGCATTGCCGGCGCGCTCGGTCCCGGCTTCAGCTCGGAGCTTCTGCTGCTGCAATTTTGAGCCTGTACAAAGGAAGGTGAAGGCAATGAGATACGAAACCGTGTTCGGTGCCGTCATTACCGCCGTCGTGCTGCAGCGGTTTCTAGAGCTGAGGCTGGCGAAGCGAAATGCGGCTCATGTCAAAAAGCTCGGCGGGCAAGAAATCGGAGCTGAACATTATCGTGCAATTGTAGCGCTGCATGCCTCCTTTTTTCTAAGCCTCTTCGTTGAGTTCATGCTGCGCCACCCCGCACCTCAGCCGTGGATGTGGTTCCCTGCCGCGGCCTTTTTGCTGCTTCAAGCGCTGCGGGTATGGTGCATATGGAGTTTAGGCGTCTTCTGGAATACGCGAATTTATGTCGTCCCCGGCATGACGCGGATCGTTCGGGGGCCATACCGCTATTTGCGCCATCCGAATTATGCGGTCGTTACGATGGAGATGCTTACACTGCCGCTGCTGTTTCAATGCTGGGTCACTGCGCTGGCGTACCCGCTCCTCAATATCATGGTGCTGCGGCGTCGAATTGCCGCGGAAGAAGCGGCGTTAGAGGCTTATGCGGCCCCGGCTCCGTAAAGGGAGGCATCTTACAACGATATGACTGACAAAACATGGAGCGCGCCGGATGCGGGAGAATATCCTTACACCCGGGGCATCTATAAAACGATGTACCGCGGCAAGCTGTGGACGATGCGGCAGTACGCCGGCTTCGGAAGCGCCGCAGACACGAATCGACGCCTGAAGGATTTAGTGCGCCGCGGTCAAACCGGCCTGTCCCTCGCCTTCGATTTGCCGACGCAACTCGGGTTGAATCCAGACGATCCGCTTGCTGAAAGTGAGGTCGGCCAAACCGGCGTGTCGGTGCCGTCGATCCACGAGCTTAGCGCCGTATTGCGCGGCATCCCGCTAGCGGAGACGAGTCTTTCCATGACCATCAATGCGACCGCAGCGGCACTTTTGGCGATGCTTATCGTGTATGCGGAGCAAGCCGGCGTTTCCCGCAAGCTGCTTCGGGGAACGACGCAAAACGATATTTTAAAAGAATACGCGGCCCGCAACACGTACATTTTCCCTCCTGAGCCTTCCGTCCGTTTCACCGTGGATGTGCTGGAATATGCCTGCAAGGAGCTGCCGGGGTGGCATCCGATCAGCGTCAGCGGCTACCATATTCGGGAAGCCGGAGCGACGGCAGCGCAGGAGGTCGGCTTCACGCTCTCCAACGGCTTGGCCTATGTCGAACAAGCGCTACAAAGAGGGCTGTCTGCGGATGAAGCGGCGTCCAGATTCAGCTTTTTCTTCTCTTCGGACCGAAATTTCCTGGAGGAGATTGCGAAGCTGCGCGCGGCGCGGCGCGTCTGGGCTCGCCTCATGCGAGAGCGCTACGGCGTCTCCGAGCCCCGAGCGATGCAGCTGCGCTGCCACACACAAACGGCGGGCTCCGCGCTTTCGGCGGCGGAGCCGGAAAACAACGTCGTCCGTGTTACGCTGCAGGCGCTTGCCGCCGTACTTGGCGGCACCCAAAGCCTGCACACGAACGCGATGGACGAGGCGCTGCGGCTTCCCTCGCCAGGCGCTGCAGCGCTTGCGCTGCGGACGCAGCAAATCATCGCCTATGAAAGCGGCGTTGCCGATTGGGTCGACCCGTTGGCCGGGTCTGTCGCGATTGAGACGCTCACCGACCGGCTGGAAGCGGAGAGCGTCTCGTGGATCCAGAAGATCGACGCGCAAGGCGGAGCAATAACGGCTGTTCGAAACGGTTTCGTACAGCGAGAAATCCAGCGTTCCGCCTTCCGGACGTATAAAGCGGAAACGAGTGGAGAGCGTATCGTCGTCGGCGTAAACAAGCACACCTCCCCGGTTCGACCAGTCACTCTCAATCGTCTCGCTCATACCGTATTGCGGCGGAAAACAACACAAGTCATCACCCCATCCTGGCGCACCCTGCTAACAGAACGCAACGCATTCGAAGCCAGACGGACGCTGCTTCGTCTTCAGCTGCAGGCAGAGCGGGGACGGAATGTCATGGAGCCGATGATGGAAGCGGTCCGATGCGGAAACACGATTGGTGAAATACATGAGGCGCTCGTTCAAGTGTTCGGACGACATGAAGACAATCATGAGGAGGGTTGGATCGAATGAGAGTGACCGTACTGATCGGCAAGGTTGGACTCGACGGCCACGATCGGGGAGCCCGTGTGCTGACCGAAGCGCTTCGAAGAGAAGGCTTTGACGCACGCTTCAGCGGCGTTCGCCGCACCCCGAAGCAAATTGCCGCACAGGCCGTCGCTCTCCAAGCCGACTGCGTCGGTCTCTCCTCGCATGTGAACACCCATCTCGCCTGGTTCCCGAAAGTGAGTGCCGAGCTCCGAAAAGCCGGTTGGAACGGATCATTGATCGGGGGAGGGATCATTCCCGAAGAGGACGTACCTGCGCTGCTGAACGCCGGGTTGGACACCGTATTTCCGCAAAGCGCGAGCGCGGTCGAAATTGCCTCAGCCATACGGCGCTTCGTTGCGGAAAAGCACGCCTTCGTCCGCTACGAGGAAGGCGTGTCTTCCCCTTCCCCGTCAAGCATCGAGCCCTCAGAACGGGGAATCATCCACGCAGCTACCAACGCCAGTGCGGCAAGCACGATCCCGTAAATAAACAAATTCCGGACGCCCGTATAGAACAAATCAGCTCCATACAGCAGCGCTCCCATCACCGTTACACAGATCGCCGTCCCCGTATTTCTAGCAAACATCAGAACGGAGGTGGCAACGCCTCGTTGATCGTTCGGCACAAGCTGCTGGACGCTCAAGATCGACACCGTTACAAGCAAGCCGAAGGATACGCCCTGCAGCACCATAGGAAACATAATGTACGCGAATGACGTCGCCTCCCCGATAAAGACCAGCATCACTCCGGACACAAGCAGTACTGCGCTTCCGATCAGCATAAGCGGTCGGTATCCCCACCGCAAGATCCAGGTGCCTGAAGGCCCGCCGACCGCAATCCATCCGATGGACATCGCAACGAGCGGCAAACCGCTTGTGATAACGCTATAGCCTTTCTCTTGGAGCACAAGCGGAATGAAGCTGGATACACCGAAAAATGCACAACTGTTCAAAAATGCATTGCCGATAAAGAGGGCCAAGGTTCGATCCTTCACGAGATTAATCGGAATGAGCGGGGCCGAAACACGGCGTTCCCACCAGATGAAAGCAACTGTAAATACCGTACCTGCAATCGCGATAGCCGCTATATAAGATTCAACGACCGTTAACGACAACAGCAGCGTGATGGAGAAAGAAAACAGCACCGCCCCCCCTACATCGACCCGGGCGCGCTTCGCCTCATACGGTTCTTGATACCATTGCAGAAACAAGAGTGCAACGAGTCCAATCGGCAGGTTAATGTAAAAAATCCAACGCCACGAAGCGTATTCGGTAAACAAGCCGCCAAGTACGGGAGCGACGATCGCCGCAATTCCCCACATTGCATTGAATGCCGCTTGGATTTTGCCGCGCTGGGCGAGCGGAAACAGATCGCTCGCAATGATCGACGGAAAAGGCAGCATCAGCCCCGCACCGAGACCTTGAATCGCACGAAAAATGACGAGCTGCAGCATGGAAGCGGACATGCCGCACAGGAGCGATCCAAGCGTAAAGATAATGATCCCGATGCCGAAGATCCGCTTCCTGCCGTATAAATCCGAAATTCGTCCGGCCAGCGGCGTCATTACGGTTGAAAAGATCATATACGTCGCAAACGTCCAGGCAAAAAGCCGCATGCCGCCTAAATCGTCAGCCACGACAGGCATGGTCGTATTCGTGATCGTCGTATCCATCGAAGCGACCAGCATAGCCAATATAATGCTCACAAGGACGGCCGTCTTGCTCCGCTTGTTCAGAAATATCATCCTCTCCTGTGGCAACCCTGCTTTAAATGCGTTACTATGATACCAAAAAAAGTACATGAGTGGAGTGGTTCTTTTGGAAACATGCGTCGTGGTGGGCGCAGGCCCTTGCGGACTCGCGGCCGCCATCGCTTTGCAGGACGCCGGAGTGAATGCGCTCGTGATCGAGAAGCACAACATCGTTCACTCCATCTACCGCTATCCTACTAACCTGCATTTTTTCAGCACCCCCGAGCTGCTTGAAATCGGCGGGGTTCCGTTCGCAACGCCGAGCGAGAAGCCGTCCCGCAGGGAAGCGCTTGAATATTACCGCACTGTTGCTCAACGCCGCGGCCTGCGTATTCAGCCTTATGAGGAAGTGGTTTCAATCCGGAAGGAGAAAGATCGTTTCAAGCTTCAAACGGCAAAAAACGGTCAAATCCGCACCTACGAAGCTAAATATGTGGTTGCGGCCACCGGCTATTTCGATCGCCCCAACGAGATCGGCATTCCTGGCGAGCAGCTTCCGAAGGTTTCGCACTACTTCACGGAAGCCCATCCGTATGCCGGCACCAAAGTCGTCATCATCGGCGGCAACAATTCGGCTATGGACGCTTCTCTAGAGCTTATGCGCGTTGGCGCCGAAGTTACGATCGTTTACCGCGGGGATGCACAGAAGCAAAAGATCAAGCCTTGGGTCAAGCCTGTCTTCGACAGTATGGTGGAGAAAGGCCGCATTCGGATGCTTTATCGGTCCAAAGTCGTCGGCATTCATGAGTCGCATGTCTTGATTGAAGACGAACATGGCATGGTTACAGAGCCAGACAATGATTTCGTGCTGGCGTTGACCGGTTTCCGCCCCGACCGGGAGCTGCTCGGCGAGGCAGGCTGTAAACTAATAGCCGATACAGGCGCGCCCGTTTTCGATCCGAAGACGATGGAAACGAGCGTCCCAGGTCTCTACGTAGCAGGCGTTGTCGCTTCGGGCGAAGACGCGAACGAAATCTTTATTGAAACAGGGCGTTACCATGGAATACAAATCGCTCGGCACATTAGCGCCGAGCGGTCGTAATCAACTTCTCTTAATTTTTAACCAAGGACAACGCGATCATCCGCCAGCCGCTCCCCGCGAATGGCGGCGAATTGATCCAGCAGCTGGCTGATCGAGAGGTTCTTCTTCTCTTCTCCACGAATGTCTAAAATAATGCGGCCTTTGTCCATCATAATGAGCCGGTTGCCAAGACGAATCGCCTGCTCCATATTATGCGTGACCATCAGCGTTGTCAAGCGATTCTCTCGAACGATTTGTTCGGTCAAGTTGGTGACAAGCTCCGCGCGGGAAGGATCGAGCGCTGCCGTATGCTCGTCCAGCAGCAGCATCAACGGGTCGGTGAATGTCGCCATCAACAAGCTGAGCGCCTGGCGTTCCCCGCCCGACAACAACCCGACCCGCGCATTCAGCCGCGATTCCAAACCGAGTCCGAGGCGTGACAGCTGCTCGCGGAACCGCTCCCGTTTCGCCCGGGAGATTCCGGCGCCGAGCCCTCGCCGAGCACCCCGCAAGTCGGCAAGCGACAAGTTCTCTTCAATCGTCATATTCGGAGCCGTACCGGCCATCGGATCTTGAAACACGCGGCCGATCCAACGGCTCCGTTCATGTTCCGGAAGGTCGTTTACTTTCGCGTCGTTGATGCGAACCTCACCTACTTCCGGCACCAGCACGCCGGACACGACATTCATCAGCGTGGATTTGCCGGCGCCGTTGCTGCCGATGACCGTTACAAAATCGCCGGGAGCAAGCGTCAGCGACACGTTGGACAGCGCAATTTTCTCATCCGCCGTATACGGATAAAAGATTTTGGTCACCGTTCTAAGCTCAAGCATTGCCGCCTACACCTCCCTCGGCCAGCTCTTTGCTTCTTCGCGCGCCGATCTTCTTTTCGCGTCTGCGTTTGTTCATCATCGGCACAATCAGCGCAATAATAACGATAAGTGCGGTCATCAGCTTCATATCGGTAGCTTCCAAGCCGTAGCGCAGCGCAATCGCGATTACGATCCGATATACCACCGCGCCGAGAATCACTGCAAGCGTAGCCCGAATAATCGTTCTGGCCCCGAAAAGCACCTCTCCGATAATGACCGAGGCCAAGCCGATAACGATCATCCCTATCCCCATCTGAAGGTCTGCAAAACCTTGGTATTGGCCTACGAACGCTCCGGCCATGGCGACCATTCCGTTGGAAAGCGCCACACCCAGCACGATCGTGCGGTCCGTATTCACGCCGAAGCTGCGAATCATCCGCGGGTTGTCTCCTGTCGCTCGGAGCGCGAAGCCGAGATCGGTACGCAGGAACCAGTCAAGCAGGAGCTTTGCCGTCACTGCAATGATCGGAGCCATAATGAGCGCGTACGTTACGAACGGCCAGATGTCGCCTCTAGGAAACAGCGTTTCCTGACCGAGCAGCGGAATGTTCGGGCGCCCCATAATCCGGTAATTTATCGTATACAACGCGATCATCATTAAAATTCCGGCAAGCAACGGATTGATTTTCCCTTTCGTGTGCAACAGCCCCGTGACGGTTCCTGCCAGCATCCCGCCGACAAAGGCAACGATCGTTGCCACCCAAGGAGAATATCCTGTAAGGATCATTGCAGCGGCGATCCCCGCCCCGGTCGTGAAGCTCCCGTCTACCGTTAGGTCCGGGAAATTCAGAATCCGAAACGTCAAATAGACCCCAAGCGCCATAACGGCGTACAGAAAGCCGAGTTCCACAGAACCGAGTAGGTAGTCCAATAGACCCAACATAGAATATGCAACCCTCCATACATGGCGAGAGTGGCCCGCAGTACGGGTCACTCTCTGGTTTTATACTTCACATACTTTATTTCACAATGTGCTTCTCTGGATCGACGATCATGTCGCGGATCGTCTGCGTAATTTCGATTCCTTGCTCGGCAGCCGCTTTCTCGCTGATATAAAGATCAAGCTGCTCTGGGAAGCCTACCGGAATCTCTCCAGGATTTTTGCCGTTCAACAAAATATCTGCGGCCATTTTGCCGGTTGTGTAGCCGATGTCGTAATATTGATAGCCGAAGGTAGCGAAGGCACCGCGTCCGACAGAGTCAATGTCCCCTGCAAAGAGCGGCAGATCGTTCTCATTAGCGACTTGGATGACTGCTTCGAAAGCGGAGATGACCGTGTTGTCTTTCGGAATGTAGATCGCGTCAGCGCGGCCTACAAGCGACTCCGCCGCTTGTAGCACTTCGGATGAGTTCGTTACCGCAGCTTTTACCACGGTTACGCCCGACGACTTCAATGCTGCTTCTGCACGCTCGATTGAAACGACGGAGTTTTGCTCGCCTTCGTTAATCACCGTGCCAAGTGTTTTCACATTCGGGAATTGAGTCGAGATGAACTCCATCAGCTTCTCAATTTCCTGCGGGTGCGTGTCGGACACGCCAGTTACATTCGCTCCCGGCTTGTCCAGCGCAGGCACGAGGCCTGCTCCAAGCGGATCCGTTACAGCCGTAAACACGACAGGAACATCTTCAATCTCCTGCGCCAACGCTTGTGCGGAAGGCGTGGCGATGCCAAGCGCCAGATCGACGCCGCCGCTCTTGAATCCCTGGGCTATGGTCGTGTTGTTCGTCATATCGCCTTGAGCGATTCCAACTTCCACTTCCAAGTTCTCACCTTCAACAAGGCCGCTGTCTTTCAATCCGTCGAGGAAGCCTTGACGCGTCGCGTCCAGCGAAGGATGCTCTACGATTTGCGAGATCCCGATTTTGTAGGTTTGTTTCTGTTCCGCAGCCGGCGGCGTTTCTCCGCCCGTCGCCGGAGTGTTCCCCGCATTGTTCTGCGAACCGCCCGTTCCGCCGGCACAACCTGCCGTAAATAGCAATGTTGCGGCCGCAACCATGGAAATCAACGTATTCTTTTTCATCTGTTCGACTGTGCCCCCTCGGTCATTGTAACGCTTAAACTTTACATTACTAAAGTATAGCAACTATTTTATAATGTTACTAGAAAAGCGTCAACAATAGAAAACGCCGCAGCTCGGCCGCTTTTTTCCAGCACGGGGAGCCTTACGGCGAGTTCCAATCCCTCAAGACATCTTCCGCATCTAAGGCGTAATCGAAATCCTCGATATCAAACAACTGGACCGGCACTTCGCATTCGATCACGCGCTCCAAGAAGTCGACCTGATCGGTAATAATCGGCAGCTGCTCCCTCATGGAGGTCAGCAGCAGCTCCGTTTCAATCGGGTCAAAGGTTTCACCGTACTGCGCATTTTCCATCGAGTTGACAACGACAAACGAAACGTGCTCATTCACCAACAGCGGAGAACTGACCCGCCAAGGGGCCGGGAAAGCGCGCTCGATTTTTTTGCGGTTTAACGGTTCTTCGAAAAATTCAATCAATTCCTTAATCTTCTGTTTTACATGGGAGTCGTCCGACGGCTCCGGCATCACCGGTTCGCTGCCCTTCAGCATGTCATACAATTCTAAAATCGTCGAATATGGCAAGTAGTACTCTACCGGTTGGTTCGGGACCATCAGTTCCCCATAGATAGCTACCATGACCGCTTCGATGACATAACGGCGCTTCATCTGAGCGTGTCCCCTCCTAAGCTTTCCATCGCAGTCTCAATTGCTCCATTACATTCATAACACAAATGAAGAAAAAAGTTAAGGTTCCCATGTCAAAGAAAGCCGTCCCCCGTTAATGACGAGAGACGGCTTATTCATTCACATATTCAGTTCAGCCCGTTTAAAATCCGGCTTCTTTCATTAAGCGGACTTCGGTGCATGAATTACGACAAAACGCGGAGAAACATCCAGCGGCGCCAAATGCAAATCCAAACAGTCGAAACATTGGGTGACATAGCAGTCCGCCTGCTCCGAAATTTCGGTGCCGCACTTGCTGCACTGCCGTGGAGGAAGGTTGTTGAAAAAGGAGACGACCGATCCGTTCATTGCCCGTTCACCATCCTTGTTGCATCATCTGTATTACATTGTAATATAACAGACGATCTCAGGCAACCGTTATTTTGAGCCCTCCATGTCACTCCCCCGTTTCGATGATCGCTGTCGTAATTTTTTGCAGCCGCAAATATTCGTTCCGTACCAACGTCGGCTTGAAATATCCGAACAAATAAGCGGCTTCTTGAAACTGCAACCCCGGGTAGCATACCACTTCTTGATTGGTGAACGGATTGTCAAGCAGCACCTGCCATTCGCCGTTTCTGTCCGACACAGCTACGTGCTCGTAGACGTGTTCCATCCAGCGCAGTGAGTCGAGAAGCTCATTCCAAACATTTTGCCAGCTTGGGCTGAATCGGGCCGGTTCGGGAAACAGCGACGACGCCTTTTCCACTTGAAGCTTGACTCGACCAATGCTTTCTTCGTTCTCGATTTGCTTTAACGCGCGCATAAATTGGTCGAGAAGCTGTCGAAAAGCGGAGTACCCTTCCCTTTCGACGTGCTGCTTCAACTGCTCAAGCTCGGACTCGTCGACCGTCTGCAATCGGTCAAAATAATTGATTGCTCTCACCCGCATGTCTTCATCCTTTCGTCATTTAACAAAAAGCCCCGCCGTCACTCGGCGGAGCCCTTCTTCGTGCGCAAGCTTCCACTGTCGTCTTCATACAGCTTCCGGCTCATGTCGTTATTGAGTTTCACGTTCATCAGCTTCAGACGCGAATCCTCCACGCGGATCGGCTCCCAGCCGGCCCGGTGCTCTGCGGTCCGCTGCGCCTCCTGCAAATCGTCCCACCACTCGGCACCGAAGTAATCCAGGTCGTATACGTTGCGGAGCACCGCGGTTGCGATTTCGCCGGTTTGCGTATGCTTTAATACATAGGGCATAGGCAGCCCTTCCTACAAATACGGATTTTCGTGCTTCGCCTTCAAGCGGAACCAACGACGCTCCACTTCATCCTCGAAGGACTTGTAAGCTTCCGTATATTCAGGCTTCGTCATGTGCTTCGTCTTACCCATCATCTTCAGCCAATCGCTGAGCGGTACCCGCTTGTTTTTCTCTTCCGGGTTATACGTAATGCTCGTCACCCCGTGCTCAATTTCATAGAGCGGGAAGAAGCAGGAGTTGACCGCATTATCGATGATGGTTGCGCCGTCCTTTTCTTCCGACAGCCAGTTGAGCGGGCACGTAATCAAGATTTTGCCGTAAACCATGCCTTCGTTCTGCGCGTAGTACTGCGCCTTCGCCGCTTTCTTCAACAGATCCTGCGGATGCGCTTCGCTGCCTGTGAAGACGTACGGAATGTTCGTCGCCGCCATAATTTGTGCCGTATCCTTATGATGAAACAGCTTGCCGCCCTGATGCTTGCCGACGTTGGACGTGGACGTCCTGTGCCCGAGCGGCGTCGAGTACGACAGCTGGGCGCCAGTATTCATGTAACCTTCATTATCGTATTCCAGAATGATCATCTTATGGTTGCGAAGCGCGGAGCCGATCGCAGGTCCCATGCCGATGTCCATGCCGCCGTCGCCGGTGATCATGACGAACGTGAAGTCGTCCTTCAAGCCGTACCGGTCAAGCTCGCCGCGGCGCTTGCGTTCCCAGAACATCTCTACGACGCCCGAGAGGGTCGCTGCTCCGTTCTGGAACAGGTTGTGAATGTAAGTCGCTTTGTGCGAAGAATACGGATATCCCGTCGTTACGACCATCGCGCAGCCCGTATGGAACAGCGCCACGATATCCCCTTCGATTCCTTTAAAGAACAGCTCGAGGCCGGAGAAAATTCCGCAGCCCGGGCACGCGCCGTGTCCAGGCGCCAACCGCTTCGGCTTCTTCGTCAGCTGACGCAGCGGCGGAACCTTCACTTTCAGCTGCCCGCTCTCCTCATCTTTCGTGACAGTGATGAGGCCCGTCTTCAAATCTTCGTACTTCATCGGCTCCAATACGCGCTGAGGCGCCTTATCCGGGTCGCCCGGCGTATGGCCGTAGTAATCGAACGGCTTTTCGACGTATCCTTTTTTGACGGCATCGAGGCCGAACTCGAAGAACGCGATCGCGTCTTCCAAGAAGTAATCTTTGCCACCGAGGCCGTATACACGCGAGATGACATGAATGTCCTTGACGTTGTTCGAGAAAAGAGCGGCTTTTACTTCGTTGACCATATTGCCGCCGTGTCCGCCGTACGAATCTGCACGATCGCCTACGACGACCGCTTTCACATGTTTCAACGCATCAGCGATTTGCTTTGCAGGGAAAGGACGAATCAAGTTCGGGGCGATCGCGCCGACCTTCAAGCCCTTCTCGCGAAGTTGATCAACCGCCACCTTCGTAATTTCAGACGCGGAGTTCAGCATGAACAGCGCCACTTCCGCATCCTCCATCCGATACAAATCGAGAATCGGATAGTCGCGCCCCGTCAGCGCCGCATACTCCTTGCGGATCTCATCGTACACTTCGCCAGCAGAGTACATCGCCATAGATTGCTGATAACAATTGTTAATGTAATCCGGCTCGTTCATGTACGGACCGACCGTAATCGGATTGTTGCGGTCAAGCACATGAGGGAATTCCTGCGGCGCCTCGCCGACAAAAGCGTGAACGTCCGACTTGTGCGCGAACGTCTGCACGCGGCGCTTCTGGTGCGAAGTGAAATATCCGTCAGACGCTACGAGTACCGGCAAGCGCACCTTCGCGTGTTCAGCAAGTTTAATCGCGATAATGTTCATGTCGTATACGGCCTGAGGGTCGCGGCACATCAAGATCGGCCAGCCGGTGTTAAGCGCGTAATACAAGTCCGAATGATCGCCGTGAATGTCAAGCGGGCCCGACACGGAGCGGCATACCAAATTCATAACCATCGGAAAACGGGTTCCCGATTGGACCGGCATCTGTTCCAGCATATACAGATATCCGTTGGCGCTCGTAGCGTTGAACACACGGCCGCCAGCAGTGGATGCACCGTAGCAAATTCCCGCAGAGCCGTGTTCTCCGTCCGCCGGAATCAGCTTAATATCGTGCTGCCCGTTCGCTTTCATCAAATCGAGGAACTGCGCTACCTCCGTAGACGGAGAGATTGGGAAGTAACCCATAATATGATAGTTGATTTGGTGCGCAGCGTAAGCCGCCATCTCGTTGCCCGACTCATACACGATGCGCTGTTCAACCGTTCCTTGCTTGACTTCCTTATCGTACTCGATCGCCATATTGATTCAGCCTCTCCTTTCACTCTTTGGTTAAGCCCACTTAAAACGATGCGGGACCCGATGCTCCGTACCGTATCCGTCCGTCTCCCGTTCCTCACTGAGCGCTTCGGTCGGGCAGGCGGTGACACATTTCAGGCAGCCTTTGCAATATTGATAATCGATTCCCTGCAGGAACATCTGCGGACGGCCTTTCTTATCCGGCAATTCGTCCCAGACGAAGCAGAAATCCGGGCATACGGTGTCGCATGCGGCGCAATGAATACACTTGTCTTCGTCAAAATGCGGCATCATTCCGTTACGGGAAATGCTAAGATCCTTCAGCACACTGTTTCCAGGGTTCGTAATGACCCCGCCGATCGGTTGGGTTTCGTACCCGAGCACCGGAATATCCCACCGCTGAGGAAGCGGCATTTCCGTGCCTTCCGGCAATTCGAACGAATGGAACTTCACCTCGTCATAACCGCGTTGGAACGTGCGAAGCGCTGGTTCCACCGCCTGCGGGTATTTCTTCTCGAGCGCTTTGCGAATAACGCCGCGCATATGATCTGCATCGAGGAAATCGCACAGCCGGAACATCGCCCCGAGCATCGCCATGTTCACCCGATTTTTCTCTTCAAGCGCGATGGACGTCGCGTCGATGACGGCAACCGTGCCTCCCGCCAGTTTGAGGTTCTCCTTCAGCACATCAGGGGACCGTCCGGAGTTGACAAGCACGATGCTGTCGGCGTACACGCCGCTTACGACGTTGATCGTTTTTGCCAGGTTTTCGTGAAAAATGCCGACGATATGAGGCCTTTCCACCGGAGTCGTATCCCGAATGTCCGCATTCGTATCACAAAATCGAATGTGCGCTTTTACCGGCGATCCTTTTTTCTCGGAGCCGTACGAAGAGAAGCTGACTCCATTAAAACCGCTTCCAACAACGCCCGATTCGGCAATCATTTTGCCTGCTAAATTGGCTCCCAATCCGCCAATCGATTCCAAGCGTATTTCGAAAAAACCGAGGTCATTAGTTTTTGGTAGCTGTGCCATCACGTTTCCCCCTTACGCTGTTCCAGAGAACAACCACATGAAACAGTTTCTTAAACCATAGTATAACAGGAAATGTTTAGAATGCGTACATTTTTTTGCACTCAATAAAAAAATGATACATCCGGCAGTTGTCGCTCTTTCACAGTAAAAAACAGATGTCGACTATTGTATAACACAGGGAGTTTTTCGAAACTGTTTTTCACAAAGATTTCAAAAAATCACGGCTGGTGAGCAAGGGAGGAAAGAAAGTCTTACTAGAAAGAGGTTTACAGTCGAGGTCTGAAAATAGTTTCAGACGCTCATAAACTAACGAGCGTCTGGGAAGGTCTCTATTTTCCAAGACCTAAGGCGCGAAGCTGAATAACGGCCTGCGACCGGTTATGGATTCCGATTTTATTGTAAATTGTACTAATATAATTACGGATCGTTCCATCGCTGTATTTCAGCAGGGCGGCAATTTCGCGATTGTTGTACCCCCGCGCGATCAACTCAACAATTTCGATTTCCTTCTCGTTGAATTGAAAGTCCTCTACGGTTCTTTTCTTATCTTCTTCTGTCATTCCGGCGGAGGAAATCATACGGGACAATGCATGGGACAACACATTGGCGACAGATACATCCAGGAGCAACTGATCCTCCATTACATATCGGATATGCTTCAACAGCTGTTTCCAGCCCACATTTTTATAGACAAACCCGTTCGCCCCGGCGGCAAGAGCATGAAGCAGCGTTTCTTCTGTTTCCAAATCGGTTAAAATAATTACTTTTACTTGCGGATAATGGGTTTTGATCCAGCGTGTCGACTCTATTCCGTTCATCGGCTCCATCATTACGTCCAGCAGCACAACATCCGGGAGAAGCTTTTCCACAAGCTCACATGCCTCTTGCCCGTTTCGGGCCGTGCCGATCACTTCCATATCCGGCTCTAAATCGATGATTGACTGAAGACCTACACGCAATAAGTTTTGGTCATCGACAATCAGGATTTTCACCTTCTCCATGGTCCCCATCCTCTATCATTAATCTTGCTTTATTATAGAGGAAGCACGGACGCGGCCGTTGAACAATTGACACGCGCAAATTTTTTACAACGATTTACAGTAACAAACGATGTGAGCTTTCAACGTTTCATTATTCCAACCACAGCTTTATTACCCCGAGCACAAGCCCGATGGCAAAGCCGCACAGAGCGCCGTTAATGCGGATCCACTGCAAATCTTTTCCCACGTGCTCTTCCATCATCGCAATCAGCGTATCGTTATCGAGCTTATCGGCATTTTGCTTAACCAGCGCTCCGATAGCGTCGTGATTTCGTTCCACCATGGAAGCCGCCTGATTTTGAAGCCACCGGTCCAGCCCTTCATAGCGCTCAGGCTGATCCATCCATTTCGACAACGTACGCTTTAAATAAGGTATCGCTACCCGCTCCATCCACTCCGGCGAAGCGAGCTTGTCCATGACAGCCGTCCGACCGCGAGTGAACATCGATTCTAATGCCCCAGCAATCATCTCGCTGTTCGAAAGCCGTTCCTTCAAGCGGTCCGCTTCCTCGCGGACGCGAGGCCGATTGGGAATTTCAAGCAGCGCGGCCCGAATCGACTGCAGCACCGACTCGCGATACGGATGTCCGGCCGTTTGCATTTCATAGAGCGTCGTTGCCAGAAATTGCTGTATCAATCCGCCGAGCCGCTCCTCGTTCATGAACCCGACGAACGCATTGACGGCAAACCCCATAAAGCCGCCCATCTGCATATTTTCCAGAGCTTTTGCCGCAATGGCACCCATACGCTGCTTCGTTTCTTCCATCCCAACGATTTGATTGGCCTGTCTCAGCACCGCATCTAGCAGCAGCTCCTCGTATCGGTGATCCAGCAAATAGTTGCTCAACCCCCGCAGCATCGATTCGGTATCCACCCCTTTGATGCCGCGGCTGACAATAGGAGCCAGCCAGCGTACCGCCTTCTCCGGATCCACACCGGACACCGCTTGGATGGCGGTTCCCCGAATCAATTCTTGAGCCTCCGCACTGTCGAGCTTATCATGAATAAGCCGCAGCACTCGCTCCGTAACAGGAATTCCCTGCATTTTCTCAATGATGCTTTCCTTCGTCAGGAGGTTCGTCTGGATGGCGTGAACGAGCGCCTGGGTTACTTTATCCCGATTCCGCGGAAGCAAAGCGGTATGGGGAATCCTAAGTCCCAAAGGATGCCGGAATAAAGCCGTCACCGCGAACCAATCCGCCAAACCTCCGGCAAGTCCGGCTTCAAAACCGGATTGCAAAATTAGGCCGTACGGAGCTCCCGCGATCGGAAACGTCGCAAGAAAGCCTGCGCCCATCACCCCGAGCGATACGGCAGCAGCGTGTTTCGCGTTCTTCTTCAAAGCTTATCCCTCAACTTTCATTCCGATTTCCATCCGATACGGATGAAGTATACACTCCATAGATCACGCGAGCAAATCAAACGCTCATGGCAAGCGGTCCGCTCCTGCAGCCGAAGAACGCGCTGAACCTTCCAATGCATAAGCAGCCTCAAATCCTGCAAATTCAGTTGATTCATATAATAAAGCTCGATTTCCCCGGGTTTTGCAGCACCGTTCCACCTCGGTGACCATTCCGCCCTCTCCTCTTTCGACGCGTCAAATTTCTCTTTATTATAATGATTTCCAACCTTTGTGGTAAAATAAGGCTATCGTACAAGCTGTTATTGATCCGAAAGGAAGCGCACTGTGATTAAAATTTCGTTTTCCAATTCGCCCTTTCAAATTATAACGCTTACCTATGTCCTCATTTCATTGGTCTTTGCGTTTCTGTACTGGCTTCCGCTCTTTCACTACGGCAAACTGTCGTTTATCGATGCATGGTTCATCTCTTCGAGCGCGCTTAGCACGACCGGCCTTGTTACGGTGAATCTCTCCGAAACGTTCACGCCAGCCGCGACATGGCTCATGGTGCTCGAAATGCAGATCGGGGGAATCGGCATCATGGGCACGGTCGGGTTTTATTTGTTTTTGCTGCAAAAGAACGCTTCTTTACCTCAGTTAACGCTGATGGGCTTAGACCAAAATCAGCGGAGCCTGAAAAACGTCAAGCGCCTTGTCATCTTTATCGTATTGTTCTCGCTGATTACGGAAGCCGTCGGTTTTGCCTTCTTTTTTCCGGAAATCGCAAGCCGGACCGACGATCTGTTCTCTGCATTCCGGCTAACCGTGTTCCACTCCGTTTCCTCCTTTACGCATACCGGGTTCGATTTGTTCGGAGGGACGCTGACGGCATTTGCGGCTGAACCTGTTTTTCTTATCGTAACTGCCGCGCTGGTGTTTCTGGGCGGAATCGGGTTTCCGACCGTCTGGGAGCTCATTTTTTTACGAAACAAGAAAAAAAGCCTGTATACAAAAGTGAATTTGTTCGTACATGGACTGCTGCTCGTCGGCGGAGTCGTCCTCTTGTCGCTGCTGGAATGGATGAATGCGAGAACGACCGGCACAATGGATATTGGCCATAAGCTCAGCAACCTTCTGTTTGTTTCGGTCAATGCGCGCAACGGGGGATTCGCCAGCCTTGATTTTTCACAATTGACGCCGGCAAGCATCATGCTGCTGCTCGTGCTCATGTTTATCGGCGGCTCCGCAAGCAGCTGTGCGGGCGGAATCCGCACGTCCACCTTTGCGATCCTGGTGGCTAAGACATACAGCGCCTTTCGCAGAAAACAGGACGTCGTTTTATTTCGAAAATCGCTGTATGAGGAGGATGTTTCAAAAGCATATTTGGTGTTCATGCTCGTGCTGGCCTTATTTTTGATCGCCACATTCATGCTGTATATCTTCGAGCCGCAGCTCGATCCGATGCATTTGACGTTCGAGGCAATGTCGGCATTGACGAACACCGGTTTTTCTCTCGGAGCAACCTCCGACCTATCCTCCGAAGCCAAAGTGTTTATAACGCTCTTGATGATTATCGGCCGGATCGGTATTATTTCCATCATTTACAGTGTCGTGAAACCAAGAAAATCAGGTGTGAAATATGTAAAAGAATCCATTATTGTCGGATGAGGTGACTCAATCATGCGCAAAAAATTTCTAGTTGTCGGACTCGGACGCTTTGGCAAAGCCGTCCTGAGAGAATTGTCCGCGCAAGGACACAGCGTTGTCGGCTGCGATAAGCAGGAGGAAGATTTGGAATCGGTGCAGCAGTATGCCGATTATGTCGTTCAAGGCAATGCTGCCGACGATGCGGTGCTGGATGATCTAAATGTAGAGGATTATGATGCCATCGTCGTCGCGATGGCGAGTGATTTCGAATCGTCGCTCGTCATTACGGCGAAGCTGAAGAAACGCGGCTGCCAGCATGTCATCGTGAAATCGAACGATCATTTCCGCGGCGAAATTCTCTCCAGCATTGTCGGCGCCGACCAAGTGGTATACCCCGAGGAGGAATCGGGAAGACGGACCGCGAAGCAGCTTGCGATGCCCGGTCTTATGGAATACGTGCAGCTATCGCCGCACTGCAGCGGCATCGAGCTGAAGGTCCCCGAAGCGTTCCTCGACAGAACGCTGCAGGAACTCGATCTACGCAAGAAATACGGCGTTACGGTGTTGATTATCAATCGCGAGAAGCTTGATTTTCCGATCGTGTCTCCCACGGCGTCCGAACGGTTTCAGCCCGGCGACACGGTTTTCGTCGTGGGGACGCCGGAAGACCTTGATCGCTTTCAAGATCATTACAGCTCTTAAAAAAGCTCCTCGTAATTTCCGAGGAGCCCGACAAGTCAGGATATGGAATTCATTTGTCCGTATAAAGCAATGTAGTGGAGAAGTTCCGGTCTAACAGGAAGGACAAATTCGGTCGGCCCCAATTCAAACAAGCCGCTTCTACTATGCACCGTCGCACCAAGAGTCCGGATTCGATAATGATCCTCTCCGATGCCCATCATCGCAATTTCGTTGCTGGCATGCCGCCGGGCTACAAATTGAACGGGACGGCCCTTCGTTTCGTAAGGGATCATGCTGACAATATGCTCAAGCTTGATGATGTAATTCATATGCGGCTTCTGGTACACCAATTCCTTGGTGGATACCGTAAGCCCGTAATCTTTTTTCTTATGGGAAAGCTTCAATTCGCCTTCAAGCGATTTAATCTGCATGAGATCGTTGTTCCTCAAAGCGGTAGAACCTCCCTCATGGGCGATTACGCCAAGCAGGCGAGATCGCCGGTTTTGTAGAGTGTACCACAAAACCATAGGGTGCTCCACCCTCTCTTCCCGAAGAACAAAAGGGAATTTATGACTTCCAGCCTTTGATCTCGGAATCGAACGCTTCCTTGGTGATGAGCGGCTTTTCCAAGGAAGCGGTTGGAATGAGTCCATTGTACTTCTTGATCTTCCGGTTCACATCGTCGAGGGCGTACTCCCAGTCACCCATAACTCCGCAGCGAGCCAACTTCTCCAATTGTAATAGTCTATCGCGGATTTCATATTGAAGCACTTGCCATGGGGCCAGCGTTGCAGCCGGTTTCTTCGTCTCCCTGGCTTCATTCGTTCTTCCGCGCTTATACAATTCCAATACGACTCCCATGCTCATTATAGATCATCCCTCCAAGAGATATTACGGTTTCTCTCCCTCTCTTGCTTTCATTGTATCAAGGCATTCGTTTCCAAAGTGTGACGAAATATTGAAGCTCATGACAAATTCGTGACAGCGGCGCCTGCCCTCGCTTCTTGAAGAAACGGAGACGGTTCCCCCCGATAAAACAGATGAAGGCGATGCAGCGCCCGCGTGCAAACGGTGTAGAACAGCTTCCGCTCTCGTTCTTTTCCGTATCGTTGTTCTCCTGCGTCCCATATGAGCACGGCGTCAAATTCAAGTCCTTTCGCTAAATAAGAAGGCAGTACCACAACACCTCCGCGGAACGACTTCGAATGCTTGGATAGAAGATGGGCTTCAAGCCGCGCGGACAGCAATCGAAACGCCTCCTCGCTCTCGGAAGCGGTCTTTGCGATGACGGCGATGGAAGCGAAGCCTTCCTCCATCCATGCCCGAATTCGGGCCGAAGCCTTTTCGGCCAACGCATCGCTCGTTTGTTCGCTGCTCACCCTCTCGATCGCCGGCGGTTCCCCTTCGCGTTCAAACGGTTCGATCCTACCCCCTTCAGGCAGTATTGCGCTTGTAAACTCAACGATCGGGCGGGTCGAGCGATAGCTGCGCTGAAGCCGAACAAAAGCTGTTTCTTCGGTTGGAAACAGCGCCTCGAGCTCCCCTTCGCCGATTCCTCCGCCAACCCCGTGAATGGCCTGGCGTACATCTCCCAGTGCCGTAAATCCGGCATTCGGGAACATTCGCTTCAGATACGCCCATTGCAGCGGCGTATAATCCTGCGCTTCATCGACGACCACATGGCGAATGCGATTCATGCGGGAAGCTCCATGAAGCGCGTCCATTAAGTACAAAATCGGAACGGCGTCCTCATAAGCCAACTCTCCATCGGAGGAGAGGCGGCGGACGGTCGCTTCCGCCCAATCGGCCCCTTTATAACGCTCACTCGCAATCAAATTTCGGTAAGTCGCTACAATGTCAATAAACTCCATTCGTTCAATCTGCTCATGCAGCGGCTTAAACGCCTTCTTCACTTTCCGTAGGCTCTCCCGCTTCAGCTCCTCTTCCGTTCCTAGATAGGACGGCGTTTGCATCCACTTCCGATATAACGCTGCGGCGCGTTTCCGTTCCATGTCAACTAAACGCTCGGTCAGCTGCTCCTGCATATGCTCGATGCGCCGAGACAGCTTCATTTCCCCGAACGTGCCGTAAAACAGCTTCGTCATCTCAGCCTCGCCGATCAGGACGCGATCCTTCCGGGTGAGCGGGCGAAATGCGACTCCACCCCTTGATAGGCCCGCCGCATATTCGTCCAGCTCGGCTGCGAACGCCAGCGACGACTTGTGGCGAATGCCGGCCAGCCTTGCCGTCGTTTCGGGCGACTCGTGATCCTGGTACAGAAACTCAAGCTGATCGTACGGATGCTCCACGCCACGAACAGACCGCAACCGGAGCCAGATATAATTGTAAAACGTCATTTGCGGGATGCGGTCTTCTCCAAGCTCCGGCAGCACGTTCGAAACATAATCGTTAAAGACGTCATTCGGCGAAAACAAAACGAGCTGTTCCGGCGTCCAGACGTCGCGGTACTTATACAGCAAATAGGCAACCCTTTGGAGCGCGGCAGACGTTTTGCCGCTGCCTGCAGCGCCTTGCACGAACACATGCCGGGCCGTCGTTTCCCGAATAATTTGATTTTGCTCGCGCTGGATCGTGGTCACGATCGATTTCATTTTCGCATCGGCGTTTTTCCCGAGCATGGACTTTAACATCTCGTCGCCGATCGTGATTCCGGTATCGAACATCGAGAGCAGCTTGCCTCCGCGAATAACGAACTGTCGCTTGAGCGTCATCTCGCCTTCAACGCGGCCTTGCGGCGCTTCATACGAAGCGGGCCCGGGGCCATAATCGTAATACATCCCCGAAACGGGGGCGCGCCAATCGTAAACGACAATTTCATGAGAATACTCATCCGCAAGCGACATTGTCCCGAGATAGATCGTTTCCGTATCCGTCGAGCCTTCTTCTCTAAAATCAAGCCTCGCAAAGTATGGAGACGAACGCAGCTGATGCAGCTTCTCGGCGCGCCCTTGCGCCAGCCGATAGCTTCTTGCCTGCTGAGAAAGCTCCTGGGCCTGCTGTGTTAGCTGAACGGCCGCTTCAAACCAGTCGTCGGTATCGTATACAAGGTCGTCCAGCAGGTCCTTTCTGCCGCCGACCAGCTCTCCCCGGCGCCCTTCGGCCGTCGCGGTCGACCGTTCGATTTCTCGGTCAATCTGCTCTATCACTCGGGCAAGTCTAGCCTCTTCCTGCCGCTGCTCTTCCCTATCGTTCATGCTCATCGTTTTTGAATCCTCCATGCGTTTCGTAAACATTGCTCGTTTATTATTGGCAAAACTGGCGAAACCTAGGCACAAGATCAGTAATGGAAAGTGGTTGATGATAGATGGCAAATCGCTTTTTTCTTCTGCTGCTCTCGGCCGGATTGCCGCTGTCGGTCGCAGGCAGCCTGCTCCATTGGCCCGCCACCCTAATGTTTGGGATCTACTGCCTCACGATCATCGCCCTTGCATCTTATATGGGCCGTTCGACCGAAAGCCTGGCCATCGTTGCCGGACCTCGGATCGGTGGACTGTTGAACGCCACGTTCGGCAATGCGGTGGAGCTGATCATCTCCATTTTTGCCTTAAAGGCCGGCCTTGTCGAGGTTGTTCTTGCGTCCCTCACCGGCTCGGTGCTCGGCAACCTGCTGCTTGTCGCGGGCTTCTCATTTTTCGTGGGAGGCGTCCGGTATAAACGTCAGGAGTTCAATGCGAACGACGCAAGACACAATTCGGGCCTGCTCATCTTTGCGGTAGTGGTCGCCTTCGTGATTCCGGAAGTATTCTCGATAACCATGAGCGAAAGCGATACGTTCAAGCTCAGCCTCGGCGTATCCGCTCTGCTAATCCTGCTCTATTTGGCCGCACTGTTCTTTCGCTTGGTGACGCATCGCGGCGTATATGCCGATCCGAGCGAGGAAGAAGAGACTGTCCATGAAAAACCGGAATGGAGCCGTACGACCGCGGTTCTGGTTTTAGCCCTAGCTACCGCAGCGGTCTCCTATGTATCGGAAAACCTAGTGCATACGTTCGAAAGCGTTGCGCAGCGGTTCGGATGGAGCGAGCTGTTTATCGGAATCATTATTGTCGCCATTGTAGGCAACGCCGCTGAGCATGCTTCCGCGATTATTTTTGCCTATAAGAACAAAATGAACATCGCCGTTGAAATCGCTATAGGCTCGACGCTTCAGGTCGCCATGTTCGTCGCGCCGGTTCTTGTTTTCATATCGCTTTTGTTTCCCGATAGAATGCCGCTTGTATTTTCATTGCCCGAGCTGATCGCAATGGTCACTGCGGTATTTTTAACGGTAACCGTCACGAACGACGGAGATACGAACTGGTTTGAGGGTCTGACATTGATCGCGGCGTATCTCATTATGGGCATCGGGTTTTATTTGTTGTAACCGTGCCGCTGCTTCCATGCGGCCAGCTCAGCGTAGATGCCCGCCATCTGCTCGACCGTTAACCGCACCAGCCCGCTTGTAGAAGGCCCGATAAATTCACGAACGCCGGCGACCGTCTCTTCGGACTCGGACTGAAACCCCCAGGCCGCTCCGCGTTTCCCGCTGAAAGCTTCATATACGCCTTTCCCTACGAAGCAGGCCGCTTTCGGCCGAAAGGCAGCCAGCTTCGTCCTGAGCAGTTCCCGCCCTTCCTCGTATTCTTCTTTTGTAATTTCGTCCGCCGTTCGTGTCGGACGCGCAGCGATATTCGTAAAGCCGAAGCCGAGCGCAAGCAGCTCATCTTCTTGGTTGGAGGCAAAAAGTCTTGGCATCAGCCCGCAGCGAAACATCACTTTCCAGAACCGATTGCTCGGATTTGCATAATGATGCCCCGTCTGACTGGAGCGAATGCTCGGATTATAGCCGACGAACAGCACGCTCAATCCTTCCTGCAGATGGTCAGGTATCGGCTGCAGTATGGCGATCACCTCCTCTGTAGTATGCCAAAAAGACTGCCGAAATGCGCCTCGACAGTCCGCAAACGAAATTGTTTAGTTGGCGGCTACACAAGCAGCTGAAACAAATCCGGATTCTTATTCAATTCCATGTAGGAAATTTTCTTCTCCCGCAGCCGTTGGAGGAGCGGTTCAAAGTCTTCGCGGCGCTTCAGCTCGACGCCGACCAAGGCAGGCCCGTTTTCTTTGCTGCTTTTCTTTGTGTATTCAAAGCGCGTAATATCGTCGTCGGGACCGAGTACGCCGTCGAGAAACTCCCTCAATGCGCCCGCGCGCTGCGGGAAATTAATGACGAAATAATGCTTCAATCCTTCGTACAGGAGCGACCGTTCTTTCACTTCCTGCATCCGGTCGATGTCGTTGTTCCCGCCGCTTACGACGCAGACGATCGTGCGGCCTTCAATTTCGTGACGGTACGCGTCAAGCGCCGCTACCGACAAGGCGCCGGCCGGCTCGGCCACGATGGCGTTTTCGTTATATAGCTCCAAAAGGGTCGTGCACACTTTCCCTTCCGGAACGACCAGCATGTCGTCGAGCAGATCGCGGCAGATCGAGAACGTCAGCTCCCCCGCCCGCTTGACCGCCGCCCCGTCGACGAAGCGATCGATGTCCGAGAGCGGCGTCACCGTCCCGAGATCGAAGGAAGTCCGCATCGTGGGCGCTCCTGATGCCTCTACGCCGATCATTTTCGTGTTCGGGCTCAGACGCTTGACGTAGGTCGCTACGCCGGCTGCAAGGCCGCCCCCCCTACTCCAACGAACACATAGTCAATCGCTTCTGGAGCCGCCCCGATAATTTCGGCGCCGACCGTCCCTTGACCTGCGATAATCGCAGGATGGTCGAACGGGTGCACAAATGTCATCCGGTTGATTTCCGTATGCCTCAGCGCTTCATCTAGAGCATCGTCGAACGTATCGCCGACAAGGCGGATTTCAATGTGAGGACCGCCGAACCGCTCCACCGCGGCGACTTTCTGCTTCGGCGTTGTTGCCGGCATGAAGATGACGCCCGGAAGCCCCAGCACGCTGCAGGTGTAGGCAACGCCCTGGGCATGATTGCCGGCGCTTGCGCACACGACGCCGCGGGCGGCCTCCTCTTCCGGCAAGCTGCGGATAAAGTTATAGGCGCCTCGGATTTTAAACGAACGGACGATCTGCAAATCTTCGCGTTTCAAATATACCTTGCAGCCATATCGTTCCGACAATACGGCATTATATTGAAGCGGGGTCTCCACGATTTGTTCCTTGACCCGGGTATGGGCGATGACGATATCTTCAATGCGTACTTGCGCTTCAGTCATGGAACTCTTCTCCTTACCATTCTCTTGATTCTTTATATTAGGTTTCATATTTTCATAAATGACCGCTAATATCAAGCGAGAACGATCGAATTACTACGAATTTCTATCCTTAAGAAGAAAGCTCCACTACCGTGCGCCCTTTTCCCTGGCCGGTAAAAACCTTGCCGAGGGCTTCCGCAAGCTGTTCAGGCCGGATGTATTCCGCAACCTCCTCCAATGTCTTTGGCTTCCATATGGTTCCCAGCCTTTTCCAAACCTCGATCCGTTCCTCCATGGGGCAGTAAACGGAATCGATCCCCGCCAGTTGAATGCCCCGCAAAATAAACGGGAACACCGTCGTATGGATATCAGTCCCTCCCGTTAATCCGCTGACGGCACAGGTGCCTCCATACTTGAGCTGAGACAAAATGTGCGCGAGCCCCGGCCCTCCGACGCAATCGATGGCACCCGCCCAAAGCTGCTTTAAGAGAGGCTTGTCGGGAGCCGACAGCAGCTGTTCGTAAGCAATGATTTCGGCGGCGCCTAACTGCTTTAAATAGGAGTGTTCTTTCCCTTTCCTCGTGCCGGCGTGCACCTCATAACCTGCCGTAGCAAGAATGGAGACGGCTATGCTGCCGACTCCGCCCGTCGCGCCGGTAACGAGCACCGGGCCGTTTTCAGGTGCAAGGCCGAGCTTCTCCATGCGAAATAAGCTTAACGCCGCCGTAAAGCCTGCAGTTCCGAAAATCATTGCTTCCCGCAGCGTCAGCCCGAGGGGAAGCGGTACGGCTTGGTCGGCAGGCACGCGCGCATATTCGGCATAACCGCCGTGACGGGCGACGCCTGTCTCAAAACCGGTCACCACGATCGGGTCGCCGGGGCGAAACCGCGAATCCGCCGATGCCTCCACTATCCCGGCAAAATCGATGCCCGGGATGAGCGGATAGCTGCGCACTACGTTTCCATCCGCTTGCACGGCTAAAGCGTCTTTGTAATTTACGTCCGAATATGCGACGCGCACCAGCAGCTCTCCTTCGGGAAGGTCGTCTACCGATAAAACACGCTGCTCCAATACGATTCGGGGAGCCTCTTCCTTGCCATTCGCGCCAACCTCCCAATCAGCCACCCACGCCCGAAACCGAGTCATACGATTCGTTGTCCCCTCTCCATTCGTGCTTTAGACTCAAGCGACAAAACGGAGCGGGCGACTTGTCGCCCACTCCGAATCAAACTTCCGGTTTTCCCACTTGAACGATCCCTGTGACCGCCCTTCGGTGAAGTTTAGTCTTCTATCGTAGACAGGTCCCCTACCGGGAGCCCCAGCTCCTTCGCTTTCAATACACGCCGCATAATTTTGCCGGATCGAGTTTTCGGCAGCTTATCGATAACTTCGATCTCACGAGGCGCCGCGTGCGCTGCAAGCCCCGTCTTTACATGCTGGCGAAGTTCTTCCAACAGCTCTTCGGAAGGCTCATAGCCTTCACGCAGCGACACAAATGCTTTAATAATCTGCCCGCGAACGGCGTCCGGTTTGCCGATTACGCCTGCTTCCGCTACAGCCGGATGCTCGACGAGCTTGCTTTCCACTTCGAACGGACCAACCCGCTCGCCGGACGTGTTAATGACGTCGTCAACCCGACCTTGGAACCAGAAATAGCCGTCTTCATCCATATACGCAGAGTCCCCGGAGACGTACCAGCCTTTCAGCTGGAAATATTCTTCGTATTTCTTGGGGTTGTTCCAAATACGCCGCATCATCGAAGGCCAGCCTGCGCGAATCGCCAAGTTGCCAAGCGTATTCGGCGGCACCTCTTTGCCCTCATCATCGATGATCGCCGCTTGAATGCCGGGAAGCGGGCGTCCCATCGAGCCGGGGCGAATGTCCATCGAAGGGAAGTTCACAATCATGTGGCCGCCTGTTTCCGTCATCCACCACGTATCGTGGATGCGGTGCCTATACGTCTTCATTCCCCACCGAATGACTTCAGGATTGAGCGGTTCACCGACAGACAACACATGGCGCAGACTGGACAGGTCATGGGCTGCAACCACCTCGTCGCCCGCCGCCATCAGCATTCGGAAAGCGGTTGGAGCGCTGTACCATACAGTGACCTTATTGTCCTGAATCGTACTGTACCACCGCTCTGCCGAAAACCGTCCGCCGCGGATCAAATTCGTCGCGCCGTTCAGCCATGGGGCGAATATGCCGTACGACGTTCCCGTTACCCATCCCGGGTCGGCCGTACACCAGTAGATGTCATCCTCTTTCAAATCCAATACCCAGTTCCCGGTAGTATAGTGCTGGATCATAGCGCCATGGACATGCAGCACACCCTTAGGCTTTCCTGTGGACCCCGAAGTATAATGCAAGATCATCGGATCTTCCAAATCGAGCCATTCGATTTCCAGCTCCTCGGACGCAATCGCCATTGCTTTCCGATATTCGACCTCTCCGGCTTCCAGTTCTCCTTGCCCGTCGATCAAAATGACATGATTGAGAGCCGGCAGCTGATCGCGCGGAATACGTCCTTTCAGCGCGGTTGTCGTCACGACGACGGAAGCTTCCGCATCCGACATTCGATCCTGAACCGCCCCTTCCATGAACGCCTCGAACAACGGTCCAACGATAGCGCCGATTTTCAGCGAGCCGACGATACCTGCGTAAATTTCCGGCGTGCGCGGCATGAAGAAAAAGATGCGGTCGCCTTTTTTCACGCCTAAGTTGCGAAGCATATTGCCGAACTGATTGGAAAGCTTGCGAAGCTCTTCGAACGTATATTGCTCCGTACGGTCGTCGTCTACATAAATGAGTGCCGTCTTGTCCTTCCGATCGGTCAGCGTATGTTTATCAATCAATTCATAAGCCATGTTCACTTTGCCGGTCGTGTGCCAGCTGAAGCGGTTATGAATATCCTCCCATTTGAAAGACCGATAAACCTCCTCATATGAAGGTAAGTTAGAATCCTTCGCCGTTGCCTTTAAAATGTCGTTTGTGTTTATCTCCTGCATAAACGGTACTCCCTCCCGCGCCAATGAAAGCGCTTATAAATAATTATATTGTATATTCACAACTCCGTCACAATTTGTGCTCCATTTGTAGAATTCGAAGGTTGAATTGCAATTACGGGATGTGAATGTACTGCCGCTGCGTAGGTCCGGGCCGGCGAAAGAATTTCTTGGAAGCGTCGCGCGGCACCGGAATTTCTAAATCGCCAAACCATTTTATTTTAACATTGTAAGCGCTTTTGAACCAGGGTGTCCTTTGTAACGGCCCCCACTTGAGAATAATAACGCATTCTTTTCCATCTTTACAATGGAAACTATCGACTACGGATTCAGCACAACGATTTTTTCTTTTTAAATCTCTACCGACTGACCTGGCTCCAGCGGATGACCCTTCAAGCCGCTCGCCTCCAAATTGGCTGCGAAGGCGGCTCCGTCCTGGGCGATTCCGGGGAACGTGTTGTAATGAATCGGGATGACATGCTTTGCCCCGATCCAAGCCGCCGCATCAAGCGCATCGTCCGGTCCCATCGTGTAAAAATCTCCGATTGGAAGGGCCTGTACGTCGATCTTATGGCGTTCGCCGATCATTTTCATGTCTGAAAATAACGCGGTGTCGCCGGCATGATAAAGCGTTTGTCCGCCGAGCGTCAGTAGTACGCCTTGAGGCTGGCCGGCATAGAAGAGCTGATCCCCGTCCTGTACCGAGGAGCTGTGAAACGCTTGCGTAAATTTCACCCGAATGCCGTTCGTCTCGAAGCTGCCGCCTGTGTTCATGCCGATCGTCTTTTTTGCGCCCTTTCGCCCGAAGTAACCGGCCAGTTCCACGACGGCGATAATCGGACAATCGTTCGCGTTGGCGATCGCCAGCGCATCCCCGATATGGTCGCCATGTCCGTGGGTCAAGACGACTGCATCCGCCTTTACATCCTCCGGCTTCATCGCCGCTTTCGGATTCCCGGTGAGGAACGGATCAATGACGACACGGCGGCCGCCCCCTTCCACCAGCAAGCCCGCATGTCCTAGAAACGTAATGTGCATATTCATCTCTCCCATTCTCATAAATTTTTCCTTACGTCACCTTATTCAACATTACATTATCACAATGATTTTCATTTGAAAAATATGGATTCCCTCCATGTATCCGCACCTTATTTTGGCTTACAATAACCATACAAACATCTTTTGCGAGAGGTGGACTGCTGGCTATAGGACATTCAACCGCAACGCAGATTATCCTTCACTATCATCGTTTTGACGGCAATTATGACGGCTGGAACGTGTGGGCATGGCCGGTCGGCGGCGAAGGCTCGGCTTTTCCTATGGACGGTAAAGATGATTTTGGCGTGTACGGCATCTGCAACGTGCCTCCGGCCGACGAATGTCCGGCCATCGGCTTCGTGCTGCGGCTATCGACGCCTGACAACGGATGGGCCGACCGGGAAATCGGGGACCGAGTCCTTGTCAGGCAATACTGGGATACGGCGGCTTCTGAACTATGGCTCGTCCAAGGCGAATCGCGCATGTACCGATCTCCCGAAGAAGCGATTAGGGCCCCGAGAATTGCGGAAGCCGATCACACTGGCGTCGAGACGGTAAGGGTAAGGCTGAATGTTCCTTACCCGGTCGCCGATCGTTTGCCTCCGTTCGAGCTTGTGACTGAGACGGGCGATCCTGTGGAAATCATCGAGGTGGAGCCGACCGCCGACATTCAGACGGGCCGCGGCGGCGTCACCTTTGCCATTCGAACGAAGAAGAGCTTGTCGCTGGATGAGCGTTATACCGTTTCCCTCCCCGGTTATCGAAGCGCTCGGGTAAGTCCGGCGGGTCTTTACGACGACGAACAATTTTGCATTCGCTATCACTATGATGGGAACGATCTCGGGTCCGTTTATACGCCTTCTTCCACTTCGTTTCGGGTATGGTCGCCGTTATCGGAGGAGGCGCAAGTGGTCGTGTACGAAAAATGGGATTCGCCTATAGGAAAGGTGATTCTTATGGAACGATCCGCACAAGGCACATGGACCGCAGTCGTCGAAGGCGACCTGAACGGCGTGTTCTACATGTTTCGAACGTTGCGGAATGGAGAATGGACGGAAGCGAGCGATCCGTACGCAACGGCGATCAGCGTAAACGGACGAAGAGCAGCGGTGATCGATCTTCGGCGGACGAATCCGCAAGGCTGGCATGACGATCGGCGGCCCCCGCTTGCCGCGGCGACGGACGCCATTATTTACGAGCTGCATGTTCGGGATGCGACCATCCACGCTGCGAGCGGCGTGAAGAACAAGGGGCGGTATGCAGGCTTGACGGAATCGGGCACGTCAACCTCGGGCGGCATCCCGACAGGGCTCGATTATATCGCGCAGCTTGGCGTCACCCATGTGCAGCTGCTGCCGGTCGCCGATTACGCTTCCGTGGATGAGACTCGGCCGGATGAGCAGTACAACTGGGGCTATGACCCGCAATACTACTTTGCGCCGGAAGGCTCGTACGCTACGGATGCATTCGACCCGGCCTGCCGCATCAAGGAATTAAAGATGCTCATCCAAGCGATGCACCGGAAAGGGCTTCGCGTCGTCCTGGATGTCGTGTACAACCACGTATACGCAGCCGAGCCGTCCCACATGGAACGGCTTGTGCCGGGCTATTACTTCCGTTACAACAAAGACGGATCGCTCGCCGACGGCAGCGGAGTCGGAAACGACACGGCATCCGAACGATCGATGGTGCGCAAGCTCATCGTCGATTCGGTCTGCTATTGGGCGAGGGAATACCATATTGACGGATTTCGTTTTGATTTGATGGGCATCCACGATATCGATACGATGAACGAGGTTCGGCGGCGGTTGAACGAGATCGATCCGTCCATACTCGTTTACGGAGAAGGCTGGGATTTGAATACGCCGCTTCCGGACGATCGTAAGGCGACGATGCGTAACGCCGAAAAGCTGCCCGGAGTCGGGATGTTTCACGACGCGATCCGGGACGGCTTAAAGGGCGGTGTGTTTCATGCCCGCGAAAGAGGATTTGTGAACGGCGAAGGACTTCGTCTGCAAGAGGTGAAAAAGGGTATCGTCGGCGGTGTGGACCACCGCAGCGGAATCTCCGGCTTTGCGCTGCAGCCGGAGCAGACGGTCAATTTTGCTGAAGTTCACGACAACCACACGCTGTGGGATAAACTCGCGCTCTCGAATTCCGAACACGACGATGCTGAGCGACTCAGCATGCACCGGCTGGCCACGGCGATCATCCTATGCTCTCAAGGCATCCCTTTCATCCATGCGGGACAGGAATGGTTCCGGACGAAAGCAGGGCATCACAACAGCTACCGTTCTCCCGATGCCGTCAATGCAATCGACTGGGGGCGGGTGGAACGCCATTGGGACACGGTGCAGTATGTTCGCGGTCTTATTGCGCTCCGCAGGTCGCACTCCTCCTTTCGGCTGCGTACGGCCGAAGCGATCAATGAACGGCTCTATTTTCTGGACGGCCCAGACGGGATTCTTCAATATAAACTGCTTGGGCGTGAGAATGGCGACCTGCCTTACGATACGTTTGTCATCGGATTCAATCCGCTCCGTCACAATATCGAAGTAACGCTCCCGCAAACAGCGGGACACGAGTGGGTTCAGCTAGTCGACGGTTCACGGGCCGGTACAGCCCGACTTCAGACCGTTTTGGGAGATACGGTGGTTATTCCTGCGCTGCAAGCGGCCGTCTGGGCGAGATAACCCTCTCTTTTCATTCAACGCGAAAAGCGCCCCTTGCAGGAGGAGCGCTTTTCGTTTGCCGGTTTAATCGGCTGGTTCTTTGGCGATGTTGTTTAAGCTTGGCGGGTAATGTTCAGCCTTCTCCGTCCGGAGCGTATCCGCCTCCTCTTGCATGCTCGACATGCTTTGCTGTTCGTTATAGCTTCTGCTCGGATGCTTCGGCTGAGTTTCGCTTCGTTCATCAACATTCAACGTCATTCACCTCCGTTTCCTTCGTTCGGTTGCCGGAAAGCTGGGCTTTCGCCCGGCGGACAAGCTCCTTCACCATCCGTCCGCCGATCTCGCCGCATCACGTCATACTGCAACACTGCCATTTCCTGAGCCGCTTCCGGCACAACGAGACGGTTTCGATTTCTTCGCGCCATGGAGACGACGCCTCCTTTCGATCCCACACCGACCTATTATTTCCGCAAACGACCGTATTTATCGACCAACGACAAAATCGCATCCGCCGGCCCATTTACAAAAGAAAGGTAATAATTTCCTTAAAATTCGAAAAAGCCGGTTGATTAAGCATTAAAAACGGAGAAAATCGAGCGGAAAACGGCCGATACTCCCGTTTGCTGGCCCCGAGCTGTTTTGAAAAATATACGGGTTTCGCTATAATTGATCTCATTGCACCATCGTGCTCTTATGATAGAGAGAGTGGAGGATGTCTTATGCATCGATGGGCTTCTTTTTTTTATACGCCATTTTTTCTATTTTCCTTATTTTTGACGGTCAAATACTTCGGTCTTCAATTGTTGGTGTTTCACAATGCCAACCCGTTGGATTGCCTGATCGCGGCGGTGCCTTCGCTGCTGCTGTTTCTGCTTCCGATTGAGCTCGGTTTTCGAAGACGCAAGCTGCTTGCTTACTTGTGCATGAACGCCGTGCTGTCGGCAGCGATGCTGGCGGTGGTCGTATATTACCGGCAATTCGGCATTATAGTGACGTACCACGCGTTCACACAAGCGCATCAGGTCATTGATGTAAGCGACAGCATCTTGGATTTGCTTCAGCCTTTATATCTTTTGTTCTTCTTAGACATCGCCATTTATTTCGCGCTCAAATGGCTGAAGCTCACCCCCGCCTTGAACGAAAAGCCCTTCATTCCTAAAAGTGCGCTCGTAGGCGGGCTTGCGGGGTCGCTCCTCACGTTAAATTCTTACGCATATACCCATGGCGACATCTTGAATGAGATGAAGCAAGCAGAACGTATGGGATTGATCAGCTACCAGGTGCACAAGCTGGTGACCGGGGTGCGCTCGGATATCAAATCCGCCGCAATGCCCCCTCTTACCCAGGGACAAATACGGTCTGTCAAGGGAATTGCCCCCATTGACAACCCTAAGGAACGGGGGGCCGCAGAAGGCCGTCACTTGATTGTCGTGCAGCTGGAGTCGTTCCAAAACTTCTTGATCGGCATGGAGCTGGGCGGACGCGAGGTGACGCCGGTGCTTAATGATCTCATTGAGGAAAGCTATTATTTTTCCAACGTGTATCAGCAAATCGGGCAGGGCAATACGTCGGACGCCGAATTTATTATGAATACATCGTTCTATCCGCCTGCTCAGCAAGCGGCGTCGCAGCTGTACGGAGGCAAACGTCTGCCGAGCTTGCCCCGGCTGTTGTCGGAGAAAGGATATGAGACGGTAACGCTTCATACGAATGAGGTGGAGTTTTGGGAGCGGGAAGATCTGTACCCGGCGCTCGGGTTCGATCGCTATTTGGACAAAGCCTATTTCGGCGAAGAGGATTTGATCGCTTTCGGGGCATCCGACGAAGTGCTATATCGAAAGAGTATGGACGTATTCAAAGAACTGGATGCGTCGGGGAATCCATTCTACGCCCACGTGATCGCCATGAGCCCGCACCATCCGTTCCTGCCGCCTGAGACGAAGGAGATGCTTTCGCTCCCCGAGGAGTGGGAAGGGACCGATATCGGCAACTATGTAAAAATGACCAATTACGCCGACCGCGCATTAGGCATGTTCATCGAATCGCTAAAGCGGGAAGGCCTTTGGGATCGGTCGATGCTGGTTGTGTACGGCGACCACTTCGGCGTCTCGTCTTATAACCTAAAGGGCGATGAAAGAGAGCTTTTGGAAGCCAAGCTGGGACATGAATATGATCTCCGAACCGTGCATAACATTCCTTTAGTCATTACGATTCCAGGGGTCACCAATGAAGGAGCGGAGTTCTCCGGACTCGGCGGCCAGGTGGACATAATGCCTACGGTCACCAACCTGCTCGGTATCTCCTTGAACGACCATCTCCATTTTGGCCAAGATTTGCTTAACACTGATGACAACGTGCTGGGCAGCCGATTTTATTTGCCGACCGGTTCGTTTCTAAACAATGAGATTATGTACATCTCGGGGGAAACCTTCGGGGAAGGCACGGTCATCCCGCTGACCGCCGGGGATCCGATTTTGGAAGGCGACCCGCTGCTGTATCGGGACGATTTCGTGACTATTATGAGGCTGCTTGAAATGAACGACGCATATTTGACCGCTTTGCCTGAAAGATAACAAATCTTAACTGAACTTCTGCTGCCGGCTTCACTTGGAACCGGCAGCGTCATTTTCCCTGCTAATTTCCTTCCTTATCCCCAAACAATCTCCTTAGGTCATCTAATGAATAAAACGTTCCCCGCCAATACATCCCGCTCCGGCGGTGCGTCAGCCAAACCGAGCGCACCAATACGGCAATGAGCATCATCGCCGACACCGGGAATACGAGCGCATCCCATCCAGGTTCCCGATTCATAAGCCGAACGTATATGAGATAAGTGCCGACCATACACGCAGCCGACAAAAGCAGGAGCATTAAAACGGCGTCCCGGGCCCACAGGAGCCATAGGAAGGGAACCACAAAAATCGCCGATTGAGCGATTGCTGCCAAGGAGGCAAGCCACAGCCTGTAACCGAAGCCGGAATAAATGTTCTTTTCCAAGCCGAGAAACGCTTCCTTAAGCGACGTGTACCACTCCACGCGAATGTGCTCCGTACCGATTGCGATACGCTGCCGCAAGCCCGTCCGCTTCACGAGCTTGCCCAGCCGCAAATCATCGTCGGGCCGCATCGCCAGCGCGCGATGCGTGCCGATTTCCTCATAAGCGTCCCGGCGGAGCAAATTGAAAGCGCCGATTCCCATTCCTCCCGTCCTGCGGCCGTCGTCATTCCCGGTCCAAGGGGAAACATACAAGCAAATGGTGAACAAAAAGTAATGCACAAAGGCTCGAAGCCAGAACGATCGAGTTACCAGCTTAGGCGTTAACGCAACATGATCCGCTCGTTCCCTGACTGCATAAGCGACGCTGTCTCGAATCGCATCCGGCGAGAAGCGGACATCCGCGTCCGTAAATAAAATATAGGACCCTTTTGACTGCAGGTATCCTTGAAACAGCGCATGATTTTTCCCGATCCAGCCTTCCGGCAGCTGGGTGATGTGAATGACCTTCAACGGAATCGCAGATCGGCCTTTTCCTTCCGACCATGCCTTAAGCGCATTTAGCCTTGCCCCCGTCGCATCGTTTGATCGATCGTTTACGGCAATAATCTCGAGCCGCGGATACGTCTGCCGCATCAGATGCTGCACCGTCTCCTCGATCGTTTCCTGCTCCTCCTTCGCCGCAATAATGACGGAAACGAGCGGCAGCCGCTCCGGAAGCGGTACGCCGGATCGAAGCGGACGAATCCGCTTCATGCCGAAATAAGATCGATGAAGTGTAAAAAACGAGACGCCTAGTGCCAATACCGCAACGGCCATATCCAACGACAACGCATACGCCTCCTGCCGGAATGTTCTTCAAATGAATTCATTTATTATATCGGCTTGCGGTTGGCTGCACAATGCGGCGATAGTGAGCGGAAAGAGAAACGGAATCATAAGTAAAGATTTGCTCCCAATCTATGGTATGATAAATGCTGAATTTTATCGTAGGTGAAGGAGCGGATTCAGGAATGACCGAAATTACGTCTGTAGAGCAGCATCGTCAAGAAGCGCCGAACTCGGTACGGTGCATGATTGTGACAGTTTCCGATACGCGTACCCCCGACACGGACAAAAGCGGACAGCTTATGCGGGAGCTGCTGGAAGCTGCAGGCTATACGATCGTTCGTTACGAAATCGTTAAGGACGAATATGCAAACATTCAAGCGTTGATTCGGGAGGCGGCCGCGGACGATTCCGTCGAAGCGCTGCTGCTGAACGGCGGAACGGGCATCGCTCCCAGAGATACGACCTATGAAGCCGTTAGGGATTCACTTGATAAAGAGATGCCCGGGTTCGGCGAAATTTTCCGTTATTTAAGCTTTGCGGAGGATATCGGTCCCGCCGCCATTCTAAGCCGCGCAACCGCCGGGGTTGTCGGAAAAACGGCCGTATTTTCGACACCCGGCTCAAGCGGTGCCGTCAAGCTTGCTATGACCCGGATCATCGTTCCCGAGCTACGCCATGTCATGAGGGAAATTTATAAGAAATCATAAATGAACGACAATATGCTCCGCCGAGTTCGGCGGAGCATATTGTCGTTGCAAAGAATACGTCAGCACGGGGTCAGCACAGGCTCAGCGCAGTCGCCGAACCCAAAAACCGCCTTTGAAAAACTTCGGCTCATACGATACGATGAACGCCTTTGGGGAAAGCTCCTCCAGTTGCTTCATAAGACGCTTCTCATTACTCCGCTTCACCAGCACCTGCATGACGGTTCGCTTGGCGTCTTTTCCATCTGCAGACCACGACGTGACCCCGTACCCCAGCGCCCTGAGTTGGCCGGGCAGCTCAACCTCCAATGAGTCGACGATCACCTGCACGTTGGAATAACCAAGCGCCAGACGCTCCTCAATTTTGATCCCTACATACACGCCTGTTCCCCAACCGATGCAATAAGCGGCAATATTGAGCGGCTGATCTAAGTTGTTCAGTACGATGTTGAGCCCCATCAAATAGATGAAGACTTCAAATACAGATAGGACAGAAGCGAGAAACTTCTGTCCTTTAATGACCAGGATCATCCGTAATGTAAACAAAGAAACATACACGATGTTAATAACGATAATCGTCAATGCTAATCCAGCGATCCACATAAAGCGTTGGCTTCAGTCCCTTGTCGCGATATATTCCGGGCGAGGCGCTTTCGCTGCGAACGGCTCGACTAATTTGTTCTCTACACTATTGTATACCAAGAACACGTTGCTGCGCGGATACGGCGTAATGTTGCTGTTGGACCCGTGCATCATGTTGCAGTCGAAAAAGACGATCGAGCCAGCTCTTCCTGCCGGTTGGTCGATGCGGCTCTGATTGACGAGCCACGACAAGCTTTCCTCATCCGGAACGCCGAATTCTTGAGCGCGGAGCGAGCTTTCAAAGTTATTGTCCGGCGTCTCCCCCACGCAGGACACATAATAACGGTGCGAGCCCGGCACCACCATCAGCGGGCCATTGAATGGATAGTTGTCGCTCAGCGCAATGGAGCAGCTCAATGCGCGCATACGCGGCATGCCGTCCTCCGTATGCCACGTTTCAAAATCGGAGTGCCATTGGAACTCCTTGCCCTTAAAGCCGGGCTTGAAATTGATCCGCGACTGGTGAATATACGCCTCGCTGCCAAGAATTTGCTTTACGGCTCCCTGCAGCAGCGGATGATTGGACAACGCCTTAAACACTTCGTTGTCGCGATGCACGGCAAACACCGAACGCACCTCATCCCCATTCGGCTCAAGGATGACCTCCGGCCGTTTAGAGCCGCGGGACGCCTTTAGTGTTCTGGAAAGCTCGGCCTGCAGCTGTTCGACTTCCTCCGGTGAGAAAAAGCCCTCTTTGAAAAGATAACCGTTTTGCTCATAAAAATTCAAGTCTTCTTTTCCAAGAGGGCCGTTGAAGCTGTTCGACCACACGACTGGATCTTGGCGTTCTAAGATTTGCGTCTTCGCCCTCACCCTCGACGGGTACAAATCTTTGACTGCTTCGTTCGTAGTCATCCGTCTTCTCCCCTTTTGCCAGAAATGAGATTTATGTTTCACTCAAGTTTACGTCAATAAAGGATAAGCCCCTTCCTCGTCATGCGTCTCTTGTCCGGTACAAGGCGGGTTAAACACACAGACAACCCGCAGATCGGTCTCGGCGACAAGACGGTGGCGGTCATGATCGTTCAAGAGGTACATCGTCCCCGGTGTAATGTGATGCTCCTCGCCCGTCTTTTTGTCTGTCAGGAAGCCTTCCCCTTCAATGCAGTACACCGCTTCGATATGATTCTTATACCACATGTCCGTCGTCGTCCCCGCGTAGAGCACTGTATCGTGAAGGGAGAAGCCTACGCCGTCATCCTGCAAGATGAGACGACGGCTTTCCCATGTTTCTGCTTTCACGTCCCGCTCGGAGCCTTGAATGGATTGCAAATTGCGAACGATCATAATCAGTGAGTCTCCTTTCGCTTTTGAACGGCTGCCTCGATGGCTTTCTCGATTCGTTCGAAACCGGCGCGAAAGCCTTCGTCATCCATAATGAGCGGAGGCAGCAGCTTGAACACCTCGTCGTTCGGTCCGGACGTTTCCATAATAACACCTCGTTCGAACGCTTCCCGGCACACCTCCGAGGCGATGCCTTCGACGCCGCAGGCGATGCCTTGAATAAAACCGCGGCCGCGATGAGATCCTTCGAGCCCCGGATACTTCTCGATCATGGAATGAAGGAACGTATTGATTTTCTCCGCCTTGCGCACAATATCGGCCGTAAACGCTTCATTCTCCCAATATTCAAGGGCAGCCGACGCCGCTACGAATGCCAAATTGTTGCCCCGGAACGTGCCGTTATGCTCGCCTGGAGCCCAAACGTCGTGCTCCGGCTTCATCAGCGTCAGTGCAAGCGGCAAGCCGTAGCCCCCGATCGATTTCGACAAGCAAATAATATCCGGTTGAATTCCCGCGGGCTCGAAGCTGAAGAACGGACCTGTTCGGCCGCAGCCGACCTGAATGTCATCGACGATCAGCAGCATGTCGAACTTGCGGCAAATGTTTTCCAACCGTTTCAACCATTCATAGGAGGCCGGATTGAGTCCGCCTTCCCCTTGAACTGTCTCAACAATCATAGCCGCCGGAATTTCCATCCCGCTGCCGACGTCCTCGATAAACCGCTCTATGTACTCTGCAGTATCCACTTCGTCCCCGAAGTAGTTGTCGAACGGCATCGATACCGCATGGGTTAACGGAACACCCGCGCCGCTGCGTTTAAAGCCGTTGCCGGTTACCGCTAGCGAGCCTAGCGTCATGCCGTGAAACCCGTTCGTAAAGCAAAGAATCGTTTGCCTTCCCGTAATTTTACGGGCGAGTTTCAACGCGCTCTCCACGGAATTCGTACCTGTCGGTCCCGGAAACATGATTTTATAGTCCATGTTTCTCGGCTTCAATATGACTCGTTCGAACGTCTCTAGGAAATTCCGTTTGGCCTCTGTCGCCATGTCCAAGCTGTGGGTAATTCCATCGTCCATCATGTACTTGATCAGTTTTTCTTTTATTTTCGGATTGTTGTGACCGTAATTTAAAGTTCCGGCTCCTGCGAAGAAGTCCAAATATTCCCTTCCTTCAGAACCCCACAGTTTATAGCCCCGGGCCTTCGTAAACAATGTAGGGAACGCCCGACAATAGCTTCGAACCTCGGACTCGATACGCTCAAATACCGCCAATTCGGAATCCTTTTTCACCAAAGCTTCTGTTGTCATCATACATTTCTCCTCCCGGTTTACTCGTTTTGAAACGGACCGATTTGGAACAGCTTTTCATCCTCGTGATTCCCTTCCAGCGGAAACAACTCCTCCGGAAATCCTTCAGACACTTGACAAGACGCATGTCGGTCGCGGGCAAATCCAAGAAACAACGACTGTGACGCTTTGTTCGATGGAGAAATGGTTGCTTCCAGAAACCGAATGCCGCGGTTTTCCTCCCGCGCTAACACATGGTCAAACAGTCGGCGGGCGAGACCTTGTCCCCGCGCCTCCTTATCCACCGCGATTTGCCAGACAAACCAGGTGTCGAGACGTTCCGGGGGACGGAACCCGGTCACGAAGCCGACCGGCTTCGAGCCCAGCTCGGCAATCGCGCATGTGCTTTGAAAGTAGCTGCTTAGCATGATATACAAGTAAGCTGAATTTACATCCAGCGCTCCTGACTGTTTGACAAGCCTCCAAATCGCTTCCCCGTCTCGTTCTTCAGGCGCACGAAGTAGCAATTCCGTGCCTTCGAGGTTACGCGATCCATTGTTTGAGGCAGCTTCTATCGATGATGCCATTCCATCCCTCCTTTCCATCATTGTCCCGTTTTCGAAGCCGGCGTAGGTTGCCTCCCATTCAAATAAAAGCCTATTTATAATTACTACTTATGAAAAATGCATAAGTTTTTCTTGCGATCAATCCATAATTTTTACTTATGCATCACTAATCTTACCATACTCCCCCCGCCAGCTCATCCAGCAAATCCCAGCAAAATAAGCGATCAAACCCGGTCACTGCCCATTACAAATAATTATCTGATGAATACTTTTAAATACTTCAGACTCCTCTCGTCTCCTCTCGGTTTCATTCATCGTCGAATTATTTTATATACAAAAAACCGCCCTCGCGCCGCAGGCTTAGTTTTTGCGCTTGCAGCGTGGAGGTGGGTGTATGGAGTTTACGAGCTCATCGATTGTCCGCCGTTCACGTGTATCGTTTGCCCCGTTACATAGCTTGAATCGTCCGAGGCCAAATAGACGTATGCGGAAGCAAGCTCATACGGTTGCGCCGCGCGTTTCAGCGGAACCTCGGTGCCGAACGTCTTCACCGCCTCGGCTGGAAACGTCGCGACCGTAAGCGGCGTCCAGACCGCTCCGGGAGCCACCGTGTTGACGCGAATGCCCGCATCGGCCAGCTGCAGCGACAGCGAACGGGTGAACGCCACATTGGCGCCTTTCGTTGCCGAGTAATCCAGCAGCTCTTTATGCCCCTCGTATGCGACGACCGACGCGGTGTTAATAATCGTGCTCCCTCTTCTCATATATGGAATCGCAGCTCTGGCAAAGTAAAAGTAGGAGAAGATGTTTGTGCGGAACGTGAGCTCGAGCTGCTCGTCGCTCAACGTTAAAATCGACGGTTGATAAGGCTGAAAAGCGGCATTGTTAACCAAAATGTCAACCGTACCGAACGATTGGAGCGTTCGCTGAACGACCTGATCCGCGAAAGACGATACCGTAACGTCCCCGGGGGCAAGCAGGCAGCGCCCGCCGAACGCTTGGATGCGCAGCTTCGTTTCCTCCGCATCCACATGCTCGTCATAATAAACGACCGTAACATTCGCTCCTTCTTTCGCGAACGCATATGCGACAGCGCGCCCGATGCCTGAATCTCCGCCTGTAATGATCGCCGTTTTTCCCAGCAGTTTGCCGGCTGCCGCATAATACGGGTTTTCACTGATAGGACGGGGCGTCATCATATATTCAAAGCCAGGCTGCCGAGGCTGTTCCTGAGGCGGAAAGGCAATCGGCTTTTTCTTGCAATCCACTTCATTACCTAGAAACGTATATACGGGGTACACATCGGACCCTCCTGTGCTTTCGCCTAAAGCAGACGTTTTTGCCAGTGTATTCACAGAGAATCCGTTGTGTTCAAAGGAGTATAGGATGTATAGGATGAGACTGATAGGGGAATAACTGGACCATAATCTGTGCAGGAGGGATGAATTGTGAAATTTTTTCTTTTGAAATTGGTCCTGTGTCCCCTTGGTGTGTTTCTTGGCGATCTGATGCTGACAGACGTTGCGTTCCCGTCCCTCGCCTCGGTTATTATCGTCGGCGTCGCCCTGGCGGTTGTCGGTCGACTCTTAGAAGCGATCATGCTTCGACCCGGAACGTTATGGCTGTCTACCATTGCGGATTGGGCCGCATCGGCGGCAATTGTATACATAAGCCAGTTCCTCATCGCCGGCGCTTACGTGAGTGTCGTAGGAGCACTGTTGACCGGAGGCATTATAGCGATTTTCGAATATGTGCTCCACCGCATGATATTGACCCGCGATTCGTTTGCATTTCGGTAAAGGACGTTCCACTGCGAGCAGCTGAATATATACAAAACGACCCCGCTGCCAAGAGCTGCTGCTCAAGCGGGATCGTTGTATGATTGGCGTGCAATGACACGTTTCATGTGCCCCGACGACGGTATTCACAAAAGGAAAACGCGAACGGGTTAGACGTTGTCGTCTCGCCACCAGATAATTCAATAAGCTCCCATTCGTCTTCGTTCCAGGACGGAAAGTACGCGTCCGCTTCGAACGTATGATGCAGCCTTGTGAGCACAAGCCTTTCGGCGTAAGGCAAAAACTGCTCGTACACCTGTCCCCCGCCAATGACATACACCTCTTCGGACGTGGCTCGGATCAGCTCCAGCGCTTCCTCTACCGAATGAACCGTCTCGCACCCTTCCGCGGCAAAGTCAAGGCGGGAGGTCAGCACGACGTTCCTTCTTCGCTTCAGCGGCACGCCGATCGAATCAAACGTATTTCGGCCCATCAGCACCGTCTTATCGAGCGTCTTTTGCCGAAACCATTTCATATCCGCAGGCAGCCGCCACAGAAGCGCGTTGCCGCGTCCGATTCCGCGGCGTTCGTCCATTGCGCAAATCATCGCCAAGCGGGGGAGCGTTTCGACGTCCTTCTTCCGATTCGCTTGATCGTTCATGAGCCGGCCACCGCCTTAAATCGCTACCGGCGCGGAAATGCGCGGATGCGATTCGTAACCGACCACTTCGAAATCTTCGTATTTGTATTCGAAAATGGAGTCGGGACGCCGTTTGATTTCAAGCTTAGGCAATGGATAAGGCTCTCTGGTTAGCTGCAGCCGAACCTGTTCCATATGGTTCGAGTAGATGTGCACGTCTCCTCCGGAGAAAACGAGCTCGCCCACATCCAGGTCGCACTGCTGCGCGATCATATGCGTCAACAGTGCGTAGCTGGCAATGTTGAACGGCAGTCCCAAGAACGTATCCACGCTCCGCATCGTGAACATGCAGGACAACTTTCCCTCGACAACGTAAAATTGATACACAAAATGGCAGGGCGGAAGCGCCATCCGGTCCACCTCTGCCGCATTCCATGCGCTGACAAGGTGTCTGCGGGAATCGGGATTGCGCTTGATGGCCTCCACCACATTCGCAACCTGATCGACATAACGTCCGTCCGAAGCAGGCCATGACCGCCACTGGGAACCGTACACCGCCCCCAAATTCCCGTTCTCGTCAGCCCACTCATTCCAAATCGTCACGCCGTTCTCCTGCAAATAACGGATGTTGGTCTCGCCGCTTAAAAACCAGAGCAATTCATGAATGACCGATTTCAGATGCACTTTCTTGGTGGTCACAAGCGGGAAGCCTTCGCGTAAGTCGAACCGAAGCTGGCGTCCGAAGACGGAGCGCGTTCCGGTGCCCGTCCGGTCGCTTTTATCGACCCCGTTCTCAAGCACGTCTTTCAACAAGTCCAAATACGATTTCATGCACCGTTCTCCCCTGTCTAACCCATTAAGTTTTATCGTCGTAATACACGTGTACCGCCTCTACCCGCTCCCCAATTTCCATCAGTCCGAAAGAATAACGGGGCTGAAACCGTTTGTCGGTCGGCGAGCCGGGATTGAAAAGCAACACGCCGTCGATCATTTCGTAATGCGGCACATGGGAATGGCCGAACACGACGACATCGACCGCTTCCTGCCGGAACGTGTGCAGCGCCTTCCATTCGGTAGACCCGGCCGGACCGGTATGCCCATGCACCAACCCGATTCTCCGGCCGCCAAGCTCAAGCACCTTGCTGTATCCGAATCGCTCTACGATTTCGACAGGATCGTTGTTTCCGGCTACCGCTTCTACCGGCGCGATCGTCTCCAGCAGCTTTACCACCGCAGGATCCGTAAAATCGCCCGCATGCAGAATGACATCAACCCCTAGCAGCCCGTCTATAAGGCGCCGAGGCAGCGCCTTGCCTCGAGCGAACATATGCGTATCGGATACGACACCGATTTGCAGCGGGCCGCTCGTCATTGACTCAATGCCTCGTGCAGCTTCGCTTTCGTAATCGACCAATGTGAGGCCGTCCACCGGCTTTCCCGTCCCTTGATCAGGATCGCTTGCGGGGATTGATGCTCGACGTTCAGCTCCTCCGCAATCGCATTCGATACGGGGCGCGCTTCAATCACCTTCACTAACGCGTATTCCGCGTTTTCATTCGGCGCATCGGCCAAATACGCTTCAAACTGCTTTAGCGCCTCCGAGCTGATTGGGCAGCGCGTGCTGTGCTTCAGCACGATCACCGGCTTGTCCTGCGACAGCGCCAGCGTTTCTTCCAAATGTTCCAACGATTCAAGCTCTCGATACTTCATTATACGCTCCTTTCTCCATGCGTGCGTGCCATGGAGTTCGTGATAAGCAAAAAATGGGGAGCCGCGTCATCCCCGCGGCACCCAGATCTTGATGGATTCATAGTCTTATTGTAGTTCAGTACCGCCAATTTTTCCACAGCCTACCGTTCTTTCAAGCTTCAATGGTCTCCAGCACGCATTCCGCAAGCACCTGATGGCCTTCATCGTTCGGATGCACCCCGTCATCGGAAAGCAGCGCGTCTTCCCTCCCGCTAAAATGCTCATAGACACGCGCCACTTTTACCGCCTGGCCGTAACGCTCCGCGGTGCGCATCACACACCGATTCACAAACTGAACCCACAGCACCGCATCCTTAAAAACCGGAAACGGGTTATAGGAATTTAACAAAACAATCGTCGATCCGCGGTTTCCTTGCAGTGTAACGACCTCTTTCACCAGCTCGTCGTACACGTCGCTAAACCGCCGCATCGCAGGCCTCATCGTCACGGAGGCGCCGTTGATATATTTTTGTACCGCAGCTCGAATCAAGTCGTTGCCCCCGGCACTGATGGTAAGCAAGGCGGCGGCGCTCACCTGCCGGCGCAGCTCTTCGTTGCTTCGCAGCACACACAGCAGCTCCGAAGCGGTTGCGCCCACGACGCCGTGAATATGGCTTTGCACAGAGCCGGCGCCGTTATCGCGGCGTTGCAGCTGCTGAAAGACGCGTGCCGCGAAGCCTTCCTGTGTGTCGGACCCGGTCCCGAAGGTCAGCGAATCGCCGAATGCAGTATAACAGCAAAATGACTTTTTCATCGTGGGAATCCTCCAAGCCCAGAACTTTATTTTATGATATTCATCGCTCGTAAAAATGGGCTTGGACCGTGAAACTTTTATTTTCGAAAAAAACCGCGGACAACGAACAGCAGGTTTGCCGGACGCTCCGCAATCCGACGGGTAAAGTAGGGGTACCACTGCTCCCCGAACGGCGTGTATACGCGAACCCGGTATCCTTGCTTGGCCAGCTTCAGCTGCCGGCTTGCGGCGATGCCGAACAGCATTTGAAATTCGAACCGATCCTTCGGGATTTGCCTCCGGCTCACAAACGATAGCATATGCTGAATGAGCCGCTCGTCGTGCGTAGCGATGGCCGTGTAGCAGCCCTGCCGCAGATGGGCTTCAACCAAACGCTTAAAATTTTCGTCGACATCCGCTTTCGCGGGAAAGGCCACCTCCTTCGATTCCTTATAAGCGCCCTTCACGATCCGCAAATTGGCGCGTCGTTTCCCGAGGCGTTGCCTGTCGCCCGCGCTCCGGTACAAATACGATTGAAGCACAAGTCCGACCCGTTTCGCTCCATATTGCACTAATAGCTCTTCAAACAAATCGATCGTTGCCTCGGTTACCGAAGAATCCTCCATATCGATGCGCACGAAATTGTCCGTACGGACCGCTTCGTCAAGAATGCGGCGCATTTGCTGGAGACATAGCGCGCGGTCAATACATATCCCCAACTGCGTAAGCTTCACGGAAATGTTCGAGCTCAAACGCTGTTCTTGAATACGCCTCAGCACTAGAATGGCTTGATCCGCCGCTTTCACGGCCGCCTCGCTCTCGTGCACGCTTTCCCCTAAGTAGTCCAGCGTCACGAGCAGGCCTTGTCGGTTCAGACGGGAGACGATGTTTAGCGTCTCCTCCAGCCGCTCTGCGGCCACAAACCTGGCGACGCCCATACGCATGCCGTATTTGCGGAACAAGCCGCTTACGGCGCGGGTGTTTGCCACGGTTAAGACGACGCCTCTTACGAACCCTGACCAAGACCGCATGACTATAGCTTCTCCGAGCTAAGCTTCAGTTGAGTGAACTGCTGCAAATAATCCGGTCCGCCCGCCTTCGAATCCGTCCCGGACATGTTGAATCCGCCGAACGGATGGACACCGACGATCGCGCCGGTGCATTTCCGGTTAAAATAAAGGTTGCCGACATGAAACACGTCCCGCGCACGCTCGATGTTGGTCCGGTTCCGCGTATAGACCGAACCTGTCAGCCCGTATTCCGTATTGTTGGCAATCTCTAAAGCGTGATCAAAGTCCTTTGCCTTCGTAAAGGCGACCACCGGCCCGAAAATTTCCTCCTGCATAATCCTTGCGGAAGGAGATACGTCTGCGAACACCGTAGGCTCGATAAAGAAGCCTTGATCGGGCTCGATCGCGGATCCTCCGGTCAGCAGCCTTCCCTCCTTTTTCCCGACGGCCACATAACCCAATATTTTTCGGTGCGCTGCATCGTCGATAACGGGGCCTGCATCGCAGCTTGGATCGGAAGCGTCCCCGACCTTCAGCCGCTTCGTTAATTCGACGGCGAGGGCAACCGTTTCTTCATACACGTCCTTATGAACGATCACTCTCGAGCAGGAGGAACATTTTTGACCGGAGAAGCCGAACGCCGAAGCGACGATGCCCTGCGCCGCAGCTTCCAGGTCCGCCTCCCGATCCACGATAATGGCATCTTTTCCTCCCATTTCTCCGACAAATCGCTTCATCCACCGTTGTCCCTTCCTCACCTTCGCAGACAGCTTGTGGATGTGCAGCCCGACCTCCCTCGAGCCGGTAAAAGAAATGAAACGCGTAAACCGGTGCTTCACCAACGGATCGCCGATGACGCTGCCGACGCCCGGGACGAAGTTGACGACCCCGGGAGGAAGGCCCGCCTCCTCCAGCAGCTCATAAAATTTCAACGCGATGATCGACGTCGCGCTAGCTGGCTTCAACACGACCGTATTCCCCGCAACGACCGAAGCGGCCGTCATGCCGGCCAGTATCGCCAGCGGAAAATTCCATGGCGGAATAACGACGCCGACGCCGAGCGGCTTGTATTCAAGATGGTTGTCTTCTCCCGGGTACGGCACAAGCAGATCGTCGGCCCGCCTCGCCATCGAAATCATCTGACGTCCGTAATACTCCATGAAATCAATCGCCTCCGCTGTGTCCGCGTCCGCCTCGGCCCTAGGCTTGCCTGCCTCGATCGTTAACAAGGCGCTAAACCTATGCTTGCGTGCGCGGAGCAGCGCAGCCGCTTTAAATAAATAGCCCGCCCGGGCTTCCGGACCGACCTTAGACCATGTCCGGAACGTTTCCCAAGCGGCCTCAATCGCCCGCTCCGCATCGCTCGGTTTCGCCTGCGAAACGAAGCCTACAATATCCGTCTTTCGCGACGGATTGATGGAGTACGCGCGCTTCTCGGTGTAAATGCGCTCGCCCCCGATGACGAGCGGCACGCTCGCGCCAAGCTGCGCGTGAGTTCTTAGCAGCGCGTCGGCATACGCGCGCGCTTCCTTTTCTTGCGTAAAATCGGTGAACGGCTCCGGCGAAAAAGGCACCATCGGCATAAACATACCTCCTTTGGTCTTATGATACGTGTGTGCCTCTCGTACAACGACAATAAACTTCAGCGAAAAAGAAGACACACGGCAAAAAGCCCGCCTTCGACGAAGAAAGCGGGCTTGCGAGATCAAATTCGAATGTAATTTACCGCTTCGTTACGGGAACGACCGACATCGACTGAGCCGCCTTCGCGGCCGTCGAGCGCGCCTCTTCCACCGTATCGGCGGTGCTGATGGCGACCGCCATGCGCCGTCCGGGCAACGTCACCGGCTTGCCGAACAGCCGCACCTGCGTGTTCGGCAGCGCCAACGCTTGTTCTACGCCGCCGATGACGAATTCGTCGTACGACTCCGAAGCCTTCACCGTATGCGTCGCGCCCGGCGTCAACAGCCGAATCGTCGGCATCGGGAAGCCAAGAATCGCCCGCGCATGCAGGGCGAACTCCGACAAATCCTGCGTGCCGAGCGTCACGAGGCCCGTATCGTGCGGGCGCGGGGACACCTCGCTAAAGTATACGCGGTCCGGCGCCAGAAACAGTTCGACGCCATAAATGCCGTAGCCGCCGAGCGCGTCCGTGACCGACTTCGCGATCCGCTGCGATTCGGCAATTTGCGCCTCCGTCATCGGATGCGGCTGCCACGACTCGATATAGTCGCCGTCCCGCTGCACATGTCCGATCGGCGAGCAGAACGTCGTCCCCGACACGGAACGCACCGTAAGGAGCGTAATTTCCGAATCGAAACGGATAAATTCCTCTACGATGACCCGCGTCCGCTTGGCGCGGCCGCCCTCCATCGCATACGTCCAGCACTTCTCTACATCGTCGGGCGTCTTGCACACGGATTGCCCTTTGCCCGAAGAACTCATAATCGGCTTAATGACGCAAGGCGTGCCGATATCGGCCACAGCGGCGCGGAGCTCGTCAAGCGAGTCGGCAAACGCATAACGGGCCGTCGGCAGCTCCAGCGTTTCCGCCGCCAGACGGCGAATGCCCTCGCGGTCCATCGTGAGCCGCGCCGCATTCGCCGTCGGTACAACGACGTACCCTTCGCTTTCCAGCTCGACCAACATCGGGGTGGCGATCGCCTCGATCTCAGGTACGATCAAGTCCGGCTTTTCGCGCTCGATCAGCTCGCGCAGTGCGGTGCCGTCCAGCATGTTGATCACGTACGACCGATGCGCGACGTGGAACGCCGGCGCCTCGGCGTACCGGTCCACCGCAATCGTCTCTACCCCGAGACGCTGCGCTTCAATGATTACTTCCTTGCCGAGCTCGCCGGAGCCGAGCAGCATCAGCTTGCGGGCATTATGCTTTAGCGGCGAGCCGTATGCGGAATGAGTCAACATAAACAAAGTTCCTCCTAGTCGTTACGAACTATCGTATCGACGGTCGAGCGATCGGTGGTGAGCACAAGCTTCACCAGAAGCTCCTTCGCCGCTTCGTAATCGTCCGTATGGATGATAGCCGCAGATGTATGTATGTAGCGTGCAGGAATGCCCACAACCGCCGTCGGCACGCCGGTGCCGCTCAGATGGACTCGGCCGGCGTCCGTGCCGCCGCCGATCGAAACAAAATATTGATATGGGATCCGGTGCGTCTCCGCCGTATCCCGGACAAACTCGACCATCAGACGATGCGTGATCATCGAGCGGTCGAGTATGCGCAGCAGCGCGCCCTTGCCGAGCTGCCCGAACGCCGCCTTGTCCCCCGAGGCGTCGTTCGCCGGGCTCGCGTCAAGTACATAGGCGATGTCAGGATGGATCAGCCTCGATGCCGTCTCCGCGCCGCGCAAGCCCGTCTCCTCCTGTACAGTGGCCCCCGAATACACCACGTTCGGGTGCGATACGCCCTGCAGCTTGCGCAGCAGCTCAATGGCAAGGCCGACGCCGTACCGGTTGTCCCACGCCTTCGCCATTATCTTCTTCGGGTTGGCAAGCGGCGTAAACGGGCAAACCGGCACGATCGGCTGTCCCGGTCGAATGCCGATCGCCTCCGCATCCTCCGCGTCGTCGGCCCCGATATCGATGTACATGTGACCGATATCTACCGGTTTGTTCCTGGACGAATCGTCCAGCAGATGCGGCGGCGTCGAACCGATCACCCCGATCACCGGCCCGCGCTTGGTCATGATTTGCATCCGCTGCGCAAGCAGCACCTGGCTCCACCAGCCTCCGATCGGCGCAAACTTGATCATGCCCTTCGGCGTCACGGAGGTCACCATAAACCCGACCTCGTCCATATGTCCGGCCGCCATCACCACCGGGCCCGACGGGTCCCCCCGCTTCACGCCGAAAATACTGCCGATCCGGTCCTGCACGATTTCATCGGAGACCGGTTCCAGCTGCTTTCGGACAAATGCGCGCACGTCCTGCTCAAAACCAGGCGCCCCCGGCAGCTCCGTTAATGTACGAAACAGCTCGAGCGTATCATGTTGCATATCCCAATTGTCCCCCTTTTGCTACTTCCGATCGTCCTCCAGCTTCCGGAACAGCCGCTCCACATCCTCGGCGGAATACCGGCCCTGCCGCTTGAATTCGGCCAGCGCCTGCTTTAGCCTTTCGGCTTCGCGCTCCGCCTCCAGCTCGTCCCCTTCCATTGCCGGACGGGGATCGAACCAAATGTACACACCGTCGGGACCGTTCCGCAGAAACGGACGCTCCCATGCGGACGGATAACGATAATCCGCCCCGGCAAACAGCAGTTCGAGGACGTCGTCCGACGACAGCGGCATCAGCTGGTGAAACGCCTCCTCCGCTCCTCCTTCCGCCACATGGCGATGAATGTATCGGTAATGAAGATAATGCTCCCCGGTTACCTCGTCTTTGACCACCCGGTAAGATTCCGTTTCCGTATGCGCCAACTCCCGAACATCGGCAATCCTCCGCTCCAAATCCGCTCCTTGCACGGAGGACATTTCCTGAAACGATTCGCTCATTTTCAACCACACCCCGCTTTCCACGACAAAAGCCGCCCCGACTCTCGATGACACGGCGCTATCCTTGTTATACTTCATTCAATGATGTGTGCACAATGCACTGCGCTAAAGACAGCTGCCTTTTTCGCGTATTTGCAAAAAATCCCTTCCGGGAACCGTGAGCTCCGGAAGGGATGCCTACTATAAGTTGGTTACGCTTCTTCTAGGTAATTCTCGATCTTCGCCTTAGCCTTCAGCTCGTCGATATACGGCTGCACCTTCTCTGAACGCTTCTGCTGGAACAGCATATCGCGGATTTCTTCCCGCTTCTCTTCGAGCGTTGGCGACTCAGCGGCTTTCTTGTCCGTTACGCGAATGATATGGAAGCCGAATTGCGATTCGACAATCCCGCTCGTTTGGCCGACCTCGAGAGAGAATGCGGCTTCCTCGAAAGGTCCCACCATTTGACCCCGGCCGAAGAATCCAAGATCGCCGCCCTGCTGAGCGCTGCCGTCTGTAGAACGCTCTTTTGCAAGCTCTGCGAAATCAGCTCCGCCTTCCAGAAGCGCCAAAATTTCCTCCGCCTCTTCCCGCTTCTCCACGAGAATATGCGAAGCCCTGACCTGCTCCGGCGTGCTGAACGATTCCTTATTTTCATTATAGTACGTTTCAATCGCTTCGTCCGTCACCTCAATTTGCGGCTCCAGCAGCTTGTTCAGCTCCACTTCCGCCACAAGCTCCTCTTTCAGCTCTTCCTCAGTAATCCCGATTTGAGCCAACTGCTGGTCGAACATTTCCGGAGACGGGAAGTTCTTTTTAATATCCTCGATCTGTTTGTCGAGCTCTTCGTCCGAGACCGTAATGTTCTTCGCTGCCGCTTCTTTTTTGATCAGCCTCTCGGTGATCAGCTGATCGACCGCCTGCTTCCCGACCTGCTTCAGCATCGTCTGGTACAATTCGTTCGCCGTAATCGTCTCATTATCGACCTTCGCGACCGCCTCGTTGCCAACGCTTCCTCCCGCCGCACCGTCGTTTTGTGTAAGTGCGTACGCGGCGAAGCCGATGGCCGTAGCCCCGAATAATACCCAAGGAATTACAAGTTTCGCCATGCCCCCTCCCGTCTTCTTGTTTGTATCGACGGGATTTTGATTATCATTCATCGTGCTTCCTCCTATTCATACATTCCAGTCGTTATGTTCTCATATTCCGCGTATTTTGTCCAACATTTGCCTCCCCTACACACGGGCCAAGGAGTCTCCCTGCCTGCATATGGTATAATACTGCCATCTGCTCACGGAACGACATTCGGGAAGGAAGTGCCTCACCATGAAAATGAAGATCCGGCGGCGCATCGACGAAATCGCTCCCCGCATCCGCCGCATTGCAGCGGCGATCGGAGCAAATCCGGAGCTGGGGAACGAGGAGCTTTTCGCCTCCGAAACGTTGACGGAAGCGCTCGAAAGCTACGGTTTCACGATCGAGCGCGGCACGCTCGGCTTGCCGACCGCATTCATCGCCGCGTTCGATTCCGGCAAGCCCGGTCCGACGGTCGGCTTTCTCGCCGAATATGACGCGCTGCCCGAAGTCGGACACGCCTGCGGCCATCATATCATCGGCTCGATGAGCGTTGCGGCCGCCGTCGGCTTGTCCTCCGTGCTGGCGGACATCGGCGGAACGATCCGCGTATACGGCACCCCTGCGGAAGAAACGCGCGGCGCCAAGGTGTTGATGGCGGAGGCGGGCTTGTTCCGCGATTGCGACTTTGCGATAATGGCGCATCCGTACTATGCTTTCGAGCGTTCCGGCTCGTCTCTGGCCATGGATGCCCTTCGCTTTGAGTTCCGCGGGAAAGCGGCGCACGCGGCCGCCAATCCGCAAGACGGAATCAATGCGCTCGACGCGGTGCTGCAGCTGTTCAATGCGGTCAATGCGCTGCGCCAGCAGACGCCTGGCGACGCTCGCATTCACGGCGTCATTACGAACGGCGGGAAAGCTCCGAACATTATACCCGATTACGCGTGCGCCGATTTCTACGTCCGCTCGGCTACCCGCGCGTATACGAACGAGCTTGCGGATCGGGTGAAGCGCTGCGCCGAGGGCGCCGCGCTGCAGACCGGCTGCGTGCTGACGGTGTCTAACTACGAGTTCTCCTACGACGAGCTCCGCACGAACGAGACGCTGTCGAAGCTGTTCACGGACAATCTCATGCAGCTGGGCGTCCCGCCGGAAGACATTCAGGAAGGGAACGATCACGGTTCGCTCGATCTCGGCAACGTATCGCTCCAGTGCCCTGCCATACACCCGTACGTGAAAGTCGTCGATGAGAAGCTGTCGCTCCATTCGGCCGAATTTCGCGACGCGGCGATGACCGAGCGCGCGTTCGACGGAATGATCTTGGGCGCCAAGGCGCTCGCCGTCACAGCCTGCGACGTCTTCGCCTCCCCCGAATTGCTGCGCCGCATTCGCGCCGAATTCGAGTCCCATTCAGCACGGCAGCCGTTGTCTCGGGAATAAAAAATTAGGCCTGACCCTATCGGTCAAGCCTCTTCCCCTCTTCTGCTTCGGTACCCGTGCCGACGCCTGTGCCGAAATATTGCTTCTCCAGCTCGTTCAGCTCCTGCAGGCAGCGAGCTCCGAACGGCGTATCGAGCGCCTCCATCGCGGCTTTTTCCGTTTGAACCGCACTGCGCAGCGATTCGGCATAGTCCGGCGCCGCTTCTCCTTCATAAGGCTCCAGACTGTGAAGCATCACATTCGCCACTTCCCTGTAATGCAGCGCAGGCCGCTGATGGAAAAAATCGACCTCCGTTTGCATCGGGTGATGCAGGTTGCCCTGCGTCGGGTGCTTCACGACCGCGAGCATCCGCACCTTCGCCTTCGGACCGTCCGCCGACAGCAGCTCGCCGATGTACCGGCCCGTCTTATATTCCGCCGCTACCAAACTTCCGATTTTCATACTCCCTGCCTCCTTGGGAACCTTTTATAATCATTTTTGTTCTTACAGCAGACGTTCTCTTACTTTGGCCAGCAAAAAGTCGACGGATCGCATCGTATACACCTTTTCCACAATACGGCGGTTGTCGATCATCGCCAAGCACGGCACACTTTCAATTTTCCACTCGTGCACAACGGCCGGGAGGAAATTGACGTTGCTTTTCCATATGCGCGCCTCCGGCTCCATCGCAGTCACAACATTCAGCATTCTTTCCCCCATCTGGCATGTGCCGCACCATGGCGTGTATAAATAAACGGCAAACGGCCTCTCTTCGCTCCAACGGAGGTTAAGCAGCTTCTTCTCTTGAATGTCTTCCAGCATCCGATCGTAATCCCCCCTACGCCGTTACATAAGCCGCGAGCAGCTTAAACGAATGGCGCAGCGCGTCCACGTGCGTCCGCTCCATGCCGTGCGAAGCATGCACGCCCGGACCGATCAGCGCAGCGCGGATGTTGTTGCCTCCCCGCAGCGCAGCCGACGCATCCGAGCCGTAGCGAGGATAAATATCGACCGCATATGTCAGCCGAAGCGCCTCCGCCAGTTCAATGAGATGCGTCGTCATATGCCAGTCGTAAGGACCCGACGAATCCTTCGCGCAGATCGACACCCCCCGTTCCGTGCCGGCTAAATCGTCTCCGAGCGCGCCCATGTCGACGGCAATCATCTCCTCGACGCCATCAGGCACATAGGAGGAGCCGTGACCGATTTCTTCGTAGTTGGAGATGAGGAATACGACGTCCCGCCTCGGGCGGCTTCCGGTGCGTACAAACCACTCAAGCAGGGCGAACAGCACGGCGACGCCGGCCTTGTCGTCCAGATGGCGGGATTTAATATATCCGTTCGGAAGAAACACGGGCCGCGGATCGAACGACACAGCATCCCCCGCACGTATGCCGAGCGCCGATACGTCTTCCCGGGATTGAACAGGCTCGTCGAGCCGAATTTCATAATGGGCTTCCTCCCGCTTCAAATCCCGGGCTTCGTCATAGACGTGTACGGACGGTTTCGTCGTGAGGATCGTTCCGGAAACGGCGTTTCCGGAACGGGTATGAACGTTGCAATATTCGTTCTCGATCGATTGCATCATATAGCCGCCGACGGAGGTCAATCGCAGCGTACCGTTGCCATTGACCGACCGCACCATTGCGCCGAGCGTATCGACGTGCGCGGTGACACAGGTTGCGTTCCCTTGCTCCTTTCCGCCTACGTTCATCAGAAGCCCGCCCTTGGCGATTCGCTGCGTGCTGATTCCGAGGCGTTCCGCCTCCGCCTCCAACAGCTGCATCGCATGAAACGTATATCCCGTCGGGCTCGGCGTCCGCAGCAGCCTCTCCAGGAGATCAAGCGCATAAGCCGTGTTCATCTCTATTGGCTCATTTTCGTTCAAGCCGATCACGGAATCCCCCCTAAATGGAAACGTTCCAGCCGGAATCGGAAAGTTCCGCTTCCTCCACGCCGATTTCGGCGCGGAACAAATTGTCGTAAGCACTCACCTTCAGACGCTGGGATTTGTCGATGGCGTACGTAATCGAAATGCGGCTCACATCCATCGTCCCCGGATGCGGCCGAATGTTCATACGCCACACGATCGGCCGCCCGTATTTTTGCAGCGGCTCGTATGCATTCGCGCCTTGGCGCTTCACCATAGGCGCGATCTCGATCTTGGTTTGGTTCGACTTCGTCGTCGCCACGCGTTTCGTTTTGCTGATCGGGTACAGATCGTTCTCCGCGATGATTTCAATCGTTTCTTTCCCGGCATGGTTGTAAATGCCGATCGCCGTGTTGACCACGTCTCCGACGAGCCACTCGTCCTCGCTTCGCGTATATCTCGCATTCCCGCGTGCAATGCGCGTTTGAAGATGCTCCTCATCCCAAACGATGCGGGCATTCGGATACAGCTCTTCGAGCAGATCGGGCACGAACGGCACAAGGCTGCTGCCGCCGGAAAGCAGCACAGCGCCAATATCTTGGCGTGTCAGTCGGGTCAGCTCCCGAAATTTCGCGTTCAATTCCTTCAGCCCTTGCATCATCCGCTCCCTTGGTTTCTCGGTAATGAGATAAAACCGTTCCGCCGTCACGGTGACATTCTCGATGCCATTGTCGATGCCGGCCATCAGCGGCGGTATGTCCACGGTTACCGAATCTTCCGTCGACAGCCGGCGCTTCACTTCCTCCGCCGTCACCTTCAACTGGTAATAAAACGTATATTTCGGATGTTTTTTCAGCTTATGCAGCCGTTCCGGATCTTCAAACAGCTCCAGCGCAATCGATTCGCAAACCGGATTGTTTTGCGCCTTCCCTTGCTCCACGAACCATTTTACCAGGCAATCATCCAGATCGTCTCCCCCGAGATCAAGGCCCATCTTGGTCACCACCCGGCCGTGATAACGGTTGGAATCATCCTCGTCAGGATCAAAATACGGATGATCGATCGTCGCCTGTCTATGCTTCTCTGTCTCTTCCTTGTCCATGATCGCCATATCGAGCGTACCGCCGCCGAAGTCGAACACCAGTGCATATTTGCTTGGGATTTTCCGACAGTCCCACAGCACCGACACCGGCTCGTCGAGAAACCAGATGCGGCTTTGCTCCAAGCCAAGCATTATCGCCGCCGACTCCATCATCGCTTTGCGCTTTTCGTCGTAATTTACGGGTACGCTTAGAGTGAGCCGATCGATCGTTTCGGGCTCTTCGATACCGGCCCTCAGCAGCAGCTCGCGCAAAAATGCCGCGATCTGCTCTACCAGAGGCACCGTTTCACCGTCCAGCTGCAGCGCAAAGTTAGGATTGCGCCGCAGCTCCGTCTTCAGCGAAAGGACAGAACGGTCCCGGAGCCGGCCAAGCGCGGCCGCTTGATTGCCGATCAGCCAGTCTCCCTCCAACCCCTTCGAAAGAATCGTCCGGATCAAGTACGGCTGTTCCCCGGCATCCAGCCGTAGCAGATTCACTCGGCTCGTCACGGGGTCAAGCAGCGCCACCGAGCTGTTCGTCGTGCCAAAATCTATCCCGACCAATAAAGGATTCATTTGATTTCCTCCTCAAACGCTACAAAGACTTTAAATCATCCAGTACATTTTTGACCTCTTCCGGCTCCGACCATTCCGCGCGAACGACGACACGGGCCAGCAGTTCTCCGCTTTCGGCATCGATCGCCCCCGGCCGAACGATCCGATACGCGACGCCTTTCGCTGCCGCGAGGGGAGCGTCGGTCTCGAATTGAACCCAATCACTGCGGCGTTCCAGCCACTCCTTCACCGCCTGATGCTGCTCGGCTTCACTGCCTTTCGTGCCGAGCCAGCGGAATTTCAACAGCCGGGTTAGCGCATAAGGGCCTTCTCCGCCGCTGGACCAACGACCGTCGCGTGCTTGCCGATCCAGCCAGCCTCCTACAGCCGTCCGCTTGTCGTAGGCAAGTGTCTGGCACAGTTTTACAAGCCGCTCATACGCTTTTGCCGGGAGCGGCTGGCGGGACGTTCCGCCTCTATCTTTTGCTTTGCCCTTAGCTTCAAAAGAGGATTCGGATTCGGGAAGATCGGTGAGCCACTGGTATAGAAGCGCGAGCAAATGCTTTCGAGCCGAAGACTGGCGTACGCCTTCGCCGCGAAAAAGCGATGCCAATACGCTTGCGGGCAGCTCAAACATCGCAAGCGCCTCAGGCAGCGTTTTCGAACCGTGGACGAAGCCGTAAAACGCCTCGCGGTCATGCTTCGCCAGATATTCGAACAGCGCAGCAACATAGGCTGGGTCAATGCCGCGGCGGATGCCCTCGGCATACAACGCGCACAGCTTATGAACAACGCTTTCCGCAATTTCCGTACTTCGATGCCGCAGAAGCCGCTGTTGAACGCTTTCCGGGTCGAGAACGAACACCCAAGCCAACTGTTCGAGCCAATCCACCTCGGCGGTCATAAACCGATTCACGAACGTGTCCCACGCTTTCAGGACGACTTCCTCGCGAAGACGCTTGCGATATTCTTCATGAGGTAAAGCATACCATACGAAGGTGTTGAGGAGCGACGGGACAAACTCATCTTCAGCGAGAAGCAGTTCCCACCCGCCGTATCGAAGCAAAGCGAAAAGCATCGTCTCCAATTCCGCGGCATCGTCCGATTTTTCCGCTCTTTTCGTACGGCACCAATCTATATATCTTAACGCCTGCCGCTGTCTTTCCTCGATGGGCAAGGAGCGCCGGGTGATATCGCTTTTCGCCGCCAGCGCTGAAAGCCACAATGCCGTTACGGATGCCGCTGCCGAAGCGTTTCTTTGGGGCTCGGAAAGGGATTGCGGATCCGTGCCGATCTCCTCGAAGCGAACGCCTTCCTCCAATACGCGAAGCCATCGTTCCGCTGGACGAGCGCCGGAGAACAGACTTTGGATATTTACCTCAAGGCGCTTCACAGGCCGATCAATCCGGCGCTGCACAACGTAATGGAGGAGCGGATCGTCCGGAAACTCGCGCTGAAGGCAAAGAAGCGGAGCTTCCTCGCGTTTCTTCTCCCACTTCGCTCTCGCCAGCCGCAGCTCTTCCTCAAGATCAAAGCTTCCTTCCTCGTATTCTTCCGCCTCTTCCTGCAGCTCCTCCATCGTCTTCTCCCATTGATCATTCAGCGTCTTCCATTCCCGATCAATCACGGATTGAAACTCCGCGTAATGATCAAGCGTGTTTTGCACGGATAAACGGAATGCCGCCTCTCCGTTTTGCCATCGTTCTTCTCCGTAACGGGCGGCCAAGTCGGCAAACGCAGTGTGCGCCAGCGCCGCCTCGGCATCGCTCACAGGTGTGCCGAAGATCAGCTCATATAAGAACTGATCCATAAACCACCGCTTCATTTCCAGCTGCGTCCCTTTTTGCAGTCCGGCTGTTCGCTGTCCCTTCCATTCGTCCCAGAAGCTTTCTTCGCTATCGTTGTTTTCACAAGGGAGCAATAGCCATTCCAGAACATAGTAAGGATTCGGCTCCTGACGCAGCGCGCCGAATTTGTCCATAAAGGAGGCGTTCTTATAAGCATGTATAAATGTGCGGAGCCAGCTGTCCGTCATTCGTTGTCCCAAACGTTCCACTCCTTCCGCACTCGCATTAACGACTAGATGTCAGACTCGCAATATCTTCTGGCTGTTCTATAAATGGGCAGCAGCCATTCCCCGATCGGCGTCTCCCGGTTCCAAAACGAGGGGGCTGCGGCTGCCGACAGCACAGGAGGCCTCCAATCGTCCGCTTCCGGAACAGACCTTGCCGGCAGCGGCGGAACCGAGACGCCCTGCATAGCCGCCTTCCTGGCCTCGCGGACACGCTGTCTTATATGTTCGGGCTGCAGCCCGAACACTTCAAACGCCTCCCATGGCCGCTCCTTGATCATCTCCCGATAGCGAAACAGAGCGCTCTGCGCATGGCGGCAGGGCTGCGGCGCAGCGCAGGAACAGGATGAATGCCACCCTGCCTCGGTCAATCCGGCTCGTTGCAGATCCAGAGCGGTCACCTGCTTGGCGCACCAGCCGCCGTAAAGCAGGACATCCTCGGCAAACGAGCGGATCAACCCTTCCGTCTCCGCTTCGGACATACAAGGAACGGTCCAGACATTTACTTCCTCCTGTCCCGGCCTTGCTCCCGGAACGGCACCTATGATGCGGCCCGGCTCTACGGCGAGTGTCAGTGCTTTAGGATCCTTTCTCAAAGCATTCATCGCTTCGGTTTCCCCCCTCGCGGGCGCTCATCCTCCAGCACAATTTCTTGGCGGAGCGCCAGCAGCTCCTTAAGCTCTTCGTCGCCGTACTCGGTCAGCCAACGATCTCCTTGACCGATGATATGCTCCGACAAACGCTCTTTTTCCTGCAAAAGCCGATCAATCGCTTCTTCCAGCGTTCCCTTTGCAATTAATTTCCACACTTCGACATCTCGTCGTTGGCCGATTCGGTACGCCCGGTCGGTCGCTTGCCGCTCCACCGCCGGATTCCACCACCTGTCGTAATGAATGACCCTGCTTGCGCGAGTTAAATTCAACCCGAATCCTCCCGCTTTTAAGGAAACAAGCAGTACCTTTGGACCATCCTCATCTTCTTGAAAATGCCGTACGGTTCGCTCGCGCTCCGTCCGGGGCGTACGACCGATGAGCAGCCCGATGCCGCATTGCAGCTTCTCCGACAAATACGGCTTTAGCATCGCCGCCCAAGCCGCAAATTGTGTGAACACAATCGCTTTGTCGCCGGCTTCGATCGATTCGGCGAGCAGCTCCTCAAGTCTTGTCAGCTTGCCGGAGCGTCCGCTTATAATGGCACGTTCTTTCAGCGCATGCGACGGGTCATTGCATATTTGCTTCAGCTTCGTAATCGCCGACAAAATCAGCCCTCTGCGGGTCATCCCAGCTGCGTGCCGCAGCGCAGTGAACAGCTCCTCCATACACTTGTCGTACAACTCCGCCTGCTGTTTGCTTAGCGTGCAATAGCTTGTCAGCTCCAGCTTTTCCGGCAAATCGGTGATAACGGCGGAATCCGTCTTCAAGCGACGAAGCAGAAACGGCTTTATGATCGCGCTCAGCTTGGCGGCTGCGACGTCATCGCCAAGCCGTTCGATCGGTTGGACGAACGCGCTTCGAAACGCCCGCTCACTGCCCAGCAAGCCCGGATTAATATAGCTCATGATGGACCACAGCTCCGACAGCCGGTTTTCGATCGGTGTTCCGGTCATCGCTAGGCGGTGACCTGCGTCAAGCGTCCGTACGAACCTCGTCAGCTGCGTCCCGGAGTTTTTAATATATTGCGCTTCATCCAGCGTCACGGAATCCCACGAGCGCGCTTCAATCCATTTGCGGTCGCGGAGCGCGGTTGTGTATGTGGTCAGGACGATGTCATGATCAGAAGCCTCTTTCGTAAACGGCTCTCCTTTCGCCCGATTCGCGCCGTAATGCATATACACGCGCAAATCAGGCGCAAACCGCTCCAGCTCCCTCTGCCAATTTCCGAGCACCGACGTGGGGCACAGAAGCAGCATCGGCTTCTTCAGCTGTCCCGTCTGGCGAAGGTAAAGCGCATATGCGATCCATTGCGCCGTCTTCCCAAGACCCATATCGTCGGCTAAACAGGCCCCCAAACCGAGCTCCCTCAATTTCACAAGCCACGTAAAACCGCGCTGCTGATAATCTCTTAGCACACCGCAGAACGCATCCGGTTGAGGCAGCAGCTCTCCGAAGCGAACCGTCTTGATTCCTTCGAGCATGACGCGAAGCTTGCCCCGTACGGTTCGAACCGTCGGGAAGCCGCCGTAACCGGCACGTGTCTCCGTCCCGCTGTCATCCAGCAGTTCCTGCATCGCTTCCGCCGCCGTCAGCAGGCCCGATTCCGGTTTGGTAGCGAATCGTTCCAGCGCCTTGCGCTCTCTACCCGTCAAACGAAACCATCGCCCCCGAAAAGCGAACGCCGGCGTCTCCGATTGCAGCAGCTGCGAAAGCTCTTCCAGTCCTGCATCCAGCGAAAACAGTCGAATACGCGACGTATATTGAAGCATCGCTTCTAATCCGAGCGGAGATTCACTGACACCGCCGCGGGTTGGTCTCTCTTCGTCGTAGACAACCTCGATCGTAACGGGAGCCGGTTTGTACCACCATTCCGGTAGCATGACTGCAAAGCCGGCGTGTTCCAATTTGGTTGCATCGTACTCTAACAAGTCCATCGCTTGCTGCTCGCTTAGCCGGTACTGCACCGGGGAGCCGAGCGGCACCCCTTCCGACAGCATCGGCAGCGTCTCGGCCGCTAGAGCGAGCCCTGCCGCCAACCGCTCTTGTGCTTCCGGATACACCCGGTTGCCATATTCAAGATGCGGCCCCTCACAGGTCCACACCTCTCTCGCGTTTATAAATAAATTCGGCTCGTCGTTCGGAACCAGCCCCGGAATGAACAACCAGTCGCCTGAATGCTCCGCTTGCGGCTCAAGCAGCAGCCAGCCGATTTTATAAGTCGCTTGATGTCTTGCACGTACGGTTTCTTCCATCCACGCGCTTACGTCATCCGCAATCCAATCGACCTGCATAGCCGATGATGTACTTCCCCCGAGCCCGAGCAGCTGATAGGCCCAATGCTCCAACGGCGTCTGCGGAACTCCGTATCGCGGATGAAGCGCACTGAATCGTTCATTGCGGAAAGGCCCTTCCAGACTCTCTAAAATAAGCGCATGAACAAGTGCGGACACGTCTTCCCGAAGCTCCGCATGGTCGGGTTCGCGATCTTGCAGACGCGGATCGCTCCATAGCGGTCTCCATACGGCGTAAACTTCCTCTTCCTGTCCTTCGATTCGCGCGGCGGCCGGCAAATACAACCCCTCCCGAACGATTTCCGACGCAAGGGCGAGAGCCGCTCCGGCTTGGGAAATCAAGCTCCCCGCATACAGCCGGATGCCATGCGCTTGTTCCGTTTCCAGCTTCTGTATAAAGCTCGGAAAGGCTTGAGCTGCCGCACGAAGTGAGTGGACAGTCAACACAAGAGCGTCATCAACCGTACCGAGTTCAGTTTGCGCCGCTGCCTGCCGTATGAGGGCTGCAGCATCCCCCTCAAAAGCCGCGGCATCACTTCCCGTCGGCTCCCGATCGATATGAAGCTGTAATTGAGGCGGCACCGAATCCTTCCCTGCGTTGTGCAGCCACTTTCCTTGAATCACAAACAAGCGCTTCGTCTCCCAAGGCAAGCCATAATTTTGATGTAACTTATAGCTTATCAAAGCTTCTATCGTCCCTGCAATGGAAACGCGAAGAAGCCAACGGGCACGGCCGTCGGCTTCTTCCTATATACTCTTTTTGCTTGTATCGAATCGAAACACCATTTCTGCACCGGGGATACGCAGAACGCTGCCTTTTTCCAACGTCACCGGCTGATGGGGAATCATCGGGCCATCGTTCATGAACGAGCCGTTTCTCGATCCCGCATCATGAATTGTAAAAGCAGCATCCCCCGCTTCTCGGCGAATTTCTAAATGGACCCTGGAAACGGCGTTGTGGTCTACAATGTAATGGACTCCTTCTGGGCCTCTGCCAATACGAAAGGGAAGCTCCGAAATGACAACCAGCGTACTCTCCGGCACATGTTCCGATCGAATCTCCAAGCAAGGGGCCGGCTCCGCATCAAAAACCGCTTCCTGGCCGTGACCCAATTCGCTGAGCAGCACCGTTTTTTCCGGCGGACGCAGCAACGCGGTCCGGTCCGCTAAAGGCGCATTCATCGCACGCGCAGGCGATTCGAAAGCATCCTCTCGCCGTTCCACAGACGGCGTCGGCTGCTCAAGGACAGACGGCCTTGGTGTCTGATACCGCCTCGCCAAAACCACGCCAATCGGAATGCTTAATCCAACAGCAACTATAAACCATCCTGTCGATAAGGTGAAAGCATACGCCAGCCAACCGCTAAAGGCGGAGGCTGCTCCGATGCCTTCTTTCCACGTCAGCCGAGGCACCGTAAAACGCATCGTCTCCCCGTCATCCGCTGTTGAATAAGAACTCCCGAAGACGGAACGGTCTTGCAGCGAAGCATTCATCGCGGAAGGCTCACTCGGCTTGTGATCCGGCTGCGGCTCTTCGGCCACGACGCCTATGTTCGAGGTAATGGGCAAAAACGCTTGCTCCTCCTCGCTCGCCGTCAAATTGGCCTCTGGATATCGGTCCTGCCGTCCCCGACGAAGCCGCTCCGCAATGAGTCGCAATGAAAAGGATTGCGCCGTCCACTGGTCCGGACGTAAAAGCTCTTTAAGCGATTGACTCGCCCCGTTCTCGCCCAAAAAAACGCAAAGTGCCTGCCATTGACGCCATACCGCCTCACCCTGCCCGAACGATCGAATCGGCGCATACAAAAACTGTATTTCTCTGCATTCCGTGTCGGTCCAAATCCAATCAGGATGCAGCACGATCCCTTCTTCCTGCAGCAAGTAGTTTCTTCCTTCTTCCGCTGCCTCGGTTAATGCGAACAGTATTCTAAGGACCTTTTCCTCTTTCCGATCGGAGGCCGGGAGAACGGAAGACAGCCTTCGCCTTCCTTCCAAACTGTACCGCAGCAAACACGAATTGTCCCGCGGTTCGACGATTAGCGGCACAAAGTGCGGGATGCTGTTCGCTTGCAGCATTCGTGACTGAAAAGGGATGATTACGTCCTGCATCCTTCCCTCCGGACGATCAAGCACGAGCTTGGCCCCGTCGATTTGCTCAAAGCGATATGCAAGCCCCGCTTGCTCCCATATATTCATCCTAGCCCCCCTGCAGTAATGATCGGCAGCGGAACAAGCTTCGTTACAAACCATGCCGCCAACACTGAAGTCATAAAAGGAAATCGGAATGCTCTTTTCCATCGTGCAAGTTTCCTTGCGTCTTCGACGGAAGGGTACCAGTACAATAGGCAGCATTCATAAAGCAGCCTCCTCAATCCATCGCGGGATCGTGCTGAAATAATCGGGGCAAGCAGCGCTATAACCGCCGAAACGAAGATAGCGGCGACGAAGAGCGTGATTGCTTCCTGCATTCCTAGAAAGCCGCCGGCACCGGCAAACCACTTTGCATCTCCCGCTCCAATCGCGCCTGTCATGTATATCGCTATCGCAGGCAGTGCGGCCGCTATTGCCGCGATCAGCGATTTCCATATTCCGTCCCAACCGGATTGCAAGGCGTGAAGGCACACGGCTGCGACGATACCTATGAGGATGAGAGCGTTCGGAACTTTCCGCGCACCAATGTCCCAAATTGCCGCCGAAAGTAAAAAAATCCCAAACGACACCGTAATCAAGCTCATTCCTCTATTGCCCTCCCCCCATCGCTTTATTCGCTACCCAACACCGTTCATACGCCGATTCAACTAATACAATTTCTTTCTTGATAAAGGGAATCGGCAATCGGATACGGTATTCCGCCGTTATTCCGACGATGCTGCGAGCCTCATCTTGGAACGTAGGCAGCTGTACGTTGGTGATCGATAACCGCTCCTCCTGCAAATACGGCGTGCCGTCAGCACGCCGGTCAACGTACCTCCACACAAACGCTTTCACAGTACTCATAGCAACGTCAGATGGCTCCAAAGTAAAGGCGTCCTCCTCGTTTTGTCGCTCTCCTAACGCTTTTTCCCCGCGCCAAGCCATGACCGCTTTGAGCTCATATGGGATCAACTGCTCCATTGTTGATTCAAGCTGCTGAAATAACGGGTGCGCTTGGTAGGCATGGACGATAAGATCCGCAGGGTACGCATAGGACGCTGCCGTCTGAACCGATTCTTTTACCATATCTCTTAAAGCCGTTTCGGCCCGGACAATTGAAATAAATGAGGACAATATAAAGAAAAACGTTATAAAGACAGGTGCGATGACGGCAGCTTCAAGCGTTACATTACCCCTTTCACAGCGAATTTTGGTCTTAATAGGAAATCACCGCCTCAGCGTGTATCGGCTTCCTGTACGGAAGAGCGATCGGATAGATCATGCGCTCGCTTTTGACACGTACGGCCGTAAAACGATTCATTAAGTCGAGTCCGGTATTCAGTTCAATTAGCGCTTGCATTCTGGAAAGCATGGACGACTCGTCTCCGTGCAGCATAAAAAACAGCCGTAAATGATCTTTATAATTCATCGTAACACCCGTCAGCAGCGGCAGCTCCACCGCCTCGCCCGCGAGAAGCGAGTCCATGTCGTCATTGGCTTTCCTCACCCCTTCGGCGAAAGCAGCAAGCAGGACAAGGATCGGCGAACCGGCAGCCGTTGCCGCTTTCGGCTTCGCGAGCGCCTCCACTGTACGAAGCGCCGCCCGGACTGCAAACATCTCGCTTTGAGCGGCGGCAATATTTAGCTCGCATGCTGGGAAACCATATAGTATATATTCCGCCTCTTGTTCTTGAAGCCTGTGGCTGCTTCGGTCACCGATGCGGGTGTCGAGTGCGGCGATATACCGATACTTGTCATACGTCCGGTAAGTAAAAAATGTCAAGGCATACTCGTTTACAAGCATACTGTCACGCACCTCGGCCGCCCGGTTCGATATTCGATTCAGCAAATCAAGGACCCCGAAGGCCATCTCTTCCACATCCTCGAGCGCCGCCATCTCATCCATAGTCCCGTACGAAAGATGCTCATTATATAAACGGTACTTGGAAAACAAGCCTGCATCCCCTTGTAAGCTTGCATAATCCGTTACATCGTCCAGCCTGCAGGCATCCTTCCAATTGTCGCGTTTGCGCTCCATTTCCTTTTCGGCGCTGCGCTTCGAATCCGCCTTCAATTCTTGCAGCTTTCTCTCCTCGTCTTGCCGCCGGCTTTCTTCCGCTCGTTTATCCGAACTCCAAGCAGCAACCTTTTCCTTCATCCTCGTTTTGGCTCTGTCAAATCTTTCTTCGTTATCGCTCTCTGCTGCATTCGCCAACGAACGGTTCATGGAGGAGATAGCTCCGAGTCCGGCTTTGTAGGAAGAAAAATATTGCTGCTCATAAACCCGGACGTGAGGCAAAACCGTGTCCGGCTCATAGGTTTCGACGCTCCCGCTGCCCGCCTTAGATTTCGGGTAATCCAGAAGCTCTCGCGCAATTTGCCGATTCGTTTCCGCTGCCCGGTCAAGCGCACTGCCGATGGAATCGGTTAACATTTGCAATTGTCGCGAATATCGTTCGGACAGCTCCTTGGCGTCTTCATCTCCTAGCTTGTATTTTCTCGGCAGCGATTCGGCCACCCGAAGAAATTGCTGTGTGATCGACCAAGCTTCATCCAACTCGTCTTCCCGCTTATTGAGAAGCTGTTCCAACCGCTTTGAAAGAGCTGCATATTGATGAGCCTGCGCAATTTGGCTTCTCCCCTGCTGCAGCTTGTCGGCTACTTCACGCAAAAATTCTACTCCCGCAATATACTTCATCTTTTCTTTTACTTGTTCATGAAACACATTGTGATCACCGAGATGATAGAGCGGTTCTGTTTGCAGCTGCTCGGGCTTAACCTCCAAGTCAAACAAGGAGAATGCGCTAGAATGCTCATATTCATTCAATTGTTTCCCGATAGTCTGTTGAAGCGTATGCCGAACTGCCGGCGTATCCATTTCCGTTCCAAAAAGTCCATACTTATTCAATTTAGGTTCGAAGCGGGATATAAGCGAACGACCGGCCGATCTGACGGTCGATTCGAGATCGGCTTGAGCGGCCTGAAGACGAAGCAAATCAATGACAACAGCATGAAACAAAAACATCGTTACGAACACAACCAACAAAAAAACGGATACTGCCCCCCTTTCATCGAACAATCGCCGCACACCGCACGCCTCCTTAAGGATGAACAATGATCGTGATCCCCCGTTTTGTCAGCTCGCTTCGCAGCAGCGGCGAAGGACCCGCTTGCCGCTCCCCTTTTCTCCGGAAGAAATGCCACACAACTCCGTTTACTTCTCCGCGTTCGAGAAGCTCTGCATCCTTGCGCAGCTAGTACGTATATTCAGAATGCTTCCCGCTCGTGCCTATGTACGCCTGATGAGCGATCCCTTGACCGTCTAAAGCGTCAATAAGGCGCCAACTGCCAGTCTGCTCCGTAGGGATTCGGTGCTCCTTGCCGCGTACGAGCGTCCGTAAATACCGAACCGCTTCACGATGAGTCGGAAATTCTACGGTCGGGGATGAGGAGCTTCCTCCCCCGGACCGCCGGAGCCACGGGGAAAGTGTCTCGCGTACATTGGATAGATCGGTTTTTCCCTTGACCGCCGGCAAATAACCGATGAAGAAATCGACGTTGCGGATAAATTCAGCCGGCTCCAACACCGTTTCTTCGGCTGCAGAAGACGTGCCTGACGGCAATGGGAACAAAGGGACGATCCTAGCGTTAAAGAAAGCCGACGTTGAAACCTCCACTGTACGACTCCATCCACCGTTTCGAAACGACACCTTGCCTTGCATCGTTTCCGGCCAGCCGATCAACCCGCCGCCGGCAAGCTTCCGTTCCGCAAGAGCAAGTCCGCCGTTATCAAGCGGAACAGTCCCAACCGACCATTCTCCCGACCCGTCATCAAGCAATCTCCAATACAATGGGTCGTGCTGAAGAGGACTGTACATACCCGTAACAGGATGAGCGTATGAACGGTTCCAATTCACCGCAATCCTTTCAGAGGTACGCTCTGCCGCTATGTATCCCCAGCCCGACTGCAATCCGTATAAAGCTAAAAACAGCACAAAAAGTATTGCCAGGCACAGCACAGGGAACAGCAATGCCGCTTCCATCGTTGAGCTGCCTTTTTCGTTGCTTACGGCTCGCATCGCAGGTAGTTTAAAATTCAGGATTGTCAATTCTGGTTTGATTGAGCGTATTGTTCATATCGCCTTCAGTCTTCTCAAACAAACGGTTCACCCAGGCGATGATCCATTTGCGGAATGCAACGGCTACTACAAGTACAACCGCGATAATCAACAGCATCTCAAGCGTCCCAATCCCATCCTCGGCCTTCCAAAACCTTACTCCCCACTCTTTCAATGCTTTCATCAAATCGCCTCCATTCAAAAAGTTTTATGGTTGATTCATCAGCATGACGGACGGAGCCGCCACGATGATCATGACTGCCACAAACATGAGCATCATCGGAAAAATGACCTTCGTCGACGCCTCTTCGCCCACTGTTCGAATGACGTTTCCTTTCCGTTCCATTAGCGTTCGTGCCGTTTGCTGAAGAACGATAACGAACGCATCTCCTCCGCGTCGGTAGTTCATCAGCACCGTCGTTATGAGCAAACTCATTTCAGGTACCGAGCATCTCCGGTTCAACTGCTCGAGCGCCCGGATAAACGGAACGGATTGTTCCAGTTCCGTCCTCGTCCAAGAAAGCTCCATATACAATGGATGCGTTTCTTTGATGACAGGTGCCGCGGAGGCACGAATCCAAGCTCCCTGCACGGTCTCGCCTGCCGTAATAAATAAAGAAATTTTATAAACGAAATTGGGAAGCTCGGCCACAATAAGTGACTGTCTGCGGCGGACGCTGCCATACAATTCCCGCCACATCATCAATGCCGTCATTGGCAGCAGCGGCAGCGTTGTTAAAGCGAGGGTTGCATCCGAAAACACGATCCAAACGAACATCAATACATGAAAGAGCAGCCACTCCGAGAGCAACACCTTCGCCAACCACATCACTGTCGGGTTTGAAGCGCCCCTCCTCCCGTAAACCATCGAGCAGTACCGTTCGAGCTGAGGAACGTACTGCGAAACCCGCTGCACAAGCCTGCCCCTTTCCACCCAATAGACTGCTGCTTGATTGCATATCGAGTAAGCAGCCAAATATGCGCCGCCCCCCTCCTTTCTGGCTACCTTTACACGTCGCTGTAAAATGGGAAGTACGAGCCACATCGTCCATGCGATCCAACACACCGCGGCAATTACTTTCATAGCTTGATCCGCATGACGTTCCTTGCGATCGTCGTTCCGAGCAGAAGTAAAGCTAAGGCTGCGGTCATGATCAATCTTCCGATTCCGTTATAAAGAGGCTCCATATAATCCGGCGATCCATAAGCCAGCGCCCCAATCAGAACAAACGGAACGACGGACAACAGCTGTGCCTCAAACCGTTTTCCCGCAATCGTTACGGCAATCTCCCGCTCCATGTTCAGCTTATCGCTAATGACAATCGACGTTTGGCGCATGACATACACTAAGTCCCCTCCGGACCGGCGGCAAATCCGGAAGGCTTCCACCCATTCCGATACTTCCGGAATTGACAGACGGCGTTGAAAGTCATCAAGCGCCCGCTCTATACTGATGGATTGAGCTACCATTCGATTCACGCGCTCCAGCTCTTGAACAAGATACAGCTTCCCGTTTACGGCCAAATGTTCAACATCCGAAACGGAGGATTTCATTGCATTCTCCACTGATTTGCCGGCTTGGAGCGCAGATATCATGCCACTTAAAAAATGTTCGAATTGAACCGTCAGCTCTCTTTTTTTGCGTTCCATGTACCGCTCGCCGTAATACCTTGCCGTCAACCAAGCTAACGGGCATAAACAGAGCGCCAGCCAAACCTGTTTATAGAAAAGAAAGCCGATCATGAACCAGAATGCAGTGTAACTAACGAATGAGACAATTCTTTGAACCGTTGACGGGTAATAAAAGGAGATCGTTCCCCCAGACCGGTTAGCGTCAGCTCCACCCTCCAACATGCCCCCTCCTTATTCCCAAGATGATTCGCCGCAGCGCACCAGCTCGCCGCAGCCGGTTTCCTGCGCTTCCGTCATCCGCTGAAAAAGCGGGATTATTGCGTACTCAGATCCCCTAATTCCAATCACTTCGCTAATTTCCATAACCTTTCGGGTATAGTCCGGCTGCCTTGCCAAGTGCACGATAATATGAATTGCCGATGCAATTTGCCTTCGAATGACTTCCAATGGAAGTTCCGCCCCGCTTAGAACCATCATTTCAAGCCGGCTTAACATGTCTTCCACCGAATTTGCGTGTCCGGTAGATAACGATCCCTCATGTCCCGTATTCATCGCCTGCAGCATGTCCAGCGCCTCGGCTCCCCGCACCTCCCCGACGATAATCCTGTTCGGCCTCATGCGCAGCGATGCTCGAATTAATTGGCGAATCGTAATTTCTCCCTTTCCCTCGCTGTTGGGCATCCTAGTTTCAAGCGGCACCACATTCGGCACCCTATGGAGCTGAAGCTCCGCCGAATCCTCAATGGTAATCACGCGCTCTTCTAGAGGAATCGATTGAGCCAAAACGTTCAGCAGCGTCGTTTTGCCCGATCCCGTTCCTCCGCTTACAAACACATTACGTTTACGTGCTACGGCAGCCTGAAGAAATTCCGCCGCTTCTACCGTCAACGCATCTTTTGCAAGCAGATCGGCCATTGCCAACGGACGTTCCGGGAATTTGCGAATCGTTAAGGTCGGTCCTTTCAACGCAACCGGAGGAAGTACAGCATGCACTCTTGAACCGTTCGGGAGCCGTGCGTCTACGACCGGCGATAATTCATTGACGGTCCGGTTTACGTTGGAAACGATTGTTTGAATCAAATCCTCCAATCTCTCGTTGCTTTCAAAACAAAACGGATATGCGTGGATTTCCCCTCCCTTTTCGTAAAAAACTTCTTCGGCTCCGTTTACCATAATCTCTGTTATTTCTTCGTCCTCCATCAACGGCTCCAAAATATCCAGTCCTCGGAATGAATGCATTAATCTGCGCGCGAGCCACCATCGTTCCGCCGATGTCCATCCACGCTGCCGGGCTAGCACATTAATCTTCTCTTCCAACAGGCTCAAAAGCGATTCATCGGAAATGTATTCGGAAAAATCCATTTCCTCGCGAATGCGTTCCCTGACCCAAATCACTGTAGCTTCGTCGATGATTCCTTGTGGAGCTGCAACCATAGTCGGTCTGCCACCTCCTTCAGCTGCTGATTAAACGTTGCGTCCATCCCAAGCTCGCCGCCGAACTTCCATTCAGGCACGTACGGCAGCATATAGGACGGCAGCGACAACCCGCCCAAACTATCAGGTTCGTTGCTAGACACACGCTTATTCAACAGAAACGACGTTTTCCGGCGAAGCAGTCCTCCTTCCTGCCATTCCGGACATTCCTCCAGCCATCGAATCGCTTTCGCTTGAAGCGCCCGATCTTCCGTCAGTACACACACAATATGCGAGCTGTGCAAGCAAGCAGACATGGAGCGTTCACTCCACCCAGTCTCCGCATCAACCAGAACGGCCCGGCAGCCGGTTATTGACGAGGCTGCTTCCAGCCACTGAACTGTCTCTTTCGGCCCCAGCGATACTAACTCACGTACTGTATGTTCCGGCCGAAAATGTTCTACTCTGCGATTCTCAAAAAATCCTTCCCCGCCTGCACCAGGCACCTTTCCACCGCTTCTAATCGCATACAACCATTCCCCCACATCATGTCTCGGCTCTGAAGGAAGCAGCGCATTGCCCGACATTCCGGCCTCTAAACTGATATGAAAAATCCCTCCCTTCGTTCGTGACCATTCTTCAGCGAGCCTTGCGCCCACAAGCGTTTTGCCTACGCCGCCCCCCATAGACCAGACGGTAATCACCGGAGCTGCGGATTGCTTTATCGAGTCAACTGCATGTCCGGATTTCTCCCGAATGATCGCCATCCATCGCGCAAGCAGCGACGGCACCGATTGATATTTCGACATCATCTCCACTCCTGATGAAAAGCCGTCCTTTTCCACATCCGTCAGGAGCACGACTGGAAAGCCAAAACCGCCCGGCTGAAACAACTCCCAATGCGATTCGTGAATGACAAGCAATGACGGATGCCGTTCCTCTAACTGACGAAGGAGTGAACCGGGGGATAAATAAGGAACTACATCAATGTCATTAAACCGCTTTTGAGCTTGAACATAGGAGGCCAGCCGCTCTGCGTATTCATGATCCGAATCGCACAGTGCAATCCAATGCCTCATTTCTTTTCTCCTCCTTTTCCTAAAACCTCTAAAACGCAAAAAAAGCACACGCAGACCTGGGATGGTCAGCGGTGCTTCCGCATGATATCAATGTTTTTGTTAAGTTTGAGATCTATTATATTCCAGATTCCACTTTTTGGCAAGCCACAATTTTGCGCTTCGGCTCCAGCCGCCTCCCGGCATAGTAGGCGTCCCTATAACTTTGCATAAAGGTTTTAAAATAGAAGTAAGCTTCATCCGCACGGAAGGATCATCGGCAATCCATTCGGCGCGCCATTGGGCATCGATCACTGCGGAATAATCCAGCTCAGGAATAATGCAGTCGGGCTTACGCGTAAACAAACGGTAAAAATCCGACAATCGTTTCCCCTCTGGCATTCGGTTTGCAATCCAATACATTTGATCCGGGGAGCAGCACTCGGTCACCCGCTCCCAATTTTCCATTGTCGCCGGTTGACGGAGCATCGCCGGGAAAGGGGCGATAACGGGAATAATGATGTCAGAGGCCCGAAGCACAGCTTCCGCGGCAGCCGAGTTCGAACCGGAGGAAAGATCGAAAACAACAGCATCGCCTTTCGTTTCATAAAGGAGCTTATAAAGTTCCGCCCCTTCAAACTGGCTCTGAGATGCGCTACCCGCCTGCCTTCTCCAGGTAAGATTTCCCTCCTGCCAATGCTCGTCCAATCCGTTAGCTTCTCCGCACAGCGATAAAAATGGATCAGCCGGCTGCCATGGACTTTCGATATAAACCGTGCGAACCCCTTGCCCGGCTAGTGATTTTGCAAGTGCCGTGGAAACAAATGTAGCACCCGAACCGGAAAAAAGTCCATATACGGCAATGATTTTTCGGTTATACACGCTTGAAGGGACTTTAGGGACGGAGCCTCCCTCCCCCAGTCGCTTGCTCTGATTGACCTCGGCCAGAAGCTGCTCAAACTCTTTTTTGGCCTCGGCAGCGTTCGGATATCGGTCGTCCGGGTCGGTCTGAAGCAGCCTTTTCACGATATGGTGCAGTGCCTCAGGGATTTCCTTCGACGCTGCTTGTCCCAGTGGAACCTTCGAAAAATTGTAATACTGCCCCCCGCTGACCAGAAAGTAGATCAGGCACCCTAGGGAGTATAAATCTGCCCGGTGATCCGTTTGCCGATTGGCAAGCAGCTCCGGAGCCGCAAAACCGACCGACCCAACATGGACGGTGTCAGCCTCTTTTCCTTCTTTATATGTTCTTGCAATTCCAAAATCGATTAAACGGATGCGGCGATCCGTTCCAACGATCACGTTGGAAGGCTTCACATCCCGGAACACCACGGGTACATCCAAGCTGTGCAAATAATGCAGCAAATCGCAAAGCTGAACAGCATAATCGACCACCAAAATCCATTCCATCCGGTGCCCGCAGAAGGCAGATTGCTGGAGCAGCGTCTCTCCCTCCACGTAATCCATCACAATGCAAAAGCCGCGATTCCCCTCCAAAACAAGGTAATCTACAATACGCGGCAAAGACGGATGGGAGATGCCGGTCATCATTTTCGCCTCGTGCTCTGCTTGGCGCAGCTCTTCCCCTTCCGCAGCGGCAGGCATCCATTTTACCGCCCATCGCTGCCCATTAAGATGCAAATCCTCCGCTAAATAGACTTTACCCATGCCTCCTTCGCCGATCGGTTTAACAATCTGATATCGATGTGCGATGCATTCTCCGTTCCGGAACACACCTGCATTCGATTGGTTCATTTGCTGCCTTCGCCTCCTATCCAGACACAAAAAATAAGCAGACCTCTGGTGGGTTTCCACAGAAGTCTGCTTTATTTAAGTATAGAGAACCGAACGAATCTCGTCAATCGTCTGCATTGCAAATCCATACTTACTTGGCGGCAGAGATGTCGGGAAGTTCTGTCTTCTGAAGCTCCGTCTCAAGAAACGATTTACCGAGCGGCGTAATCTTAGCAATATAGTATTGCGGATTCGTTTGCTTGAAATAAACCAGTTTCTTATCCGCTAAATATTCAAGCGCAAAAAACGTCTCCGGATCCTCATATTCTACATTAAGCGGAATTGTTCTGCGCTTTTGTCGATCGGTTTTGTACGCACGGTACAAATCCTCCAGCACATTCAGACGGAGCAGTCGTCTTTTTTCGGAACGCATGTGTTCATCCTCCTTCAAAAAAATAAATGAAAGTAGGGACGGCATAAAGCCGCATTAATGTTTACCTGATAAATACTTAAAATTTAATATACATAAATCTTATTCAAATGTCAAATCTTTGTATAACAATATCTTGTGAAACATTCTACGAGCGTGATAAACTTATGGACATCTAAGAGTACCCAAAAGCAGAAGATGGAGGTCCTGTTATGCAAAAGGGCTGGTACAGCATCAAGCAGATAGCACAACTCACCGGTCTGTCGACATTTGTCATACGTAAATGGGAAGAAAGGTATGGTTGTATTCAACCCAAGCGGCTGGAGAATGGCTATCGCGCTTACAGTGAAGAGGACTTACATCTCTTAATAAGCATTAAAGGGCTTGTCGATCGGGGTTACACGGTGAAAAATGCTTTGCTGACACATGCTGAAACTCCATTAAACCAAAAAGTATTGTCAATGAACTCAACAGAACCGTTTGGGGAGAGGCTGGCCACGCCCTCCGACTTGCAGAATGCAGAAATATTGGTGGAGCATCTGCTTGAGGCAGGCGGACGTTGCGACGATAAACAAATTCGTCTCCTACTGAATCAAGCACTGCTCATGAACGGCACCTCTTACTTGCTTCAATCGATCATAACCCCGTTTTTATGTAGGATCGGGGAGCGTTTGAGCACTGGGGTGTGGTCGGAGCACCAAGAGCATATCGCTGCTTTAGCGGTTCGAGATTTTGTTATCCATTTCCATGGAGCATTTCAGGAATCGGAACAAGCCCCATGCTTGCTTGGGGCTTGTCTTCCTTTTGAAAAACACGAAATTCCGCTTCGCCTCATCCTGCTGCAAGCGAAGTTAAGAGGCTGGAAGACTGTCTTTCTCGGCGCTTCCCCAGCCCCGGGTGCACTGGAAATGGCGGTAAAACAGCTGATGCCTGCAAAAGTGGTCGTCACTGCAACGACGGCGATCCCTTTTCAAGAAGATCCGGAAGCGCTGCGGAAACTCGAACAGCTTGCCGAAATGTTTCCGCAAATCTCGTTCTATCTTGGAGGAACCGGCGTGCAGGTTGCCGCTTACACTCAAACAGTGCAGCGCGTTATCGTTGCGAATGACATTCAGGAAATCGTCGAGTTCCCGAAGAAGTAAGGAAGCAATGTCTGCTTTGTTAGCGCCTGCTCCATAGACAAGTCAACTCTTCGCGGTTGTGAAACAGCTGCTTCGTTTTACGGAGCTTCCACTCGGGAGACAGGATATGCTCCATCTCACGAACCGTCGCGAACGGTTTCCCGTGCATCAGCTTGACTGTCGTCACGGCCATGCCGCCCACCACAAGCGCAGCCGTTAACTCCTTTAACATACGGGCCATCCGAATCGGATCCCAGCTCATATCGCACACCATCACATCAAAGGACTTGTCCGGAAAATGAATATCCGCCGCGTTTCGCTGCAGATGAGTAAGCCGAGGATTGCGCAGCAGCGCAGAATCCATCTTGGCGGGATCTACAGCCGTGACATGCATTCCCCGCTCCAAAAGCAACGAAGACCACCCGCCGGGAGCTGCGCCGATATCAAGTGCCCTGCCGCCATCTTTAAAAGAAAGCCCAAACACTTGCTCCGCCTCCATCAGCTTAAATTTGGCCCTTGAAATATCCGTCTGATCTTTTCGGAAGTGGATCGCCCCGCCGGACCATGACGATAAATTTTGTTCCGGCTTCGAACACCCGATATAAATGTTCCCTTCCGCCAGAAACACCGAAACGACAGTGTCCATTTCCTGAATAACGGGGTGCGCACGGTATTGCGCCTGCAGCACTTCATCCACCGCCATCTTTACGTCAAACGGCGAATATGCAAACGAAACGCCTTCTGCTTTGCGCGCCTGTACGGCGACAGTATTCCCTTCAAGCTGCCATCCGCCGTTACGAACGGCAGCTCGTATACGTTCTAAATCGTCCTGAGAACCGTCGCTCGGGACGATAGCATGAACTGGAAACAAATGTCTCAAAAAGATGGGCTCGTCTCCGGCGATGCGCTGAAGCACCTCCGCCGGCGGCAGCTCGATATCAAATCGAAAGACGTCGCCTGCGGACAGAGGTACCGCCCTCATCCCTTTATATTTTCTGCGCAGCTCCTCAACGGCGGTAATTCCATAGCCTCGGTTGGAGGTGCCGATCCATGTGGAAGCCGGATGATCCGATTGCTCTATAACGATGCTTTTACTTTCGCCCATGGACGCCCAGCCTCCCAGTCCAATGTAACCGACACGCCATACGCCTCTTGAATCAGCTCTCGCGTCAATACCGTTTCCTTCCTGCCCGATGCCGTTATTTGCCCATTATGAAGTAATGCAACGTGTGTAAAAATCGGCGTAATCTCCTCTAAGTGATGCGTTACATAAATGATCGACGTTCCGGAGCCGATCGCTTCGACGCTTTTAAGAAAGCTTTCCCGTTCATATAAATCCAGACCGCTGCACGGCTCATCCATAATGACGAGCTCCGGATCGCCGATCAACGCTCTCGCAAGCAGCGCTTTCTTTCGTTCTCCCTGCGACAGCGTACCGAAAGGCTGGGAGCACATGCCGCCAAGCCCTACATGCTCAAGACGTTCCATTGCGCGTTCTTTCAGCTCCTGCGGGATCGCTTCGTAGAAGCGCAAATACCCGACGGCTCCGCCCGCAACGATTTCCCACAGCGGATCGGAGAGTGACAGCTTTTCAACGAGCGCTTGGCTCATATAAGCAATTCGTTTCCGCACCTCGCGAATGTCCGTACGTCCGTACGTCTTGCCTAACACCTCAATTGTTCCGCGCGATGGAAATGTATACCCGTTTATCATCTCTAGAAGCGTCGTTTTACCCGAGCCGTTCCGCCCGAGGAGCACCCACTGCTCTCCCCGCTGCGTGCTCCATTGAATATTAGAAAGTATGGTGCGATCATCCCGAATGAATGCCACATCTGTAAACGAAATCATGCTTCTTTCCCCCGTCCGTTCGTGTTTCTTCGAGGAAGTGTAACCTTCGACCGGACGAAAAGCAAGCAGAACCGCTATTTGTTAGAAACTATGCTTCGCAGCAGCGCGATTTCCGGAGCGTGCGTCTCCCCTCGAAGAACAGGTGTTTCAAGCACCAGCGGCAAGCTAGCCAGTTCTTCGGTGCGAAGCAGCGCGCCAAGTGCCTCTTCACCGATCGCACCGCGCCCTATATTCGCGTGTCTATCGCGCCGCGAACCAGCCGGATAGACCGAATCGTTCACATGCACGGCCATCAGGTGTGTAAAAAAACCAATGTCCCGACCTAGTTTCAACAACGACTCTCCGTTCGTCCCGTCCCAAACGCCACTGGCGAACAGGTGGCACGTATCTAAACAGAAGCCGATCATCTCCGGCCTTTCTGCGAAAGAACGAATGCTCGTCAGCTCTTCCATCGTCGTGCCGATCCCGGTGCCTTCCCCCGCTTGATTTTCAATCAATAGCTTCGCCTCGCCGAGCCGACCGTCCAACGTTTCATTCAGGGCCGATAATATCAGCTTATATCCATCTAGCGGATCATGGCCGGATTTCCACTTGCCGAAATGCACGACAACGCCAATTGATTCGCACGCATCTGCAATGTCAAGGTCGTTGCGAAGGGAACGGACGGTCGCTTCCCGCAAAGCTCCCTCCGCCGCCAAATTCGTTGCATACGTCGTATGGGCGATGCTCCGAATTCCATGCTCCCGGCAGATGGCGGCACAGGCTGCGGCATCCGCCTGATCGAACTCCTTGACCGCTAATCCCCTCGGATTTTTCGGAAAATATTGAAACGCCGTCGCACCGAGCCGGACCGCAGTTCGTGCCGCTCCAGCGTAACCGTTGCGAATGCTAATGTGACAGCCTGCATGCGTCATCCGACTACCACCGCCTCTAGCTTTGGCATTGCTCGCAATAGAATACTTTGCGATTATTGTGCTCCGTCTGAATGACGGACCTGGCGCAGCGGAGACACGGCTCTCCCCCGCGGTCGTACACTTTGCACTTATCGTTATATGCACCTGTAAGCGGATCGCCGACATACAACGGTGTTTCCATATAGCCTCCGAACCGAATCGCTTCGGCTAATGTAGAGTGCATCGACGTATACAGCGTCTGCATATTCCGCTCCGTCAGTTCCCCAATCGGACGCAGCGGCCGTACTCCGGCGGAAAAGCACAGCTCGTCGCTGTAACAGTTCCCGATCCCGGCCAATACCGATTGATCGACCAAGACGCTCTTGAGTACGCCCCGCTTCATACGGAGCCTCGCGGCAAAATGATCCGCCCGAAACGACGGGTCAAGCGGCTCCGGACCAAGCTTGGACAGCTTGTCGGCCAGCTCTTGAGGCTCATAGAGATGCAAATAGCCTAACCGCAAGCCGTGAAAGAACAGATGCTCGTTCCCGAACGAGAGGCGCACCTGCACGGATCGTTCCGGAGCCTCCTCAACCGTACCGTAGAACATTGAGCCGCCGAGCATCAAATGCAACAGCAAAGTTCGTCCGTTCTCCAACCGGAACAGCAGCATCTTCGCGCGGCGATCAATTCGTTCGATGCGCTGGCCCCTCACGTAATTTACGAACGTCTCCACGCTGACATTTATAGATTTTTCACGTCCGATGGCGACCTCCGTCACCGGCTTGCCGACGATGCTCTCCGCCAGCATTTTTCGATATGTCTCCATTTCCGGCAGCTCCGGCATCCGCTTCTCTCCTTTCAAATCGCCCGAACGAGTCATTTCCCTAAGATTTCCACACTCACACCGATTTATGTCTTTAAAAAAAATGCGGTCGCTTCCTCAAAAGGCGCTCTCGCCGCTTCTGAATCGCCGTGATCGCAGCCCTCAGCCGCGAATCGGTGCGAGTACGAGACCAGGAAAGCCGTTCCTGCGCGTTCCGCAGCGCCTCCTCTGTCCATCGAAGCGCCTCCATTGGATTTTTATAGTGATGCTCGTACACCATCGCCAGTTCAATGCAGCTGTCAAGCGCGTTCGATTGAAACCTGTCGCTCGATTCTGCGATCCTTTTCCACATTTCTATCGCCGCATCCCATTTTTTTCTGCGTTTATAAAACAAAGCCGCCTCGTACAGAACACCCGAAATTCGTGCCGGCGGATGACAGCGAAGCGTCTCAAATACGCATTCCGCTTCGGACAAAAATCCGATTCGCTCATACCACAGCCCCAGCCTCAGCAGCTCGGTGCCTTCCATTCCTTGCAGCGGCACCTGAAACTGCAGCAGCCTGCCGAAATGCACCGCCAATGCCAGCAGCGACAAGATGTCTCGTTCGTTGTGACGAACGACTCCCTCCAAAACCGCAGGGTTCCGCTCCGCCAAATATTGAAAATAGAGCGCGGGCGCAAGTGAACCCGGAATGTCGTCTTCCCGCACAATGCCGAGCTTGGCTTCCTCCACCGCCCCTAAGCGGCATGACGGCATCGTCGATCTCCACAGGCTGCGGGCCGGATACAGAAAATCAAAATGTTCCGGGTCCTTAGATACTGGGAGCCGGTTCATCACGTACCGATTTTTGAGCAGCGGCCAATCGAAGGCGCGGCCGTTGTACGTCACTAGATGCCGGGACGGGTCGATCAAGGAGCTAAGCTCCGCAAGCATCTCCGCTTCCTCCCCGGGATGGCGGATCACATACTGCCAGACGGTGAACCCGCCATGCTCATACCGACCGACGCCGACAAGAAACGGAACGTTGCCGGCCCCTTGCCCGAGACCTGTCGTTTCCGTATCAAGAAACAGCAGATCCTCCGGAGCGATGCCGCCGCTCTTCGGACTCAGCGCAGCGAGAGCCGGTGCCGTATCTGTCAAATCCGCCATGCGGAACGGACCGTGAAACGATTCCGGCGTATATATAACCTCCCGCACAAGGACACCCGACTCCCGAGTTGCCGTAAATCCGAGCGACTCCCACGCCGCACGTTCCCGGGTCGGCGCTGATGAATCCCCCACAGCCGAAGGATCACGCTTAGTATCACGTTCTCGCCGGCGGTCGACTCCGCTCGAAGAGGCACCTTCGCCCGATCGGGTGAGCCGCCCGAGCCGCTCACGAAGTCCGCTCATGATCGGCCACCATCCGCTCCGCCAGCTCAAGCGCCAGCGACTTCCCCATTAGCCCTACCTCTTCGATCGGCCCGACGCAAGCGGGACAGCCGCTTAAACAGTCGCAGCGCGAAATGACGCCGCGCGCCTCCCTCAGCAATTCATGATGCACTTCATACAACCGTTTACTTAGGCCTACTCCGCCCGGGTAACGGTCATAGAAGAAAATCGTAGGCAGCTTCGACTGCACCGCCTTCACCTGCGGCACGACCCTGATGTCCCGAGGATCGCACATGATGTAAAGAGGGGCGATATGAATCAGCACATTGGCCAGCCCAAGCACCGCATATTGCAGATCGTTCGCCGTCTTCATGCCGCCGTTCTCTTCCTGCAGCGTGATCCAATAGGCGCTCGTATGCAGTTCTTCCTCCGGCAAATGAATCGGGCCGGAGCCGATATTTTCGTGGGTCCGCAGTTTTATTTTCTTGAAAATCGTCGCCCTCGCATTCACCGTCACTTCTCCGAAGCTGCGAAGATGCTCCCTTTCCGTCTGTTCGTAGTCTTGATGTAAAATCTTCAGCTCCACCGCCAAATTCGCATCCGTAAAATAATCGACGTTCACTTCGCGAACGTACGCCTTTTTTTCCTCGTAATCAAGTCTTTCCACCTGATACTGGACACCTTCGTGTATGTAAATCGCCTCTTCATGCACGAGAGTATGGGCGCTAAACCGGTCCACTTCACCGATCACCCGATTTCCGGCCGTCGTATCGATAATAACGATGTTCTCCTGTGCGGCGGATCGAAGCGAAATGTTATTCGCGGGAAAATGCTGCTCCATCCAGTAATACCTTCCACCGTTCTGGTGCAGCACCCGCTCCTCCACAAGAAACTCGAGCAAGTCCGTCAGCGGCTCCTCTCCAAATGTCTCCCCTACCTGAAAAGGCAACTCGTATGCGGCGCATTTCACATGATCGAGCAGCACCAGCAAATTGTCGGGGTGAATGCGCGCCTGCTCCGGCGAACGGCCGAAAAAATAATCGGGATGCTGAATGACGTATTGGTCGAGCGGGTTGCTGCTCGCTACAAGGAACGTCACTGCGGTCTCATGGCGCCGGCCCGCGCGGCCGGATTGCTGCCATGTGCTTGCGATCGTGCCCGGAAACCCGTTCAGCACGCAAGCCTGGAGCTGGCCGATATCGATGCCGAGCTCCAACGCGTTCGTCGATACGACGCCGCGAATGTCGCCCGTCCTCAGACCATGCTCGATCTCTCTCCGCTGTTTCGGCAAATAGCCGCCCCGGTATCCTCGGATCGACTTCGTCCCGATCTCGTTCTTTATAAGCTCCTGCAAATAGGTTAGCAATAGTTCGACGCGCACGCGGCTCCTGGCGAATACGATCGTCTGGATGCCCTGCTTCAGCAGCAGTCCCGCCAGTCTGCTCGTTTCCAGCACGCTCGATTTTCGTATGCCGAGCTGCTGGTTGACGACGGGAGGATTGTAAAATATAAAATGCTTTTCCCCAGCAGGAGCCCCGTTGTTGTCTACGAGGACAACAGGTTCGCCGATCAGCCTTTCCGCATGCTCTTTCGGGTTGGCAATCGTAGCCGAGGCGCATATAAATTGCGGCTCCGATCCGTAAAATCGGCAAATCCGCATCAAGCGGCGAATGACGTTGGCTACATGGCTCCCGAACACGCCGCGGTAGGAATGCACCTCGTCGATCACGATGAAATTCAAATTCTCGAACAGCTTCACCCATTTCGTGTGGTGAGGCAAAATCGCTGAATGCAGCATATCCGGGTTGGTCACGACGATATGACCCGCGTTGCGAATCGCTTGCCGCACCGACGGCGGCGTGTCCCCGTCGTACGTGTGCGTCTTGAGATTGACGCCCATCCGGGTCACCGTTTCTTGCAGCTCCGCCACTTGATCCTGCGCGAGCGCCTTCGTCGGAAACAAATACAGCGCACGCGCACTGTCGTCCTCCAGAAGCCGCTGCATGACGGGCAAATTGTAAGTAAGCGTCTTCCCGGAAGCCGTCGGAGTAACTGTAACGACATGCCTGCCGGCGGCAATCGCTTCGAAGGCGGCAGCTTGATGCGTATACAGCTGCCGAATCCCTTTCTCCATAAGCGCCGACTGCAGCTCCGGACGAAGCCCGGACGGAAAATCGGCATACGCCGCTTCCCTGCTCGGAATGGCGCGCCATTCCGTCACATTCGACATTAACTCCGGCGTGGAGCGGACGCGTTCCAGCAATTCCTCTATGGACGATACTTTCCCCGTTAACCGATTCATTCGTTCTTTCCCCTTCAGCAGCTCGAATCCCGCAAGCGTCCTCGAACATTTGTTCCTTCTATTATATCAGAATGTACGTTCGTATGTATATACAAGAAAAACCCGCGAACCATATTCGCGGGCCCTCTCTCGATTTCTGTCGTTTCCTGCGCTTTCCCGGGAAAAGCAATGGTATTGCTGCCTTAAAGCACCTCGGCGCTGTCGTCGTAATCGTACCGAAAGCCGTCGAGCTGCTGATGGCGGTTCATGTTCGCACTCCCAAAGTGATCCTGCGCATGCTGCTCCTGCAGCTTCCCTAGCACCGATTGGTAGGTTGAAATTTTGTGATAATCCGCGCCTTGGTTGATGGCTTCACGCAGCGCTTGTTCAATAATCATAAAATCCTGTTTATTCAGTTGCATCGCATGTCCCTCCGTCCGAACGGAAATAGTTTGCGCCACATAGTGTGCCCTAGCGCGTTCTATTTATTACATGTTCTCGGGAAAGAGATATCTCAGAAGCTACAATGGCACAAAACGAAAATACCATGCAAGATAATAATCACCGTATACAAACGCAGAAAACGCGCTTACAGCGATATAGGGACCGAACGGAATCGGCTGCTTGCTTGCGCTTCGTCGAAGAAACAGCGATAACAACCCGCCGATGATGCCAAGCACGCTTGCGGCAAAAAGGGACAATAACGTCAGCTTCCACCCGAGCAGCAGCCCGATGAACAAGTACAGTTTAATATCGCCCCCGCCCATTCCGCCGCGGCTGAGCATCGCCAGTACGAGCAGGATGAGGAATCCAAGCGCTGCGCCGAGCATGTAATCCCAATACGGCAGCGGGTGCTGCCACAGCCGCAGTAAAGCCGCTAGCGCAGCGCCGGGAAAGACAATCCTGTCCGGGATAAGCATCGCCTTTACATCCGTATGAGTGACGATCATCAGTACGGAAGCTAGCAGTACCGCCGCAATCCATTCAAGCTGCTGCGGACCGTAATGATAACCGATGAATGCGAACACGGCCGCCGTCGCCGCCTCCCCCGCCGGATACGCCGCCGAAATACGCTTGCCGCAAAAGCGGCATCGTCCCTTTTGCGCCAAATAGCCGAATACCGGAATACGGTTGATCGGCTGGAATCTCATCTTGCAATGGATGCATAAGAATGGCGAATCTGCGAGCGACTCCCGCTTCAACGCACGGACCGCAGCTACATTTAACAAAATGCCGATCCACAGGCCAACGACCCCGAGGATAAGAGCGAAAACAGCGTTCATTTCCATTATCGGCTCCTTGAGTACACGAAGAGTGAAGCTTATCCTACTTATTATACTATTTTCCGGACTCCGGCGAGCTAGTTTCGGCAGCATACAATGATTCCATGCGTTCGACTGAAACAAATTGATTAAGGGAAACGTATAGATAACTGTACGATGCGGAAAAAAGCAGAAAGGCGGAATTTCTAATGATCATTACAACGACAAACTCGATTGAAGGAAAACCGATCACCCAATACCTAGGTGTCGTTAACGGAGAAGCGATCATGGGCGCGAACATTGTACGCGATTTGTTTGCATCTATCACCGACGTTGTCGGGGGGCGCTCGGGAGCCTATGAGCAGAAGCTGAAGCAAGCGAGAGACATTGCGATCCACGAAATGAAAGAACAAGCGCGATCACTCGGGGCAAACGCTGTCGTCGGCATCGACATCGATTATGAGGTTGTGCGCGAGGGCATGCTGATGGTAACGGTAAGCGGTACGGCGGTGCAGATCGGTTAGTATCATTTCACGGCAAAAAGGAACCCCCTCAACCGAAGCGTCCTGCTTCCTTCGAGGGGGTAATTTCGTTTCAGATACGGCGCGGCACGGCATAAGACCAAAAATCTTCGGCTACGTGCGAGTTTGGAAAAATGGTGCGCGCCTCTTCCAACAGATGGTGGGCGTTCTCATCCTGATACCTTGACGATAGATGCGTCATAATGAGTGTACGCGCATTCGCCTGCAGCGCCACGTTCGCTGCTTGAGTTGCGGTGGAATGGTAATATTTCATCGCATTATCCACCCGCTCATGCATGTAGGTTGCCTCATGGACGATCACATCGCAATCCCGCGCCAGCTCGAGCTCATTCGGGCACGGACGGGTGTCGCCGAAAATCGCCACCGTGCGGCCGCAAATCGGCGCTCCTACGTAATCCGCCCCGCGGATCGTGCGTCCATCCGGAAGCGTGACCGTCTCTCCGTTCTTCAGCTTCGCATACAATGGGCCTGGAGGCACCTTGTCCGCCGCCAGCTTGGCGCTGTCGAGCGCGCCCGCCGTATCCAGCTCCCGAATCCGGTACCCGTATGAATCGATGCGGTGCTCGAGCTTGAGGGCGGATACCTCAAATTGCTCGTCCGCCCATAAGAGACCCTCTTCGATTTCGTGAATCCGCACCTCGTATTCCAGATGCGTCCCGCTCAGCTCGAGCACCGTCTCCAAATAACGGCGAATCCCCGGAGGACCGAACACGGTAAGCGGCGACTCTCCGCCTTGATAAGAACGGCTGGACAGCAGTCCGGGCAGTCCGTACAAATGATCACCGTGCAGATGTGTTATATAAACGTGTTCCAGTTTCCCCGGCTTCAGCGGCGACGACAGCATTTGGTGCTGCGTCCCTTCCCCTGCATCGAACAGCCACAACGTGCCTCGTTCGGCGGTAAGATTTAGCGCAACGCTCGTCACATTGCGTTTGCGGGTCGGCATGCCCGCCCCTGTGCCAAGAAAATACAACTCCACGTTATTCCGCCTTCTCTACGTTAAAATATCGGGCCTGCGGATGCGCGAATACGATCGCCGACACCGAGGCTTCCGGCTCCATCATGAAGCTGTCGGTCAGTTCGACGCCGATGTCTTCAGGCTTCAACAGATCAAACAACGGCCGCTGATCGTCAAGGTTCGGACAAGCCGGATAGCCGAACGAGAACCGCTGCCCGCGATACTTAGCCCCGAACAGATCCTTTATGGTTAGATTTGCCGAATCCGGAATTCCCCATGCATCCCGCATTAGCTGGTGCACGCGTTCCGCGAACGCTTCGGCAGTTTCGAGCGCCACCGCCTGCACCGCATGGGAACGCAAATATTCCCCGTTCTTTTTATACGATTCCGCTTGCTCGCGGATGCCTTCCCCTGCCGTCACGACCATAAAGCCGACATAATCCATCTCGCCGCTCTCCACTGGCTTTATATAATCGGCGAGGCACAAATACGGCTCCGTTTCTTGCCGTGGGAACGAGAACGTTCGGAGCACCTTGCCCGGATTTTCCGGATCGTACACGATGACATCGTTGCCGCTGGATTGCGCCGGGAAAAACCGATACATCCCCTGCGCGCGCAAGGTGCCTTTCTTTACCGCGTCATCAAACAGCTCATCGACGACTTCCTTCAGCTGCATCGCTTTCGGATTTTTCTCCTCTAGCAGTTGGCTCACTTTCCCCTTCAGTCCGAGGTGATGCCCGAGCAGCATCTGCATGTTAACGTACGGAAGCAGATGAGAGATCGGATAGTCCCGCAGCACGTGGCGTTCCAAATCGTTCGGCACCTGAACCGGAACAGTGCGGTCGACTTTCGACACCTTCGGCTTGTCATCCGTACCGGCGGCCGGCTTTTCTTTCCTTCCGGCCTCCATCACGTCCGATTCTTTCGCTTCCCGCAGCTCTTTAATAAGCCGTTCCCGCTCGGTCGGGTTTGACAGCTTATTCGCAAGATCCAAGCCGTCCATCGCATCTTTCGCATACAGGACAACACCTTCGTATTCCGGCGCAATGCGCGTCCTCGCAAATTTGCGTGTCAGTGCGGCCCCGCCGACCATAATCGGCACTTCGATGCCGGCGGCCTTCAAATCCTGCGCAGTGATGACCATCTGCTGCGCGGATTTTACCAGCAGGCCGGACAAGCCGATCGCGTCCGGCTTCTCTTTCCGATATGCTTCAATGAGCTGTTCCGGCGGCACTTTAATCCCAAGGTTAATGATCTCGTACCCGTTGTTGGATAAAATGATTTCAACCAGATTTTTCCCAATGTCGTGAACGTCGCCCTTCACCGTAGCGAGCAGGATCCGGCCTTTGACAGACGATTCCGATTTCTCCATGAACGGCTCTAGATGAGATACGGCCGCCTTCATTGCCTCGGCGCTCTGCAGCACCTCGGCCACAATCAGCTCATTGTTGTTAAAGAGACGCCCTACCTCGTCCATACCTGCCATGAGCGGTCCGTTAATGATCTCAAGCGGCGTATACTTTTTCAAAGCCTCGTCAAGATCCGGAATGAGCCCCTCCTTTGTTCCTTCCACAATATAAGAAGCAAGTCGCTCCTCCAACGACAGGTTGCTCACTTTCTCCTTCTTAACTACCTGCTTGCTGCGGAAATAGGCGACAAAGGCAGCGAGCGTTTCGTCACTCGTTTCAAAAATCAGGTCCTCCGCGAGCTTGCGTTCATGCTCCGGAATTGAAGCATATCGCTCCAGCTTCTCCGTGTTGACGATCGCGTAGCCGAGTCCCGCCTTTGTGTTGTGATACAGAAACACCGAGTTAAGAACTTCGCGTCCGGCTTCGGGAAGACCGAAGGAGATGTTGCTGATTCCGAGAATGCTGGAGCATTCCGGGAGGTTCTCCTTGATCAAACGAATGCCGTCAATCGTCGCTTTGGCCGAGCCTATATATTGCGGATCGCCGGAGCCGACCGGAAATACGTTCGGGTCAAAAATGATGTCCTGCGGGTTTACCCCATACTGATTCACTAGTAGATCATACGAACGTTTAGCGACCCGCAGCTTGTCCTCCGACCACACCGCCATTCCCTTCTCGTCGATCAGGCCGACGACGACGGCGGCGCCATATCGGTGAATGAGCGGAACGACATGATCAAAACGCTCCAAACCGTCTTCTAGGTTGATGGAGTTAATGATTGCTTTGCCTTGCGAGTATTTCAGCCCGACCTCAAGCACCTCATGATCGGTTGAATCGATCATGAGCGGGACCTTCACTTTCTTCGTGACGAGCTGCAGAAATTCTGCCATCACTTTTTTTTCATCAAGCTCCGTATCTTGCAAATTGACGTCAACGATATGAGCTCCGTTCTTCACTTGTGCCCGGGCAATTTCGGACGCTTCCTCCATTTTCCCTTCAAAGACAAGACGCTTAAATTTCCGGGAGCCGATAACGTTCGTCCGCTCTCCAACCATTAACGGTCGGTTGTCTTCCTCCACATATACGGTCTCAATGCCGGATACCGCAGGCGGATGCTGCCCGTTGCGTTCCCGTGGCGGGAATTTCGATAGATGCTCGGCAAGCGCTTGAATATGAGCGGGAGTCGTACCGCAGCACCCCCCCGCGATGTTCAGCCAGCCTTGCTCCGCAAAGCCTTGAAGCTTGAGCGCCAGCGATTCCGGCGTTTCATGGTACTGGCCGTTTTCGTCCGGAAGTCCGGCATTCGGGTAGCATGATACAGCCGAACTCGTCAACTGAGCCAGCGTTCGGATATGGTCTTTCATAAATTCCGGACCGGTAGCGCAATTTAAACCAATAGAAATCGGCTTTAGATGCTCTAGGGAAACCATGAAAGACTCGATATTTTGGCCTGCAAGCGTTGTGCCCATCGGCTCGATCGTACCGGATATCATGATAGGCAGCGTTTTACCGATGGTCTCGAATGCTTTGCGAATGGCGATGCTGCCCGCCTTCACGTTCAGCGTATCTTGAGACGTTTCCAGCAAGATCGCATCCACGCCGCCCTCGATCAGCGCAAGCACCTGCTCATAATATGAATCGATGAGTCCTTCAAAAGTGACGCCGCCTGTCACCGACAGCGTCTTCGTTGTCGGCCCTAAGGCGCCTGCAACGAATCGAGGCCAATCCTTGGTGGAATATTTTCGCGCCGCTTCAACCGCCAACCTTGCCGCCGTCAAATTAAGTTCTCTAGCTTGCTCTGGAATATCGTATTCCGCCAGGACGACGCTTGTAGAACCGAACGTGTTCGTTTCGATAATGTCGGCTCCGGCCGCCAAATACTGCTCATGAATGCTGCGTATCAAATCGGGACGGGTTGCACAGAGGATTTCATTACAGCCATCCAGTTCATCGCCGCCAAAATCTTCTGCAGTCAGGTTAGCCTGCTGAATCATCGTGCCCATCGCGCCGTCTATAATTAAAATTTTGCGGTCTAATTGCTGTTCTAATAAGCTTTTCATCGCTTCTCTTCCCCATCCGTTGTGGTAATCTATCTAGTTTACCAAAAGACTCGGTCTTGATAAAGTTTATCAGCAAAAACGGATGACATTCGGAATAAAATATTTTATAATTTGTATCAATTGCCGATAAGTTAGAATGATTCTAAAGTAAATATCCGTTAGAAATGAGGGATCGGAATGGCGGAAATTCGCATTCGCAATACGAACGAGCGCATCACCGGCGAGGAAAATGTGAAGGCGTTCCTTGCGGGGCAAGAAGTATTGTATGAACATTGGAACACTTCCAAGCTGCCGGAGCATCTGCGCGAGAAGTTCCAGCTGAGCGATGAAGATAAGCAGGGAATTTTGGCTACGTACGAAAGCGACATTAAAGATTTGGCGGAGCGCCGCGGCTACAAAACGTGGGACGTCATCGCGCTTTCCGATGCAACGCCGAACCTGGACGAACTGTTAAAAAAATTCGAGAGCGTCCACACGCACACCGAGGACGAAGTCCGGGCCATTACCGCAGGAAAGGGAATCTTCATTATTAAGGGAACGGACGATGTAGGCTATTTTGATGTAGAGCTGGAAGCAGGCGACGTCATTTCCGTACCTGAATACAAGCCGCATTTCTTTACATTGATGGAAAATCGCCGGATCGTCGCCGTTCGTTTGTTTATCGAAACGGAAGGCTGGATTGCCCATCCGTTCGAAGATCCAACATTCCAAAAAGCTTAATTTGTCAAATGTAAAGGCTGCCTCCTTTTTATGGGAGACAGCCTTTTTGTTTTATGACGAGAAATTAACGGTCGATGACTGTTAATAATTGCTCCAACTTTGTGATCGTATAAGTCGGCGGTACATGTTCCCCGACTTCGGCGCCGTGATGGTTGATCCACACATTTTCCATCCCGATCCGGCTGGAACCGAGAATATCGGTTGTCAGCTTATCGCCGATCATAATGCCTTCCTCCGGTTGTATGCCGAGGAGTTGAACAGCATGCTCGAATAAGGAAGGGTCCGGCTTGCCGCGCCCGAAATTGCCCGAGATGACGATATGATCGAAGTATGGTACAAGCCTCGGTTCACCGGTCAGTTTCTCCTTCTGCAGATCCGGCGATCCATTTGTCAAAAGCAGAAGCTTATATTCCCCCTTCAAAGCGTCCAGCACGCGATACGTGTCGTCATACACGTATGAAAGCGACCGGCGGAGCTCTCCAAACCGATCGGATAACCGCTCGCCAAGGGCTTCATCCTCCACACCCAGCTTCCGCAATCCGCCTGTCCAAGCGTCTTTGCGATATACAGGGGCAAGCTTCTCTAGTTGGCGAAATTCAGGGTTCACACCCTCCTTGAACCTTCCCCACAGCGCTTCGAACGGATTGATTCCGATCATCTGCGTGAACGGATACGTCTCGTAGCTTTCATATAATGCTCGCGCTGTCGTTTTTACCGCATCTTCAAGCTCTGCAGCATCAACAGATACCGTCCTGGCCGCTTCCCTGCAAGCGCCCTCGAACGCCTCCTTCACGGAGCGATCGTCCCATAACAGCGTATCGTCCAAATCAAACAATATGGCCTTTTTCTTCATCCTTCTATTCCTACTCCTTCATGGATACATTCAACGGGATTTGATGCTGATGAGCGAACGCCCGGAGCGAATCCGAAAGCTTGTCCATCGGAAAAAGGTGGTAGAGGCGAGAAAACGCCTTGCTAGCCTTTCCGCCTTTTAAAAACACTTGCACCTGACGGTCGCTGATAAAGATTGCCTCAATATCTGAAGGAGCGTAAAACTTCTCGCCTCTGTAGGTGCGCCAGCTAATATATTTTTTTCCAATTTTCAGGAAAGGTCTCCTTACGTAATAATGAAACAAGGCGAGCAGAAAATATAACGCTATCGTGATAATATACAACGCGTCGGATGAGGAGCCTTGAGGAATTGTGAATGCGAATAAAATTCCGGCTGAAGCCAATACAAGAGGGAATACCCAGCTTCTTCCTCTGAAAATTTTCGATCCGTCCGGTGCTTCGTCCAGCAGGGTTTCGCCCTTTTTCAGCTTGCGTTCGTTTAATTGCTTCCTATTCTTTTCTACCATTCGCTCCCACTTGCGGGACATACGTCTCAGTCCTTCTTCTCGTCATCTACAAACTCTATGGATTCCAATTGAATACGAAGCGATTGCTTCAAATCATCAATGTACGCTCTTCGCAGTTCAGCTTGCTCTAAACTTTCTTCATTTGTAAGCCCTGTCGTTTTCTGTTTGCGAGCCAGCTCGTTGATCCGGCGTATGCGGGCTGAAACCATGGCCACTCCTCCCTTTCGTTCAGCTTTACTTTGACACAGGAGCGAAGCGAAAGTCAAGATTATTAACGGATGCAAAAAACGCCGATTCCGGACGGCATCGGCGGCTCTTTCGTTCTATTAATTATGCTATGGCAATACAAGGACTTGCCCGACTTGCAGCTCCGCAGATTGCAAGGCATTCACCGTCATCAATTCATCGATATAAGCCCTTACCGGTTCGTTTTCTTTTTTGTAATCCTCTGCAATTTCCCAAAGCGTATCCCCTGGAGAAACCGCTAATCGTTTCATGCCTGCTGATTCCTTATGCAATGAAACTTCTTCGCTTATCTCTGCCGATGCCGCAGGATCGCGGTCCATTGCGTTCGCGTGCAGCATCGCCCCGGAAGTAGCGCTAACCGCTACAATTAACAGAAAGCACACTAGACGACCCCAACCCTTTATGTATATTAAACGTTTTGTATGTTTTCTCACAAATCCAACCCCCAAACATTTGTTCTGAGTACATCGTAACACGAACAACTGTTTGTGTCAACGAAAAATAAGAACACATGTTTGATCTTTTTCCAAAAACTCGAACTTATGTTTGTACGAACTCCGGTTCTGTGGTATAGTTTATTTAAAATTACCAATCGTTGGAGTGATACCAGTTGACGAAGTTGTCGAATCGACAGCAAGCTATTTTAGATTTCATTCGTAGCGAGGTTCGCGAGAAAGGATATCCGCCTTCCGTTCGCGAGATCGGTGAAGCTGTCGGCCTAGCCTCCAGTTCAACGGTCCACGGTCATCTTGACCGTTTAGAGAAGAAGGGCTGCATCCGAAGAGATCCGACGAAACCTAGAGCCATTGAATTGCTGGGAGAAGAAGACGAGCGGGATACCGTCCGAATTGCCGTATCCAAGGTGCCGCTTGTGGGAAAGGTTACCGCAGGCCAGCCGATCACTGCAGTTGAAAATATTGAAGAGTATTTCCCACTGCCCGCTCATTTGGTAAAAGATGACGAAGTCTTCATGCTTTCGGTCGTCGGCGAGAGTATGATAGAGGCGGGGATCCATGACGGGGACTACGTCATTGTCCGACAGCAGCAGACGGCAAACAACGGCGAAATCGTCGTCGCGATGACGGAGGACGATGAAGCGACGGTCAAAACGTTCTATAAAGAGCGTGACCACGTCCGCCTCCAGCCGGAGAACCCGACGATGGAGCCGCTGCGCTACAAGCATGTAACGATTCTTGGCAAGGTGATCGGCCTCTTCCGCGAAATGATGTAACCAATCGAGTGAGGGGGCACCTAGCCCCCGTCTTCTCACCTATGAAAAACTACAAGTCCCATTTTGCAAAAAAACTAACTAAGTTCATCTAATATCAAAAGTGGCAACACTAAACTAAACCAGGCTACTGAGATATTAAGACCTGGTTTTCCTTATTCCATTTGTTTCAACTTTTATCCGACTCCTTCAAGCCATTCTTCGCTCGTTACCATCGGTTCCTCTGACATTATTTCAAACGCCTCAAGAACTTCGCCTAGCTCTGTCGCAAGGTATTCTTTCGCGCCTTTATTCATACGCTTGAGCTTGCGTTCAAGCAGATCTCGCCGCAGATCCCTGTATTCTTCTTTACGACTTAAAACTGTTCACACGACGTGGAGAAGTTTACGAGCCGTCGCTACAATCGCGCCTTATGCCCCTTTTTTTCCTTCAGCGCTAGGCATATGAAGCCCATTTTTTGGGAGACGGGGAGCGCGAAATATCTCCGACCTCAGCGAGAATGGTTAAGGCGCTTACTGCAGAAATACCAGGTATACCCATTAGCAAATGTACGCTTGGGTTTTCTTTTGCCCTACAGTGCAGTTCTGCTTCCAATGCCGCCATTTCCCATGCTGGACGTACAACAAAAAGCCTCGGCAATCAATGAATGATGCCGAGGCTTTTTTAGGTTTCAGAGATACGGAGTTCCATTGCCAAGAACCTGAGATATTTCGATAATAAACCCAATTATTGGACTTATCAGCTTGTCTACAAACCGGATCGGTTAACGTGCTTTAATACAACGTCAAATATTGGTCTCGCTCCCAAGCGTGTATCTGCGTACGGTACATATCCCATTCAATCTCCTTCAACTCAACGAAATGCGCAAGGGCATGATCGCCGAGTGCTTCGCAGATCACTTCGTCGCCGAGCATCTCGTCCAACGCTTCCTTCAAAGATGCAGGCAGGCTCGGGATGCCCGAGTCAATGCGCTCTTCCTCGCTCATGATATAGATGTTCCGATCTACCGGAGCAGGCAGCGTCATTTTGTTCTTCACGCCGTTCAGCCCGGCTTTTAACATCACGGCCAGCGCCAAATAAGGATTCGCCGCCGGGTCCGGATTCCGAACCTCAACTCGTGTGCTTAAGCCTCGGGAGGCTGGAATGCGAATCATCGGGCTTCGATTGCTTGCGGACCACGCTACATAGACCGGAGCTTCGTAACCGGGAACTAACCGCTTATAGGAATTTACGGTTGGATTCGTAATTGCCGCAAACCCCCGCGCATGGCGCAGTACGCCGGCCATATAGTGTCTAGCCGTCGCGCTTAAGCCCAGACGGTCGTTTTCATCATAAAAAGCGTTCTCATCGCCCTTGAATAAAGACTGATGACAGTGCATTCCGGAGCCGTTCATACCAAACAACGGCTTCGGCATGAAGGTAGCGTGAAGATTGTGTTTCCGGGCAACGGTCTTAACAACCAGCTTGAAAGTTTGAATTTGGTCGGCGGCTTTGATCGCGTCCGAGTATTTAAAATCGATTTCATGCTGACCCGGAGCCACCTCATGATGAGAAGCTTCAATATCAAAGCCCATCTCCTCAAGCGTCAAAACAATTTCGCGCCGGCAGTTCTCCCCCAAATCCATCGGAGCCAAATCAAAGTAACCGCCTTGGTCGTTTGTTTCCATCGTCGGATTGCCCTTCGAATCCGTCTGAAACAAGAAGAATTCCGGCTCCGGACCGACGTTCATCGCGGTAAAACCAAGCTCCTCTGCTTCCTTCAGAGCTCGCTTCAAAATTCCGCGCGGATCGCCGGCAAAAGGTGTGCCGTCCGGCATATATATATCGCAAATCATGCGTGCGACTCGGTCCTCGGCAACCCATGGAAATACAACCCAAGTATCAAGATCAGGGTACAAATACATATCCGACTCTTCAATTCGGACATATCCTTCAATAGAAGAACCGTCGAACATCATTTTGTTGTCAAGCGCTTTCTCAAGCTGGCTGATCGGGATCTCCACGTTTTTCACAACACCGAGTAAGTCCGTAAACTGCAGTCGAATAAAGCGAACGTTTTGTTCCTGCGCGATGCGCATGATGTCGTTTTTCGTGTAACCCATTGCCATCTCTCCTATCGAAATCATTTTGGTCACATAATACGAATGCTGCCGAAAAATGTCTACGTGTTAAAGAAACGCGACAGTTCACCTTGAATCAACGATACTTGACCTCGTCGGTTACCTACGATCAATTGCTGCTTCAACATTTTGTGAAGCTGCTTGTCGCTCATTTCGCGACGCTTCACTTCGGAGTGCTCGTTCAGAACCGTTGCATCCTCCGACTCCGGCGATACCGGATTAAGCACTTGCTTGATTCCGGCGATGTTTACGCCCTTCTCAATCAATGACTTAATCTCAAGCAGCCGCTCTACATCATTAAACGAGAATAAACGCTGGTTGCCTGACGTCCTGGCAGGCATGATGAGTTCGTGCTGCTCGTAATAGCGGATTTGCCGCGCGGTCAAGTCTGTAAGCTTCATGACGATGCCGATTGGAAACAACGCCATATTGCGGCGAATTTCATCACCCATGATCCATCAACCTTCCAGTGTTTATTAGTACTGGTTCCATTTTATCCTAACTGACGAATAGTTGTCAATCAATGTTAGGTTATGTCTAACGTAGAATTACAGCAGATTCGCATCAATAAGCTTTTGCACAGCGGTTATGACACCTAATTTTACATGTGAATACGTTAATCCTCCCTGCATGTAGGCAATATATGGTTCGCGCAGCGGTGCATCCGCAGACAGCTCCAAGCTGCCTCCTTGAATGAAGGTGCCTGCGGCCATAATCACTGGATGCTCGTACCCCGGCATATCCCATGGCTCCGGCACTACATGCGCATCGACCGCCGAAGCGCGCTGAATACTTTGTACGAAAGCGATCAACTGATCGGCAGAGCCAAACTTAACCGCTTGAATGATGTCAGCTCGCGCTTCATCCCAACGCGGAGCCGTAAGGCAACCGAGCGACTCGAAAACGGCGGAAGCGAACACAGCGCCTTTGAGCGCTTGTCCTACCGTATGCGGCGCTAAATACAAGCCTTGGAACATCGCACGGGTCGCCCCCAGCATCGATCCGACCTCGGCCCCGATCCCGGGCGCTGTCAATCGATAGGCTGCCGTCCGAACCAGTTCCTCCCGTCCGACAATATAACCGCCTGTGGGAGCCAGTCCGCCGCCCGGATTTTTAATAAGCGAGCCGGCCATTAGATCGACTCCAAGCTCCGTCGGTTCTTGTTCTTCCGTAAACTCCCCGTAACAGTTGTCTACGAATGTAACGACATTCGGGTTCCAGCTTTTCACTCGCTCGGCCATCTGTCCGATTTCAGCCGCCGTAAAGGACGGCCGCCAATCGTAGCCACGGGATCTCTGAATGGCAACCACCTTCACCCGATCGTTCCAAACGCGCTGCGCTTCGTCCAAGTCGACCGCCCCGCTGTCGGTAAGAGGCACAAATCGGGAGCGGATCCCCCAATCCGCCAAACTTCCCGTCCCGTCTCCAGCTGTTCCGATAACTTTATGCAGCGTGTCGTATGGCGAACCGGTCAGGAATAAAATTTCGTCCCCCGGCCGAAGCACGCCGAACAACGCGGTTGCGATCGTATGCGTGCCGGAGGCGAAATGCGGGCGGACGAGGCCCGCCTCGGCCCCAAACACGTCCGCATACACAGCATCCAGCGTCTCGCGGCCCCGATCGTTGTATCCATAGCCGGTCGAGCCGGCAAAATGAAAATCGCTCACCCGATGCCTCTGAAACGCCCGAATGACCTTCCATTGGTTGGCGTCAATACGCTTATCGATCTGCTTCAATGCAGGTTCGATGCGCCTCTCCGCTTCCTCAACGGCTGCAGCCACTCTTGGATGTAACTCAAACATGATCATATCTCTCCTATGTAGATAAACATCATTGTTCCATATACGGATCTAAAGCATGTCCGCCTCGTTCATATGCCTGTGCATGCACCCGCACGCGGAGGCGTACGCCCGCCTCGTCCGTTTGCGAATCAAGCACGTCTCCTACTCTATAAGCAAGTGCAATTAAATCACCGCGTTCCGCGGGAAGCACGAACGAGTGAACGCCGCCCATCAATAGCTGCTCGAGCCGGCTGCGCAGTTCCGCCATATCCGAATCGGAAAACGCCGATACATTCATCACGTCGTCACCGCGAAGAAGAAGCTCTCCGTCCTTCTCCGCTTGAGTGACGAGATCCATCTTATTATAAACGGTTATCCGGGGCTTTCCCTCGGCTCCCAGCTCGGCCAGCACCTCGTCCACGACGCGCATTTGCTCGGCTCTCATAGGAGAGGATGCGTCGACCACGTGCAGCACGAGGTCAGCCTCCAGCACCTCCTCCAGCGTCGCACGGAACGCCGCAACCAAATCATGAGGCAGCTGTTGGATAAATCCGACCGTATCCGTCAGCACAATTTCCCTTCCCGACGGCAGCTCCATACTGCGGGACGTCGGATCTAATGTTGCGAACAGCTGATTTTCCGCATATACCTCAGACTTCGTCAAGCGATTCAGCAGCGTCGACTTACCCGCGTTCGTATAACCAACCAACGCAACCTGAAACACCCCGGACTTCTTGCGGCGTTCCCGGTGCAGCTTGCGGTGTCTCGTCACTTCCGTAAGCTGTCTTCGCAAATCGGCAATCCGGTTGCGAATGTGGCGCCGGTCTGTCTCCAGCTTCGTTTCCCCCGGACCTCTCGTCCCGATTCCGCCCCCGAGGCGGGATAGGTTTTTGCCGTGTCCCGACAGCCGCGGCAGCAAATAATTGTGCTGTGCCAAATCAACCTGCAAAATCCCTTCCCTCGTCTTCGCTCGCTGTGCGAAAATATCGAGAATGAGCTGCGTACGATCGATTATTTTCACATCGAGCGCGGCCTCCAGGTTGCGTACCTGTCCCCCGGAAAGATCGCGGTTAAAGATCGCGGTGTTCGCCTCGTGGGCGAGCAGCATCGAGCGAAGCTCGTCCACCTTGCCTTTGCCGATCAGCCATTTTGTATCTGCGGCCTCTTTGCGCTGCGTTAACGTATCCTTCACCTCAACACCGGCGGTTTCCGCCAGCTGATGCAGCTCTCGCAGCGACTCCTCGGCCAGCCGATCGTTTTCTCCATTGAGCACCAATGAAACTAGAACCGCTCGATCGGGAATGTTCGCATTCGTGTTGTGAATCGATGCCGCCATCAGGACTACTCCCCCTTCATCGCTATCGAGCCTGTAGTCATTCCTCCCTCATACCATAACATCCGCGCAAATCATTTTCCACTTCCTCCTGTACATCACCAAAAACCGTCTGGGAACTTCCACGATTACCGCTGAAACCTTATGATCCGTCCGTGCCTTCCCACTCCCGTTCGAACCGAAGCAGGAACGATTCCATATAACGATGCCGTTCTTCCGCAAGCCGGAGGGCCGCGTCCGTATTCATCAGCTTCGACAGCTTCAACAGCTTCTCGTGAAAATGGTTGTAGGCCGAGCTCTTCCCTTGTCGGTACTCTTCCGCCGTCATCGAAGTGCGCGGCGGCAAGGACGGATCGTGCATCGGCTGACCTTTCCAGCCCGAGTAGGCGAACGTCCGAGCAATCCCGATCGCTCCGAGCGCATCAAGCCGGTCTGCATCCTGCACAACCTGTCCTTCAAGCGTCTTCATTCCGGAACCTCCGCCGCCCTTAAACGACATCGTTGAAATAATCTCCATCACATGATCGCGAACACCCGTTTCCACACCATGTTCGTTTAACCAACGTTCCACTTTCCGAAGACCGCCGGCTTCATCCCCGGTCAGCTTCTCATCCGGAATATCGTGCAAGAGCGCGGCAAGCTCACAAACGAACAGGTCGGCTCCCGTCTCCGCCGACAGCCGTACCGCAAGCCTTCTGACCCGTTCTATATGCCACCAGTCGTGTCCGCTGCTGTCCCCGCCCAGTTCCTCAAGAACCCAACGTTCCGCCGCCTGCACTAACAGTTTCGTATCCATACTGACCTCCCGTGTTACGCATATCATTTTCAATCAAAAATTATTGTAAATCGTCGACCCCAAAGAGCGAGCGGATGCTTGCAACGAAGTAAGGTCAAATCGTTTATCACTTGGTCGTAAACAATGCCTGCACCGTATTGATCAATGATTTTCTCATCACCCAGGCATAAACGGCTAATGAGATGAATATTCCTATGGCGGCAAAAGCAAACCTCGGAAATTCAGCATCCGTGAAAGGAAAATGTTCCCACGATCGAACACCGACGAACAACATCCCTATGAATAAACCGGCGGCAATTAAAAATGGCGCCAGTTCGTTCCTGCCGGGTCCGGTTCGCAACTCCTTCAATAAAGGGTAAAGCGGAAACAGCAGAAGCAGGCTTTGTAGCGCCGCTCCTGCGGCTGCGCCATACCCGATGCCGATGGGACCCCATGCGCGAAACAGAAACCATTGAATCCCCATCGTAACGATCGTACTGACCCCGATCCATAACGCCGTACGCAGTACATTGCCCGATGCGATCCCATATCGGATGAGAAAGAGTGACAGCGATTGCCAAGGAATCGCCAATGCATACCCGCCAAGCAGAGCAGCCGTTACGGTCACGGATCCGGCGTCGAATGCTCCTCTCTGGAACAACACCGTTACGATGATTTCACGCCAAGCAAAAAGGATTGCGGACAGAGGAAGCATTACATAGGTAAGGAACGTGATAACCATTCCTAGCAGCTTGCCTGCCTTTTGCCATTGCTGCCCGCCGATCGCAGCGGACAGCCTTGGCAGCAAAATGGCCGCAGCAGCCGTCGCGACGACCCACACCGGCACTTGTGAAATTCGAAACGCATACGAAAGCGCGGTAATCGTGCCGGCATCGGCTTGCGCAGCAAGTGTCCGTTCCCAGAAATAAACGGCCTGCATACCAATTGCCAAAAAAGAGTAGGCAGCAACCATAACCGACATTTCCTGCGTTGACCCTGAGGGGCGATTCGGTTTCCCAACAAGGTTCTTGCTTGACAATGTGCCTGAGACGCTTCTCAATGCTGCGCCAACGATCAGCACATAGGCAAGTGCCCCGACGATCACGCTCCAGGCAAGAAGCTTTATCCCGACTTCAGGAGACACATGTCTCCAAGTCAATATCAAAGCGCCGACCAAAAATGCCGAATGCATGAGAAGAGGCGCCGCAGCCGACGCCAAAAATCGATGATGAGCCTGCAGCATCGCCGTGCAAAGGGCCGCAACCGTCAACAAGAACATCAACGGTGTAAAAATGTACAGCAGCGTTCGGAATTGCATATTCACCGCTGCCCCGAAGCCAAATAAAGTACCGTCCCAAAATTGAACGGCGCCTACCAACACTATAGCTGCGACAAAAGCCAATCCTACGGAAAGCAGCATTGCGTTACGCCAAATTCTTCCCAGCATCTGTGACCCGGAGCCTATGCTTTTTGCAAAAATCGTCACCGCCGCCGTTCCGACGGAAAAGGCTAACCAATTGCCGCTTATCGTATCTACGATAAAATAAGCTAGATGAAACGCATCCGCGATCGAGCTCGTCCCTACATAGCCAGCCATAAAGACATCTTTAAGAAAAGCCGCTACAGCGACAAGCGCATTGCAAGCCATAACATATACAACAGGCCGTTTCCACACGTACAGTGTTATCCCCTCACACCGGTAAACATATAACCGGCTCCCGAAACTGTCATATTTTTTGGTTGTTCGGATTAATCTTGGCGCGCAAAGTTTTAGTATGTACAGTAACCGTATGAATGCCGCTGCCGTCGGACGTACACCAGACGGCTTCATAGATGTGTTCTCTAGAGACAATCAGGCCTTCATTTTCCGCCAAAAACGAGAGAATTTGAAAATCTTTCATCGCAGCACAATGCGCCGTTGTTCAAAAAACATTTCAAAAGTATCTTTTTATGACCAAATCGCCATCCCGGAACAACAAAATGTTCGAGCTGCCGGTTCTTTGCGCCTTGTGCCGCTGCTTTCGCCGCAAATGCGCTCTTGCTCAAGATGTAATTTCTTCAAATTGGAACGGTTTCGTCACGTAATCGTCCGCCCCGATTTCAAATCCGATAATTTTATCTATGCAGCAGTTTTTACCGCTTACTATCATAATGGGACCGTAAAAATGATCACGAATTCGCCGGCATACCTTCACCCGTTCATTCCAGGCATCATTATATCCAGCGTAGCTGTTACTTTAACATCAATTGCAGAGCCTCCTCGCCATTACAAACAGCCGATACATCTTAGCCTTCCGAGCGCAGTATATCGGATAACAAATGAGTAACGGCTCAATCATCGTCTGCAATAAGGATGTTGGAAATTTCCGTCACCAAAAGCATCGTCCTTTTATCTATAAATTTATCCCCATGTCACATTCATGTTTTCTTTTAAAATTATATCAAATAATGCCTTTGCCCATCTATATGAAAAAAGGCTAGCCAAATGGTCGCCTGTTTGTTCGACAGGAAGCTAAACCCGAGGAACTTCCGGTTCCAAGGTCGATCAACCGCGCTTTTCTCCCGATTCACTTTCAGTTTTAACTTTCCTTCCACAAAGCAAATCACCGATTCTAATACGCGTTCGCCTGCGCGCTTGCTGGCAACGAAGATGTTGCAGTCGTTCGCGTAGCGCACGAACCCCAATCACGCCTCGTTAATTCTTTGTCCAGATCATCCACCAGGATGTTCGCCAGAAGCGGACTTAGGAGGCCACCTTGCGGCGTGCCTTCTTCGGTTCAACGACCCTTCCGCCACGACTCCTGCGTTCAGATAGCTACTCCTGCCTCAAATTGGGTTAGTGTACCTTGGCCCGTGTGCCCGTGTGTTTGCCTCCGGCTTCCTTCAGATTCCACCTCGCGACGGACCACCTTGCCTTTGGCTAATGCGGGCGCTCGTCAGCCCCATTCCGGACTTTCACCGTGTAGATGACGCCCATGCTGGGCGTACATAGAAAACGCCCCAGATCGTTATTTCGATCTGGAGCGTTTAGGTTTGCTTGGCGGCGTCCTACTCTCCCAGGACCCTGCGGTCCAAGTACCATCGGCGCTGAAGGGCTTAACGTTCGTGTTCGGGATGGGTACGCGTGGTTCC
>LNAP01000097.1_pt1 | contig 108456 bp, 117 predicted proteins | sample 602601 | NCBI WGS metagenome assembly LNAP01 (sample SAMN02440304, study PRJNA202911) | soil metagenome | biome: Subtropical and temperate rainforests or woodlands; isolation source: soil samples (1 kg each in a 20% v/v slurry with milli Q water) were... ... | reverse complement strand
GGAGCTGCTGCCTGCGCGGCCCGCGCCGCGTTCGCTGCCCGCGCCGCGCATGAGCAAGGCCGAAAGCGATCAGGCCCGCCAGCGCCTGGCCAAGCTGCTTGACAGTCTGGCAAAGGCCAAGGTGGTGCGATGATTAATATGTCCGCTCTCACTGCTGACGATCTGCCCCAGTCCCTGATCGACGTGGTCGAGGCGGTCGGCCTGGCCGCCGCGCTGGCGCTGGTCGAGCATGCGGGCGGCACGCGGGTGTATATCCCTGCGCAAATCGATGCCGACCACCTGGTCACGCAGTGGCTGGGCGAGGCCGATGCGGCTGCTATTTCTGAGCATTTTGGCGGCGAGGTGCTGGCGGTGCCCCGCTGCCTGGTCGCCATGCGTAATGTCAGGGACCGGCAGATCCGCGCCCAGCGCAAAGACGGCGCCCGCATCAATGATCTGGCTTTGCAATACCGGCTGACAGACCGGCAGGTTTACACTATTCTTGCTTCTGGCGACGAAATCGACACGCGCCAGCAATCCCTCCTGTAGCACCCATCCCCACCCAGCCCTACTAGCCTCACGTGAAGCGCTTCTCATGGGGCCCTCGCCCGCGCGCGCGTACGCTGCCGGGTATGGAAAATCCCACACGCCTGATCCTGGTATCCGCTTTCGTCGCCATCGTGGCGGCGTGTCTGCGTGTGTGGCTGGTTGCGAGATAGGAGGGGCCATGCAATTGATACCCGAATGGAAAAAGTGCCTGCGCATGTTCAGCATGCAGGCCATGATCATCGCCACCGCCGTGCAGGGCGCGTGGGTCGCGCTGCCGGCAGACTGGCAGGAAACCATCCCGGACACATGGGTGCGCGTCATCACGATGGGCGTGCTGGCGCTGGGGGCTGTTGGTCGCCTGATCGCGCAGCCAAAGGTGTCGGGTGAGCAGTCATGACGCTTGGGCAAAAGCAACGCAAGTTCACCGAGATGATCGGGCGTCTGATCGCCTGGGCCTATGCCAACGGCTACGAGCTGACATTTGGCGATGCATACCGGGATCCGCGCGTACACGGCCAGGTCGGCCAGAAATCCAGCTACAGCGCCGCCAGCAGCCTGCACAAAGAGCGGCTCGCGGTGGATTTCAATCTTTTTCGTGACGGTCGCTATCTGACGCGCACGGAAGACCACCAGCCACTGGGCGAGTTCTGGGAGTCGATCGGCGGCACATGGGGCGGGCGCTTTAAGGATGGCAACCATTACAGCCTGGAGCATGGGGGCCGCAAATGATGGCGCTCATCAAACGCGCCGCCTCGTTCCTGTGGAGTAACACGGGCCTGTTGCTGGCGCTGGCCGTGGCGGCCTGGATCGGTTACCAGGCGCTGCGCATCGGTGGCCTTGAGCGCAGCCTGGAGCGCGCCCAGGCGAATCACGCCCTATTGCAGGCCAACCGGGACGCCTGGCAGGGATCATCCGAGAGCCTTGCCCGACTGCTGGTGCAGGAGGTCGAGCTGCGCATGCAGGCGCAGGATGCCATCGCGGCCCTGTCTGAACAGCTGCGGCAGGCCGACGAAGAGGTGTACACGCCGCTGCGCCAGGCTATCCGTCACGCCCCGCCCGCCGATGATGGGCCGGTCGCGCCGGTGCTGCGCGCCGCGATCGCGGGCCTGCCATGAGGGCCGCGTTCTTTGGGGTGCTGGTTGCGGGCGCTTTGGTCGGGTGCGCGAGTCAGCCTGAGCTGGCGCCACCACCGCCGCCACCCGCCGTCGCTGTGTGCGCACCCGAGGGCGAAATGACCGCGCCCGAGGCCAGGCCAGAGCGCCCGGCCGGGGATTATTCGCAGCGCGATGTGGCGCTTTATTTAGAACAGTTGCACCGCTGGGGTAGTCGAGGCTGGAAGAAGCTCGCCGCCGTGCGGTCATGGGGTAAGGATTGTGTGGACAGAACAGCAGTACGAGCTGGCGGCGAAGCTCGCTGAAGCCGAGCGCGATGCGTCACTGGAGGCGCTGCGCAGGCAGATGCAACGGGATGCCACCGGCTCGCCGGATGGCAGTTGTCAGGAGTGTGGCGAGGATATTGGCCAGGCTCGCCTTGCCGCCCAGCCGCACGCGGCGCGCTGCATCGAGTGTCAGGTCATTCATGAACGAAAACAAAAGGCGGGGATGAGGTAATGGATTTGAGCGCTGCGCGGTTTGGCTGGGACATATTGCAAACGATCATCACGGCGATCATCGCGATCTACGTGTGGTGGACGGCCCGCACGGCGGCCACCAAGCAATCAATCGACGGCGTCGATGAGCGGGTCGATCAGGTGGTATCGCGCCTGGACCGCGTCGAGCACACGCTGGAGCACCGGCCCGACTATGGCGACCTGGAAGCGCTGCGCCAGGACCTGGCCAAAACCAACCAGAATCTGGCCCAAGTGGGCGCCCAGTTGCAAAACGCCAACCATCTACTGAACCGTTTGCATGATTACCTGCTGCAGGAGCGAAGGGAGAAATAAGCCAATGAGCTATCAGGATTTTGAAACCGAGGGTCGCCGCCTGGCGATTCTGCGCATCTTGTCGCGGCGCAACGAGTACACCACCAACGAGTACAGCTTGAATGATGAACTGTCGGGCGCGTATGCGCACCGGGTCAGCGGTGACCGTCTGCATGCCGACATGGCCTGGCTCGAAGAGCAGGGCCTGGTGATCACCCAGCAGCCGCGCGCCGGCTGGATTGTGACGCTGACCAGCCGTGGCGGCGATGTGGCCACGGGTCGCGCGCACGTGCCTGGTGTGGCCCGTCCGCGTCCGGGGGTCTAGCCATGGCACCCCGTTCCCGCGTCTATGAGCTGCCGCCCGAGCTGCGCGAGGAGCTGAATCAGCGCCTGGTGTCCGGGGGCTTTCAGGGGTATCAGGGCCTGGCCGACTGGCTGACCGAGAACGGCTATAAGCTGTCCAGGTCAGCCGTGCAGCGCTATGGTCAGGATCTGCAAGAGGAGTTCGAGCTGGCCATGGGCGACGTGCGCAAAACGACGCAAATGGCCAAGGCTTTCGCGCAGGCCGATGAGGATACGGCCGGCGCCCTGGTGGATACGACCGCGCGCATCGTGCAGGAGCAACTGCTGCGTATCACGATTGCGCTGCGCAGCGCTGATCATGATCCTGAGGATGCCGCCAAGCATATCGCCAAGGTCACCCATGCGCTGGCCGATATCGGCCGCATGAGCCTGAATCAGAAAAAGTGGGCGGCCGAGCTGCGCCGCGAGTTCGCCGAGGAGGCGGCCAACAAGGCGGCAGAGGTCGCCAAGCGTGGCGGCCTGTCTAAAGAGGTGGTTGATGATCTGCGCCGCGAGCTTCTGGGGATTGCGTAATGAGCAAGGTGCCCGTTCGCATTCCGGCTACGCATGATGCCAAGTCTCCGCCGCCCGTGCTGCTGCCCTACCAGCAGGCATGGGTCGCGGACGATAGCCAGCTCAAGGTCAGCGAAAAATCGCGCCGCACCGGCCTGACCTGGGCCGAGGCCAGCGACGATGTGCTGATCGCGGCCGCCGCCAAAGCGGCCGGCGGGCAGAACTGCTATTACATTGGCTACAACCAGGACATGGCCATCGAATACGTCGAAGCCTGCGCCATGTGGGCGCGGGTGTTCAACCGTGCGGCCAGCGCTGTCGAGGAAGGCCTGTGGGCCGAGGATGGCGACGATAAGCACATCAAGACGTACACGATCCGGTTTCCCGATAGCGGCCACCGGATCGTGGCGCTGTCCAGTCGCCCGGCCAACCTGCGCGGCAAGCAAGGCGTGGTCATCATTGATGAGGCGGCGTTCCATGAAAAGCTCGGTGAGCTGCTCAAGGCGGCGCTGGCCCTGCTCATTTGGGGCGGCAAGGTGCGGGTGATCAGCACCCACAACGGCGACAAAAACCCTTTCAATGAGCTGATTACCGATATCCGTGCGGGCAAGCGTCGGGGCACGGTGCAGCGCATCGACTTTAAGGGAGCGGTCGCGCAGGGGCTGTACAAGCGCGTTTGTATGCGCCTGGGCAAAGACTGGAGCGCCGAGGATGAGGCCCGGTGGGTCGAGGGCGTGTATGCGTTCTACGGCGACGCGGCCACTGAGGAGCTGGACGTGGTGCCCTCGCAGGGCTCCGGGGCCTGGCTGTCGCGTGCCCTGGTCGAGGAGCGCATGGTGGCCGACTACCAAGTGCTGCGCCTGCGCATGCCTGATGAGTTCAAGCATTGGCAGCCGCAACAGCGCGAAGCCGAGATCCGCGACTGGTGCGATCGCACGCTGCGCCCCCTGCTCGATGCCATCCCGCCCGAGCTGCGCGTGTCGGTGGGCGAAGACTTCGGCCGCGTCTCTGACTTGTCGGTCATCGTGCCGATGGTCATTGGCGAGGATCTGGTGCGCCGGGTGCCCTTCATTGTCGAGCTGTCCAATATCCCGTTCGAGCAGCAGCGGCAAATCCTTTTTTATATCTGCGATCGGCTGGCCCGCTTTCATGCGGGGGCGCTCGATGCCGGCGGCAACGGCGCGTACTTGGCCGAGGTCGCCGCGCAGCGCTACGGTTCGCGCATCCATGAGATCCGATTCAGCGAGACCTGGTACCGGGAAAACATGCCCCCGCTCAAGGCCGCATTCGAGGATGGGGAAATCTACATCCCCAAGGATGCCCATACGCTGGACGATCTGCGCGCCGTCAAGATGGTAAGCGGCGTGGCCAGGCTCCCAAAACAAACCGGCCAGCAAGGCCGCCACGGCGACTCGGCCATCGCTATCGCCCTGGCGTACTGGGCCAGTCGCATCGACAGCGTCGAGATTGATTTTTTAAGCTCCGGCGCCCGTCGCACCGCGCTCGAATCGGGGCGCGTCGCGTCCGATGTCGCCTGGGGTGTTGTGGGCGGCCGGGTGAGCACAGGAGGTTTCTGAAATGGCGGACAAAGAAAACAAGCGGCCAGTCAATCATGAGGTGGCCACCACCGCCGACGGCCGTGACATTACGCGCGGGTTTGTCTCGCCGCTGCAGCTGCTGCCGCCGACCGACTCAGTGCTGGCCACCCGTGGGGGTGGTGACCTGCGCACCTACGAGGAGCTGCTGCGCGATGACCAGGTCAAGGCCACCTGGCAGCAGCGCCAGCTTGCGGTGATCGAGGCCGACTGGGGCGTGGATCCGGGCGGCACCAGCGCCCAGGACGTGGCGGCGGCCGACTTCCTGCGTGAGCAGCTGAACAATATTGCCTTCGATAAATCCACGCAAAACATGCATTACGGCGTGTTTTACGGGTACGCCGTGGGCGAGTGCATGTGGGGCCGCGACGGGCGCCACGTGACGCTGGACGCAATCAAGGCGCGCAACCGTCGCCGGTTCGGCTTTGATGGCGCCACGCGCCTGCGCATGCGCACGCCCTCCGCCCCTCAGGGCGAGCTGCTGCCCGATCGCAAGTTCTGGACGTTTTCCACGGGCGCGGACCATGATGATGAGCCGTATGGCATCGGCCTGGGGCACTGGCTGTACTGGCCGGTGTTCTTTAAGCGCAACGGTCTGCGCCTGTGGCTGGTGTTCCTGGATAAGTTTGGCCAGCCGACGGCCAAAGGCACCTTTCCCGGCTCGGCCACCGAGGCGGAAAAGCAAAAGCTGCTCTCGGCGCTGATGGCAGTGCACAGCGATTCGGGCGTGGCGATTCCCGAGGGAATGCAGATCGAGCTGATCGAGGCCGCGCGCAGCGGCACGGCCGATTACACCGAGCTGTACGACCGCATGGACCGGGCGATTGCCAAGGTCGTGCTGGGTCACACGGGCTCCAGCGAAAGCTCGGCCGGGCGCCTGGGCGGCGAGGATATGGCGGGCGACGTGCGTAACGACATTACCAAGGCCGACGCCGACGTGCTGTGTGAGTCGTTCAATCAGGGGCCGGCGCGCTGGCTGACGGACTGGAACTATCCGGGGGCGCGTGCGCCGCGCGTGTGGCGCAAGATGGAGCAGCCCGAGGATCTGAGCAAGATTGCCGAGCGCGATGAGCGTGTGGCCCGCCTGGGCTACCGGCCCACATTAAAGTATGTGCATGAGACATACGGCGACGGCTGGGAGGTGGACCCCCGCCCGCCAGCGGCGCCCGCTTCGCCCTTTGGTTTTGCCGAGGCCGACGATAGCGCGGCCGTGCGCAGCGACACCATGGCCGACCGCCTGGAGCGCGACGCCGAGCCCGCCATGGAGGCGCTCATGGAGCCGGTGCGCCGCCTGGTGGCCACCGCGCAAAGCCTGGAGGATATCCGCGACGGCCTGTATAGCCTGTACTCGGACATGCCCACCGAGCAGCTGGCCGCCGTCATGCAGCAGGCCATCGCCACCGCCACGCTGGCCGGCCGCGCCGACGTGGCCGGGGGTGACTGATGGCTATCCAGTGGGGAAACTTGCCCTTCAAAGAGGCGATCGCGTTCTTTCGCAACAAGGTCAACATGCCCTCTGGGCGCTGGACCGATGTCTGGAAGGATGCGCACGATAGCGCCTTTATGGTGGCCGGGGCGGCCAAGGCGGATCTGCTCAATGACCTGCGCAAGGCGGTCGATGAGGCGATCAGCCAGGGCACCACGCTGGCGACCTTTCGCGAGCGGTTCGATGAAACGGTGGCTAAAACCGGCTGGGATTACCGGGGCGGTCGGGGCTGGCGCACCCGCGTCATCTACGAGACGAACCTGCGCACCGCCTACGCGGCCGGTCGCTACGCCCAGTTGACCGACCCGGATCTGTTGCGCGTGCGCCCCTACTGGCGGTACCTGCATGGGGGCAGCAAAGACCCCCGGCCCGAGCATCTGTCCTGGGATGGCATGGTGCTGCGCGCCGATGACCCCTGGTGGCGCGAGCATTTCCCCCCCAGCGGCTGGGGCTGCAGCTGCAAGGTGGTGGCCGTGAGCGATGCGGATCTGCGGCGCATGGGCAAGGCCGGGCCCGATACCGCCCCGCCGGTCATCCGGCGCACCTGGCAGGATCCGACCGGCGCGCGCCAGGAGGAGGTGCCCGAGGGGGTCGATCCGGGCTGGAACTACGCGCCGGGGCGCACCGTCGCCCAGCGCACCCGTGAAACCGTGGAGCGCAAGCGCAGCGCGCTGCCCGGCATCCTGGCCGATGCGATGATGGCCGAGATTGCCGCCTGGCTCTTGCGTAAACCTGACCCCTTGGAGTGAGCCATGGCCGGCGTCGAAATCACCACCCAGATCCAGGACCACATCGCCAGCGACGTGCTGGAGCAGATCATCCGCAACATGGGCAACCTGCGCCCGGTGCTGTTCGATATCGGCGAGCACATGCAGGGTTCGGTCGAAGAGCGCTTTCGCACCGAGACGGATCCGCACGGGCGGCCCTGGGAGCCAAACACCGAGTTCACCAAGAAGAACAAGCGCAATAGCCAGATCCTGACCGAGTCCGGCGGGCCGGGCCTGCGCGGCTCGATCCACTACCAGGTCGGCTCCGATAGCCTGGAGCAAGGCACCAACAAGATCTACGGGGCCATCCACCAGCTCGGTGGCACGATCAAGGCCAAGGGCGGCGCGCTGGCCATTGGTCGCCCCGATGGAGCCTTCGCCCTGGTCAAGCAGGTGACCATTCCGCAGCGCGAATATCTGGGGCTTTCCAAAGACGATCGTGACATAATCGAGGAAATCCTATTGCGCCATGCGCTACCCCCTCAGGCTCAATAGGTCGCCAACGCGCCAGAGCGCCTACAAGCGTTTAGAATGGTTCACAAGTGCGACGATGGCGGCGAGAAAGTCTTAAACGCGCCTGCGGGCCGTTAAACAGGTTTTAAACAGGGTGTATCCCTGGTGGGCGGCAAGCAAAGCGGTTTGTGCAACGCAAACCCCAAAAACGCCCAGACAACCATCCCCTCTCTATATATATAGCGATCAGGTGAAGTGCTTCGCCTGATGCGTTTTCGCGTGCGCCTTGATACTGCCTCCCATGACAACTGGAGGCGCTATGAAGCCTATCGAAATTTTCAAGCCTGGCACGCACGTCGCGATGTCGGGCGAAACCCTCGGATTCACCGAGGAGCAGTTGCGCGCATCGGCCGCCGCCTACGACCCCGCCGTGCACGAAGCGCCGATTGTCATCGGCCACCCCCGCGAAGATGGCCCCGCTTATGGCTGGGTCAAGTCTTTATCGTTCGCCGAATCCCTGCAAGCGCAGCCTGACCAGGTCGAGCCTCAATTTGCCGAGCTGGTCCAGGCCGGGCGCTTCAAGAAGGTTTCCGCCGCGTTCTACCGCCCCGATTCCGCCGCCAACCCGGTGCCCGGCGTGTACTACCTGCGCCATGTGGGTTTTCTGGGCGCGCAGCCGCCGGCCATCAAGGGCCTGAAACAAATCGAATTCGCCGACTCCGGCGCCGACCTGGTCGAGCTGGAGTTCGGCGAGGTCGATAGCAGCATGCTGCAGCGTCTGTTTCGCGGCATGCGCGATTTTCTGATCGGCAAGGAAGGCCTGGAGGCCGCCGACCGGGCGCTGCCCGATTGGGCCATCCAGAGCATTCAGCCTGAGCCGGCCCCTTCCCACGCCTTTCGCGAGGCGCCCACCCCTTCCATTACCAAGACCACCCAGGAGGATCCCGACGTGGATAAGCAAGAGCTGGAGCGCCAGCAACAGGAGTTGAAGGATCGCGAAGCTGCGATCCAGGCCCAGGAGGCCGCTTTCGCCGAGCGTGAGCAGAAGTTGCGCAATGACGAAAGCACCCGCCTGGTCGATGAACTGGTCACCCAGGGCCGCGTGCTGCCCAAGCATCGCGACGGCCTGGTGGCGTTCATGGCCAGCGCAGACGCTGACCAGGCGCTGGAGTTTGGTGAGGGCGATGCCCGCACCAAAACCACTGGCCGCGCCTTCATCAAGCAGTTCCTGCAGGAGCTGCCCGTGGCGGTCGAGTACAGCGAACGCGCTGCCGTGACGGGCGCGGATCCCGATGAGCATGTCAAGGTGCCCGCCGGCTACACGGTGGATCCCGAGCGTGCGCGGCTGCACAACAAGGCCCTGGCGTACCAGGAAAAGAACAAAGTCGATTACGTGACCGCCGTCCAGGCCGTCCAGCGAGGTAACTGATCATGAGCAAGCAGAAATTTGCCCTACTGACCCTGACTGTCACCGCCGCCGGTGCGGTCGCCGCTCACCGTTTCGTGAGCTTTGCCGGGGCGCAGTTGGCCACGGCCAGCGCGGCCGCCTTGGGCGTGTCCACCTTCGCGGCGGTCAAGGATGACGATCTGGCGATCGATGTCATCGGCACCACGGTGGTCGAGTCTGGCGGCGTGATCGCTGTGGGCGATGCACTGGTCACCACCGCCACCGGCACCGCTATTAAAAACCCGGCCGTGGGCACCGAGGTGGTGCTGGCCTACGCGCTCGATTCGGCCTCTGCCGCCGGCGAGTTCATCGAAGTACTGCTGGTTCGCAGCTAACCCGTAAGGAGAAATACTCATGGTAATGAGCAACGCGCAAGCACGGGTTATCGACCCGATTTTGACCAATGTTGTGCTGGGCTACGTCAAGCCCGAAAACATCGGCATGCACCTTTTCCCCACCGTCTACGTGCGCCAGCGTGGCGGCCACGTGCTCGAATTCAACCGCGACAGCTTCAAGCGGTACAACACCCGCCGCGCCCCTGGTGCGGCCACCAAGCGCGTGAGCTTTGGTTACGAGGGCAAGCCCTTCGCCCTGGTCCAGGATCGCCTGGAAGGTCAGGTCGCCCTGGAGAACGCGGAAGAAGCGGCCGCCGTGCCGGGCCTGAACCTGGGCACCGAGGCGGTCAACGATGTGATGTCCATCCTGCACAGCTCGCTCGAAATCGAGCAGGCCGAGCTGGCGCGCAACGCCGCCAACTACGGCGCGAACAACAAAGACACGCTCTCGGGCACGGATCTGTGGACTGACGCCACCTCCGACCCGGCCAAGCAGATCCGCGAGTACCGCGAGGCGGTTCGTAGCCAGGTGGGCCTGCGCCCCAACGTGCTGGCCCTGTCGCCGGTCGGCTTTAACGCCCTGGCCGAACACCCCAAGGTGCTGGAGCGCTTCAAGTACACCAGCTCGGATTCCGTGACGGTGGACATGCTGGCCAAGCTCTTCAACGTCGCCAAGGTGGTGGTGGGCGAGGCGGTCTATGCCGACGATGCAGGCGGCATGGTGGATGTGTGGGGCAATGACGCCGTGCTGGCTTATGTTCCCCAGGTGATCGGCTCTGCGCGTCAGCCGTCCTATGGCTACACCTACACGCTGGACGGTCGCCCGCTGGTCGAAGAAGCCTATTCCGAGCGCAACAGCAACAGCTGGCTGTACCCGGTGGTCTACGACCGCAAGGCCGTCATGACCGGCTTTGCTTCCGGGTTCGTCATCAAGAACGTGGTGGCTGCGTAAGCGGCGCCCACAACGGCAAGGCCCGCCCTGGTGGCGGGCCGCAACTGGAAAGGAGTACTCCCCATGAAATTCCCGGTACTGGAGCCGCTGCGCCGCAACGGCGTGCGCCACAAGATTGGCGACAGCGTCGAGATGGATCCCAAAGAGGATATGGCCGAGATCATGCGTCTGGTGGTGGCTGGCGTGATCCGCGATGTGCGCCCGACCGCACCAGAGGGGGCAGGTAATGCTGGGCAGGAAGGTGTTCGTAGCAATGGCCAGTCTGGCCAGGGCGATGCGGGCGGTGTCGCGACATCTGATCAGGGCGACCAGGTCGATGTCGCAGGCGCTGACGAGCAGCCGGCCTCAGACGCTGGAGAATCCGTGGCTGCGGCGGCAGATGGCGATCAGTCGGCAACTGGTGAGCAGCCGGGCGCGCCTGCGGATACGCCTGCAGCGCCGGCACCCAAGGCGCCCGCCAAGGCGGTCAAGGCCCCGGCCAAGTCCGCGCGCAAGGTGAGCGCTAAATGACGTACGCCACCGTCTCCGACCTGGTCGCACGCTTTGGCGAGCAAGAGATCATCGAGCTGACCAATCTGGATCTGGGAAGCGCGACGGTGATTGACCAGGCGGCCGCCGATCGGGCGCTGTCTGATGCGACGGCCGAGATCGACGGCTACCTGGCCGCCCGCTACCGCCTGCCAGTGTCCGGTACGCCACACCTGCTTTCTATGCTGTGTACCGACATCGCCCGCTTTCGCCTGCAAAAGGGCGTGAGCACCGAGCAGGCGCGCCAGCGGTACGAGGATGCGGTGGACACGCTCAAGCGCATTTCCCGAGGCGAAATGAATCTGCCTTTGGAGACGCCGCCGCCCGTGACGGGTTCGCCCATGGCTGTGCCGGGGCGCGCGCGGGTGTTCGACGATGACACGTTAAGGGGGTACTGATGTTTGCCGAAGCCGAAGACGCCATTGTCGCGGGGGTCCAGAAGGCCCTGGGCCAGACCGTTTCGACCATCGAGACGCTGCCCGGCCCGTGGGACCAGGACGCGCTCACGCTCGCCTTTCGCAAGATGCCGGGCGTGTGGGTGTACTTCGATGGCGGCAAGGCCGGGCGCTCAGCGCGCGGCAACCGGATCGAGGCGACGTTCTACGTCTACGCGGTCACCAACCATGCCAGCGGCACGCGCGAGCGTCAGCGCGGCAACAGTCGCCACATTGGGGCGTACGAAATTATCGAGCGGGTGGTGCCGTCCCTCTCGGGCCAGCCAGCAGCCAACCTGGGCACGCTCATGTTTGCCGGGCTGCGGGTGCTGACCCCGGCCAGTGCACAACGCAAGGGCGTGGCCGTTTACGAGATGGCGTTCACGCTGGAGATGGGTTTCCCGGCTCCGCTGGATATCGCCACCCTGGCAGATTTTGCAATTTTCAGCGGCATCCATCACGTCGGCAACGGCCCGGATACCGAGCACTACGCGGTCATGCCCACGGGCACACAGGAGGTCACACCGTGACAAAACGATTTATCAAGCCAGCCCCTGGGCTGGTGGTGCGCCAGCCGCACAACGGTCAACCGCTGCCCGTCGAAGGGGCCGAGGTGGGCTGGAGCGGCTACTGGGTGCGCCGACTGGCCGAGGGCTCGATTGTCGAGTCCGCCGCGCCCAAGAAAACCAAGGCCAAGCCCGCCGGCGAGGCCAACCCCTCGAAGGAGTCTGACTGATGGCTATTAGCTCAACCATATTCAACGAGATTCCGGCCGCGCTGCGCATTCCTGGCTGGTTTATCGAGTTCGACAACCGCCTGGCCGGGCGCGCGGTGTTCCAGGGCAAGCTGCTGGTGATTGGCCAAAAGCTGGCTACCGGCAGCGAAGCGCCGGGCAAGCTGGTGCGGGTCACCAATGACTCCCAGGCTGATGAGTTCTTTGGCCGTGGCTCGATGCTGGCCGAAATGCTGCGCTCGATCAAGGCGGTGGACCGCTACATGGATACCTGGGTGGTGCCGCTCGAAGACGCGGCGCTGGCCGTCAAGGCGGCGGGCGCCATTGAGATCACCGACGGCCCTGTCGAGACGCGGCCCCTTGCTCTGTACATTGCCGGCTACCGGGTATGGGTGCCGATGGCCGCTGGCGACACGCCCAGCGTAGTGGCCACGTCTATCGTGACGGCCATCAATGCCGATGATCGGGTGCCGGTGACTGCTGCCGTCGATGCCGTCACGCCCAGCAAGGTGACACTGACCTGCCGCTGGGGCGGTGAGACCGGCAACGACATCGACCTGCGCCATAGCGCCAAGGGCGAATCCCGTCCTGGCGGCCTGACACTGACCTTTACCGCCTTTGCGGGCGGTGCGGTCAATCCCGACCTGGACTCGGTGATCGCCGCCATGGGATCGGAGTGGTGGAACTGGCTGTGCCTGCCCTACACCGACCAGACCAGCCTGGAGGCCGTCGAGGCCGAGCTGTCCAGCCGCTACGGCCCCATGCGCCAGATTGGCGGACGCGCTTTTGCGGCGACCCGAGGCAATCACAGCCAGACCAGCACCAAGGGCACGAGCCGCAATTCGCCGCACGTCTCGATCATGGGCACAAACATCTCGCCCACGCCCACCTGGATATGGGCGGCGGTCAATTCGATTGCGGCATCCCGGTCGCTGGCCATCGATCCGGCCCGCCCGCTGCAGCGCCTGGCGCTGCCTGGCGTCATGGGGGCCGACGAAGAGGTGCGCTGGACCGACACCGAGCGCAATCTGCTGCTCTTTGACGGGATCAGCACGTACACGGTGGCCGTGGATGGCACGGTGCAGATCGAGCGCCAGATCACTACGTACCAGCAAAACATGGCGGGTGTGGCCGATGACAGCTACCTGGACATCAATACGCCCGAGACGCTGGAGCGGATCCGCTTCGAGCAGATCAGCCGCTTTGCGCAGAAGTACCCGCGCCACAAGCTGGCCAGTGACGAAGACCGGGATTTTTACGACCCCAGCCAACCGATCATGACGCCCAAGGTGGCCCTGGCCGAGCTGCGCGAGATGTACCGCATCACGTTCATGGGCGAGCGTGGGTGGGTGCGCGACTACGCGGGGTATGTGGAGAGCCTGGCCGCCAACATCGACCCGGACGATCCGAGCCGCTTGAACGTGATCGACTCGCCGATGCTCATTGGCCAGTACCGCGTCCATGCCCAGCAAACCCAGTTTCGCCGGTAAACGCTGGTTAATCGACAGTTAACAGGAGGGTAATACCCATGAGTGCAAAAGTAACCGGGATCGCCACCATCCGCGTCGATGGCCAGGAGTTTCCCACCGAGCTCGGCGCCACGCTCAATCCGGGCGGGGTCACCCGCACAGCGAAGATGGCCGGGCACCGCGTCTACTACAACGAGGAGCCGGTGCCGCCCACCATCCAGGCCACGGTGTTGCACACCGAGGATATGGACCTACTGGATATCGGCCGGATCACCAATGCCACGGTGCTGTTTGAGTGCGACAACGGCCAGGACTATGTCTTGACTGGCGCATTCACCACAGAAACGGGCGAACTGAATAGCGGCGAGGGTCAGGTGCGCCTGAACATGACCGCACGTACTTGCGAGAGGCTGTAAATGGAAGGCGTACACGAAAACGAAGACAGCGGCATCGCCAACGACATGGACCGCGTCGAGCATACCGATACGGCCATCATCGTGACGCTGCTGGAGCCGCTCACGTTCAAGCCCTCCAAGCTGGACGATGAGCGCACCCTGGACAAGCTCACGCTGCCGCGCAAGGTGCTGGGCAAGCACCTGAAGGCGATGGATCAGGCTACCGGCGAACTGGGCAAGGGGTTGGCGCTGATTGCGGCCCTGGCCCGCATCCCGGTGCGTGCTACCGATGATCTGGACGCGCGCGACGTGGATCTGATCATGGGGGTCATGGAGCCTTTTTTGCCCAAGCTCCGCGCGACTGGCCGGCGCTAGTCCGGTCGGTGGCGGTGGTGTTCGGCGGGTTCAATCCGCCGGACTTGTTGGAAATGGAAATGGAAGACCTGCTCTGGTGGTATCGCCAGGCCGAGATCCTTGCCGAGGAGATGAAAGCCCATGGCTAACATGGTGACCAGTATCGTGATGCAGTTGGTGGACCGGGTAACGCGCCCGGTCCGGCGCATCCAGCAGTCGCTCTCGGGCCTGGCGCGGCAGGCGGGCTTTGATCGGCTGAGCCGGTCAGCCCGTCAGGTGGGGGTGCAATTCGGTCACACGATCCGGCAGGCCGGCATCCTGGCCAAGCGTGTGGCCATGTTGGGCGCGGCTGGGCTGGCAGGGGCCTGGGGGGTGTCCCGCCTGGTCGGCAAGGTGACGGAAGCCGGCAACGCCATCAAGCTATCGTCCGAGCGGCTGGGGGTGGGCAGCACCTGGCTACAGGAATGGCTGTATGTCGGGCGTCAGTTTGGTGTCGAGAACGACGCCATGGTTGACGGCCTAAAGGAGCTGAGCCTGCGCGCGGACGAGTGGATCATGACCGCCGGCGGGCCTGCGGCCGAGGCCTTCAAGCGCCTGGGCATCAGCCACAAGGATATGCAAAAGACCAAGGGCAACACTGAGGCGATGTTCGACCTGGTCATGTCTCGCTTGCGCGGCGTGACCAACTTCGCCGCACGCCAGCGCTTGGTCGATGAGCTGTTCGGGGGCTCGGGCGGCGAGCAGATGGCCGCCATGGTCAACATGACCACCGAAGAAATCGAGAAGATGAAGCAGGCCGCGCGCGATGCGGGCGGGATTCTCACCCCTGAGCAGATCGAGCAGTCTCGCGTATATACCCGCCAGATGGGCGACTTGCGCGACCGCTTCGGGTCCATTCAGACGACGATTGTGGGCAGTATCCTGCCGGCCATGAATGACTGGCTGCTGCGCGTGTCCGAGCTGATCACGGCTAATAAGGATCTGATCAGCGGCGGGATCCGCGAGGGGCTGACACAGATATGGGCGGCGCTGCGGGCTGTCGGAGGCGCGGTTTCATGGGTAGCTGATCGAGTTGGGGGTTACGGAAATCTGCTCGTTTGGGTGGCGGGCATCATGGCAGGTAAGTTTTTGGCGTCCGTCGTTTTAACTACGGTAGCCACAGCAAAACTTGCGTGGAATATCGGTGTGGTTGCGATCCAGGGGCTGATGGGGCTTGGTCGCGGCCTGGTGGCTGCGGGCGCGCGGTTGGCTGCGTTTGCCGCGCGCGGCGTGGCGGTGGCGGCCACGTCTCTGGTGTCACTGTCACGCGGACTGATCGGGCTGGCTGCGCGGGCAATTCCGGCTGCCATCATGGGCATACGATCTTTGTCGCTCGCGTTTTTGACTACGCCTATCGGATGGATTGTGGCTGGCATCGCCGCCGTGGCCGGCCTGGCGTACCTGCTCTACAAAAACTGGGATGGTGTGGCCGCCTGGTTCGGCGGCATGTGGGAAGGCATCAAAGCGTTCTTCAGCCAAAGCCCCGGTGAGATCGCGCAGCAGCTGCTGTCGTTCAGTCCGGCGATGCTGATCTATCGCAACTGGGACGGCATTACCAAGTGGTTCGGCGATATGTGGGAAGGCGTCAAGACGTTCTTTACCAACGGTGTCGGCGAAGTCGCCAAGCAGCTGCTGGGGTTCAATCCGGCCGAGCTGTTGGGGCAAGGGATCGATGCGGTCTTTGGCATGTTCGAGACCAAATCACTGGCTGATACCGGCGGCAAGTGGATTAGCGGCCTGTGGGATGGCATCAAAGAGCGCTGGAATCAGCTCACGGCCTGGCTGCGCGGAAGCGTTGCTGATCTTACGAGCTGGATGCCTGACTGGGCAAAGGATCGCCTGGGCATTAGTTCCATGGCCGCGCCGGTGGTGGCGGGCGATCCTCAGGCCTCGCTCGGGCCAGCGGCGGCCACCCCCGGTATGGCGCCGGTTCTCGCCGGGCAGCGCAATCAGGTCGATGTGGGCGGCCAGCTCAAGATTCAGATTGATTCAGAGGGGCGTGCGCGCGTCAAAGAAGCGCGCAGCCGGGGCGGAATGGATTTTGATGTGGACGCGGGCGTCCTGGGGGTGGCGGGATGAAGCTAGTTTTTTGGGTGCATGTCGCGATCAACAAGGCGCTCAGCCGCTACTTGCTTAATGGATTCCTGGTAGCCGATGGCCGCAACAAAAAAGGCGAGTCCGGCGTACCACCCCCAGTGCAGGTCGGGGAAAAAGTAATAAAGAACACCGGCAATGGCGATGCCAACGACGGCGCATATAAGCATGATCTTGTCAGTCGGTTTCATGGTTTTTCCTTTTGTTTGTGTGTTGGTAGGGGGAGTTTAGCGTGAGCTGGCGTACTCGTATAGATCCCGAGCTGGGCGGTTCATACCGGGGGGCACGCTTCTGGGTAGAGCGGGCGAACACGTCCGCCGGCCGTCGCTGGCTGATTCATGAGTACCCGCGCCGCGATACGCCGTACTCCGAAGATATGGGTTTGCGTGCCAAGTCCTGGCGTCTGACGGTCTTTACTGCCGGCGACGATTACGACCGCGAGCGCGACAAGCTGATCGAGGCGCTCGATGCGCCGGGGGCTGCCACGCTGGTGCATCCGTACCTGGGCACCCATCAGGCGGTGGCCGATGAGGTCTCTATCGATGAAGGCGTCGCCAGTGGCGGCGTCTGTATGTTCCAGATCACCTTTCGCCCGTCTGGCGAAGAGACGCTGCCGGCCGCAACGCTGGACACCCAGCGCGAGGTCGGGCTGGCTGCCGGCCTGCTGGAGGGCACGATATTTGAAGACTTCGCCGCCAACTTCAGCGTGGACGGTTTGCTGGGCTTTTCGCTCGATTCGGTGCTGCGCGACGTGACGGCCATCGTGCGCAGCATCGAGAACGTGGTGGGCGGCATTGCCGACCAGATCGCCTCGGTGATCCGCTTTCCGATGAATCTGGCTGCGATCGTGCTGGGTGGCTTCAATCGCCTGAAAAGCGCCGTCATGATGCCGCTGCGCGCCCTGGACCTGTACAGCGGCAAGAGCCTGCTGGGGCGCTCGGGCGGCAATAGCGACTCGGGCTTTACGGGTGGCAACGTCATGGGCGCGGATCCGGGCTCGGCCACGGCGGCGGGCATCGTGGCCGCAAGCGATGCGGGTCGGGTGCTGTTGGCCCCCGGTACGCCGGTGCGCGCCATCCGCATGCTGCGCGAGACGGCCGAGGGCGGTCTGGTGGTGACCCCGCCGGTGGCCGATACGCCCGAGCGGCGTCAGCGCGCCAGGAATACCGTCGCCATGCAGCAGCTCAATGGCCGCATGGCCACCCTGACCGCTGCCCGTCTGATCGCAGAGACGCCTTGGTCAAGCCGCCAGGACGCCGAGGCGGCAGGCCGCGATGTGCTGGACATGATCGATTTGCAAATGGCGGGCGAGGAGCCGATCAGCGACACGGTGTATGCGGCCCTGGTGGCCCTGCGCGTGGCGGTGGTTGAGGATCTGCGCGCGCGTGCCACGGCGCTGCCCGGCCTGACCACGTACACGCCCCAGGTGACCCTGCCGGCCCTGGTCATTGCCCACCGCCTGTATGGCGATGCACGGCGTGCCGATGAGATTGTCATGCGCAACAAGGTGCCGCATCCGGGGGCGCTGCGCGGCGGTATTGAGTTGGAGGTTTTGAGTGAATAACGCGATTGATCCGGTGGTGCTGCAAATTGGCAGCGAGCGCCATTCCGGGTGGCAAGAGGTGCGTATCCGTCTGTCGCTTGAGCAGATCGCCGATAGTTTCGAGCTGGTGCTGACCGAGCGCTGGAGCGAAGCGGGCGATGTGCGGCCGGTGCGCCCCGGCGAGGCCTGCACGATATCGGTCGGCGATGAGCTGGTGGTGACCGGCCACGTCGATGATGTGCTGCCCGAGTACGACGCCGAAAGCCACACGATTGTGGCCAATGGCCGCTCCAAGGCGGGCGACCTGATCGACTGCTCGGGCGACGATATTCGCCTCTCTGGCCTGACGCTCGCGCAAATCGCTGAAAAACTCGCCGCACCCTATGGGATCGAGGTGGTTGATCTGGTCGGCAATAACAAGCCGTTTCGCGAGTACGCCCTGGAGGATGGCCAGCCGATTGCCGAGGCCCTGGAGCGGGCTGCGCAGATCCGGGGCGCTCGCATTGTGAGTGACGCCCAGGGACGGCTGCTCATCGTGCATGCGGTGCAGCGCGAGATCGCCACGCCCCTGGTGCTGGGCAGCAACATCGCCCGAGGCGCGGGCACTTTCAGCGACCGGGATCGGTTCAATGAGTACATCGTGGTCGGCCAGACGCCGGGCACGGATGACTGGAGCGGCAGCCAGGCCAGCGGCCCCAAGGATAAGGCGCTGGATCCGCGTGTGCGCGCCCCGCGCCGCACCCTGATCGTGTGCGACACGCCGGCGGACGCGCGCGACTGTAAAGAGCGGGCCGAGCTGGAGGCGCGCATGCGCTGGGCCAAGGGTCGAGGTATCACGTACACCGTGCGCACGTGGCGCAACGAGCTGGGCGTGTGGCGCCCTGGCGATCTGGTGCCGGTGCGCGATGAGTTCATGGGCTTTGATGAGCGCCTGCTGATCAGCGATGTGCAGTTGATCGAAAGCGAGAGCGGTCGCACGGCCGAGCTGCGCGTGTGCCCGCCCGATGCCTTTGCGCCGGTGCCGATGGCCGAGCCCAAGCCAAAGAGCGGCGGCGACAAGAAAGCGGCCGGCTGGGGGTGGGGCGATGAGTGACTTGAGTCGAGTTCTACAGCGCACCACGGGGCCTCTTTGGCGGCGGCTGCGCCTGCTCTTGAGCCGGGGCACGCTGCGCCTGGTCAATGACGGCACGAAGCTGCAGGAGGTGCAGGTGGCCATGCTCGGGGATAACCCGGCCTGGGCTGAGCGCTTCCAGCAGTACGGCTACACCAGCCACCCGCTGGTGGGGGCCGAGGTGGTGGTCGCCAAGGTGAGCGGCGCGAGCGCCCATCCGGTTGCGCTGTCGGTCGATGATCGCCGGTACCGCCCCAAGGGCCTGGTGGCTGGCGAGGTGTGCCTGTACACGGACGAAGGCGACGAGCTGCGCTTTAAGCGCGGGCGGCTGATCAGTGTCATCGCGGGCAGCAAGATCGAGGTTACCGCGCCCGAGGCGGTCTTTAACTGTTCGACCAGCGTCACGCTCAATACGCCCAAGGTGATCGCTACGGGCGACATCGAGGCCGCTGGTCAGATCCGCGACGGCGTGGGCACGATGCAGGGCATGCGCGACATCTACAACGGGCATACCCATCCGGGCGATTCGGGCGGCACAACCAGCGCGCCTAACCAGGGGATGAACTGATGGATATCGCACTGGTTTTTGATCCAGTGAGCACCGTTTTTGACCTGGCTCTGGTCGATGGCGACCTGGCCACCGATAGCGGGCTGGAGACGGCCACGATCCTGTCGCTGTTCACGGACCGCCGAGCGCTGCCCGAGGATGAGCTGCCCGACGGCGGCACCGACCGGCGCGGCTGGTGGGCCGACGCCTATAGCGACCGGCCCTTTGGTTCGCGTCTGTGGCTGCTATGGCGGGAAAAGGAGCTGGACGATGTGCTGCGCCGCGCCCGTGAGTACACCGAGGAGGCGCTGGCCTGGATGGTCGAGGATGGCGTCGCGAGCGCGGTCGAGGTCGAGGCCGAGCGCTTCCGCCCCGGCACGCTGCTGATTCGTACAGCGATCATTCGCGGCGACGGTTCGGTGCTGGAGCGCAACTATGAGTATGTGTGGCAAGCGGCCGCATAACGGAGGATTAAATGGCATTTAAACGACCGTCATTACCGGAGCTGATGAACCGGGCCGATCAGGACATTTTGTCGCGCCTGAAGGGGTCTCAGGCTGCGCTGGCCAGGCGCACCACCAAGGCTCTATCCGCCTCCATGAGCGGACTGTCGCACGGCATGTATGGCTATCTGCAGTGGCTGGAAATGCAGCTTTTCCCGGAAACCTGCGACGATGAAAACCTGCACTTGCACAGCGCGGGCGTGCCGCGCCGCGCGGCCAGCTATGCCACGGGCGCGGTGGTGTTCGCGGGCAGCGATACGTCGGTCATTGTGACCGGCACGGCTTTGCGCGAAGGCGATGCCGAGTATGTGACCACGGCCGAGGCGGTGATCGTGGGCGGTGTGGCCACGGCCCCGGTGCGAGCGGTGGCGGCCGGGGCGGCTGGTGATCGCGATGCCGGCGTCCAGTTGCGCCTGGTCTCGCCGATTCCAGGCGTGTCTGGCCAGGCGGCGGTCGATGTGGACGGCATTCGAGGCGGCGCTGATCTGGAGACGTTTTCTAGCTGGCGCGATCGCATCATGCTGCGCCGGGCACGGGTGCCGCGTGGCGGTGCGGCTGGTGACTGGGCCGAGTGGGCGCTGCAGGTGCCGGGCGTCACACGCGCCTGGGAGGATCCGCTGGGCATGGGGCCATCGTCCGTAGTGCTTCGCATCATGGCTGACGATGCCAGCGACGGGCCGCTGCCCTCCGCGCAGCTGCTGCAGGCGGTGGCTGATCACATCGAGGTGCAGCGCAACGTCCAGGCCAAGGTGTATGTGGTGGCGCCAGACACCCAGGCGTTCACCCCGCAGTTGATTGTCATGCCCAACACGGCCGAGGCGCGATCAGCGGCCGAGCAGGCGCTGAAAGACCTGGTCGAGACCGAGGGCACGCCAGGCGGCACCCTGCTGATCAGCCGCATTCGTAGCGCCATCAGCCTGGCGCCGGGTGTCGAGGATTACGACCTTCAGTGGCCGACCGCCAACGTGGCGCACGCGGTGGGTGTGCTGCCGACCTGGGGAGGTGTGCAGTGGATCGTGGTCTGAGCGCGGACGAATATCGTCGCCTGCTGTTTTCGCTGCTGCCGCCGGGCATGGTCTGGCCGACCGACCCGCAAAGCACGCTGCAGCGGCTGCTGGCCGGTTTGGCGCAGGAGCCTGTGCGCGTGGACCGGCGCGCGCTGGATCTGCTGGCCGAGGCGGATCCGCGCCAGGCTAATGAGCTGTTTCCCGAGTGGGAGCAAAGCTACGGCCTTCCAGGCAAGTGCGCTCCGGCCGAGCAAAGCATGGCCGACCGGCGCGTGGCGCTCATCGGGCGCATCGTCGGGCGCGGTGGCATGCGTATCGAGGATTACGTCGCCATGGCCGAGGGCCTGGGCTATCCCGGTACCGAGATCATCGAGCACCGCGAAGCCACCATGGAGCTGGGCAACGGCGTGGGGCCCCGAGGCGCGGAAATTGGCGACCCGATGAATGGCGAGACGTGGCTGTCGGCCTGGGATGTATTGGTGCCGTTCGGCGTGGTGCGCGAGGCGGTCATAGGCGAGTCAGAAATAGGCGATCCGCTCCGAACATGGGGCGATGAGCTGGTCGAGTGTGTCATGCATGAATCGGCCCCTGCTTGGCTCATTTTGAATGTTGGTTATCGGGAGATTTAACGATGGAAAAAGTAAGTGCTTATACCGACCGGACTACCGCCGCTGGCGAGTGGCGAAATGGCGATCCGGCCGCAAACGTGCGGGCTACGCCGATGCTGGCCGCGTACTTCAACATGCTGCAGCGCGAGATGCTGAACATCCTGACGGACGCCGGCATTGAGCCGGACGTGCTCGATGAGGGCCAGCTGGCTGCAGCGATCAATGCCATCGCCGATCGGCGCGCGGTAAGCCGTGTCGATGGTGTGGCGGTTCTAACTGTAGAGGAGTTGTAACCATGCAAGGTGTTCCACGCTTTGGCCTGCGCACGCGGGCCGATTTTGACCTGCTGCAAGACAAGGCGCGCCGAGGCGCGCTCAGCTCGCAGGGCGTCGCGCTGCTCAAGCGCCATCTGGAGGGGTTGTTGTCATCGCGCTGGTATTACGCCTATGACCGCGACCTGGCCGAGGCCGAGCAGCCGGACGGCCCCATGCCCGAGTATTTCGTGGCAGAAACCGACGCCCAGGGCGAAACGCCCGCGCGCCGGATCCAGACCAAACGCACCGAGGATCTGGCAACCCTGAATCGCCTTGGGTTTTCGGTGGCCGATGTTGAACAGGCGATTGTTGAATTGGAGGCGCTGTAATGGTGCAGAAAAGCTATGCAATCCCGGCTATGGGAGCCGGGCACTTCGAGATGATGGGCGCAATCACGTCCGCCGGCGCGATGCGCCTGGATATCCCCGAGGGGATCCTGAATATTGGCGGCAACGGAAAGGGCTATGTGCTGGCCCCTCGCGTCGATTGGGATCCCACGGCGCTGGGCAATCAGGACGGTTCACTGGATGGGCTGGCCTTGGGTGACGATGTCTATCTGTATGCCACCCAGGGCAATGATGGCCGGGCCGGCCTGATAGCCAGCCAGAACATCACTGTTCCGGGCGGATACACAGCAGAAAACAGTCGCCGCATCGGCGGCTTTCATTACGGCCGCGTTCGCCCGATTGCCCAGCGTTACGTGTCGGCCTATGTGCCCGTGGTGCAGATGGTGCCTAACTCGGTGTGGGATCTGGGCCACCGCCCGACGTGCGACCCGACCGGCATGGCCGAAATTAAGCCCGGCCTGTGGGCGGACATCTATCTGGCGTCGATTGTGTCAGGCACGTGGCCCGAGGTGACCCTGGGCAGCGTGTACGGCGTTCAGCCGGTGCGTGATACGCCCTATAACCGTGTGGACCTGATGGAGATGCTGCAGCGCTCTGGCAAACGTGAGCCGACCTATTCAGAGTGGGTGTTGGGTGCTCATGGCGCGCCGGCCGGTGCCGATGCGAGCAACGACACGGCCTGGGCTGCAACTACCAATACCGGCCCAACGACCACTGGCGGCGTGGCCAAGTCGGTTTCTTGCATGAACCTGGTCGATACCGTGGGCAACCTGTGGGAGTCGCTGGTGCACCATTACGATACTGGCGACCTGAATGGCTCGGTTACGCCTTACGTCTGGGATGAGGCGGCTATAAAAACCGGCGTCGATTCTGCGTACTCGCGAGGCTTTGCGCACCACGCTAGGTGGTATTCGGCTATCGCCGGCGGCAGCTTTGCCTACGGTCGGTACTGCGGTGCGCGCACGTTCCACACGGATAGCACTCCGTGGGGTGCGGTTGGCACTGTGGGCGTCCGGGGCTTCTGTGAATCCATCTAAGCCTTCCCCTTTTAGGTCCGTGCGGCAGCACGGGCCGGATGCTGCGAATCGGCCCAAACCGCTGATCGTTCTGGCGCTGGCCGAGCGATTGGTGGTTGATGCCCAGACGCAGCTCAACAAGATCCCACGCAATCAGCGGTTCCGGTACGGCTCGGCGCTTGGCGATGCGCTGTATCGGCTGCCTGAGCTGGTTATTCAAGCCGCAACCGGGCGCACCAAGACAAAGGTGTACGCCCTTTGCGATCACCTTAGGGTGATCGCCTCGCTGATGCGCATCGGTGCTGAAGCGGGGTATATCGATGATCGGTGGCTTGGGCGCATCAATCGCCCGGCCACCGACACCGATGCCGGCGGCGAATATGCGCAGATCACGGCGATCGCGTTCGCGTGGCGGGCGAAGGTGAAGGAATAGAGATGTTCAAGGGTAGATCTGGGTTTCGAGGCTTTGCGAACCACGCTAGGTGGTATTCGGCTATCGCCGGCGGCAACTTTGCCAACGGTCGGTACTGCGGTGCGCGCACGTTCAACACGAATAGCAATCCGTGGAATGCGAATGGCAATGTGGGCGTCCGGGGCTTCTGTGACCTTTCAAATGGATGTACGAGATCCGTCGGCATGAGCCCGGCGGCCTATCCGATCCAAGATGGATCAGCCGGGCCTACCTTGTCTGCGTAAGCGGCTAAATACTGACAAGGCGCGGGCCGCGCAAGTAGCACCATGCGAAAGCCCGGCCTGCGCCGCCTTTGGTTGTGGATGTAGGAAGTAAGATGGGCAACAAGAATAAGCGCCTGATCGAGCGTGTGTGTGACTGGGATAACCTGGTCGCCGCGCACAAAAGGGCGAGGATGGGCAAGCGCCGCCGCTTTGAGGTGGTGGAATTTGAGCAGGATCTGTGGGCCAATTTAGGCGCGCTCCAGATGGAGCTGCTGCATGGCACATATAGGGTTGGCCGATATCGGCGGTTTGTGGTCTACGAGCCGAAAAAGCGGGAGATACTCGCGGCGCCGTATCGGGATCGAGTGACCCAGCAGGCCATCGTGGGCGTGACGGGACCGATTTGGGATAAATCGATGATCGCGGATACCTACGCCTGCAGGCCAGGCATGGGCACGCATGCAGGCGCCGAGAGGGTGCAGCAGTGGCTGCGGCGGCTAAGCGCGACCCATGGCTACCAGAATGTATGGTGCCTAAAAATGGACGTTTCCAAGTACTTCGCCAGCATTTCGCATCCGCTTGCCAAGCACGTGATGGCGCGGCGTGTGCGCTGCCAGAAGACGCTGGCCATCCTGAATCACATCGTAGACAGCACCGCGACCGAGGGCGATCCGCACCCGGTCGGCGTGCCTCCCGGCAACCTTACCAGCCAGTGGATCGGCAATCTGGTGGGCGACATCATCGACCAGTGGGCGAAGCGAGACATGCGCCTGACGCACTATGTGCGCTACATGGATGACATGGTGGTGCTACATCCTGATAAGGAGTTTCTGCTGGCGCTTCGGGAAGACTTCCGCGCCAAGCTGGCCGAGCTGGGTATGCGGTTTTCCTTTGCCGAGGTGCTTCCGATCTCGCGTGGGGTCAACTTCCTGGGCTACCGGCTGTGGCCCTATCACCGCCTCCTGCGCCAGCGCAGCATCGTCAAAATGAGGCGCGATCTACGCGCCCTGGAGCGGCGTTTCGAGTATGGCGATGTGACCCTGACCGACGTCAATGTGCGGGTGATGTCCTGGCTTGCACATACGTCCCACGCCAATGCGTACGGTATCAGCCGGTCGGTGCTGGGCGGCGCAAAATTCGCCCGCTCTACGGGGTCTTTATAGGCTCGGTAATCGCTGTTTAAGGGGCTGTTTTCGGGCGTTTAAAAGCCGACCCTTTAAACGATCTGGTCGGCTCGGTTTTTCGCGGCGCGGGCATGTCTTAAACTAAATGGCGCGAAGTCGCAGACCATGCGGCCCGCTACAGCCGCGATGAACGTTCTGATGCTCCCGACGCAGACACTGTTCATCTGCGATACTCATGTGAACGAAAACCCAAGTGCCGAACAAATCGCCGACATGACCATCCAGGCCGCCGACGAGATCCTGCGTTTCGGCGTCATCCCGAAAGTCGCCCTGCTATCGCATTCCAACTTCGGCAGCAGATCCACCGAATCTTCCCGAAAAATGGCCGAGGCGCGCCGGCTTATCTCCGAGCGGGCGCCCACGCTGGAAGTCGACGGCGAAATGCACGCCGACTCGGCACTTTCGGAAACGATACGCCTGAAGGCCTTCCCCGATTCGACCTTAAAGGGTCCCGCCAACCTGCTGATCATGCCCAATCTGGATACGGGCAACATCACCTACAACATGCTCAAGATGACAGGTAGCAACGGGGTCGCTATGGGGCCGGTATTGTTGGGCGCAGCACGCCCTGTGCATATATTGACGACCAGCTCCACCGTGCGCCGTATCGTGAACATGACAGCCCTTGCCGTCGTCGATGCGCAACAGGAGGCCGGTCAGGTCCAGCTGTAAACAGGCGGCAGGATCGTTCGGTCCTGCCGATATGCCAGATATCAGCTCGCCATAACTGAGGCGCAAAAAAAGACGCCTTGCACAAACCGTGCAAGGCGTCCTTACCGATCCAGTCGGCTACTTGCGGCTGGACGGTATGTCGCGCGGTATCGAGCCCGTGTACAACTGGCGCGGACGGCCGATCTTGTAATCGGGATCGGACAGCATTTCACTCCACTGGGCTATCCAGCCCACCGTACGAGCCAACGCGAAGATGGCGGTGAACAGGGAAGTTGGTATACCGATGGCGCGCTGCACGATACCCGAATAGAAGTCGACGTTCGGGTAGAGCTTGCGTTCCACGAAGTATGGATCTTCCAGCGCGATGCGCTCGAGCTCCATGGCAAGCTTGAACAGTGGATCGTTTTCCAGGCCCAGTGCGGCCAGCACTTCCTTGCAGGTTTCCTGCATGAGCTTGGCGCGCGGATCATAGTTCTTGTAGACGCGATGACCGAAGCCCATCAGGCGTACGCCCGAGTTCTTGTCCTTGACCTTCTCCATGAACTCACCGACCTTGGCAATGCCGCCATTGGCTTGCAGTTCTTCCAGCATTTGCAAGCATGCCTCGTTGGCGCCCCCATGGGCCGGACCCCACAGGCAACCTACGCCTGCGGCGATGGCCGCAAAAGGATTGGTGCCCGACGATCCGCAAAGGCGAACCGTGGAGGTGGAAGCGTTCTGCTCGTGATCGGCGTGGAGTATGAAAATGCGGTCCAGCGCGCGTTCGACAACCTCATTGACCTTGTACTCTTCGCACGGTGTCGCGAACATCATGCGCAGGAAATTGCCTGTGTAAGACAAATCGTTCTGCGGATAGATGAACGGCTGGCCCTGCGAGTACTTGTAGGCCATGGCCACAAGCGTGGGCATCTTGGCGATAAGACGGATGGCCGACACATGCCGATGATGCGGATTGGTGATGTCGGTGGAGTCGTGATAGAAAGCCGATAAGGCACCCACGAGGCCAGTCAACACTGCCATGGGATGCGCATCGCGACGGAAGCCGCGCAGGAAGAAGTGCAGCTGTTCATTGACCATCGTGTGATGGGTGACTAGCGAATCGAACTCGGTCTTTTCCGTTTCGTTGGGCAGGTCGCCGTTCAGGATCAAATAGCAGATATCGAGAAAATTGCAGCTTTCGGCAAGTTGGTCGATGGGGTAGCCACGGTACAAAAGCTGGCCCTTATCGCCGTCGATATAGGTGATGCCCGATTCGCAGGATGCCGTCGACAGAAAGCCGGGATCGTAGGTGAACATGCCAGTTTGGCCATACAGCTTGCGAATATCGATTACATCTGGACCGACTGTACCTTGGTACACCGGAAATTCAATCGGCGCACTACCATCGGAGAACGATAGTGTGGCTTTGTTGTCTGACAATTGCATCACATTTTCCTTAAAATTAAAGCTTCTGCATTTGCGTGACCAGGCGAAGAATATCGGGCGTGGCATATACCCCGTCCAACTTTACGCGGTCCAGCAATACATCAAGCAATTCGTTGTCGTCCATCTCGAACAGCAGGGTCAGGGCAGACACGTCGGAATCGGTCAACTCTGTTTCGTATTGATCCAAAAACCGGGTGATGATCAGGTCATTTTCCAGCAAGCCCCGCCGAGCGCGCCACCTCAGGCGGGCACGCTCCAGTTCTGACAACTTTCTCATCAATGATCCTAAGCTTTATATAGTGCGGCGCACCAGGAGTTCCTTGATCTTGCCAATAGCCGCCGATGGATTCAAACCCTTGGGACAGACGTCGGCACAGTTCATGATCGTGTGGCAACGGAACAGGCGATAAGGATCTTCCAGGTTGTCCAGACGCTCGCCCGTGGCTTCATCGCGGCTGTCCACGATAAAGCGGTAAGCCTGCAGCAGGCCGGCAGGACCCACGAATTTGTCGGGATTCCACCAGAACGAGGGGCATGCGGTGGAACAGCAAGCACACAGAATGCATTCGTACAGGCCGTTGAGCTCGTCTCGCGCTTCAGGGGTCTGCAGGCGCTCTTTCTCTGGCGGCGGCTGATCATTGATCAGGAAAGGCTTGATCGAATGGTACTGGTTGAAGAAATGCGTCATGTCGACGATGAGGTCACGCACGACGGGCAGACCGGGCAAGGGCTTCAGAACGATGGGTTCTTTGAGTTCGAGCAGGTTGGTGGTGCACGCCAGCCCGTTCTTGCCGTTGATGTTCATCGCATCGGAGCCGCATACGCCTTCACGGCACGAACGGCGGATGGCGAGACTGTCGTCCACATCGCTCTTGATGCGAATGATGGCATCGAGCAACATCTTGTCGGTGGGCTGCAGCTCGACCTCGAGCTTTTGCATATAGGGCCGCTCGTCCTTGTCGGGATCGTAGCGATAGATTTCAAACTTGACAGTACGCTTTTGACTCATTTTTGATATCCTGCTTAGAAGGTCCGCGATTTGGGCGGGAAGCTTTCAACGGTAAGCGGTTTCATTTGAACCGGCTTGTAGTCGAGACGGCTGCCTTCCGAGAACCACATTGTATGGCGCAACCAATTCACGTCGTCGCGGTCCGGGTGATCATTCAGCGCGTGCGCTCCACGGCTTTCCGTACGATTGGCGGCCGACTTCGTCGTGGCACGGGCCACCTCGATCATGTTGGTCACCTCGAGCGCTTCGATGCGCGCAGTATTGAACACCTTGGACTTATCTTTGAAATAGAGGCTCTCCACCTGGGGAGCGAGGCTTTCGATGGCATCCACGCCCTTGTTAAGAAGATCGAGCGTGCGGAACACGCCGCAATGATGCTGCATGGCTACACGAATCGCATTGCCGACATCGGGTGTTTTCTCGCCATCGGTACGTGTTTCGAGCTTATTGACGCGGTCGAGGGAGAAATCGATGGCGGACTCGGGTATGGATTGGTGCGCGTGCTGGCGTTCGGGATGTGACTCCACGATATGATTGCCGGCAGAGCGTCCGAACACAATCAGGTCCAGCAGGGAATTTGTGCCCAGGCGGTTGGCGCCGTGCACTGATGTGGCGGCGCATTCCCCGATGGCATACAAGCCATTGACGGTTGTAGTCTGGCCATTGGCAACGCTGACGACCTGGCCGTAGATGTTTGTGGGGATACCGCCCATTTGATAATGGATGGTGGGCACCACGGGAATCGGGTCCTTGATGGGATCGACGTTCGCAAATTTGATGGCGATTTCGCGAATGGAGGGCAGGCGTTTCTGGATCGTTTCGGCGCCCAGGTGATCGAGCTTGAGCACCACATAGCTGCCGTCTCCACAGCCGCGGCCTTCCTTGATTTCTTGGTCCATGGAGCGCGAAACGAAGTCACGCGGGGCCAGGTCTTTCAGCGTGGGAGCATAGCGCTCCATGAAGCGTTCACCGTCTTTATTCAAGAGGATGCCGCCTTCGCCGCGCACGCCTTCGGTGATCAACACGCCAGCGCCAGCAACGCCGGTGGGATGGAACTGCCAGAATTCCATGTCTTGCAAAGGGAAGCCCGCACGTGCCGCCATGCCCAGGCCATCGCCCGTGTTGATGAAGGCGTTGGTGGAAGCGGCCCAGATACGCCCCGCCCCGCCGGTGGCCAGCACCGTCTGCTTGGCTTCCAGCACGTAGATTTCACCGGTTTCCATTTCCAGGGCGGTGACGCCAAGGACATCGCCCGCATCGTTGCGCAAGAGATCGAGCGCCATCCATTCGACGAAGAACTGTGTGCGGGCGGCCACGTTACGCTGATACAGCGTGTGCAGCATGGCATGTCCGGTGCGGTCGGCTGCGGCACAGGCCCGCTGCACGGGCTTCTCGCCGAAATTGGCGGTATGGCCGCCAAAAGGCCGTTGATAGATGGTGCCATCGGGATTACGGTCGAACGGCATGCCGAAGTGTTCGAGTTCGTAGACGGCATTGGGCGCTTCGCGACACATGAATTCGATAGCGTCCTGGTCGCCAAGCCAGTCGGAACCCTTGACGGTATCGTACATATGCCAGTACCAGCTATCTTCGCTCATGTTGCCCAGCGAGGCACTGACACCGCCCTGGGCGGCCACAGTATGCGAACGCGTCGGGAACACTTTTGACAGAACCGCGACGGACAAGCCCGCCTGAGCCAGTTGCAAGGAGCAACGCATACCGGCTCCGCCGGCGCCTACGACCACCACATCAAATTGGCGGCGTGGTATGGAATTTTTGACAGCAGCCACGGCTTATAAGCTCCAGAGAATTTTTGCGAAGAAAACGACAGCGCCAACCAACCACAAAATGGTCAAGGTTTGCAGGAACAAGCGCAGGCCTGCCGAGCGGACGTAGTCCATCCAGATGTCGCGCACGCCTATCCATGCATGCCAGGCCAGCGACAGGAACGCCAGCGTGGCCAGCAAGGAGCCGACAGGCAGCCCGAACCATGCAAAGGTGAAAAGGTGGCGCCAGTTTTCGAAATTCATTTCCGACGTAAAAATAATTCCGAGAAAAAGCACCAGCGTATAGATGGCCATTATGATGGCCGTTACGCGCTGAACGATGAAATCCATGGTGCCGTAATGAGCACCGACAACGAGGCGTTTCGTGCCAAGACGTTCTTGAGTTGCCATCACCACACCCCAAACAGTTTAAGACCAAAAACGATGGTCAGCGCCAGGCTGACTCCCAGGACGACTCCCGCGGTTTTCTGGGCGGAATGCTTGTCGTTGGCAATATGCAGGTCGAGCACCAGGTATCGGATGCCGGCACAGAAGTGGTGCAGGTAGCCCCAGATGAGCGCCAGCAGTACCAGCTTGCACAATGGATTGGCCACCCACGACTGGATGCTTGCGTAGCTTTCAGGAGATGTCACGCTGAGCGCGAACAGCGGCAGGATGACCAACGGTAGACAGACGAACAACAATGCGCCGCTGATGCGGTGCAGAATCGACGTTTTTCCTGCCAGCGGCAGGCGATAGCTCATGATCTGCGGAATGCTTAGGTTGCGAAACTGCGGACGTGGCTTTGAAGCTGAATCGGACATGACGGCCTCGAGTTATAACAATTAATTTTGCAAAGAGCTGCGGTATTTTCGCCTATTTGGAGGCTGTCCACCAAATGGCGCAAAAAAAAGTAATCAATTCAAACTGTTCTTGTAATGGAATCGTTCAGTTACATACACTCCCCTGCGCACCTCCATCGGTCGATCCCCATAGGTATAAGACACACGCTCCACTTGCAGCAACGGACTTCCGGTGGCGACCTGGAGCAGTTCCGCCTGGTCATGAGTAGTCGGGACAGCCCGGATTTTTTCTTCAGCCCGCACCATGCTCACGCCGAACTCGGATTCGAAAAGCGCATAGAGGGGACCGCGGTAGCGGCCTAGTGAGTCGGCCGTAAGCCCGCGGAACACGGAACCTGGCAACCAGATGTCATCAAGTATGGTCGGGATTTGGTCGAACGACAGCAATCGCCGGATATTGACCACCATGTCGGCGGTGCGCAGGTCGAGCAGCGCCGCGATATCGGCGGGCGCCTTGACCCGGCGGCATTCCAGCACCTCGCTGCCGGAAAGCGACTGCTTTGCATCGTCGGGCGTGAGCCTGAGGAACCTGAACCGGACCTTGGCCTCGTGGTGCGTGGCCACGAAGGTGCCCTTGCCTTGTCGTCGGATAAGCAGGTTCTCGGCGGCAAGTTCATCGATGGCTTTGCGCACGGTGCCCTGGCTGACCTGGAAGCGGCCCGCGAGTTCGAGCTCGCTGGGTATGGCCTCGCCGGGCTTCCATTCGCCGCGGTCCAGACTTTGCAGCAACAAGCCCTTGATTTGCTGATACAAGGGGCTGAAGGCCGCGCTGTTTGAAGAGCGACCAGCGTCCGAGGCTTGATCAGTGGGAGGACTAGTGGACATAAGGCAAAGTCAGTTTTTCGTAAGGATTGGCGACGTGTCGAAAACTTTCATCGGACACCCGGCATTTTCGCACGCTTGACGCTTTATGTCTAACACTCTTGTGTCTTATATAAGATATAAGACAATTGACGCGCCCATCGTTTTTGGCTAATCTAGCGTGCTACCGTTGCGTGGGCGCCAGCGCTTGCCGGGCCCGCACGCCGTGCGTTTCGTGCCTCGCGTACAGGCACCCGAAAGCACTACACTGTCACAGTCCGTACCCACTCATTCCTATTACCTACGGGAGATTGTTCATGTCCAAACCCGCCATGCGTGTCGCCGTCACCGGCGCTGCCGGCCAAATCGGTTACGCCTTGCTATTTCGTATCGCCTCGGGCGAAATGCTCGGCAAAGACCAGCCCGTCATTCTCCAGCTGCTTGAAATCCCGGATGAAAAAGCCCAGAAGGCGCTCAAGGGCGTCATGATGGAACTCGACGACTGCGCCTTCCCCCTGTTGGCAGGCATGAGCGCGCACAGCGACGCCCGTGAAGCATTCAAGGATGTCGACGTCGCCCTGCTGGTTGGCGCACGCCCCCGGGGACCCGGTATGGAACGCAAAGACCTGCTGCACGTCAATGCTCAAATCTTCACGGCTCAAGGCAAGGCACTGAACGACGTCGCCAGCCGTAATGTGAAAGTCCTGGTTGTGGGCAACCCTGCCAATACTAACGCCTATATTGCCATGAAGTCGGCCCCAGATCTTCCCGCCAAGAACTTCACCGCCATGCTGCGCTTGGATCACAATCGCGCACTGTCACAACTCGCCGCCAAGTCCGGCAAGCCGGTCGCGGACATCGAAAAGCTCATCGTCTGGGGCAACCACTCGCCCACCATGTATCCCGATACCCGGTTCGCAACGGTCGGGGGCGAAAGCCTGCAAGGCATCATAAACGACGAAGCCTGGAACCGCGACACATTCATTCCGACCGTAGGAAAACGCGGCGGCGCCATCATTGAAGCACGTGGCCTGTCATCGGCTGCGTCGGCTGCCAATGCGGCCATCGACCATATCCGTGACTGGGTGCTGGGCTCGAATGGCAAGTGGGTCACCATGGGCGTTCCTTCCGACGGATCCTACGGTATCCCGGAAGGCATCATCTACGGCGTACCAGTCACCACGACCAATGGCGAATATACGCGTGTCGAAGGGCTGGAGATCGATACCTTCTCGCGCGAGCGCATGGATTTCACGTTGAATGAACTGCTCGAAGAGCGCGAAGGCGTGCAGGACCTGTTGAAGTAACAATGCCCGTAAGACAAGGCCGGGTATTCCGTGCCTTGTCTTCGATATGTGCGACATATTCGCAGCTTGTGCGCACGTCGACGGCAACCTATTCTATCAATCCAGGCTCACGCAGCCATTCCCGGAGCTCTCGATGACCCGACCCGCCTCGCCCGGCGCCCTGTTCCGCCAGGCATTAAAAGAAGAACAGCCATTGCAGATCATCGGCGCCATCAACGCCAATCACGCCTTGCTGGCCCAGCGCGCCGGCTATCGGGCCATCTACCTTTCCGGTGGCGGGGTCGCTGCCGGCTCTCTGGGCCTGCCCGATCTGGGCATCAACACACTGGATGACGTCCTGACCGACGTGCGACGCATCACCGATGTATGCGACGTACCCCTCCTGGTCGACATTGACACCGGTTTCGGACCGTCCGCCTTCAACATCGGGCGTACCGTAAAAAGTTTGATCAAGTTTGGCGCGGCCGCCTGCCATATCGAAGACCAGGTGGGTGCGAAACGTTGCGGTCACCGGCCCGGCAAGGAAATCGTCACGACACAGGAAATGGCCGATAGGGTCAAGGCCGCCGTCGACGCGCGTACGGACAGCGATTTCTTCATCATTGCACGGACTGATGCCATTGCCGTCAACGGTGTGGACGCGGCACTGGAACGTGCCGTGGCCTGCGTCGAGGCCGGCGCAGACGCCATTTTCGCCGAAGCTTCCTACGATCTCGCCACTTATGAGCGGTTTTCCAGGGCATTGAACGTACCGGTCCTGGCCAACATCACCGAGTTCGGCCAGACCCCGCTATTCACCGTCGACGAGCTGGCCGGAGCAGGAGTGGGCATGGTGCTGTACCCGCTTTCAGCATTCCGCGCCATGAACAAGGCGGCCGAATCGGTCTACACGGCAATACGCAAGGATGGCCATCAGAAGAATGTCATCGACCTGATGCAAACCCGCGAAGAACTCTACGACCGCATTGGCTATCACGAGTTTGAATCCCGCCTTGACGCACTATTTCAGCAAGGCAAATCGAAATAACCTTCCAGGAGTTGAGACATGGCTACAAACGAAGTCAAAGATAACAAGCCCGGCCCCAAGCCCAAGAAGTCCGTTGCCCTCTCGGGTGTCGTCGCCGGCAATACGGCACTGTGCACTGTGGGACGCAGCGGCAACGACCTACATTACCGGGGCTATGACATTCTCGATATTGCTGAAACCTGCGAATTCGAAGAAGTGGCTCACTTGCTGATACACGGTAAATTGCCTACCAAAGCCGAACTCAAGGCTTACAAAGAAAAACTGCGCAGTCTGCGTGGATTGCCAGCCGCCTTGCAAAGCGCACTGGAAGCCCTGCCGGCAGCAAGTCATCCCATGGACGTGATGCGCACGGCCGTATCGGTGCTCGGTTGCGTCCTGCCCGAAAAGGACGACCACAACATCCCCGACGCGCGCGACATCGCAGACCGGCTGATCGCGAATCTGGGCTCGGCCCTGCTGTATTGGTATCACTTCAGCCATAATGGTCGCTTCATCGATGTACACACCGATGATGACAGCATCGGGGGCCATTTCCTGCACCTGCTGCACGGCACTGAACCCAGCGAAGAATGGGTACGGGCCATGCATACTTCGCTGAATCTGTATGCCGAGCACGAATTCAATGCATCGACCTTTGCCAGCCGCGTCATTGCAGGCACGGGTTCGGACATGTATTCCGCTATTGCGGGTGGTATTGGCGCATTGCGCGGCCCCAAGCACGGCGGCGCGAATGAAGTGGCCTTCGAAGTGCAAAAACGTTACGACTCACCGGATGAGGCCGAGGCCGACATCCGCCGCCGCGTCGAGAACAAGGAGGTCATCATCGGCTTCGGTCATCCCGTATATACCGTGTCCGACCCGCGCAACAAGGTCATCAAGGAAGTGGCGCGCAAGTTGTCCAAGAAGCAAGGCAACCTGAAAATGTTCGACATTGCCGAGCGATTGGAAACCGTCATGTGGGACGCCAAGAAAATGTTCCCCAACCTGGACTGGTTCTCGGCCGTCTCTTATCACATGATGGGCGTGCCTACGGCCATGTTCACACCGCTGTTCGTGATTGCCCGGACGGCCGGTTGGTCCGCGCACATTCTTGAACAACGTGCCGACAACAAGATCATCCGCCCTACCGCCAACTACATAGGGCCGGAAGATCAGACCTTCGTACCGCTCGCCAAGCGCTGACCGCGATAGGTAACGGCCGGGCGCGTGCCCGGCCGTTACCTGCCCGCACCATCCCTGGACATCACATCTCAACTTCCGGATGCCATGAACACTGCAAACCGCAAACCCCTGCCCGGCACAAACCTCGACTACTTCGACGTACAAACGGTTGTCGATACCATCCAGCCCGGCGCCTACCAGAAACTGCCGTATACGTCGCGCGTATTGGCCGAAAACCTGGTGCGTCGCTGCGATCCCGCTACGCTGACTGCTTCGCTGAAACAGCTTATCGAACGCAAGCGCGACCTGGACTTCCCGTGGTTTCCGGCACGTGTGGTTTGCCATGACATCCTGGGCCAGACGGCGCTGGTCGACCTGGCCGGTTTGCGCGATGCCATTGCCGCCAAAGGCGGCGATCCGTCCCTGGTCAATCCCGTCGTGCCGACACAACTGATCGTCGACCACTCGCTGGCCGTCGAGTATGGCGGGTTCGATAAAGACGCCTTTGGCAAGAATCGGGCCATCGAAGATCGCCGCAATGATGACCGCTTTCATTTCATCAACTGGACCAAGAAAACATTCAAGAATGTCGACGTGATTCCGCCAGGAAACGGCATCATGCACCAGATCAACCTCGAACGCATGTCGCCGGTCGTGCATGCTCGCGACGGCGTTGCCTATCCGGACACCCTGGTCGGGACGGACAGTCACACGCCCCACGTCGACGCGCTGGGCGTGATCGCCATAGGCGTCGGCGGTCTTGAAGCGGAAAGCGTAATGCTCGGTCGCGCATCGTGGATGCGGCTGCCCGACATCATCGGCGTCGAACTGACGGGAACCCTGCGCCCGGGCTCCACCGCTACCGACCTGGTATTGGCGCTGACGGAATTCCTGCGCAACGAAAAAGTCGTATCGTCGTACCTGGAATTTTTCGGCGAGGGCGCTTCGCGCCTGACGCTGGGCGATCGGGCCACGATCTCGAACATGACGCCCGAATACGGCGCCACCGCCGCGATGTTCTACATCGACCAGCAAACCATCGATTATCTGAAACTCACCGGGCGCGACGACGAGCAGGTCAAGCTGGTAGAAATCTACGCCAGGCAGGCTGGTCTCTGGGCCGACAGCCTCAAGAATGCCGAATACGAACGCGTCCTCAAATTCGACCTGTCGACTGTCGTGCGCAATATCGCCGGACCCTCTAACCCGCATCGCCGCGTACCGACTTCCGAACTCGCGGCGCGCGGCATTTCAGGCACGGTGGAAAACGAACCCGGCCTGATGCCCGACGGCGCGGTGATAATCGCGGCGATCACCAGCTGTACCAACACCAGCAACCCGCGTAATGTCATTGCCGCCGGATTGCTGGCGCGCAACGCCAACGCCCGCGGTCTGACCCGCAAGCCCTGGGTCAAGACTTCGCTGGCGCCTGGCTCCAAGACGGTCCAGCTATACCTGGAGCACGCCAAGCTTCTGCCTGAACTGGAAAGCTTGGGCTTCGGCATCGTCGGTTTTGCCTGCACTACCTGTAACGGCATGAGCGGCGCCCTGGACCCGGCCATCCAGCAAGAGATCATCGATCGCGACCTGTATGCGACGGCAGTCCTGTCCGGCAACCGCAACTTCGACGGCCGCATCCATCCCTACGCCAAACAGGCTTTCCTCGCATCTCCACCATTGGTGGTCGCCTATGCCATCGCTGGCACGATCCGCTTCGACATCGAGAAAGATGTGCTGGGTGTCGATAAAGACGGCAAGCCAGTCACGCTTAAAGACTTGTGGCCCACCGACGAAGAAATCGACGCCATCGTCGCGGCCAGCGTGAAACCCGAACAATTCCGCCAGGTCTATGAGCCTATGTTTGCCGTCAGCGCGAATAACCAGGAGCAGCTCAGCCCCCTCTACGATTGGCGCCCGGCCAGTACGTATATTCGCCGCCCCCCCTACTGGGAAGGCGCCTTGGCGGGCGAGCGCGCGCTCAAAGGCATGCGCCCCCTCGCGGTGCTGGGCGATAACATCACCACCGACCACCTGTCGCCATCGAACGCAATCATGGCGGACAGCGCGGCCGGTGAATACCTGAGCAAAATGGGATTGCCGGAAGAGGACTTCAATTCTTATGCGACGCACCGCGGTGACCACCTCACCGCCCAACGCGCCACCTTCGCCAATCCAAAACTGTTGAACGAGATGGTCCAGGAAAACGGCCAGGTCAAGCAAGGTTCGCTGGCCCGCATCGAACCTGAAGGCAAGGTCTTGCGCATGTGGGAAGCCATCGAAACTTATATGCAGCGCAAGCAGCCGCTCATCATCGTTGCCGGCGCGGATTATGGTCAGGGTTCATCGCGCGACTGGGCTGCCAAGGGCGTGCGCCTGGCAGGCGTCGAAGCAATCGTCGCCGAAGGTTTCGAGCGCATCCACCGCACCAATCTTGTCGGCATGGGCGTTCTGCCGCTGGAATTCATGCCCGGTCAGAATCGCAAGACGCTCAATATCGACGGCACTGAAACCTATGATGTCATCGGCGAATGTACGCCTCTTGCGACACTGACCCTGGTGATCAACCGCAAGAACGGCGAACGCACCGAGGTACCTGTCACCTGTCGTCTCGACACGGCGGAAGAGCTGTCGATCTACGAGGCCGGCGGTGTATTGCAACGTTTTGCCCAGGACTTCCTTGATTCGACGGCGGCTGCTTAAGCACAAAGGACTATTCATGGCTCATCCACCCCAGATTAAAATTCCCGCCGTCTATATGCGAGGCGGTACCAGCAAAGGCGTGTTCTTTCGCCTGCAGGATTTGCCCGCGTCCGCGCAGGCGCCAGGCGCCGCTCGCGACGCACTGCTGATGCGGGTGATCGGCAGCCCGGATCCCTATGGCAAGCAGACGGACGGAATGGGTGGCGCCACGTCCAGCACGAGCAAGACGGTCATTCTCTCCAGAAGCAGCAGACCCGACCACGATGTCGACTATCTGTTCGGCCAGGTTTCCATCGACAAGGCGTTCATCGACTGGAGCGGCAACTGCGGTAATCTCTCGGCCGCCGTGGGTCCTTTTGCGCTCAGTAATGGACTGGTGGATGCCAGCCGCGTTCCACACGACGGCATGGCAACGGTACGGATCTGGCAGGCAAACATTGGCAAAACGATTATTGCCCAGGTACCCATCACCAACGGTGCCGTGCAGGAAACGGGCGACTTCGAATTGGACGGCGTCACCTTCCCCGCCGCTGAAGTACAACTGGAGTTCATGGACCCGGCGGCCGATGAAGACGGCGCTGGCGGCTCGATGTTCCCAACCGGCAACTTGGTCGACGATCTGAACGTACCGGGCATCGGCACGTTGAAGGCCACCCTGATCAATGCCGGCATTCCCACCATTTTCGTCAATGCCGAAGACATCGGCTATACGGGTACTGAATTGCAGGACGCCATCAACGGCGATCCCAAGGCGCTCGCCAAGTTCGAAACCATACGTGCTCACGGCGCAGTGCGCATGGGCCTGATCACGCATATCGATGAAGCCGCCCAGCGCCAGCACACGCCGAAAGTCGCTTTCGTCGCCAAGCCGGCCGCCTACCTCGCTTCCAGCGGCAAGCAGATCCATGCCGCCGACATCGACCTGCTGGTGCGCGCCCTGTCCATGGGCAAGCTGCACCATGCCATGATGGGAACGGCTGCCGTCGCCATCGGAGCAGCAGCAGCGATACCCGGCACCCTGGTAAGCCTCGCGGCTGGCGGCGGTGAACGCAATGCAGTACGCTTTGGCCATCCTTCAGGGACGTTGCGGGTGGGCGCACAGGCCCGCCAGGAAAATGAGGGCTGGGTTGTCACCAAAGCCCTCATGAGCCGCAGCGCCCGTGTGCTAATGGAGGGATGGATACGCGTGCCTGGCGACGCATTCTAAGATGTCCTGACGATCGCTTTCCGGAGGCCAAGCCATATGAAACCCGCCAATCGCCCCAGCTGGGACCCCGTTCTGGTCGACATCGTCGATTATGTCCAGCGCTACCAGATCACGTCGGGACTCGCCTACGAAACCGCCCGCCTGTGTCTGATTGATACCCTGGGTTGTGGCCTTGAAGCGCTTGAGTACCCGGCCTGCACCAAGCTGCTCGGTCCTATCGTACCCGGCACCGTGGTGCCCAATGGCGCCAAGGTGCCGGGCACCCAGTTCCAGCTGGATCCTGTCCAGGCGGCATTCAACATCGGCGCCATGATCCGGTGGCTTGATTTCAACGACACCTGGCTTGCCGCGGAATGGGGCCATCCTTCGGACAATCTGGGCGGCATCCTGGCGACCGCCGACTGGCTCTCGCGTAATGCGGTGGCGGCGGGCAAGGCACCGCTTGCCATGCAGGCCGTGCTGACTGCCATGATCAAGGCCCATGAGATCCAGGGCTGCATAGCACTGGAGAATTCCTTCAACAAGGTCGGCCTGGACCATGTCGTGTTGGTCAAGGTCGCTTCCACTGCAGTGGTGTCCCAGCTGCTTGGCCTGACGCACGAGGAAACCCTCAATGCTGTGTCGCTGGCCTGGGTCGATGGCCAAAGCCTGCGCACCTATCGTCACGCACCCAACACCGGCAGTCGAAAAAGCTGGGCAGCCGGCGACGCGACCAGCCGGGCGGTGCGACTGGGCCTGATGGCCAGGACAGGCGAGATGGGCTACCCCTCGGTACTGTCAGCAAGAAACTGGGGATTCTATGACGTGCTTTTCAATGGCCAGGCCTTCACATTCCAGCGACCCTATGGCAGCTACGTGATGGAAAATATACTGTTCAAGATCTCATTTCCGGCCGAGTTCCACTCACAAACAGCCGTGGAATGCGCAATGGCCATCCACAATAAGTTGATTGCCGCCGGAAAGTCGCATGGCGACATCCGGAGGATCACGATACGCACGCACGAGGCTTGCATACGCATTATCGACAAGAAGGGGCCATTGAACAATCCGGCGGATCGTGATCACTGCATCCAGTATATGGTGGCCGTGCCTGTGCTGTTCGGCCGGCTTACCGCTGGCGACTACGAGGACGAAATTGCCGCCGATCCGCGTATTGACACGTTGCGCGAGAAGATTCTCTGCGTCGAAGACCCCGCCTTCACTCGCGATTACCACGACCCCGACAAGCGCTCGATTGCCAATGCGCTGACGGTAGAGTTCAACGACGGCAGTAGACTGGACGAAATCGTGTGCGAATACCCTATCGGTCACAAGCGCCGTCGCCGCGAAGGCATCCCCTTGCTGGAAGACAAGTTCCGCCGCAACCTGGCACGCCGTTTTCCTGCCAAACAGCAGCAGCAAATCCTTGATAAGTCGCTGGACCAGAAGGTACTGGAAGCGATGCCCGTCCATGAATACGTGGATCTCTACGTCATCTGACGCCCAAGCCGTCACCGGGAGGCGGTATCATGCGCCTTCGGCGTTGAACGGTCTGCGTTCAAAATCGCCGCAGCCCAACGCCTCCACCGGAAGCCTCCATTCTTTTATACCTCTCGCCATCGCCCGACTGCCTCTATCACTATGTTTCAAACCTTTGTCCTGTACGCCTTACCCTTCAGCTTCACATTACTGGTCGCATGCGCCCTTACCTCTCTTGTCTCGGCCATTGTCCTGCTCCTGTTCAGGCTAAGAAAGACCAACGAGATCCTGCGCCACCCGTATCTGAAACACCAGCCTTGGGAACGTTACCCAGTGTCGATACGCGCAGCAATTCTTCTCGATTACTTTCTTCGGCTGGCATTTCCCAAAAGCACGTTCTGGATTGCAGGCGAGGCGAACAGACTGCTTCCCCATGTCGAGCCGGCCGATGTGCCCATCGGGATCAAGTGGCCCATCGTCGGCTTATGGGCCGGCTGCTTTATCGGTACCGCAGCCATGCTCGTCCTCTGGTCCCTGATCCTGCTTACAATGAAAGCCTGACCATTTCTTTATCCAGGAGCCGCAATGAGCCGCAGTATCGAAAACAACACCAATCTGCAACGCTTTGAATGGGCCGAGGACGGCATCCTCAGTGTTCTGGATTACCAACTGCAAGATGGCGTCATGGTCATCACCCATACCGGTGTACCTGAAGCCGTGGGAGGCCGGGGCATTGCCGCCGATCTCACGAAATACGCCCTCGACACCGCCCGCGAGAATGGATGGACAGTGCGCCCGCAGTGTTCCTATGCCGCCGCCTACATTAAACGACACCCTGAATACGCCGACCTCGCAGTCTGAACCAAGATTTTGGCGCCGCCGCCACAAATGTAGCTCTTATGTCTTATATAAGATATAAGACAATTGCTTCCTGCCGCCCTTCCTTCTACAATTGAGGGGAAGCACTATTTCATTCATCATCGAATAAAAGGGCATGCATAATGCTGGATTCATATCGCCAACATGTTGCCGAACGCGCCGCGTCAGGCATCCCTCCTCTTCCCCTTACTCCACAGCAAACCGCCGACCTGATCGAGCTGCTCAAGAATCCGCCTGCCGGCGAAGAAGCGTTCCTGGTCGACCTCTTCACGCACCGTGTTCCCGCGGGCGTGGACGATGCTGCCAAGGTAAAAGCGTCGTATCTGGCTGCCATTACCCTGGGCAAGGAAACCTGTCCCCTCATCGACGCAAAGCATGCCACTGAATTGCTGGGCACCATGCTGGGTGGCTACAACATCAGCCCCTTGGTTGACCTGCTCGACAATGAAGCGCTTGCCGGCATTGCGGCAGAAAGCTTGAAAAAGACCCTGCTGGTCTTCGATGCCTTTCACGACGTCAAAGAAAAAGCAGACAGGGGCAACATATATGCCCGCGCCATCCTTCAAAGCTGGGCCGATGCCGAATGGTTCACCAGCCGTCCCGAAGTTCCCGAAAGCCTTACGCTGACGGTGTTCAAGGTAACGGGTGAAACCAATACCGATGACTTGTCTCCAGCCCCAGATGCATGGAGCCGCCCGGACATCCCGCTGCATGCCCTGGCCATGCTCAAGAACCCGCGCCCCGGCATCGAGCCCGAGCAGCCCGGTAAAATCGGGCCCATCAAGTTCATCGAAAGCCTCAAGCAGAAGGGCAACCTTATTGCTTACGTCGGCGACGTGGTCGGTACTGGCTCATCGCGTAAATCGGCCACCAATTCCGTGCTGTGGCACACCGGCCAAGACATCCCATTCGTACCCAACAAACGCTTTGGGGGTGTTTGCCTGGGCGGCAAGATAGCACCGATTTTCTACAACACCATGGAAGACGCGGGCGCCTTGCCGATCGAACTCGACGTGTCCCAAATGAATATGGGCGACGTCATCGAGCTGCGCCCCTACGATGGGCTTGCGCTGAAAAACGGCATAGTCATTGCCGAATTCAAGGTCAAGTCCGATGTGTTGTTCGACGAAGCCCGGGCCGGAGGCCGTATCCCACTGATCATCGGTCGTGGTCTGACCGCCAAGGCGCGCGAAGCACTCGGCTTGCCCGTATCCACCCTGTTCCGCCTGCCCCAGGTTCCCGCCGATACCGGCAAGGGTTACACCCTGGCTCAGAAGATGGTGGGCCGTGCTTGCGGATTGCCTGAAGGCCGCGGCATGCGTCCGGGCACGTATTGCGAACCGAAGATGACGTCGGTGGGTAGCCAGGACACCACCGGCCCCATGACGCGCGACGAGTTGAAAGACCTGGCCTGCCTGGGCTTCTCGGCCGACCTGGTCATGCAGTCGTTCTGCCATACCGCCGCCTACCCTAAACCCGTAGACGTGAAAACCCATCACGAACTGCCCGCCTTCATCAGCACGCGCGGCGGCATTTCGTTGCGCCCCGGAGATGGCATCATCCACTCGTGGTTGAACCGTATGCTTTTGCCTGACACCGTGGGTACTGGCGGCGATTCGCACACCCGCTTCCCTATCGGCATCAGCTTCCCCGCCGGGTCCGGCCTGGTGGCATTTGCGGCCGCCACCGGCGTCATGCCTCTGGATATGCCCGAATCGGTCCTGGTTCGCTTCAAGGGCACGCTGCAGCCCGGTGTCACACTACGCGACCTGGTAAACGCCATCCCGCTGTATGCCATCAAACAGGGCTTGCTGACCATCGAAACCAAGGGCAAGAAAAACATATTCTCCGGTCGCATCCTGGAAATCGAAGGCTTGCCCAACCTCAAGGTGGAACAGGCATTCGAACTGTCGGACGCCTCGGCAGAGCGCTCGGCTGCAGGCTGCACCGTGCACCTCAGCAAAGAGCCTATCATCGAGTACATCAACAGCAACATCACGCTGCTGAAATGGATGATCGCCAATGGCTATGAGGACGAGCGCACGCTGGGCCGCCGCATCAAGGCCATGCAGGCATGGCTGGATGATCCACAGTTGCTGGCACCCGATGCCGACGCCGAATATGCCGCCGTCATCGACATCGATCTTGCCGATGTGCACGAACCCATCGTTGCCTGCCCCAACGACCCCGACGACGTAAAGACATTGTCCGATGTCTCGGGCACGGTCATCGATGAAGTCTTCATCGGCAGCTGCATGACCAACATCGGCCACTTCCGTGCCGCATCCAAATTGCTGGAAGGCAGACGCGATATGCCGACCAAGCTGTGGGTTGCTCCGCCTACCAAAATGGACCAGAAGCAACTTACCGAAGAAGGACACTACGGGGTCCTGGGCAGCGCCGGCGCGCGCATGGAAATGCCCGGCTGCTCGCTGTGCATGGGCAATCAGGCGCAGGTGCGTGAAGGCGCAACTGTGATGTCGACCAGCACACGCAACTTTCCGAACCGCCTGGGCAAAAACTCTTTTGTCTTCCTCGGATCGGCCGAACTGGCTGCCATTTGCTCGCGGCTGGGTCGTATCCCGACCAGGGAAGAGTACATGGCCGACATGGGCGTGCTCAGCGAAAACGGCGCCGAGATCTATCGCTACATGAACTTCGACCAGATTGAAGATTTCAAGGAAATCGCCGATTCGGTCAGCGTCTAGTCCAGCCGCAGCATTGCTCGGATGAATAAAACTCCCGGGGCCTGGCCCCGGGAGTTTTTTATCGCCTGGCCGCCCGTCCCACAAAGGCATGGAGAGCGTTACACTAGTCCCTTAACCAACTTGTACTGTCTTATGCCCCGTATGCCTGCCGCCCCCCCCTCACGTTTGACTCGCGACGCGCAACGCCTTGTCACCCTGACAGTTGCCCTTGCACGATCAGGCAGCCGCCTGGAAGATATCTATTGGGAAAACCTGATTGCCGCGCAACTGAACAAGCTGCTGTCGAGCAAGAAAAACAAGACAATCGAAAGCGTTCTTGAACATTTGCTGGCCAGCGACTTGAACGCATACGAGATCCTTGTCGAGCAAGCCGAGACGCTGTCCGAATCCATTACCATCGTGCACCAGGCAACCGAATACGACGCCCTGTTGTTCTCGGCGCCCATCGTTGCCTGGACCCGCTACCAGCTGCCGGAGGGCGATCTGTCCGCTGCGCAAAGCAAAGCCCTGGCCCGGCACCTGCAGGATCATATCGTCGCCGATGGCGCCAAAATGGCGCTCATACCGGCGTTTGTGAATTTCGACCAGATGCCGCAATCGTTCCAGGAAACGCATGCATGGACGCAGCGCCTGGCTCAGTTGGCGCTGGGCATATCCACCGAGCCCTGCATCATCAACAAGCCGGCCGAGCCTGAAGGCATGCTGGCCGATGCGCGCTTCGTCGTCGGTGTCATCGTCGTCCCGAAGGGACAGGCGGTATTCCGGTGGCAAACGCCACAAGACGACGCCATTGCCTTGCGCCAGGCATGCCAGGAAGCCTGGGAGCAAGCCAGCGGGGAAGTCTTCACGCCCATGTTCACTGGCTGTCATATGGAGTTCCTGCAACCTGACGCGTATTACATGAACAGTCGTGAAGCCGACCGCCGCATACGACCCCTCGCGCTGAAAGCCGCCGTGACGTGGCTGCAAACCGCGGCTCATCTTCCCGGAGAAGACCTGCGCGCCGTCATCACAGGTTGCGGCACCACCAGTATTGAGGAGTACCGGGTGGGCTTCAGCACCCGACAAAGCAACGAGGTCATTTACGGATGCATCTGGCCGGTGCTCAGCAAGGAAGAAGCCGTCGCCAGCGACGCGGAAGAGGAAGTCATCGACATACCCGATGAGATCGCGGCGTTGCTTAAGGAACAAGGCGTGGGTGACATCCGCCGTCTGCCTGGAGTCCATCCCGCCGAATTCTGCGACGATTGCGGGGCGCCGTATTTTCCCAATGCGCAAGGCGAAATGATGCATCCCGAACTTCCCGAAGAAACCGACATGGCGCCTGTTCACTTTCATTGAATGGGCGTACTTAGCTTCGACATATTCTGCCGTGTCGTCGACAACCTGGGCGACATCGGAGTGTGCTGGCGCCTCGCCAGGCAACTGGCGCAACCTCCCCACCGGCATGCTGTCCGACTTTGGGTGGATGACCTGCAAAGCTTTTCGCGCATTGCGCCGCAGCTACGCACACGGGACGTATCACAACGTATAGACGATGTAGATATCATTCATTGGACTGGGCATTCTCCCATCGTGCAACCGCATGCGGTGGTCATCGAAGCCTTCGCCTGTGACCCCCCACGCTCCTTTATCGAGGCCATGTCTGAACAGGGCAGCTTGTGGATCAACCTGGAATATCTGAGCGCCGAAAACTGGGTGGAGTCCTTTCATGGGTTGCCATCCCTGCAATCCAACGGTCTGCGCAAATATTTTTTCTTTCCCGGCTTCACGCCAAATACAGGCGGCCTGCTGCGTGAGCCGGGCCTGCTGGCTGCACGAGATCAATGGCTGGCGGATCCGCAGCAACGCGTGGACTTCCTGAAATCGGTGAATGTGCCGGACGAACAACTCCGTCGCATCGAACAAGGCGCGCGCCTTGTCTTTCTGTTCTGCTATCCCGATGCGCCCGCGAAGGCCCTGGTTGACGGCCTGATACGCGAGGGGCATCCGACGTTGCTGCTCATACCCCAGGGAGTCTACCCGTCTCTTGCTGGACATCAAAACAGATACGTGCACATACACCAGGTACCGTTCGTAGATCAAACAAAATTCGACTTATTGCTCTGGAGCAGCGATTTGAACTTCGTCCGGGGCGAGGATTCGCTGGTGCGCGCGCTATGGGCCGGCAAACCCTTTGTCTGGCAGATATACGCCCAGGAGGCCGGCGCCCACATGATCAAACTTCAGGCCTGGCTTGATCTGTCGGGCTATCCGGCGGGAGTCCAGGCACTCATGCGGCAGTGGAATCTGGGCGACGAACTGGCGGTTTCTACGGAAATAACTGCAGCGCTGGAACCACGAAGTTGGAAACAATGGCAGAACAGTTGCAAAGAATTCACAGAAAAACTCGCCGAATATACCGATTTGGCCTACTGTCTTGTCGACTTTTGCACGCAAAAGCAGCGATCAGGTTAAAATCTAAGGTTTAGTAAGTCATGCTCCGGCCCGGCAGTGGCATCTGGCGGAGCAATCAAACCCCCGGAGTCTTTGGAATATATGAAAACCGCACAAGAATTGCGCGTTGGAAACGTCGTAAAAGTAGGTAACGACGCACTGGTAGTACAGAAAACCGAATATAACAAGTCGGGCCGCAACTCGGCCGTGGTCAAGCTCAAGTTCAAAAACTTGCTCACCGGATCGGGCAGCGAGTCCGTTTCCAAGGCCGACGAAAAGTTCGAGGTCGTTCAACTCGAGAACAAAGAATGTACTTATTCGTACTATGCTGACCCCATGTACGTCTTCATGGACGAAGAATACAATCAGCACGAAGTCGAGTCCGAAAGCATGGGCGACGCCCTGAACTACCTCGAAGAAGGCATGAAGGTACAGGTCGTGTTCTACGATGGTCGCGCCATTTCCGTCGAACTTCCCACCATCGTCGTACGCGAGATCATTTACACCGAACCTGCCGTCAAAGGCGACACGTCCGGCAAAGTGCTGAAACCCGCCAAGACGAACACCGACATGACAATCAACGTGCCGCTGTTCTGCAACATCGGCGACAAGATCGAAATCGACACACGCACTAACGAATACCGTAGCCGCGTCATGTAATATTCGATACCCTGCCCATTTTTCCGGCAGAATATCGATTGCAGACTGCGCCCCCCATGGGCGCAGCCCAAAAGCACCATTCTTGCGAATGGTGCTTTATTTATTGACTGGGCGCTACGAGGTCATTGCAGGCGGTCATCGTCCAGAAAGTCCGGTATGGGCATGACCGTAATTCCCTCTTCGGCCAATTCGCGCCGTTCCTCCCTGGTGGCTGTTCCGCGGATGGCACGCTCTTGAGCCTCGCCTTCATGCATGCGACGGGCTTCCTCGGCAAACCGTACGCCGACATCTTCGGTATTTCGCAGCATCTGGCGGATATGGCGCATGACCTCGGCCTGCAACTGGGCCATCTGGGCCGCTGCAGGCGCGGCCACTGCGAAACCAGACCCGGCAGCAGGCGCGTGGGACGTGCCCGTGGCGGCCTCCGGCGCTTTTGTATGACCAAGGTTCAGGCGCGGCGCCGATAGCTTCTTGGAAACGCGCGCACTGCTACAGATAGGGCAGCTTAACAAGCCCCGCGACTGCTGGGACTCGTAGCTGTCGATAGAACCGAACCAGCCTTCGAATACATGGCCCTGGTCGCATTGGAGATCAAATACTTTTAGTGACATAAGACCAATATGTGGGCGGCTGCGCCAAATACAAGGCGAGGACCCGCCGTGCATGCGCAACGCTACGAGGCCATTATAGAGACTCAGGATTACAGGCGGGGAACGGCAGCGAGCAGCCGGCGGGTTTCACTATGCCGCGGCGAGGAAAGAACGGACTCGGTCGCGCCAGCCTCGACGATCTTTCCCTGATGCATGATGGCAATGCGGTCGGACAGATATTCCACCACCCCGAAATTGTGCGTGATGAACAAATAGGCAATACTGAACTCCTCCTGCAGGGCTTGCAAGAGATCGAGTATTTGCGCTTGCACCGACACATCGAGCGCCGACGTGGGTTCGTCGCATATCAGCACGGCAGGTTCCACCGCCAGCGCGCGGGCGATGGCAATACGCTGGCGCTGTCCGCCGGAAAATTCATGCGGGTAACGCTGTGCCGTGTTTACAGGCAGCCCTACACGGTCAAGCAAGCTGCTGATCTGGGCGTTACGGTCGGTCCTGGATCGGTCCGGGCGCAAGGCGGCAATGCCCTCATCCAGGATTTCACCGACCAGCATGCGCGGATCAAGCGAGGCGTAAGGGTCCTGGAACACGATCTGTATGGCCTGGCGTAACTCACGCAGGCTTGCGCCCCGCGCTGAAAGAAGATCTTCGCCTTGAAGGCTGGCCTGGCCGGCGACCACGGCTTGCTTATCCAATAGACGCAACAGCGCCTTGGCGGTGGTTGTCTTGCCGCAACCGGACTCGCCCAGCAAAGCCAGCGTTTCACCCGCGTGCAGATCGAACGACACATCTTCGACGATATTCACCGGTTCGGCAGGTCTCCAGAAACTTCCCCTTGCGGAATACGATACCGAGAGATTCTTTACCGCCAACACCGGGACATCAGCAGCATGCCGCATGCGACGGGCTGCGACAGCCACAGGAACGCCGCGAATCTGCGTGGATAACGCGGTGGTTTCCGGCACCGCAACCTGTGGAGCCGATAAAGGTTTGCCGCGCTTGGCGAACGTCGGGATGGCCGCCAGCAATTCACGGGCATAGGGATGCCTGGGCGCCGAGAAAAAGGACTCCGCATCCACCGTCTCGACGATACGGCCGCCGCGCATCAAAGCGACATGATCGGCCACGTTCTTGACCACGGCCAAATCGTGGGTAATGAGCATGATGGCCAAGCCCATTTCTTTCTGGATATCAGCCAGCAGATCAAGAATTTGCGCCTGTACTGTGACATCCAATGCGGTGGTGGGTTCATCGGCAATGAGCAGACGCGGTTCAGCGGCCAGCGCAATCGCAATCATGATGCGCTGCTTCTGACCGCCCGAAAACTGAAAAGGATAGTCGTGCAGGCGCTTATCGGCATCCGGTATTCCGACCCGTGCCAGCCACCAGGCGGCACGTCGCTGCAGCGCTTTGCCGCGGTATGAACTATGTGCACGCAGAGTCTCGCCTAACTGTTGTCCTATGGTCATGACGGGATTCAGGCTGGTGGACGGCTCCTGGAATATGATACCGACCTGCCCGCCCCGCACGCTGCGCATGCCTTGTTCAGCCAGGCCTGTGAGTTCCACGTCTCCCAGGCGGATCTCGCCGGACACGATGCGGCCGGCCTCGGGCAACAGACGCAACAAGGCTAACGCCGTCATGCTTTTGCCACAGCCGGACTCGCCGACCAGCGCGAAGGTTTCGCCACGCGCTATCGTCAGGGCCAGGGACTTGACGGCGTCCTGCACGCCCGCATCGCTTGAAATTTGCACCGACAAGTCACGAATGGAGACTACTGCATTGCCTGCGCCGGCACGCGGGGACGTCGACTGCCCGACGATTTCGTTCATGGCGTAGCGTCCTTGAGGGCGTAGCGTTTCGGCTTGTAGTGGCGTGTGCGGGGATCGAAGGCATCCTGGATCGCATCGGCGAAAATGTTGGCCGACAAGACCAATGCCAGCAGAAAGACAAAGGCGCCCAGCAGGTTCCACCAGATCATCGGGTCGCGTGACATTTCCAGGCGGGACATGTCTATCATGGTGCCGAACGATGGCGTGCTGGGGTCGACGCCTATGCCCAGGTAAGACAGAATCGCCTCGTAAAGAACCAGGCCGGAAAATTCGAGCACCATGGTGATGAGCACAATATGCATGAGATTGGGAAGCAAGTGGCGCCGCATGATACGCCAATGGCCCACACCGAAAGCACGGGCCGCCTGTACATATTCGAGTTCACGCAGCTTAAGGGTTTCAGCGCGCAGCAAACGGCACAGCCCCGCCCAGCCGGTCAGGCCCAGGATCAGGCAAAGCAGGAAAAGCCGCAGGTCGGCCCGGGCTGCGACCGTATCGAACAAGCCCGGATTGTTATCGATATACACCTGCATCATCAACACGCAGGCCGCAATGAGCAATACGCCTGGAATTGAGGTGAGCGTCGTGTAAATGTACTGAATGACGTCGTCGACACGCCCCTTGAAATAGCCCGCCGCAATGCCGAATATCAGCGCCGGAGGCAGCATGGCCACCGTGGTCAACGTGCCTATCACCAGCGCGGTGCGTATGCTTTTCAGGCATTGCCACAGCACATCGTTGCCCGTGCGGTCGGTACCCATTACATGATAATCGCCGCCCAGGCTCAGGGCGAGGGTGGCGAGCAGCAGCCCTATCGAAAATGTGATCCACATGGGACGCCAGGGCACACCCGATTCGCCGCGCCACCATAGTTGCCAGGCGCGACCGAAACTGGCTGCGCGGCGCACATGAACGAGCGTCAGCAACAGGGCCGCCACCAGTGATGCACCCAGCCCGCTGGCAACGCCCCATGACAAACGCCTGTAGATGTCCTGCAGCCTGTCGTCCTCGTGCCGCAAGGACTGGCCGGCATGCTTCAGGCGAGGATATTCGCGCGTAGCCTGACCGTTATCTACGACGGTTTCTTTGGTGAACTGGCGTACTGCCAAGGGCGCGGAATAGGTGTTCTCGCGCTGGGTCAGCTGTGTGAGCGATAGCAGATCGTCCAGCGCCGAACGCAGCCTGGGGGAATAGATCGGCGCAGCATTTGCGCCAGCCGCCGCGGTACTGACAGCCGGCAACAAAGGCCGGTAGTGCACGGAATCGAGGACGCCGACCAAAACAAAGCCTGAAAGCACGACCGCTGCGCACATGGCCGATGGCGTGCGAGCCACACTGCGCCATGCCGACCGCAAGGAGGCGCTGCGGCGCACGCGCAACGCATAGAACAGCACGGCAAAAACCATGCAAAACACAAAGATATCGGTCCAGAGGAAGACGAATTTAGGCATGGTGCTACTCGAACCGGACCCGGGGGTCAGCCAGGGTGTAGGAAATATCTGCCAGTATCAGTCCGACGATATACAGGGACGCACCCAGGAAAACCATGGCGCGCACAATGGAGAAGTCTTGGGCATTGATGGCATCTATGGTGTAGCTACCCAAGCCTGGGATACCGAAAAACGATTCGGATATCAGGCTGCCCATGAAGAGCAGCGGTATGGCCGAGACAGTGCCCGTGAGTATGGGCAGCATCGCATTGCGAAGCACATGACGGAATAGGACTATACGTTCAGACATGCCCTTGGCCCGCGCGGTGCGTACGTAGTCTTTGCCGGCTTCCTCCAGAAACAGGGTGCGATAAAAGCGGGATTCTGCACCCAGGCGCGACACCACGGCAACCAGCACCGGCAGGACAAGGAAACGCACACCGCCCCAGCCGTCCACGTAGCCGGAATATGGCACCCAACGCAGTACCTTGGCAAAGATCCATTGGCCCGCAATGATGTAGAACAAGCCGGAAATCGACAGCAATACGACGCACAACACTACGCCGGCGAAGTCCAGCGGCGTGCCTTTGAAGAATACAAGCAGCAAGGCGAATGATATGCAGGCGAAAAGCCCAAGGAAAAAAGTGGGCAGGGCCAGCGCCAGGCTTGGACCCATGCGCTGGCCGATTTCATGACTGATATCCCGGCCTTCATCGGAAAAGCCAAAATCGAAACGCAATAGCGGCACCGAACGGTCGAAGAAAATGGTGTCGGTCCATTGTTCCGCTCCAGCCGCCTGGTCGTTGAAAAACAAAGGTTTGTCGTAGCCTCGCTCGGCTTTCCATTTTTCGATCGCGGTCTGGCTGACGCGCTGGCCGCCTATTGATAAACGTGCCATGTCATCAGGCGTGTTGACCGCAAAAAACAGCACGAAAGTAAGAATATTCACACCGATCAGAATGAGGACTCCGTACAGAAGGCGTCGTATTACATAGCGTGTCATGCTTGCCTCGTTGTATTGTGGCGCCCCAGGGCCGTGGCGCGGTCCCGGTTACGTGCCGTTCGCCAGGCCAGGAACCCGCCCACGGTAATCAGCCCACCCAACAGCCACAAGGGCCACCAGACGGGCTGATTCCATTCTTTTATTTTTTCGGCGCGCAGCGCAGGATCGATGCGGTAGAACTGCAAGGTGTTGCGCACCATCTGTGTAGGCTTGGCGTTTCCCACCCATGCCTGGTAGGCGCCACCCGACTTGGGGAAGTAACCGAACAGCCAGGGTGCATCGCGCTGGACCAGGTCGACCATTTTGTGCACCAGCACTTCCTTATCCGGACCGTCGTCGAGAAACCGCATTTGCTCGAAGAGACGATCGAATTCGGGGTTCTGATAGTTGGATGCATTCTCGCCTCCGCCCTGGGCCTTCGCGTTCGGGCCATAAAGCAGGAAAAGAAAATTCTCGGCATCGGGGTAATCGGCTACCCAACCCCACATGAACATTTGCGCGCTACCATTGCGCATCTTGTCCTGGAAACGGTTGTAATCAGTGGCGCGGACCTCCAGCTGAATATTGATGGAGGCAAGCTGACGTCGCATCCAGTCCAGCATCGCGCTGGATCCCATGCCTCCGGCGGAATCGAAATGCAGTATCAGAGGGCGGCCGGTGCCCGCTTCGCGGCCATCGGGATACCCCGCCTCTTTCAGGAGTTGCCGGGCATCGTCCAACGGACGCCGCAACGCACGCCCATTTTCCAGGGTATAGATTTGCTTATTGATGCCTTGCGGAAGCCCCTGGTAACCGAGGATACCGGGTGGCACCGGACCATAGGCCACCTGGGCCTCATCGTTCTGAAAAATGGAGACAAACTGCTCCCAGTTGAATGCAATGCCTATTGCCTGGCGAAGCTTGCGGTTCTTTTCCTGCTGCTCGGGCGTATCGCCCTGCCCGACCACCGGGTCGCGCCAATTGAAGCCCAGGTAATACACCTGAGCCTCAGTTGAACTGCGCAGCTGTATGCCATGGTCACGGTACAGGGATGCCTTTTCAGCGGAGTCTCCGGCCGCAACACGCAAGGCGACGCCATAGTCGCCGCGGTCGATTTGCGGAATGTCGTAATAACCCTGCATGAACTTACCCATGAGCGGCACACTTTCCTTTTCCAGGGAAAAGACCACCTTGTCGACAAAGGGGGTGAGCTTTCCGCAGTCGGCGAGAAGGCCTGCCGCCGCATCGGCCGGTTCGCCCTGGCAAGGATAGGGCTCGCCACGGAAAAGCGGATTGCGGGACAGCACATGTCGGCGGTTCGGAATGGACTCGGTAAGCATGTAAGGCCCGGTACCGACAGGCCAGGTGTTGAGCGACAAGTCGTGCTGGTCCATGCCGGCCTGCGCATAGAAACGATCGACTTCCCACGGAACCGGCGCGGTAAATGTCATGGCCAGCCAATATTTGAATTGCGGATACTTGCCCTTTACCTTGATGCGCAAGGTATGAGTATCCAGGGCCTGCACCCCGTCAAATGAGGTCTCGCGCAAGTCCAGCCAGGGGCGATGTGCAAATGCCATTGAAGCAGATTGCGCTTGGTCTGTTTTCTTCAGTAGCTCACCGTAGTCGCGCAAGCCAACAACATGCTCGGCCATGACGCCATAAATTGGCGAAGCAACACGCGGGCTTGCCAGCCGGCGGAACGCATAGACATAGTCGGCCGCCAGCAGTTCCCGCGACCCAGTCTGCGGGAAATCGTCTATGCCGAATTTACCTTCGAGTTCACCTTCTTCCAGCGGCCAGTATTGGAAATTGCCCGAGGCATCGCGAGCCAAGGCAGGATGCGGCTGGTATTTGATACCGGGCTTGATCTGGATATCGTAGACACTAAGCGCGACCTGCTCACCGGGAGCGTCGTCGGGCAACTGCCGGCCGGCAGCATCAAAGTAAACGGGCCGCTGTATCGCCAGCGCCGTCTTGGGCACCAGCTTGTAAGGCCGCGCCAGATAATCGTAGCCATACAAAGGTTCATAGATGGAATAGGTGAACGGCGTTTCGTCCGCCGAATAGGAGCGAGCCGGATCCAGGTATTTTGGCGAACGCTGCGAAAAGGCCGTGTAGAGGACGTTCTGGTCTGTTTCTCCTTGGGCATAGGGGCTATTGACCGGCCCTGCAGTGCACGCCGCCACCAAGGTCGCGGCAAGGAGCACGAGCATGCGAAGCATGGGCCGGCCTAGCATTGACGTTGCCGCCAGCACTGATAACGCCAGACCCACGGACTGACCGGCCTGGGTTGCTGCCAGATACCCTCGCCGGCACGCCTGGCCTGCTGCTCAAGGGCAGGGAGTTCCGGGTCTCGCATGAACTTTCCGCGGCCTTCCATATTGGCCCATGCCATGCCGGCGGCCACTTGCCTGCGATTGGCGGTATCGCCGCCCGGCAGCGGTACATCGCAAACATTCCGGTCGTAGCGATCGCGTTCATAGCAGCGCAGGGTGATGGTCTTGCCGGAGATCAGCGCTGTCAGCGCTTTTCTTGAGGCCTGCCCATGCATCTGTCCCGGCCTATCGGGATTGCCGATCTCAGGAGCGTCGATACTGGCCATGCGAACCCGTTGGTGTTGACCCTTCACGACCAGGGTGAAGGTATCGCCATCGGCCACCTGCACCACGCGACCGACCATGGTGTAGGCCGCGTCAGTCGTCGAATAGCCGGTGGGAGCCTGGGCGGCCGTGTCTGGCGCCAAGGCGGTGTACGTGCCCAGTCCGGCCGTGCCCAGCATCACGACTGCCATCAGCAACCGGGCCCACGGCCTGGCTGTCAGGCCGGCAAGCAGCTTGTTCGTTGATCTATTCAAGACTCTATTCACTGGGTCCCCGGAAAAATACAGTGTCGATGCCGGCGACCATTGCAAGGACGGGCTCTGCGATTATATGGGCTTGCCGACAGGCGCAACAGACGGTTAATCCCTAGACGCCATTGCCATCCTTGCCCGGGCACTCATTCCGGCCATGCTCTCTCGAGCACACCATGCAGGGCAAAGGGCGTCGCGGTCACACCGTAGACCCGTCCACCTGTGCCGCCAAAGCGGCTTTGGACAAAGGCATCCGCGAGTACCGATGGCGCATGCCGCCGCAGCAGATTGGCCTGCGTCAACAACACCAGTTCTTGCGCGACATAACGCGCCGCAGCCTCAAGCGTGGGTTCCGGTGACGACAATACGGCGATCAGGGCCTGCGACCTATCCTTCAGAAACGGCTCGTCGGCGCAATCGTCCTGTATCGACTTCATCAAGGCCTGTGCCTGGTCAGGATGCCGCTTCAGGCCGCGCAGCACATCCAGGCACATCACGTTGCCCGACCCTTCCCAAATGGAATTGACCGGCGCTTCACGAAACAAACGCGGCATGGGTCCATCTTCGATGTACCCGTTGCCGCCCCACACCTCCATGCACTCACCCGCCGCCTCGATGCCGCGCTTGCATATCCAGAACTTGGCGGCCGGCGTCAGGATGCGCCTGTAGGCGTGATCAAGGAGATGATCGGGTGAGTCGAACGCCCGCGCAAGACGCAGCGACAAGGCGGTGGCCGCCTCGCTTTCCAACGCAAGGTCCATTAGCACGCTTTGCATCACCGCATGCTGGATCAAGGGCCGGCCGAAGGCCAAGCGATGCCGCGCATGATGTAGCGCCTGGACAACCGCCTGGCGCAGCAGCGCCGTGCTTCCGAGCACGCAATCAAGCCGGGTGTAAGAGGCCATCTCCACGAGCGTCGCAATGCCCCGGCCGGCTTCGCCAACCATCACGCCCCTGGCCTCGTTGAATTCAACCTCGACGCTGGCGTTCGAACTGTTGCCCATTTTGTTCTTGATCCGCTGGAAGTGCACTGTGTTCCTTGCGCCGTCCTCGAGCCAGCGAGGCACGTAAAAGCATGAAAAAACATCGTCATGCCGCGCCAATACCAAATGCGCATCTGATGTCGGAGAAGAAAAGAACCACTTGTGCCCGATCAAGCGATATGCGCCACCACGGCCGCCGCCATCGACGGGGAAAGCCACTGTCGTATTGCTGCGCAAGTCGGAGCCGCCCTGCTTTTCGGTCATACCCATGCCGATCATCATTGCGCGCTTTTCGGACAAAGGCAGATCGCGCTCGTCGTAGTCACGGGAATATAGCCGGCCGGCAATGGAATCGAACCAGGTTTCCTGCTGGAGAACCGGGATTGCGGCTGACGTCATGGTCGTGGGGCATAAGGACCCCGCCTCAATCTGGCCATGCATGAGAAAGGCGGCAGCCCGCGCCACGTGGCCACCCACTTGCGGTGCTGACCAGGCACTGCAATGCATCCCCTGCTGGAACGCCATGCGCATGAATTGATGCCAGCCGGGATGAAAGCGAATCCCATCAACACGATGGCCCTGGCGATCGTAGGCCTCGAGTTCCGGCTTGGAACGATTGACTTCGTGCGCCAGCGCAATGATGTCTTTTCCGCCAAGCTGCGCACCATAGCGCGCCAAGGCCGCGTCGTGCCACTGTGCGCCTTCCCGTCGGACGCCTTCACGCAGGGCGATGTCGCTGCCGTAAAGATTGTAGTCAACCAGGTCGGGGACCTGGTTAGTCACTTCATGTGTCGTAGTGCTCATGGCGCCCCCATATCACCGCGGCGATTTACAACCAGTTCGACTTTCTGAATTTCCAGTACAGCACGGCGCATGCCGCGAAGGTAAGGCCCATGACCGCGGGATAGCCATAGGCCCAGTCGAGCTCGGGCATATGCTTGAAGTTCATGCCATAGATTCCCGCCACGGCCGTGGGCACCGCCAGAATGGCCGCCCACGCAGCCAGCCTTTTCGTTGTATCGGTTTGCTGCGACTGCCCTATCATGAGGCTGGCTTCGAATGCGAAGGCCAATGCTTCGCGCAGACTGTTGATGAATTCGTTGGCGCGCAATACTCGGTCGGCCACTTCGCTGAAATAAGCGCGACTGTCCGCGTCGATATTGCGCGTTTCCACCCGCGACAAGCGCCGGCAGATTTCTGCCATCGGCGCAATCACCGTGTGGATGCGAAGCAGGTCGCGACGCTGGCGATACAGGCGGCGCACGTCCGTTTCGCGATATCCGCGCAGCAGGAACTGTTGCTCCACGCCTTCGACAACGCTCTCGAGCTTGGTCAGGGCAATAATGTAGCGGTCCACGAGCAGATCGAGCAAAGCCGATGCCACGTAGTCGGCGCCACGGCCAAGGAATTCGGGCGAGTTTTCGAGCTGATCGCGCAACTCCTGATGAGTGGCCATGGCCCCCCGCCTTATGGTGACCAGGAAGCCCTTGCCGATCAGGATCTGGGTTTCTCCGAAGTTGGGCCGCAGGTTGTCCACCTCGACGGTGATCGCGACGACCAAGGTCAATTGCTCATACTCGACGACTTTGGGCCGCCGGTGCGGAGCTGTGATCTCTTCGATGGCTTTACGCGAAAAACCGAGATCCGCGCCCAGTTGCTCGAGCAGAACCATAGGAGGCTCTTTGAGACCTATCCATAACAAACCACTCTGCGATGAGGCGTAGTCTGCCGCCTGGTCCAGGTCCACCTGCAGTGGATCAAGACCAGGCCGATACAGGATCGACGCGACCACCGCTTGATTTACCGGAAGCGCGTCTGCACTATCAATGACCATACCGGAAATTTCCTTCACTGACCCATTGAGCAAATAGAGAAAACGTTGAATTGATCATATCATCCTGGACGTGTCCGCCGGGTGAACGTCCAGGGCGACCGACGGCCAGAATCCGTCCACGCTGTTAAAGTATTGTTTTATATCGTCAGCCAAGAACTACTGGACTTATCATGATTCGAGATCCCGAAACCCAGGCCCTGCTTGAAGAAGGCGTGCGCCGCTTCATCAAGGAAGTATTGATTCCCCGTGAAGAGGAAGTTGCCGAGACCGACCAGATACCGGCCGATGTCGTCACCCAGATGAAAGAAATAGGTCTTTTCGGCCTGTCGCTTCCGGAAGAATACGGCGGCCTGGGCGTAACCATGGAAGAGGAAGTGCGTATTGCTTTCGAATTGGGCCAGACTTCACCGGCATTTCGCTCGCTCATCGGCACGAACAACGGAATCGGCGCGATGGGAATCTACCTGGATGGGACCGAGCAACAGAAGCAGGCCTATTTGCCACGCCTGGCCAGTGGCGAGTTGATCGGCTCTTTCGCGCTGACCGAACCCGAGGCCGGCTCCGATGCCGCGTCGCTCAGGACCACGGCAGTACGCGATGGCGACCACTATATATTGAATGGAACCAAACGCTTCATCACCAATGCGCCCGAAGCCGGCATTTTTACGGTCATGGCGCGCACCGATACCAGTATCAAAGGCGCAGGGGGCATTTCGGCGTTCATCGTCGAGGCGGGAACGCCAGGGCTCTCGTTGGGCAAGATCGACAAGAAGATGGGCCAGAAAGGGGCCCATACCTGCGACGTCATCTTCACCGATTGCAAGGTGCCGGCCGCCAATTTAATCGGCAATCGGGAAGGCGTCGGATTCAAGACGGCCATGAAGGTGCTGGATAAAGGACGTCTGCATATTGCCGCCGTGGCCATCGGCGCGGCCAAGCGCATGCTCACCGATGCGCTGGACTTTGCCATGAACCGCAAGCAGTTCGGCCATCCGATCAGCGATTTCCAGCTTGTGCAGGGCATGCTGGCGGACTCCAAGACCGAAATTTATGCGGCCGAATGCATGGTGTTGGATGCCGCCCGCCAGCGCGATGAAGGCAAAGACGTGTCCATACAGGCATCGTGCGCCAAGTATTTCTCCACCGAAATGTGCGGACGTGTTGCCGACCGTGCGGTGCAGATACATGGTGGTTCAGGCTATGTCAGCGACTATGCCGTCGAACGGTTTTATCGCGACGTGCGGCTGTTCCGATTGTATGAGGGAACCTCGCAAGTCCAGCAGGTCATTATTGCGCGCGGGCTGATCCGCGGCGCAGCCATCTAGCAACCGTGCGGGACGCTCATTGGCTTCGTCCCCACCCACTTGAATCGAGACATCCAAGATGACCGATCGCCGACTGCTGATTCTGGCTGCGCTGACGCTGCTCACTGGCGTCGGCGCAGGCGCCTTCGGGGCGCATGGGCTCAAGGCCCTCATCAGCGCCCACTACCTGTCGGTCTGGCAGACGGCTGTTCTGTACCAACTGGTCCACGGCCTGGGCATGCTGCTGCTTGCCTGCCTGGGACAGCGTTTCGGCTCCGCACTGCTGCGCGTCGCCGGCGCTTTGATGGTTGCCGGCGTCGTGATCTTCAGCGGAAGTCTCTACGTACTGGCGCTGACTGGCGTCACATGGCTGGGGGCCGTCACCCCAGTCGGCGGGTTGGCATTCATCGCGGCATGGGGCATGGTGGCATTGGCGGCGTATCGCTCCCCTCAATGAACCTGGCGGGCAAAACGCAGCACAGTCACCCCAGGCACAAGTTGCCTTAGCGAGGGCATGACCAGCACACAATTGTCATAGGGCGTGACAATGGGTACACCATCGTCCATGCCTATCGTGGTCCCTGCGCGTTCGATACATTCCATGCCCCGCCAAGCGCTGCTGAACGTCAGGTTTGTGGTTTTTGCAACGACTGGCTGGGTCACCTGCAAAACCTGCTGGGCAATGTCCTGGCCATCCCGCTGCTGCCATTCCTCTGGCAGCTGATCGGGTAGCACGACCGCGGATTCAAGCAGGAACTGGGCAGTGGCCTGCCTGGCAATGCGTAGCGAAGACGGGTCGCCGTGAAACCCGCACTCCACCAGCAAGGCGAGCGCCTTGCCATCGGGATCGCCAAACTGGCCGTAGTCGCGCATGCGTGTGCCATCTTTGTGCCCGGCATCGACGATGAGATGGCGGGGCACGCCCAGACGCAGGCCCAAGTCGATATTTCGCTGCAGAATTCCCGTAACCCACAATGGCGGCGAAGGTTCATGCATGGAATGCAGGTCCAGCAAGCGGTCGGCTTGTTTCACCCACGGCAGCAGTTCGAGCGCCCGCTGCCGTTCCCGGGTGATGGGCTCTGCCAGCTTCTGTTCTGTCCACACGCGGTTCAAGTCTTCATCGGCAAAGCGCGACGCGTCGTGGGCCAGCGGATCGAAGCGGTCGAACGCGGCAAGGTTGCAGAAAGCCAGCGTAAGCTTCCCTTTTCGAGGCCTCAAGCCGGCCGCCAGCATATCTTTCAGCACCCACGCCCCGCACAGCTCATTCCCGTGTATCAGTGCGGAAATGAGAACGCTGGGCCCGGGTTTACCGGAATCAAAATGCCATACGCCGGGCGTGCCGGCATTGCCGACGCGTTCTTCTGTCAAATCGGGTGTATCAATCTTGAAGATCATGGTGAGGTCTCACTTCACGCCAATTCCGGCACTATCCACCATTTTCTTGAACTTCTCGCGTTCAGCAGGTAGAAAAGCCGCCAAGTCGGGCTGCTCGGACATGACGACCCCGCCGGTGCGCTTATATTTTTCCTGGAATGCAGGATCCTTCAATACCTCGTCCAATGTGGCCTGCAGTTTCCTGATGACCGGTTCGGGCGTATCTTTCGGGGCAAACAAGCCGAACCAGATATTGATGTCCACCCCCTTGAATCCGGGATTCTCTGATAAGGCCGGAATCTCGGGTGCCGTGGGAGCGCGATGGGTGGACGTGACGCCTATGGGCACGATCTTGCCGGCCGAAACCTGGGGAAGACCTGAAGACAAAACAAACATACCGAACTGCAACTGACCGCCGACCATGTCCGTCAATAGCGGAGCGACGCCTTTGTAAGGCACATGCTGCACCCTGCCCTTGGTTGTTGTGTTGATCATTTCACCGGCCAGATGCAAGGCGGTGCCCACACCGGACGAACCAAAATTGAAATCTTGCGATTTGCCCGTCTCGACCATCTTGAGGAAGTCGTCTGCCGACGCCACGCCCGTCGTTTTTGATGCCGCGAGCAACATGGGCTGGGAGCCGATGAATCCTATGGGGCGTAAATCGGTCACTCCGTCGTACTTGACGTTGGGATTGATGAGGCCGGCAATAATGATTTCGTTGACGGAACCCACCAGCAGGGAATAGCCATCGGCTTTCTGGTTGACAACTTTCTGTGCACCGATCGCCCCGCCCGCGCCGCCAAGGTTCTCCACCACCACAGTGCGACCAAGCTTTTGTTCTAAGGCTTCAGCCAGCAGACGGCCGTTCAGGTCGACGCTGCCGCCGGCCGGGTAACCCACCACAATGTTGATGGTTTTCTGAACCGGATAGCCCTCGTCGGCATAAGCAATAGTTCCTAGACCGAATATTCCCGAACCCAATGCTGCATACACCACTGCGCTTATTTTTTTGTTCATTTCGCGTGCTCCTTGTGTTTATTGATTGTGGTGATCTATGGTAATAAGAAGTGAACGCGACCCCGTGCCATTACGGCACAACGATGTGCCAATCGAAGCAATCCAATGACAGAAACAAAACTGCTGCAAGACTTCATCGCCTTATCCAGAACCGGAAGCTTCACCAAGGCCGCCGAACTCAGGCACGTGACACACCCGGCCTTCAGCCGGCGCATCAAGGAACTCGAGGAATGGGCCGGCACCTCGTTGATAAACCGGAAGAAGATGCCCGTTACGCTGACCGAAGCGGGGCTTGATCTGCTCGTGGTTGCGGAGCATGTCATTGCAAGACTCAACACTGTGCAGCAGCAGATCGCCAAGCCTGAAAACCAGGCAAACCGGAAGTTGCGCATCGCCACGGGACGAACTCTCGCCCATTATCTCGTTGCCGACTGGGCGAGCGAACTCGCCCGGCAGGTGGAGCGCAACATGGGTTGCCCCGTGCCCATCGAAATACATACCGGCATTACTCAGGACATGATCACGCTGCTGAAGCAAGGCCAGGTCGACTTCCTGTGCTGTTATGAGCACCGCGCCCTGTCCGTACCCATCAGCACCAAGGATTTCCAGTATGTCAGGCTCAGCGCGGACAGGCTTATTCCGGTAAGCCTGAACACGGGGGATGCCAACGGGGCATACAGGCTGGAAGACGAAATCACACCCCTGCCCCACATCAGCTATTTCTCGAGCCTGGCCTTGCAGCACATCATCAACGACCACCTGCACTCCAGCAACTATCATTTGCAAGAGGTCGCGCACTGCGATTCCGTCGATGTGGCATACAGCCTGGTTAAGAAAAACCTGGGCATGGCGTGGCTGCCATGGTCCGCGGTCAGGCACGATTGCGATTCCGGGGTGCTCTCCGTCCTGGGGAACCGGACGGATGAAATCCCCTACGAAATACGTCTGTACCGGCCGAAAAGTCCGCTGTCCACCGCTGCCGAGCTGGCCTGGAAGAAGACGATAGGCTGATACGGTGACGGCACACGGCGATCACGAAACATTTAGCTTAACTACAGGAATAAATACCAATACCTGATTGAATGGTAGGAATTTTTCGCCTACCATGTAGCATTACTACATACCGCCCCCGCATGCACTTTTTGCAAAGGCTCGACCATCGCGAGGCGCTCACATGCGCTGCCGCCCAACGCGCCCTATGAACACCGAGGCGCACGCCAGCGGTTTCGGACGTGAACTCTTCGTGTCGGCGCGACTACATGCCAGCGCGGCGGAATCAGGCGCCACAATCTTTCAACACCCTGACTGGGCCGAGGCCTGAACACTACCCCATTACGAATGAGAAATCCATGAATGCCCTTGAACTGCTCGAACAAAGTCCGGTAATGCCGGTGATGGTCATCAAAGACCTGGACACTGCCGTGGACATGGCCCGCGCCCTGGTGGCCGGCGGTGTGCTTAGCCTTGAAATAACCTTGCGATCCGAGGCTGCACTGCAAGCCATTTCCTTGATCGCGAAAGAGGTGCCCGAAGCATTGGTGGGCGTAGGCACGGTGCGCAGCGCACAGCAACTCGACGCCGCAGTGAGGGCCGGTGCACGTTTTGCGGTAAGCCCAGGATTGACGTCCGATATCGCGCAGGCAGCGCGTCAGGCGGGTATTCCTTTCCTGCCCGGCATTGCCACGCCTTCGGAATCCATGTTCGCGGCCGACCATGGCTTTATCGTACAGAAGCTGTTTCCCGCCGAAGCCGTCGGCGGCGTGGCACTATTGAAGGCCTTGTATGGCCCCTTGCCCGATATCGTGTTCTGCCCCACAGGCGGCATCAATGCCGCCAACGCCGCTCAGTACCTGGGACTGCCCAATGTGAAATGCGTGGGGGGCTCATGGCTCACGCCGGACGCGGCCGTTTCCGCCAGAAACTGGGCCGGCATCACAGAGCTGGCCCGCCAGGCCTGCCTGTTGCGCAACCTCTAGCACTGCCGCCCCCTGCCTACATTGACGGCACGGGGGCATAGGCCGCCAGGGGCGGCTTGCCCTGCAACGCAAGCAACAGATTGGTGGTGGCCATTTCACACATGGCCTGGCGCGTTTCATGCGTGGCCGAACCCACATGCGGCAACGCCAGCACCTTGGGATGCGTGCGCAATGGCGAATCGACGGGCAAAGGTTCCGTATCGAAAACGTCCAGACCGGCCGCCCGCAATGGCCCGTGTTGCAATGCATGCAATAAGGCGGCCTCCTGAACGATAGGCCCGCGTGCCCCGTTGATCAGGATGGCGCCGGGCTTCATCAAGGCAAATTCCTGCGGTCCGATCAGGCCGCGCGTTTGCTCGGTCAACGGCAATACCAGTACAAGGAAATCCGACCCCATCAGTACGTCGCGCAGGGTGACCGCCAATGCCCGACCTTCGGGTAAGCCGCTGGGTACCGGCGTACGCGTGTGGTAGAGCACCGGCATATTGAACCCCAATGCCGCCCGATGGGCCAACGCCTGTCCGATGCGGCCATAGCCAACGATGCCCATGGTCTTGCCATGCACATCCCAGCCATAGAGATCTTCCCCTACGCTGCGATCCCATCGCCCATCGCGGACATATCGTGCCAGCTCGGCGACACGGCGGCTGGTGGCCAGCACCATGGCAAACAGCAGGTCGGCAACTGTCTCGGTGAGCACCCCCGGGGTATGGCACAACATGATTCCGCGACGACCAACAGCATGGAGTGAAAATTTATCCAGGCCCACCGAAATACTGGAAATGACTTTCAGGCGGGGAGCCTGCTTAAGCACCTCCTCATCGATGGGGTAGCTGGAACCTATCATTCCCTCGACAGTGGGCAAGGCATTCAGGAACGCATCCCTCTGGCCATCCACGCGCGGATTGGCGACCACCACATCATGCGCCTGCTCGATACGGGCCAATTGATCCGGCGGCAATTGCCTGTAAACCAATACCTTTCTACGACTCATGTTCGGGGTTCCAATGTTTGCGGAGCGCTGCCGGACGCTAGCGCCCGGCCTGCTCGAGCACGTCGCGAGTCGGCAAGCCCTCGGTATCGCCCAGCACTTGCACGGCCCGGGCTCCTATCCATGCGCCGCGTTCGACGGCTTTGCGCAAAGGCAGTCCAGCCAGCAGTGCACTGATCACCCCGACCGCAAAGCCATCGCCCGCACCCACTGTATCGAGCACAGTATCGACGGGAAATCCGGGCACGTAACCCTGCTCATTGGCGCTCTCGAAATAGGCGCCATCCGCACCCAGCTTGATCACGACCAGGCTGGGGCCGCCCTTGCGTGGGCCGCCCTCTCGTGGGCCGCCCCGACGGTAGAAGCCGGCAATGTCTTCAGGGGTTTGCCGTCCCGTCAATAGCCGGCCTTCTTCAATGCCGGGGAAAACCCAATCGGCCAGGAAGGCCAGTTCATTGATGCCTTCGCACATGCGCTGGATTGACGGCCAGAGTGTGGGTCGCAGATTCGGGTCGAAGGAAACGGTCTTGCCGGCCTCGCGCATCAAGGTCATCGTCTTGCGCTGGACCTCGAAGCAGTTTTCCGAGATTGCCGCAAAGACCCCGGTGCTGTGCAAGTGCCGGGCGCTGCGCAGCCACGATACGTCGACATCGCTGACCTGCATGCGACTGGCGGCTGATCCCTTGCGATGGTATTCGATCGGCGGATCGCTGCCGTCGGTAACCCGTCCCTTGAACTGCAAGGCAGTACGCTGCGTGGGATCGCTGACCACATGCGAACAATCAATGCCCTCGCCCTGCATCTCGGCGAGCAGATAGCGACCCATCGAGTCGGCGCCCAGCCGACTGGCCCACCCGACCTTCAGGCCCAGCCGAGCCAAGCCTATGGCAACATTGGTCTCGGCGCCGGCCGTGCGTTTATGAAAGGCCTTCGCGTGTTCCAGCGGCCCCGGTTGGTCCGCGACCAGCATCATCATCGCTTCGCCAAAGGTTACAACATCCAGTTCGCCGCTCACGAGCTTTTCTCCAGGTTGCGCAAGTCATCAATGGCAGCGCGCGTCACAGTCAGCAAGTCGTCGCCGATCAGGGGGTATTCAATGGCGCGTGGTGGATCGCCTGGCAGCGCCCGCAATATCGCCCGCCATGGCGCGCTGGACTCGGCAAGCGGCACTGCTGCCCAGCGCAGGGGCTGGCGTTGCACGCCTTTGCAATGTATGTAGCGTACGCGATTGGAAAACACCTCGGCCGCCTGCATGGGACATTCGCCCACCCAGTGCCAATTGCCCATGTCGAAGGTCATGCCCAGGTCCAGTCCGTAAGCATCGGCCGCTCCGAAAAAGCGCTGCAATGCGTCCAGGGCGCCCGCGCCGGCTGTCTGGTCATTCTCGACAAGCATGCGCACGTTCTGCCGTGCCAGGATCTGCTTCAGCACACCAAGTGTGTCGGAGCTGGCACGCGCAAAGTGGCCGATCGACATCTTCAGTACCGGTGCATTCAGGATGGCCGCGCTTGCCAGGCTTTGTTCCAGCGCATGCCTGTTCAAAAGTCCCGAGGACTCCCACAGCATGTCTGGACAGGAATAGACGCAGGACAGACCGGCCTGGCGCACGACCCCGGCAAGCTCGTCCAGTTCCTGTGCATGGCCCTGAAGCAGCTCACCGCGAATTTCGACGCCGTCGGCGCCCGCAGCGCGGCATAGTTCGACAAACCAACATTGCCCATGACGCCGCACTTCGCTCGCGCCAAAAGATGTCAATGAAATAATAATCTGGCGGGAAAAATTCATGTTTCCATAGGAGCCGCATATGCCGGGCTCGCCAAAGAGAGGACGCGACAGGCGCGCCCAAATAGCGATACGGGCGTTGTTAAGAGCTAGGAGTTCAGGATCTGACCGAGGAAGCTGCGGGTTTTCTCATTCTCCGGGCTGCTGAAGAACTTCTCGGGCGGCGCCTGTTCAATGATCTTGCCATCCGCCATGAAAATGACCCGGTCGGCCACACTGCGGGCGAAACCCATCTCGTGCGTCACGCACAGCATCGTCATGCCGTCTTCGGCCAATCCGATCATGGTATCGAGCACCTCCTTGACCATCTCTGGATCGAGTGCCGAGGTGGGTTCGTCGAACAGCATGATCTTTGGCGTCATGCACAAGGCACGGGCGATGGCCACACGCTGTTGCTGGCCGCCGGACAACTGGCTGGGATACTTGCGCGCCTGGTCGGCAATTCGCACCCGGGTCAAGTACTTCATGGCCATGGTCTCGGCTTCTTGAGCACTGATGCCGCGCGACCGCATGGGTGCCAGCATGCAGTTCTGCAGCACCGTCATGTGCGGGAACAGATTGAACTGCTGAAACACCATGCCCACTTCCTGGCGGATCGCATCGATATTGCGCACATTGGCGGTCAGGTCGATACCATCCACCACGATTCGGCCTTGCTGGATCTTTTCCAGACCGTTGATGCAGCGGATCAGCGTCGATTTGCCCGAACCCGAAGGCCCGCAGATGACAATCCGCTCACCGGCCGCAACGGTAAGGTCAATATCGGTAAGCGCATGGAACTTGTCGTACCACTTGTTGAGAGCTTCGATTTCGATAATGGTCCCGCCCTGTTGCGCGGGACCACTCGACACATCGACCGCGATAGTGGTCTGTCTGTCAGTCATAATGAATTGCCAGGTTGATCAGGACGCTTTCAGTTCAGGCAGGGGTGCACCCAGCCATTTCTCAAAAAGCTTGCTGAACTCGCCGTTTTTGATGTTTTTGTCCACCAGTCCATTGACGGTTTCCAGCGTCTTGGCTTCGCCTGGACGCATTGCGACTGCCATTTCCTGTTGGAGCAATACGAATTTATTCTCGAAACGGTCTGGAGCGCGCTGGGAGATCTGGCCGGCCACGGTCGTCGAGCAGCCAATAGCGTCCACCTGGCCAGACAGCAATGCCTGCATGGCTGAGGCATCATCGTCGAAGCGGCGAATATTGGCGTCCTTCGGCGCAATCTTGCTTACGGCAATATCCTGGGTGCTGGCGCGGGCCACACCAATACGCAGGCCGGACAAATCTTCGGCTTTGGCGATCTTTTTCTCTTTGCCACCGAACACCACGATCTGTGCAGCCGAATAGGGATGCGAAAATTGCACCTGCTTGGCGCGATCAGGGGTGATCGCAAGCGATGCAATCAACATGTCGATCTTGTTGGTCAACAGGTAGGGGATGCGATTGGGGCCAGTCACAGGCACCAGATTCAGCTTCACGCCCAGGTCTTTGGCCAATTGACGCGCCACATCGGCATCGTAGCCGTCGGGCTTGTTTTCGGTATTCAGGATGCCATAGGGCGGGAAGTCGACAAGCATGCCCACAGTAAGCACGCCCTTCTCCTTGATCTGATCTATGGTCTCGGACTGCGCCGCGGTGGCACCCATCGCAAGGGCGGCACAACTGGCCAGCAAGGTCGCACCCATAAAGTTGCGCATTTTCTTGATTACGAACATTTCATGTCTCCAGGATTGAACTAAACGTCAAAAAAGCACGGGCGCGGATTTACCGCCGCGCCCGGGTTCTAGCGTGAAAGCGACACGGCAAGGCGCCGCTCCATATAGGAAGCCAGCAAGGACAAAGGCCAGCACAACAGAAAGTAGATAGCTGCAACCACCGAAAACACAACCATGGGCTGGAAGGTGGCGTTATTGATGATCTGACCAGCCCGCGTCAGTTCAGTGAAGCCGATAATGGCTGCCAGCGATGTGCCCTTCACAATCTGCACCATGTATCCCACGGTAGGCGGCACGGCAACTTTCAGGGCCTGTGGCAGCACGACATCGCGCATCTTGTAGCGATACGACAGCCCCAGCGCTTCGGCAGCCTCCCATTGGCCGCGTGGAATTGCCTGAATGCAGCCGCGCCATATTTCACCCAGAAATGCGCCACTGTTAAGCGTCAGCGCAACCGCGGCGGCGATCCATGGATTCACATCCAATCCCAGTACCGGTGCGCCGAAGAAAACCAGGAACAGCTGCAGCAACAGAGGCGTGCCCTGGAACAGCTTTATGAATCCCATGGAAGCGCCACGCGCAATGGCGTTATCGGAGGTACGCGAAAGCGCAATAATCAGCCCGACGATGCCCCCGCCTATGAAGGCCATGATGGACAAGGCGATAGTCCATTGGGCAGCTTCAAGAATGAACCAGAAATCGGAATAGCCAAAAGTACGCATTATCGACGGTCCGGATAATTGAGGCCCCACTGGTAGATCAGTCGGAACAGGAAAGAAAACGCCAGGGTCAGCAAGAGATAGATTCCAGTGACGACGATATAGATCTCGAAACTTCGGAAGGTTTCTGATTGCAAGTTGGCCGCCACGGAAGTGAGGTCGTCGGCGGAAATCACCGACACCACGCTGGACGCGAGCATCAGCAAAATGAACTGGCTGGTCAATGCGGGGTAGATCGCTTTCAATGCCGGCTTGAGCACAATAAAACGGAAGATTTCGATGCGCGAAAGGCTTAGCGCCATTCCGGCTTCGATTTGACCTTTGGGGATGGACTCGATGCCGGCGCGCACGATCTCGGTCGCGTAGGCGCCGAGGTTGAATACCATGGCCACCAGCGCCGCCGTGTACGGCGACCACCGCACCCCGGCTGCGGGAAGCGCAAAGAAAAAGAAAAATAGCTGCACAAGAAACGGCGTGTTGCGTATGACCTCGATATACGCATTGATGATCCAGCGCAAGGGTGCCGGGCCGGCGGTCTTGCCCCATGCGCAAAAAATCGCGACCAGGGACCCGAGGATCATTGCCATGAATGACAGCTGAATAGTCATCCAGGTGCCGTGAAGCAACAAAGGCCAAGCGTCAAAGACCGGGCCAAATTGGAAGGAATAATTCACGTTATCTCAGACCGAAGGTATTGCCGGCGGGTCAAGCTTACCGCGTTGTGATAGAAAATACCTGTGAAGAAAGCATATCGCTAGTAGCTGACGCCCTGCCAATTTGCACCGATTTCCACGGAAATTTCGTATGAAACCGGTTTCAATCCGGGGCGACAAGATCGAAAATTATATCAGGACTTTTGCAGGGGCTGTCGCCGGACGCGACGATCCCCTGGCCATCAGGGTACCTGCCAACAAGATCTGGCGGGCCGGAACACTGGATCCTCCCACGCGCTGCATTAGGCATTGTGCCGCTTTTCGTCCGAGTTCATTGGTAGGCTGGGACACCGTGCTGATGCCTGGCCCCACATAAGGCGCCCATTCGGTATCATCGATACCTATCAGGCCGACGTCCCTGCCCAGTTCCCACCCCAGCCGATCAACGGCGGCGACGATACGCAGCGTCACGACAGCATTGTTGGCGATGATCGCCGGCACCGTGGACCTTGCCTGGGCACGGTCCCGGCATGCGAGCAATGCCTGGCTCAGGGTATCGCGATCCTGCTCTCGGCTTTCAACGCAGTGTCCCGCAACGGCGGGGTGCCCGGCGACAAATGAACCGAAGGCCTGGACGCGCTCGACGCGCGAGCTGACTTCGCCCAGCGGTTCGGAGACCAGCAACAACTCGTGATAGCCCGCGTCCAAAAGGTGCTGTGCACTCAGGTAAATGGCTTGACGATTGTCCAGCGACACAAAATCCACGTCGAGCCCCTTGTGAAGACGATCGACCAATACCATAGGCTTGCCCTGCCTGGCCGTTTCCAGCAGCGCACCCGCGTCGTGTCCCATGGTGTTGAGGATGAATCCTTCCACCCGATATGACGACAAGGCATGGATGCCAGCCGTTTCGCGTTCGCCTTCATTGCCCAGGTTGAACAGCATGAGCAGGTATCCGGCTTCGCGGCACGCCTGCTCGGCTCCGCGTAGAACCGCCACCGAATAAGGGTTCGTGATATCGGCGACGACCAGTCCTATGAGACGCGAGCGGCCGCGCTTCAGCGACTGGGCCATCGGACTGGGCGTGTAGCCCAGCTGGGCGATGGCAGTTTCGACACGGGCTGCTATCTCGGGGGAGAGCAGGGTTTCGCGATGATTGAGGAAGCGCGATACGGTGGCTTTGGACACGCCCGCGTGGCGGGCAACGTCCGCAATGGTATGGCGGGCCGGACTCTTGATCATGATGACATCTGGCAGGTGAAAGCGTGAATCGATGTTGTGCGCCATTGCGCTCAACGCTATAGCCTAACCCATGCGTGCGGCGCGCGCTTTACATTGTTTGGAAGCTGTAGCTTAATTACAGTTTGGGTAACGGGACTGGCCATGGCAAAAACGGATGCATTCGATATCGTTTTTTTCGGCGGGACTGGCGATCTGGCGCTGCGCAAACTGCTTCCAGCGCTATATCAGGCTCATAAGGCCGGCGCCTTGCATGCGGAGGGCCGGATTTTCGCGTTGGGCCGCAAGCCCATAGGACTCGAAGGCTATCTGGAACTGCTGCAGCGCCGTGTCAGGCCCAAGCTGGGCGATGCCTACGACGACCAAACGTGGGAAAGCTTCGTCGGCCGCCTGCACTTTCAAAGCTTGAACGCGGAAAATGTCGAAGATTACCGAAACCTCGTCCAGTCCATGGACAGCCCGGGCGACAGAATCATGGTGTGCTACCTGGCGACCGCTCCCCACCTGTTCATTCCTATCTGCCAGAATCTCGCGGCGGCGGGACTGAACCACCCCCGCGTCCGCGTAGTTCTCGAGAAACCGCTGGGTCATGACCTGAAGTCATCCGATGCCATCAGCAAGGCGGTGGGCCAATGCTTCACTGAAAATCAGATATATCGCATCGACCACTACCTGGGCAAAGAGTCGGTACAGAATCTGATGGCAATACGCTTCGGAAACACGTTGTTCGAACCACTGTGGCGCCGCGAATGGATAGACAACATCCAGATCACGATAGCGGAAGACCTGGGCGTTGAGGAACGCGGCGAGTTCTATGATCGGACCGGGGCACTACGCGACATGCTGCAAAGCCATCTGCTGCAGCTTCTGTGCATTGTGGCCATGGAACCGCCGCCCAGTCTTTCCGAGGATGCCATACGCGATGAGAAGTTGAAGGCGCTAAGGTCCCTGAAACCTTTCAGTACTGATGACGTGTTGTCCAAGAGTGTACGAGGCCAGTACCGCAGCGGCGCCATCAACGGCAAGCCGGTGGTTGGCTACCGCGAAGAGCAAAACGTTGCGCCAGACAGCAACACCGAAACCTTCGTTGCCCTGCAGGCGGAGATAGTCAACTGGCGCTGGGCCGGTATCCCTTTTTTCCTGCGCACCGGGAAACGCCTGCAAGAACGGGTCGCCGAAATCGTCATCAATTTTCGCGGCGTTCCGCATGCCCTGTATCCCTCGCCCATGGGTTTGCATTCGGCCAACCGCATGGTCATTGGTTTGCAACCCAAGGAAAGCGTGCGCTTGTATTTCCTGGCCAAAGAACCCGGCGACACCATGAGCCTGCAGTCCACCTATCTGAACCTGGATTTCCCGGCCATGTCGAAAGCGCGCCGCGCCGATGCCTATGAGCGCCTGCTGCTGGACGTCATACGCGGCCAGCTGTCGCTATTCATGCGCCGCGACGAGCAGGCCCAGGCATGGGCCTGGGTGGAACCTATACTGGAGTGCTGGGACAAACACTCGGTTCCGCCCAAACCCTACACGGCGGGAAGTTGGGGGCCCGCCGCCTCCAGTGCACTGGCCTCGCGCGCCGGTGTGCTATGGCATGAGGAAACCTGAATGCAACATGATTTCTACGAACAGCAAGACTGTCTGGACAGCATGGTCGACCAGATAGCTGCCGTGCTTATCAATGCCATAGAACGCACTGGGCGCGCGGGACTGGCCGTGTCGGGAGGCCGATCCCCCGTGCACCTGTTCCAGCGGCTCAGCCTTGAAGACCTGCCTTGGGAAAACGTCTACGTCACTTTGGTCGACGAGCGCTTTGTTGCACCTGACCATCCCGACAGCAACGAACTGCTCGTTCGCACGCATCTGCTGAAGAATCGCGCCCGCCGTGCACAATTCACCGGACTGGTCAGCCATCCGGATGACCTTGCCCTGAGTGTGCAGGAAGCCAACCATCAAAGCCATAAAATAGACTTGGCCCTGCTGGGCATGGGCGAGGATGGCCATACGGCTTCTTTGTTTCCCGACGCGCCGGAACTGGCGCAGGCCCTTGATACCCGGGCATCCCATCGATACATTCACGTCAGTCCGCCGCTCGCAGCCCAGCAACGAATCAGCATGACATTGGCGGCGCTTTTGGCAACCGGGCACCTCCTGCTGGCAATCAGCGGCCCGCGTAAGCGGCGCGTACTTGAACAGGCTGCGCTTCAGCCTACCCCGCGCCTGCCCGTAAGCTACATTCTTTCGCAAACCGGAGTACCCCTCGATGTCTATTGGCACCCCTGAAAACAAGCCTCCACGCCTAGTCTCTGACATAGGCGGCACGCATGCGCGATTTGCATTGTCGACATCGGTCGACGACATCCGGGAAGTCAGTGTGGTGAAGGTAGCTGACTACTCCAGCATTGAAGACGCCATCAAGGATTACCTGCGCCGCATCGGTAATCCGGTCATCGAACATGCTGCGATCGGGATTGCCAATCCTATCGTCGGCGATCACGTGAAGATGACCAACTTCCAATGGGAATTCTCGATCGACGCGACCCGTGTGGCTTGCGGCTTCCAGACGCTGCACTTCATCAATGACTTTACGGCACTGGCGCTGGCGCTGCCACATCTGCCGCAACATGAACTGCGTGCCGTCGGCAATGGCCAGGCTGTTGCCGGAACACCGCTGGGCGTGGTGGGACCCGGTACCGGACTGGGCGTCTCTGCCCTTATCCCGACATCGCAAGGATGGATCCCCTTGGCTGCCGAAGGGGGGCATGTCAGTTTTGCGCCCACCGACGACCTGGAGCTTGCGCTTTGGCATGAAGCCCGTGCCGAATTCGGGCATGTCTCGATGGAGCGGCTGGTCTCGGGATCCGGTCTGCAATTCATTTACCATACGCTATGCCAGCGCGCGGGCATCCAGGCACACGACTACTCCGCCCCGGACATCAGCAGACGGGCCATCGCCAATACTTGTGAACATTGCCGTGAGGCCCTGGATGCCTTTTGCGCCATCCTGGGGACCGCGGCCAGTAATCTTGCGCTGATGCTGGGCGCGCGAGGCGGAATTTATATCGGTGGTGGCATCGTCCCCCGCCTGGGCGACTACTTCTTTGATTCGCCATTTCGTGGGCGCTTCAACGACAAGGGGCGCTTCTCGGATTACCTGGCCGCCATACCTGTTTTCGTCATCACCAGCGAGAATCCGGCGCTGGCTGGCGCAGCCGCCTATCTGGATTCCTGCATCAATGAATGAGTCAGTACTCGCGCAAATAGAACGGCAGCTTCCCGGACTCAGCACGGCAGAAGGCAAAGTGGCGCGTCTCATCCTGGATCAGACGCAAGCGGTTGCACGCTGTGCGTTGGCCGAGGTGGCGAAACTGGCACACGTGAGCGAACCAACTGTAATCCGGTTCTGCAGATCAATAGGCTACGATGGCTGGCCCGACTTCAAGATCAAGCTCGCAGCCAGCCTTATGGTGGGCGTACCTTATGTGCACTCGTCGCTTCGCGCGGGGGACGACACTGCCGTGCTGGCTGCCAAGGTGCTCGATAATGCCGTATCGGCTCTGCTGCGGGTGCGCAACGACATCAACGCCGACCGCCTGGACACGGCCATCGGCCTGCTGGCCGGCGCACGGCGCATCGAATTCTATGGCGTCGGAAACTCCGGCATTGTCGCCGCCGACGCCCAGCACAAATTCTTCCGCTTCGATTTGTCGACGGTCGCCTATTCCGATACCCATACACAGCTCATGGCGGCCTCACTGCTCAGCCCGGCAGATGTGCTGGTGGCCATTTCGCATTCCGGACGCTCCAAAGAACTGCTGGATGCCGTCAGACTGGCACGGGCGAATGGCTGCCCGATCGTTGCGATCACCGCTACGAACACGCCGCTGGCGCAAATGGCCACGGTCCTGCTTCGTGCCGATACCCAGGAAGACACCGATATCTACAGCCCCATGATCTCGCGCCTGGTTCATCTGGCGTTGATCGATGTGCTTGCTCTAGGGCTGGCCCTGAAGTATGGGAACAACGCCAGCAAAGTGCTGGAAAAAACCAAGCAAAGCCTGCGCGACCGACGCGCGTAACACTGTCACATGCTCGACGACAGCCCCCCATCGACGACCACGACCTGCCCAGTGATGTAGCGGGACTCCCGCGCGGCAAGAAATACGAGCGTCGAGGCAACATCGTCTGGCTCACCCCATTTTTTCATGGGGACCCGGTTCTCCAGCCAAGCGGTGAATTCCGGGTCGGTCCACAGCCTGGTGGTGAGTTCGGTTTTTATATAACCTGGCGCAATCGCGTTGACGGTAATACCCGATGCCGACAATTCGGTGGCCCACTGCCGGACAATACCGTGCATCGCAGCCTTGGCGGCTGTATAGGCGGTCACTTCCCGCCGCCCAAGCAGTGCGGTGATCGATCCCGTAAAAATGATGCGCCCGTAGCCCTGTTCGTGCATGCCGGCCGCCACATGCCGGCCCAGCGCCCACTGCGCCGTCAGATTGGCAAACACCACCCGTTCAAATTCTGACAGCGGAAAATCCAGCAGCTTTTCCCGATGCTGTATGCCAGCGTTGGAAAAGAATATATCTATCTTGCCCACCGTCTTCAACACCGTGTCGACCGCCCCGATGGATTGGTCGATATTCGTGATGTCGAAAGGCAAAACAAGGGTGTCGATGCCCTCCGCGGCGAGATAGTCACGGGCCCGCGCCAGCGAGCTGGCATCCCGGCCATTGATGATGACGGTCGCGCCCTGAAGACCGAGCGCCCGCGCCGCCGCCAAGCCGATGCCGCGTGACGACCCCGTGATGAGCGCGACCTGTCCAGATAAATCAAACATAAGCCATCCAGGTGGACTGTGTTCATTCGACCGCCACGCAATGCGCGGCTGTCCATGCAGACCGTCAGAAATCGACCTTGTCCGCGCCTTTCAAATGCAGTATCGCGCGGGCTTCCGCCGGCGTGGCCACCTCGAGGTTCAAGGCCTCAAGGATGATACGTATACGGCTGACCTGCTCGGCGTTGGAGGAGGCCAGCTTGCCAGGCCCTATCCACAACGAATCTTCCAGGCCGACGCGTACGTTCGACCCCATGGCTGCGCCCATGGTGGCCAGCGGAATCTGGTTGCGTCCCGCACCCAGGATGGACCATTGATAATCATCCCCGAACAGACGATCGGCAGTACGGCGCATGTGCATCAGATCTTCCGGGTCGGGGCCTATGCCCCCCAGGATGCCAAATACCGACTGGATGAATGGTGGGTTCTGAACCAGTCCCCGATCCACGAAGTGCGCCAGGTTGTACAAGTGGCTGATGTCATAGCATTCGAACTCGAACCGCGTGCCGTTTTCGGTGCCCCTGCGCAGTATGGCCTCGATATCCTTGTACGTATTCTTGAATATCAGATCCCGGCTGTTCTCCAGATGCTCGCGTTCCCACTCATGCTTGAAGTTCTTGAACCGCCCCAGCATCGGAAACAGGCCGAAATTCATGGAGCCCATATTCAATGAAGCCAGCTCGGGCTTGAACGTCATGGCCGGACGCATGCGTTCTTCAACCGTCATATGGGGGCTGCCGCCAGTGGTGATGTTGACGACTGCGTCGGTGCTGGCCTTGATGCGCTCAAGAAATGGCCGGAACAGATCCGGATCCTGCGACGGCTTGCCGTTGGCCGGATCGCGTGCATGCAGGTGCAGCACCGCTGCGCCCGCTTCGGCCGCAGCAATTGCCGCGTCCGCGATTTCATCGGCGGTGACAGGAAGGTACTCGGACATGCTGGGTGTATGGATGGCGCCGGTTACCGCGCAGGTGATGACAACTTTCTTCTTACTGGCCATGGTATGTTTCCTTGATGATACTGAAGCGATTTAGGTCAATCGGGCACGACAGGGTCAGTCATGTTTTTCAAGCGCAGTAACTCCATCAGGCGCTCATCACGCCAAAGGCGCCGATCCAATAGTTCCGTTTTAGGCAATAAAGAGCGCCGCTGTTGCTCAATGTTGTCCACGACCTTTACGTCCCACGGGTCGACCGATGTCTGCTCCCTGGCAATGGACTGGTACATGCCTCCGTAGCGATTGCAATAATCTTGGAGCCCATCCGGCGCGTTGAGGTCTATGGTCTCGAACGGACCCATGAAGGCCCAGCGCAAGCCCAGGCCATCCTTGACGGTGGTGTCAAGATCCTCGACCGAAATATACCCGTTCTGCACCAGGCGAAATGCCTCGCGCAACAATGCGCCCTGGAGACGATTCAGGACGAATCCCTCCAGTTCCTTGTGCACGACCACCGGTTTCTGTCCGACCGACGCGTGCAGGGATCTTGCGGTTTCCACAACGGACTTATCAGTCCACGGTGCGCCGCACAGTTCGACGACAGGGATGAGGTAGGGTGGGTTGACCGGGTGCGCGACCAGGCAGCGGTGGCGTCCAGGCAAATGCTCGGTAAAGGCCGAGGCGGGAATGCTGGAGGTGGAACTGGCGAGCACAGCACGCGCGTCGCTCAAGGTGTCCAGCTTGCTGAAGATCTCCTTTTTGACCTCAAGTTTTTCCGGCAGATTTTCTTGAACATACTGCGCTCCGTTCAACGCCTCCTCGAGGCTTGCAGATGTTCGTATGCGCGACATGACGCTGGCGGCATCATGCAGCAAACGCTGTTTTTCCAGCTCGGCGACCTGTCGGGCGACAAGCGCCCGCGCAGTGTCCAAAGCCTGCTCGTCGCCATCCCACAGCTGCACGTCGCAGCCTCCCCGGGCAAACACAATGGCCCAGGCCTGGCCGATCAGTCCTGCACCTATGACCGCAACTTTCATTACTCTCTCGCTATTGTCAAGATTAAACCAATGCCTGGGTGTGCCCATCGACCACCAAGGCCTGCCCGCTTACGCTGCCAGCCGCAGCACTGGCCGTGAACAAGGCCATATTCGCAATATCGCGCGCCGAGACCATGCGACCCAACGATGCCTGCTGCTCATACGCGGCTGCCACCTCCTGCACAGGCCTGCCCAATGTTTCCGCCTTGGCCGCAATGACTGCCCGGATACGGGGGCCTTCGACGGCGCCGGGCAAGATGGCGTTGACCCGCACGCCATATTTACCAAGCTCGATGGCCAGGCTCTTCGTGAATCCGACCACCGCCCATTTGGATGCGGCATAGGCGGATCGGCCCGCAAACCCAAGGTGCCCGGCCGCGGACGATAGATTGATCATGACGCCAGCGTCCGATTTCTTGAGCAAGGGGATGGCAAGCCGTGCACACAGGAACTGACCCGTTATATTGACCGCGAGAGTCTTGTCCCAATCGGCTTTCTGCAATGTCTCGACATAGCCGGTCGGACCGGCTATGCCCGCATTGTTCACGAGAACGTCCAGGACACCGAAGGTGCCGGCGACCTTGTCGAACAAGGCCGCGACACTGGCCTCGTCGGACACGTCAGCCACCGCCGTGTGTAGTGACGGAAGTTCGGTGCCGGCTTCCTGGAGCAGCTCCTGGTTCACATCGCAGATAAACACCTTGCATCCCGCCGCGATGAACACGCGCGCCATCTCGAGGCCCAGGCCGCTGGCCCCCGCGGTGATCAAGACCGTCTTACCTTTCATGCTCACATCTTCAAACATAGCCACCTCTCCTTAGACCCATAGTTTTTCTTTGCGGAAATCGAGGTTCAACAACAACTCCCGCGCTTCGCCCTGATGCGAAACCCGACCACGGTCCAATACCAGGGCCGTATCCGAAATGGCCAGCGCCAGATCGAGATTATGATCGACAATCAGTATCGTCAAGCGGGACTTGAGCTGCAGGATTGCATTGAATACCTCTTCGATCATGGCCGGCGACAAGCCCTCGAATGGTTCATCAAGGAGCAGCACTTCGGTATGTCCGACCAGGGCGCGTGCAATGGCCACCATTTGCTGCTCGCCGCCGGAGAGCAAGGTGGCGTCGACGTCGTAGCGATCCTTGAGGCGCGGAAACACAGCGAATATTTCCTCGTCCGTCCAGCCGTTGGACCCCTTCTCCGAACGCTTCAAGCGGCCCAGCATGAGGTTGTCTCTCACGGTAAGCCCGGAGAAAAGCCGGCGGCCCTGCGGGACGAAGGCCACGCCCAGGCGGGCCATGGCTTCCGGCACCGGCGACGAAAACTTTCTGCCGGCAATATCGATCGTGCCGGCGCCCATGGTGGCCAGGCCCAACAGACTTTTCAGCAATGTCGACTTGCCCGCGCCGTTCCTGCCCAACACCGCAATGACTTCACCCTTGCGCGCGGTGAAAGAGATATCCGACAGGATATGGCTCTTGCCGTAGTAGGCATCCAGATTGTTGACGCTCAAGGCGATTTCATTCGAGATAATACCGGCCTGCACCTTGGCGGCCAGCGCCTCGCTGCCCGAGCCGATATATATCTCACGCACCTTCGGATCATTGCGTATCCGCTCGGCATTGCCTTCTATCAACACGCTGCCCTGGTTCATCACCGTGATCGTGTCGGCCATGGAAAATACGCGGTCCACATCATGCTCCACCAGCAGCACGCCGATACGGTCGCCCAGGTTGCGAATCAAGCGTCCTATCCGGTCGCGTTCGGCGGCGGCCAACCCGGCCAGCGGTTCGTCAAGCAGCAGAATACGTGGTGCCACGCCTAATGCAAGACCCATGTCGACCACACGTTGGCCGCCATACGACAGGTCTTCGGCAAGCGCTTCCTCCATGCCCTGGACGCCCAGGTACTCAACCAATTCGTCTGTCTGCAACTGCGTGCCGTTCAGACTATCGAGTCGCTTCAGTACCGAAAACCGTTGCGGATCGCGACTGAGCACCGACAGACATAGGTTCTCCCTTACCGTCAGCCCCTTGAACAAATTGGTGATCTGGAAAGAGCGGGATAGTCCGTTTGTGCAAATCCGCGCAGGACTCAAGCCGTTGAGCTTTTCGGTGCCCAGCATGAGCTTGCCCTCGTCAGCCTGGAACAGGCCGGATATGAGGTTGAACAGCGACGTCTTGCCTGCACCGTTGGGGCCGATCAATGCATGCACACCTTTGCCATTAACCTCGAGGTCGACACTGTCCACCGCCTTGATGCCGCCGAAACGCTTGCTGATATCAGTGCAACGCAAAACCGTGGCATCTGCGTGGGCAAGAAAGGACGGGAAAAAATTCGAGGCTGCGGCAACCACCCGTTTGCCCATTGCCGCATCGGTTGTCTTTTCCGGAACGACCATGCGCTTGATGCGCGCCCAGGTTCCGGTAAGCCCCGAAGGTGTGAATAGAATGAAGAAAATGAAAATGAGGCCGAAGTAGAGCAACCAGTTCGGGGTAAACATCGACAGGTATTCCCGGAACAGGATGTAGAACAAGGCGCCAAATATCGGGCCCGTAAAACTGCGCATCCCGCCAATCAACACGATGGCCAACAGTTCACCGGAAAAGGCCAATGACATGCTTTCCGCCGATGCGATCCGGTGACTCAATACGGACAGTCCGCCGGCCAGGCCGGTGATGACGGCTGACAAGACAAAAGCCAGCAGCTTGTACGAATCGACATTGAAGCCGATAAACTTGCAGCGCAGCTCGTTCTCGCGGATGGCGGTAAGCACCTTGCCGAAGGGTGAGTGCGTAAGCCGCAACAAGAACGCCACGACGATAAACGCAATGACAGCTACGAATACATAGAAGTTGAAGGAGGAATCCAGGCTGATGCCTGCCAAGGAAAACCGTTCGATACCTCCCAGGCCATTCTCGCCCCCGGTTAGTGCCGTCCAGCGATAGGCCACGGTAAAGCACAAGGCGCCAAACGCCAGCGTGAGCAGCGAAAAATACACGCCGCGCCGGCGCAATACCAGAAGTCCAACGAGAACAGCCACGATCGCGACCAGCACCACCGACGCTACCAGCGGTAGCAATGACGAGCTCGGAAAGAAGCGCAGTTGCACTATGCCGACCGCATAGCCGCCTATCCCGAACCACGCGCCATGTCCAAACGACACCAGTCCGGTATAGCCCAGCAGAATGTTCACGGCAAGTCCAGCCAGTGCGAGCACGATACATTCGACCGCCGTGCTGTAGGTAAGTCCTCCATACTGCAAGACAATAGGCAGCAGTATCAAGCCTAGCGCTATCAGCCCCAATGTTTTGATTTCTTGCTTCGACATAAGGCCTTACTCCAGACGCTCGAATTTTTCGCCCAGCAGGCCTCGCGGACGCAGGATCAGGATAAGTATCATCAGCAGGTATAGCGATGCCTCCGACGCGGGGGGATAGAAGTAGGATGTCAGGCCGCGAATTACGCCGACCAGCATGGCGGCGGCGACCACACCCCAGAAACTACCCAGCCCGCCGATCACCACCACCACGAATGCCGCGGTCAGGATCTCCTGGCCCATGGCCGGCTGCACACCGGTAATAGGTGCAAGCAGCACACCCGCAAGGCCTGCGAGCCCTATGCCCAGTCCGCAGATGGCCGTCATGACGGGAGCCAGCGAGATACCCATGGCCCTGACCATGTCCGGGTCGTTGATGCCTGCCTTGACGATTTTTCCGAACGCCGTCTTGTTCAACAGTACCCAGGTCCCCGCCACGGCTGCGATGGCGACGACTAGCATGCCCACGCGATAGACGGGGTAGAAAAAGTCACCGATGACCACCTGGCCATGGGCAAATTCCGGTACCGAAAACGATAGCGGAGAGGCTCCGAAAATCATGCGCAGACTTTGTTCTATTACCATGGACAACGCAAATGTGAACAACAGACCGAGTACCGGATCAGATCGGTAGAAGCGCTTCAGGAACAGCCGTTCGACCAGCATGCCCAGCAGGGCGACAAAGATGGGGGACGCGACAAAAGCCCAGCCATAGCCCAATTGATCGGTAAGGAAAACGACCAGGTAGGCGCCAATGGCGTAGAACGCCCCATGGGCCAGGTTCACCACCCCGCCGAGGCTGAATATGATGGACAGGCCGAGCGCAATGAGCAGGTAATAAAACCCGAGCAACAGGCCGTTGGCGACCTGCTGGACGATAAATATCAATTCCGTGGGCAAAACACGTTCTCCAGGCCGGGGAACGCGCCGAAGAACTCGGCGCGCGACTTGCAGTTATTCAGGCGAACTTGCACATATTCTCTTGCTGAGTCGGAGCGAGCGTCTCCAGACTGTCGCCAGCATCCGGTACCGGCTTGCTGGTGGTCATGAAGTCGAATTTCCCGGCATCCTTGTCGGTATTCGGCGTCACGATATACATCTCGTACATCAACTGGTGATCCCAGGGGCGGAAGTAGCCAGGCCGATCGCGAAGGACATCGAACTTCACATCCGACTCGAGGTAGGCGATGACTTTTTCACTGTCGACCGATTTCGTCTTTTCCATTGCTTCCGCAAGGATCTTGATGGCCAGGTAATCGTTGACCGCCTGGTTCTCAGGCAGTTTGTTCCAACGTTTCTGGAACTTTGCAACGAAGTCTTTCGCTGACGCTGCCTGAACCTGATGAGTCCAGATAATTGGCCATATGCCGCTGAATCCCGACTTGCCCGCACCCCAGATGCTGGTCATGTTCATGTCGGCCCCTGCGAAAGGGATGTCGATGTTGAACTCGTTGTATTGTTTGGTGAAGTTGGTGGTCTGGTTGCCTGCAAGGTTGCTGATCACGATATCCGGCTTTTGCTGACGTATCTTCAACAACGATGCGCTGAACTCGGTCGCGTCGGTGGGCAGATTGTCGTTGGAGATGAAAACGCCGCCATGTTCGTCCATGAATTTCTTGGTTTGCTTGAACAGGTCGTGACCAAAGGCGTAGTCGGCCGTGAACGCCATCCATTTCTTGCCTTTCACCATGCCGTCCCGCAATAGCGCCTGTCCCACGGTGCGCACATACATGGTGTTGCAGGCTTCAAGATGGAACATATAGCGGCTGCAGTTCTTGCCGCGCAATTCATCGGAATTGCAACCTGTCTGAAGAAACACGGTCTTGGCTCGCGTGGCCACTTGTGAAATCGCCAGCCCGGATGCCGAACTGATCTCGCCCACGATCGCATTGACCTTGTCGCGCTCAACCATGCGCTGCGCCTTGGTGGAGGCGGTTTGCGGGTTCACACTATCTTCCGTCAACAATTCGAACTTGCGGCCCATGACGCCGCCCGCGGCATTCACCTCCTCGACGGCCAGCGTGGCCCCCAACACGGCGTATTCACCCATGGGTCCAAGAAAGCCGGTACGCGGAGTAAGGTGGCCAACACGAATGGGACTTGAATCCTGGGCACGCACGAGTGCCGGCGATACCAATCCCGCCGCCATCGCCGCGGAACCTTGAAGCAACAAGCGCCGTCGGGATGCTGACACTGCCGATTTTTTCGTAGTCATCGATGTCTCCTGGAGTTTGTAGGGTGTTGTTTCCCGTTATACTAGCAACTGAGATCACAGATCACAGTAAGTAATAACCCTAGAATTCCCAGACTCATGCAGACACTTCTACAGCCTGCCCCTCGCAGAGAGACCCTCGGCGCTAACGTGCTGTTTCAAATCAAGGACCTGCTGCTCAGCGGTCGGCTTATGCCGGGCGAGCAGCTCTCGTTGCGTTCAACCGCTGAAGCCCTGGGAGTCAGCGTAATGCCAGTTCGCGAGGCGGTATATCAGTTGGTTGCCGATCAGGCGCTGGAAGTGGCACCCAACCGTTCCGTCAGGGTGCCCACGATGACGGGAAAACAGTTCAAGGAAATCACCGAGATCCGTTTGCAGATCGAGGGTTATGCCGTGGAGCAAGCCGCGCTGAAGGCCACGCCCGCGCTGATCCGGTCGCTAAAACGCCTGAATAATACGCTTGCAAAGGAAATGGACTTTGCTGACAGCGACAAGGCCTCGATCGTGATGATCAACAAGGAAATTCATTTCTCGATCTACGAGGCGGCGGAAATGCCCATGCTGGTAAAGATTATTGAAACCCTGTGGCTCAGGATCGGCCCCATTTTGAATTACGACCTTCGTGCCGGATCCGAACGAACTCAAAAGAAAACGGCGGTTGGCCATCACGACAGAATGATTGCCGCCCTGGAACAGGGCAAACCTCTTGAAGCCCGGCAGGCGCTGGACAGCGACATAAAAGGTGCCTTCGACTATATTTACGCCAAGCAATTTTCATGAAGCCGCCGCCATGCCAGACACCGCACTCCAGCCGGCACTACGTACGTTTGTGCGCAGTCTGCCCAAGGCTGAGCTCCATCTCCATATTGAAGGATCGCTCGAGCCGGAGTTGATGTTCGAGCTGGCAAGACGCAACGGCGTCGACCTGCCGTATGCCAGTGTCGACGCGTTGCGGCTTGCCTATGCCTTTGATAGCCTGCAGTCGTTTCTGGACCTGTACTACGCCGGGGCCGGCGTATTGATCACCGAACGCGATTTTCATGACATGACCATGGCCTATATGAACCGGGCCAAGGAAGACGGCGTGGTGCACGTCGAGATCATGTTCGACCCGCAAACCCATACGGCGCGCGGCGTGGCCATGGAAACTGTTTTCGCCGGCATGGCGCGCGCACTGCGCAAAGTCCGCTCGTCCATGGGGATCACCAGCTACCTGATTTTGAGCTTCCTGCGCCACCTGACCGAAGCGGACGCCATGGCTACGCTGGAAGCCGCCCTGCCTTTGCGTGAACAATACAAGGACCTCTGGATCGGCATAGGACTGGACTCGGGAGAGCGCGGCAATCCACCTGGTAAATTTGCGCGTGTATTCGCCCGCTGCAAAGCGCTGGGCTTTCGCCTGGTGGCTCACGCGGGCGAGGAAGGTCCCGCCGACTATGTGCGTGATGCCCTGGACCTGCTGCAGGTGGAACGCATCGACCACGGTGTCCGCAGCGAGGAAGACGCATTACTGCTGCAGCGGCTGATCGACCAGCAAATACCTCTAACGGTATGTCCGTTTTCAAACCTGAAACTGCAAGTCATCAAGAGCATGCCGCAACATAATCTGGCACGCCTGCTGCGGCTGGGGGTAATGGCTACTGTCAATTCAGACGACCCGGCGTATTTTGGCGGCTACGTGGTTGACAACTATATTGCCTGCGCCGAACACCTGGGTCTAACCCGGCACGAGCTTGTCGTGCTGGCGCAAAACAGCATAGCGGCATCGTTCTTGCCGCCAGAGCAAAAGAACGAGCACTTTCAAGCCTTGTCTGCGTACGTAGCGGAAAACCCGGATAAAAAAAACCCGCCTCGCGGCGGGTTCTTCTGAATCAAGAGAAGCTTAGATGGCTTCGATTGATTTGGCTTGCGGGCCTTTTTGGCCTTCGGCAGCGACGAAAGAAACACGTTGGTTTTCTTCCAGCGACTTGAAGCCCGTACCGACGATGTCGGTGTGGTGCGCGAACAAGTCCTTGCCACCCGATTCAGGCTTGATAAAACCAAAGCCCTTTTCGTTGTTGAACCATTTTACAATACCGATTTCTGTTTGCATTTTTTTGCAATCCCTAAAAAAAACGAGCGACATGCCCTATAGAAGACTGTCAAGGTGTAGAGATTTGAACAAAAAAATACTGTTTCCTGGTACTTCACTTGCACTAACTTCAACGAACTTGAAAATCTAACCGCTAATACTAGCATCGTAAATTAACACTGTCAAATGAAAATACCATTATCCAGAGACTTTTATAACAGGGACACCACACAGGTCGCCCAAGACCTACTCGGAAAGCTGCTGGTACATCACATTTACGGCGCCGAGCGCGTCGGAAAAATCGTCGAGGTGGAGGCCTACCTGGGACCGCATGATCTGGCTGCACATACCTCCAAGGGCATTACGCCGCGCACCCAGGTCATGTACGGCCCACCTGGCTTTGCCTATGTGTACCTGATATATGGAATGCACCATTGCATGAATGTTGTGACCGAGCCGGACGGCACCGGCGCGGCGGTGCTGCTGCGCGCACTGGAACCCATAGCCAACCTATCGGATAACACCAAAGGTCCAGGCCGCTTGTGCAAAGCCATGGGCATAGATCGCAGCCATTATGGCCATGACCTGATCAGCGAAAACTTCTACATCACGGACGCGCCAGAGGCCGAAACAATAGAAATCGTGCAGCGCCCCCGCATTGGAGTGGATTATGCCGGGGAATGGGCCGGAAAACTATTACGCTTCTATATCGAGGGCAATCCGTATATTTCAAGGAAGTAGAGGCTGGGGGCTTCAATCAGCCATGCACGCCTTACAGACGAAAAAAACCGCCTAAAGCGTTTTAGGCTTTAGGCGGTTTTGACCAACTGACTACATTGGTAAATTCTGGCGCGGCTGGCAGGATTCGAACCCACGACCCCTTGGTTCGTAGGACTTTAAAAGGGAATTGATGCGGATTGTAAATAACTATAAATCAACGTCGTTTCAATAACTTAGCTTGTAATCGTCGTTTTTAGGATTGTACAGAATTCGCCAATTGCCGTATTCTGGTGTACCCATAGGTGTACCCATGAGAGAAAAACGGCATGACCAGATACCCGAACGACAAGAAGGGAACCAAGTGGACTATACGCGGATTACTCGCAATTCCGGCAGAGTGGAAGGGCGACACGCTCAGCGATACCGAGGGATTGTCGGGCGACGTGCGCGTTAACAAAGAGGCCGTATCCGTTTCATTCCGGTATGGCTTCAAGTGGGAAGGCAAAAAGGCATGGTTCTATTGCGGCAGCTGGCCTGCTGTTGACTTGGCAGAGATCCGGCAGCGTCGGGATGGCGCGAAAAAGCAAGTCGCCAACGGTATCAATCCGAACGATAAGAAGCAGGCCGATAAAATCGAGAGTCAGCAGGCAGTCGAGGCGACCATTGCGACGGCCAAGAAAGACGCAGCCAACAACAAGACCGTAGCGGATCTATTCGACGCATGGGTAATTAATGGCACCGCCTACAAAGACCAAGGCAAAAGCCTGCGACAACGCTTTACTAAAGACGTGATACCGGAAATCGGCACTATGCCGGTTAAGGCCGTCACCCCTGATGATATACGCGCCCTACTCCGCAAAATGGTTTCCCGCGGCGTCAATCGCTCGGCTATCGTGATGCTGGCCGACATACAGCAAATGTTCCGATGGGGCAGCGATGAACAACCCTGGCGGCGTCTGCTTATTGAAGGCGACCCGAGCAAGCGTATCAAACCAGAAACCATAGTTGACCCTGACTATGATCTAAGCAACGAGCGCAACCGTGTTCTGGTGCCTGACGAATTGCGGGAGCTACGGGACATATTCGCCGGTATGGAAAAGGCGTATCAGGCAGCACCAGACAAGCGCGTAGCGACACGACCGGTACAGGCGGAAACCCAGCTTGCGTTATGGATCGCCCTGTCTACCATGTGCCGTATCGGGGAAATACTGAAGGCCGAATGGCAGCACGTCGATTTAACCAAGGGCGAATGGGTTATTCCGAAAACGAACTACAAGCGCGGCAGAGGCGATAAGCGCGGCGATTACCTTGTTCTGCTGTCACCCTTCGCACTGGCTCAGTTCAAGGCGCTGAAGGCCATTACAGGCGATTCTGAATGGTGCTTTCCCGCGAAAAATAAAGACGGCTACGTTAGCGACAAGTCAGTAAGCAAGCAGGTAGGCGACCGCCAATTTAAGTACAAGCAACGCTCGGCATTGAAGAACCGGCGCAACGACAACAGCCTAGTGCTGACCAGCGGCGTCAAGATGGAATGGACACCCCACGACCTGCGGCGCACTGGATCAACCATGATGCAAAAACTAGGCGTATCGAACGACGTGCGGAACCTTTGCCTGAATCACAGCATCGGAACCAAGATTGATCGAACCTATGGCGTCCATGACTTCTACGACGAAAAGCGAGAAGCCTGGGCGAAGCTGGGCGACCAGTTGCAGACTATTTTGCAGTAGGTTTCTTACGACCTTTAGGCACCGGGCCGCGTGGCGTGGGATTAAGGTGATGAGGCCCTGATCCCTGGTGGCCCAAATTCTTCGGGGACAAGCTTTCTATGTAGCTGTTCCTAAGCCCAACAGCTACGAATGCTCGCGTCAAAGCCTCTTGCATTTTTGCTGTGTCGAATGCAACGGAAGGTTTATTGACTTTTAACTCGTATTCATAAGTCAGCCCGTCCGAATCTTCAACAGTAAAAACCTGCTCACCAGCTTGCAATCCCTCGCAGGCGCGACGCCACACCGAAATGGCGAACGCTGGATCGTTATTGCTCATAGCAACGTCCGCGATTACCTGTACAAGTAGCTCCGCTTCGCTGGCGCTTTCGACCGATGGCCCATCGCCCAACAGCGCGAGCACTTCTACTGTGAAGGTTTCCAAGGGAGTTCGAAGTGAGGAAGGTATGAGTACCGCACGTTGAAGATCCCCTGCTGGCCCATCCTCCACGCTAGCAAGCTGATCTGCCGTAGCTAGTAAAGGCACCCCATCGATCTCATATTCTTTCGCGGCGGTAGTCATTATGAACTCCAACGCTTGCGATGCAGACGTTCGTCTGTCCCTGGCTATCAAATCTAACGCTTCACGATAACGCTGGCGCACAACGACCGAAATCCGTTGCATCTTTTCGCCCTTCGCTCTGGGCGGGCGTCCCATTTTCGCTTTTGCCATTTATAAGCTCCTTGAACGTAATTGTTGCACGCTTCATGGCTTAGTGATACATTGCGGCTTATGGATACTTTGTTATTCATTAAGTACCTAAAGAATGCTAACTCATTATGGAGCATGAAAATGGCAAAACCAACTCAGCCAAACGACGTACCCGAGGATTTGATTTACGACTCGCTTCCGACTATTTCAGCGATCACTGACATGGGCCGCACAGCCGTCTACAACGCGATCCGCGAGCATGGCTTTCCCGAGCCGTACCAGCTTGGGGCGCGTGTATCCCGTTGGAAACGTACCGAAGTTTTGCAATGGCTTGAAAACCGTCCACGCGGCACCGTCATAAGCAATGCGCAGAAATTTAAGAAAACACCACAAGGGGCAACAGCATGAAAACAGTATCAGTCCGGGCCGTTGAAGGCCGTATCAATCGCAAGCTGGCGCACGAGGGCCAACAGCTACGCAAGACCCGACCAGGCAGCAACGACCGCGCAGCCCTGGGGGAGTATTACATCGTGGACATAAGAACCAACCGGCTGGAATGCGACGACGTAAGCCTAGGCGACGTGGGCAACCACTACGACGTGCTGGCTCAAAACGAACGTGTCGAGGCTGCTTAATGGCAGTCCTAACGAAAAACCCCGCCAAGCGCTCGAACGCTGACGGGGCTGTAGATGCAGTAATCCCTAACCAAGGAAACCGCCCCATGAGTCTACCATCCCGCGCTCAGTCCGAGCAAATCCCGACCGCGACAATCGTTCGTGCCGACTTCCATCTGGCAATGACCAAGCTCGCGCAGCTTAATGCTTTGCAGACGCTGATGGCAATAGCAGATGCCTCAGAGGATATGACTCCATCCGACCGAACGCGTACCCATGCTCACGGTCTAGTCTGCGACATTACCAGCCAAATCCATGACGCATTGATTCGCGGGGTAAACCATGAATAGGCCCACTCACCGCAATGACATTGCCATGTATTTCAATATCTGCTCCGACAAGTTTGGAGAACTGGCGGCGATACTGGAATTGCTCGAACGGAGTATGGAGGACGACGACAGCACCGTCAAAAAAGCAGTAAGTGCCTGCTATGCCATCGCTTCCGATTATGAGGATCAGGCCGAAGGCTTTCAACAAATGGTTCTGGAAAACGGGGTACGCAATGACTAGCGCGACCTTCGTTGAACGGGCCGCTATACAGGCTGCTGACCTTTGGATGATAGCGGCACCGGCGTCGATGGCCGAATGGCGCGACAACCGCTTTCAGGCACTTGCTTCCGGCATGAACTATCCCGACTACCAAGACCGTAAACAGGCATTTAACGATGCTTATGCCGGTCGTATCGCTCAATCAATCGCACGGGGCAAGAACCATGAAAACTAAGAAAGACGCCATTCTGAACATTTTGCGCCAGCGATCACTGAACCGCTTCGAGGCTGAAGCCTTCGGGGATCATTGTCTCCACAGCACGATCTCTACGCTGAAGGCAGAGGGCCATATCTTCGACGCACGACCCGAAAAAGTACCGACTCGCTTTGGTAGGCCGACACAGGTAAAACGCTATTTCCTGTTGCGTAGCGCTTACTAGTCAATGAGCAAGCGCGATCATCAAAAAGGTGCCTTATCGCACCTGGGGCAGTTTGTAGCCTTGTCCTATACGATGATGGACAGCCCGGACTATATCGGGCTGTCCGCCTCTGCAAAGGTGCTTCTACAGGACGTGGCGCGTCAATACAGCGGCAAGAACAATGGTTTGCTTTCCCCTTGCTGGGAGTTGATGCAACGGCGCGGCTGGAAGTCTCCAACGACGCTCAACGCAGCGAAGAAGGAGCTTCGATCATCTCGCCTGATTACGGTTACTCGTAGAGGCACAAAGGGGCCAAACGGCAAGCCTGAACTATGGGCGATCAACTGGATGAAGATGGATTGGAAGCCAGAGTTTGACATCACACCGAGAGGCCAAGATTACTTAGGATACGTCGATCTTCAAGCGGCCAAAATAGCGGCCTGAATACCCTTTCAACCCCTGACCCGACCCGCCATTGTGCGGGTTTTTTCATGCTCAAACGGTTAGATTTATCAGTACAGTTTCTGTATTCAATGGAAAACCACTGGCATTGTCTCGTGTCGTTCGCATGTGTTCGCAGTAATGCCGGTATATCCGTTTTATTAAATACAGTTTCTGTACTCATTAACACGCTGACCGGGCAGTAATGAATACAGTTTCTGTACTCATTGCCATAGGAGAACACCATTTTTCTATTGAATACAGTTTCTGTACAACTTCTAGAGGTAGCCATCTATAGGGCGTAGCACAGCGATAGCAGGCAAGCATAAGGGCAGTAAATCATGGGCGGTCGTTTCGAGCAGCGGTAGCTTTTCCGTTGTTCTGTTTGGGAACATCGAGCCATGGCGGAATCTGAAACTTGTCCGATGCGTATCTGATGCAAGAACGGGATTAGAACAGGTAGTGCAACGTTGCACCATTGCGTCTGGAGTTTGCCGGGAACGTTATATCAGAACTATGGGGGTGTTCTCAATAGAAACATCCCTACCGCGTTCTCATTCGGAACGAGGTCAAAGGTAATTATTCCCAGCGTGAAGAATTAAGCTACCGCAGCCATAAAACAACAGTCGAAAAATAAGCCGGTTGCATAGAATCCGCATGAGTTTTCGCCTCTTGAATGCTGTTCATATATACAGTAGTACGGGCTAAAATGGCAAGTACATGTTAACCACAGGTACCTGACCATGAACATAAACGCTATCAAAGAAAGTAAGGCGGCCAAAGTCGCAGAAATGCGCGGCCTCCTGGCTACCGCAGAGACAGAAAAACGTTCGCTTTCCGCCAACGAAAAAACAGCCTTCGATACCCTGAAGTCTGAAATCACCAATCTGGAATCCGACGAGCAACGCGCCTCGTTCCTGGCTGACGCCGAACGCCGTCAAGCTGGCCAGCCCGTTGACAAGTCCATGACGGCACTCGAAAGCCGAATCAGCTTGGTTGATGCGATCAATGCTCAAGTTGAACAGCGTCAATTGACCGGCGCACTGGCTGAATACGCTCAAGAGCATTTCCGCACCACCGGCAAGAAAGCGCAAGGTGTAGCGGTGCCTATGTCGTTGTTCAATGAGCAACGCGCAGCACAGACCACGACCACAGCAGCCGGTATCGTTCCTGACGACTTCCGCGCAGACCAGTTTGTCGGGATCTTGCGTAACGCTTTGGTAGTCAAAAGCCTGGGCGCTCGCGTACTGCCGAACCTTCGCGGTGATGTGGTCATCCCACGTCAAAAGACTAGCGCCACAGCGCAATGGCTTGCTGAAGGCGATGCGCTGACCGACACCGGCATGACGTTCGATAGCATCACGATGGCACCACGCCATGTTGGAGCGATTACCGAACTGTCTCGCCAACTGTTGCAGCAGTCGAACCCGGCCATCGAGCAGCTTGTCCGTGATGACTTCATTCAAGTGGTATCGGCGGCAGTAGATAAGGCTCTGGTTCACGGTGATGGCGTCAAGCAGCCTAAAGGCTTGCTCCTGGCTACTGGCACCACCACGGCAACGCTTGCCACGCTGACATGGGAAACCATCCAAGCGGTAATCGAAAAGCTGGCCTTGCTGAATATCACACCTAACGCCTGGCTGACTCACCCGGCTGTTGCCACGATCCTAAAAACCACCTTGCGCGAAACCGGCTTACCCGGCTACCTGCTGGACGGCGGCAACGTGGCAGGTATCCCGCTTACTGCTACCAACCAACTGGATCAGAAGGCAGGCACACCCGCAACTGGCCGGATCATCCTGGGCGACTTCAAGGAAATGGTAATTGGCACCTGGGGATCAGTCGATGTACTGGCTAACCAGTTTGCTGAAGGGCCATATTCACGCGGCGCGGTGCAAATCCGAATTTTGACCGCGATGGATATGGTGGCGCGTCGTCCTGAAGCCTTCGCTATCGCCAACGACGTAACACTGTAAGGGGAACGCGAATGTTAGAGATCCGGGCAAGCGGCACACTTAGCAGCAATGGCAAAACCCTCACGGGTTACGCAGCCGTGTTTAACTCCGAAGCCTTGCTCGGGGAATTCTCAGAGATTATAAGAACAGGCGCTTTCAGTAAGTCTCTGGAATCGGATTCCAACATTCGCGCCTTATATCACCACGACAGCAAGGCTCTGCTGGGCACGACCAAGGGCGGCACTTTGCAGCTACGGGAAGATGCTCACGGCCTGGCCTTCACCCTGGCTTTGCCTGACACCAGTCACGGCAAAGACCTTGCCATATTGGTAGACCGAGGCGACGTACAGGGATGCTCGTTTGGCTTCCGTGTTCGTGATGGTGGCGACCGATGGGAGCAGCGCGGCAACCAGCTCGTGCGGGAACTGCTGGACGTGGATCTGTCCGAAATCACCCTCACGGCTGACCCAGCCTATCAGGACACTACTGTTGCACTTCGCAGCCTTCAGGCGGTGAACGACGAACGCAACTTTAACGACTTCCTTCACAACCCTATTGGCGGCCATTGGCTGGAGACATGCTGATGATTACCCGCCTACTTTCTAAGATGGGCTTCGAGAAACGCGCCAATGGTGATAGCTATTGGGAAACCTTCGCAGCATTACGCACCGGCTCGCAGGGTACGGCTGAATCAGTATCGGCGGTTTATGCTTGCGTGTCAGCGATCAGCGAAACCATTGCATCATTGCCCCTCCACTTGTATGAACGCGGCGATGATAGGGCTAAGGCGACCAAGCACAGCCTCTACAGCGTACTTCACGATATGGCGAACCCGTATCAGTCAGCACTGGAATTCCGCGAATGGATGCAAGCCAGCGTCCTGTTGACCGGCAACGCCTACGCTCGCATTGAACGCGGCTACGACGGTCAAGTAAAAGCACTTCACCCTATCCCGAGCGATAAGGTAACGGTACTTCGCACCAGCACCGGCCACGCCTACGACTACACCGACAGCAACGCCAAACTGATACGCCTGTTGCAAGACGAGATGTTCCATCTCAAGCACCGGGCAGGTAGTGAGGTATTGGTAGGCATTAGCCCTATAGCAGCATCAAGGGCAACCATTGATCTGGCTATAGCAGAACGCGACCACGGCAGCGCAACGTTTACCAACGGCGCACGACTGGCCGGGATACTCAAGTTTCCTCAGAAGCTCAAGCCCGAGCAGCGCACGGCGCTTAAATCATCCTGGGATACCCAGTACTCGGGCGCGGCCAACAGCGGCAAGACAGCCGTACTTGAGGAAGGCGTCGAGTATCAGACCGTCAGCATGTCCATGAGTGACAGCGAGTACCTGGCCTCACGTCAATTCAGTGTCGAGGAAATAGCGCGGATCTTCCGTGTGCCGCCGACCGTTATCGGGGATCTCCGGCACGGAAATTATTCAAATTCAGTCGAGATGAGCAGGCAGTTTGTCACGATGACATTGCGCCGGCACTTGGTTATGTGGGAGCAGGCAATCAGCCAGCAACTACTGACACCAGCGGGCCGACGTGCCTACAAGCCAGAACATAGCGTCGAGGGCTTGCTACGCGGCGATGCGACCAACCGGGCCGACTTCTACGACAAGGGCATAGCGGCTGGCTGGCTCTTGCCTAGTGAGGCGCGTCAACTGGAAAACCTACCGATGATCGAGGGCATAGATGAAACAGCACAAGCCACCCGCACTAAGGGCCAGAACCCGAACGCTCAAGGACAAGCAGCAAGCCAACGGGCGAACGTTAAGCCTGACCAGCGCGGCATGGCGGCGGCTTCGTGATGTGGTGCTATCTCGTGACCCCATATGCCGTGAGTGCTGGGATGACTACGAGCGTATTACACCGAGTACGGATGTTGACCACCAGGACAACAACCCGAGCAATAACGACCTGGACAACCTGGCTGGCTTATGCCATGAGTGCCACAGCCGCAAGACCGCTCTGGACATGGGCAAGCGTGTGTCTTATGGATGCGATGCTGAAGGCTATCCGCGTGACCCGGCGCACGAGTGGATGCGGGACAACTAGCGCGAAAGATCACCAGCTTCGATTGGCTGGAAACCGCCCGGTTCCCTCTACGCACGCGTTCGCAAATGGGAGATTTTGATTATGGCACGCGCTAGAACGCCAACAGCCCTTCGGATACTAGCAGGGAACCCCGCAAACCGGCCTCTACCGGCCTCCGAGCCAGCCTTCGAGGTTACGGACACCACAGCACCGGATTGGCTTACAGGCGGCGCTCTGGAACGCTGGAACGTGTTAGCTCCGGCGCTCGATGTTAACGGCATGTTGAACGTCGGCAACCGTGATGCTCTGGCGACATATTGCATGGTGCTGGCCGAGTTTGTACGCAAGGTACAGGCAGGCGACGACTGCGATCTAAAGCTAGTCCAACAGATACGGATGTTGGCGCGTGAGTTTGGTTTTACGCCATCGTCTCAAGCTGGCGTCGTGGCACCTGGGAAAAAGAAAGCTGATGAAAAAGCGCGATTCTTCGGTTAAACCGCCATTGGCGGATGGACGCTATCACTTCGACCAGGAAGCGGCAGACAAGGCCGTGTCATTCTTTGCCGAGTGCCTGACCCACGTTACCGGCGAATGGCGCGGCAAGCCTTTTGTATTGTCTGACTGGCAGGCAAAGATTGTGCGGGACATATTCGGCTGGAAACGGCAGGACGGCACCCGCAAGTATAGAACCGCCTTCATTGCCGTACCCCGCAAGGCAGGCAAGACCACGCTTGCGGCAGGCTTGGCTTTATACATGCTCTATTGCGATGGCGAACCCGGCGCTCAAGTTATCAATGCGGCGGCTGACCGTGACCAGGCGGCATTGTGCTTTGATGCGGCCAAGGGCATGGTGCAAAACGAGGAACAGCTAGACACTCGCAGCAACGTGTATCGGCGCTCGATTGTCGTGCCTAACACCGGATCTAGCTACAAAGTCATTTCATCCGATGCAAACACCAAGCATGGCCTGGGCTGTAGCTACGTGGGCGCCGATGAACTCCACGCCTGGCCTGGCCGGGAATTATGGGACGTTTTGACGACTTCAACCGGCGCTCGTCGGCAACCCCTGACGGTAGTCACGACGACGGCAGGTTACGACCGGCATTCAATCTGCTACGAGCTATGGGATTACGCCATCAAGGTACGTGACGGCATTGTCGAGGATGACACCTTCTATCCGGCGATCTTCGCAGCCGACAAGGACGACGACTGGCAAGACCCGGCGACCTGGCACAAGGCACACCCCGGCCTGGGCGTTAGCGTCAAGCTGGAATACTTCGAGCAGGAATGCGCCAAAGCTAAAGCCTTACCCAGCTATGAGAATACTTTCCGGCGCTTGCTCCTGAATCAATGGACTGAATCCGATGTTCGCTGGCTATCAATGGACGCCTGGGATGCTTGCGGCGATGAACTGCCGGATCTTACCGGCGCGTCGTGTTATGCCGGATTAGACCTTTCCTCTACGACGGATATATCTGCTTTGGTGCTGGCTTTCCCCATAGACGGCAAAGTGTACCTAAAGCCTTACTTCTGGATACCCGAGGAAGGCATAGAACGACGTGTGCGGCGTGATCGTGTGCCCTATGACGTTTGGGTACGGGATGGCCTGATGGAGACGACACCGGGCGCTGTAATCGACTACGAATTCATCCGCGCAAAGATATGTAGCCTGGCTGACGAATTCCATATAAAGGAAATCGCCATTGACCGATGGAACGCGACCCAGCTATCAACCCAGCTTACCGGCGATGGCTTCGAGGTAGTCGGATTCGGGCAGGGCTTCGCAAGCATGGCAGGGCCGACCAAGGAATTGGAACGTTTGATTATCGGCAAGGAAATCGTTCACGGCGGCAACCCGGTAATGCGCTGGATGGCGTCTAACGTCTCCGTCGAAGGCGATGCCGCGGGGAATCTAAAGCCAAGCAAGAAGAAATCGACCGAGCGTATAGATGGCATTGTCGCCAGCATCATGGCGATCGGTCGCATGAACATGAACATCGAGGGCGGCGAGTTTCACGACTTCACCGCATTCAGTTTTGTATAGCCCGTTGAGGGCTTGGATTCCCCCAGCTACCGGGGCCGGTTCGCCGGATTTGGTAGCCGTGGATCAGTCGGATAGTGCCACGTTCATGCAAAACCCCGACAGGCGGCGCGATGCGTTCCTTATAGAGTTTGCCGACATGCCGAGCGCTGTCAGCAATGTAGTTGCATCGGCGGCCGCCAACCATACCAACCATTTGAATACGGAAATCAAATGCAAGCAGGCAAGTTAACCGAACGAATCGCCATTGAGGAACTAATTCAAGGCGTTGATCCTATCGGCCAACCCGTTAACGAATGGCGGCTGTTGTTCGATTCATGGGCAGAGATCCGGCACCTATCGGGATTGGAAGCTATCAAGGCCGGGGCGGAAGCCAGCATTGTTAAAGCCAGCATACGCATACGGGCCAGAACGACTAGACCGAGGGTTAAGGCGTCCATGCGCGTGACCCACGGCGGCACCGTCTACAACATAGAGGCGGTCTTACCGCACCAGCGAAGATCGTACTTAGACCTAATTTGCAATACAACCGGGGAAACCGAATGATTACTTTAGACCAGGCCAAGCTACACCTTCGCGTTGATGGCACCGACGAGGATCTAGCGATACAGGCCATGCTTGATGCGTCCACAGCGGCGGCGCGTGACTTCCTGAACTTTCCTACTGGCGACCTATCGCAGCCAGTCGAGGCGGCTATCCTGCTTCAAGTCGGGGATCTATACGCCAACCGGGAACGGCAAGGGGAAAAGCCGTACTTTGCCAATGCGACGTATGAACGCCTGCTGAATCCGTATCGTGTGATGGATCTTTAACGTGCTGGCACGATAAGACCTGTTTACCCTTTGTTTACCCTGGCGCGGTGTACCCACGGTGTACCCATGAAATCCTGGTGTACCCATAGGTGTACCCATGAACAGCAGGCAAAGCAAAGCCCTCTAAGCTGGAATAACCTGTTGATTTAACAGGGTAATTCTGGCGCGGCTGGCAGGATTCGAACCCACGACCCCTTGGTTCGTAGCCAAGTACTCTATCCAACTGAGCTACAGCCGCTTTGGAAGAGGCGTAACTATAACATAGTTTTCTTGACGCGTCGTGCAGGCGGCAGGCGATGATGGGTAGAATAGTATTTTCGCCACGGACGACAGCATGAGTTCACCCCGCGCTGCTTACTCTTATGACTACTCGCGCATTGAGACCGTCATTTCAGGTTTTGTCCCGGATTGGCGTCTGATGGCCTTCGATGCCGTGGTTGCCATCGCGCGCGGCGCGTTGACCCCCGGCGTCATGGTCTCTACCAGCCTGGATGTCCCCCTGCATGCCTTGGCCTACGCACGTGCCACCCGGCAGGTCTCCTGGTATACCGTCGATCGGCCCGGCCCCAATAGTCGCATCCTACTCGTCGAAGATATTGCCGGACGCGGCACCACCTTGTCGGACAGTGCGGATTATTTGCGCAAGCAAGGTCACGACATATCCATCTTCACCCTGGCCTATGACAGCGAATCACGGATCAAACCGGATTACGGGGTGAAGATCCCGTCGGGCTTTCGGGCCTGGTTTCCGTGGGAAAGGGAATCCATCACGCCATCGTTCGATATCACCCTGAATTGCCCGGAGCGTCCCGGTTTCGACTACGCGTCATGGGCTATCGATCTGGACGGCGTGCTGCTCATGGACTTGCCCGAACACGATTACGCGCAGTCGCTGCATGAAACCCTGGCCCGCCGCGATGTGCTGCTTCCCAGCACGAGCCTTCCGCAACTCGACCTTGGTACGATCACCATTATTACCGGGCGTCCCGAGCAGGATCGCGAACGCACGCAATGCTGGCTGGACCGTCATGGATTTCACGGGGCCTTGATCATGCGCGACGAGGCACGGCACACGCCAGAGCAAAGCGCGGCGCACAAGGCGGAAGCGATTCTGGCACGGTGCCACACACACTTTGTTGAAAGCGACCCCAGGCAGGCGCTCGCCATTGCCAGTCTGGCGCCCGTCGCGCGCGTAGTGTGGTGGGATGGCTGCAAAGCGCTGATGGTCTATGCCAACGCGATCGAACAACTCGACATGGCCTGATAAACCTTCAGCTGTCACTGCATAAATCAAATCAATCCGCCGATGATTTTGGTTAAGATGCGATATTCGATAAGAAAGATGGCGGGGATGACCCTGTGCCAGACAAAAACCAAGGAGATGTTTCTTGCCCAACCCATCCAAAATCACCTGCGTGGAAGACTTTCGTCGGCTCGCCGAGCGGCGAGTACCACGAATGTTCTACGACTATGCCGACTCTGGTTCTTGGACGGAAGGCACGTACCGCTCCAACGAAGCTGATTTTCACAAGCTGAAGTTTCGCCAGCGTGTGGCCGTGGACATTGAAAAACGTACTCACCGCAGTTCGATGATAGGGATCGATGTCGCCATGCCAGTGGCCATCGCGCCCACCGGCCTGACCGGCATGCAGCACGCCGATGGCGAAATCCTGGGTGCCAAGGCGGCCGAAAAATTCGGCATCCCGTTCACCTTGTCGACCATGAGCATTTGTTCCATCGAGGATGTCGCGGCACACACCCACAAGCCATTCTGGTTCCAGCTGTATGTCATGCGTGACCGGGACTTCATCGAACGCCTGATCAATCGCGCCAAGGCTGCCAATTGCTCGGCCCTGGTATTGACGCTGGACCTGCAGGTATTGGGGCAACGCCACAAAGACATCAAGAACGGTTTGTCCACACCGCCGCGCCCCACTCTGGCCAATCTCATCAACCTGGTCACCAAACCCAATTGGTGCCTGGGCATGCTGGGAACCAAGCGTCGCAGCTTCGGCAATATCGTCGGGCACGCCAAGGGCGTAGGCGATCTATCTTCCCTGTCGTCATGGACGGCCGAGCAATTCGATCCCGCACTTAGCTGGAAAGATATTGAATGGATCAAGAAATGCTGGGGTGGAAAGCTGATACTCAAAGGCATCATGGATGCCGAAGACGCGCGCCTGGCTGTCGACAGCGGAGCCGATGCCCTGATCGTGTCCAACCATGGGGGCCGCCAGCTCGACGGGGCACCTTCCTCCATTTCCGCCCTGCCCGCAATTGCCCATGCCGTCGGCAAAGAAATCGAAGTGTGGATGGACGGCGGCATCCGTTCCGGTCAGGATGTACTCAAGGCCATTGCACTCGGCGCCAAGGGCACCATGATAGGACGTCCTTTCCTGTATTCGCTGGGTGCGATGGGTGAAGCCGGTGTTACGCGCTGCCTTCAAATGATCGCCAACGAGCTGGACATCACCATGGGATTCTGCGGCCATACCGACATCCATAATATCGACCGTTCAATTCTGTTGAACGGCGATATCTTTGACCGCGCCTGACCCGCCGGCTCCCTTCCCAGTCTAGCGTGCTGTTTGGTTAGCCAAACAACGCGCTAGGCCGACGGGCTCACCAGCTCAGGCGTGAGGCGCGCCCTGCCCGGTTCGACCGATGTGAGCGGATCGACCGCCTGCATGGTTTGCAGACAACGGCGGGTAAGCATCTGGTATTGACGCGTGCCAAATGCCTTGTTCGCCACTTCAGCATCGCTCAGTTCGCGCAATATACGTGCCGGAGCCCCTACCACCAGACTACGCGGCGGCACTGCCAGGCCTGTTTTCACAAACGCCATGGCCGCGACGATACTGGAATGCCCGATGACGGCCTGGTCCATGACCACCGCATTCATGCCCACCATTGCGTTGCGCTCGATGGTACAGCCGTGCAACACAGCACCATGCCCGATGTGGCCATCGATCTCGACGATCGTGTCATTACCGCCCACGCCGTGAATGACGCAGGTGTCCTGTACGTTGGAACCTTCCTTCAATTCGATACGACCGAAATCACCTCGCAAACTGGCCAGCGGACCAATATAGACACCCGGGCCGACAATGACGTCGCCGATGAGGACCGCCGTGGGATGCACGTAGGCGGAAGGATGAACCACGGGAACGATGCCATCGATGGCATAGACTTTGAACATGCGGAAGGTCTCCGAGATTTTTATACCTGTTTGCGCAACTGTCGTTCAATTTACCAGCGTGCCTGCCTTATGGACAAGGCTTTCTACCCGTCCGCCGCGGATTCGGTCAGATCGAACGCTAAACATGGTCGATCCAGAGCGCCGAATCCGCAACTACCTTTTATAAATGATCATTACGCACATCCAGTGCGTCGCGCAGTCCATCGCCAATGAAATTGAAGCTGGTCACCGCAATGGTGATGGTGATGCCCGGTACGATGGCCAGCCATGGCGCGGTCGCCAGATATTGCTGCGCGCCGTTCAGCATGTTGCCCCAGCTTGGCAGTGGCGGCTGGATCCCGTAGCCGAGGAAGCTGACATAAGCTTCGAGCAGGATAGCGCGTGCCACAGTAAGGGTGGCGGCCACAATGATCGGGCCCATGACATTGGGCAGAATCTCGCGAAACATAATGTGGCGGCTGCTTAGCCCCAGCATCAGCCCTGCCTGCACGAACTCCCGCTCGCGCAGGGAGCTCACTTCGGCCTCGACGATACGGGCGACTTCCATCCAGCTGGTGACAGCGATGATCACGGTGATCATTATCGGACTGGGCTTGAGCAGTGCGGCAAGCGCGAGCACGAGGAAAATCGACGGAAAGGCCAGGAAGGCATCGACCATCCGCATCAGCGCAGCTCTCAGCCAACCGCCGCGATAGCCCGCAATCACGCCCACTGCGGTACCGATGATCGTCGAGAGGACCATGGCCGAGAAGCCGACCAGGAGCGAGATATTTCCGGCCTCCAGCAAACGCACAGCCTGGTCGCGACCCAGAGGGTCGGTACCCAGGTAGTGTTGCCCGGTAAGGGGAGGAGCGAAGCGCGCGCGCAGGTCGATGTAAAGCGAGTCGTAAGGCAGAAGCCAGGGGCCCACGATACAAGCCAATGTCAGCCCAGTAATCATGAAGATCCCGACCAGGGCCAGACGATGACGGGCGAACCGGCGCACGGCCCGGCTCTGCCACCAGCGACTGTGGTTCGACGATGTTGCAATAGTAGTCATAACAGTCTCCTGATTAAGGGGTCAGGCTAGGCGGATACGTGGATCGACCATCGCAACAATGACGTCGGCGATCAGGTTTCCAAGCAGGGTCAAAACGGCGGAGAGCATCAGAAGCCCCATCACCACCGGGTAGTCGCTGTATCCGAGGCTGTCGAGAAACAGCCTTCCCATTCCGGGCCAGGTGAAAACCGTTTCGGTTACCAGCGCGCCGCCGAGAATGGTGGGTAATTGCATTCCTGCCAGCGTAATCATGGGAAGCAGAGCATTGCCCACCACGTGCTTCATCACGACTCGACGCTCCCGCACGCCCTTGGCCCTGGCAGTCTTGATGAAGTCCTGGTTGATCACGTCAAGCGTCGCCGAGCGCATGTAGCGGCTCCAGGTGGCGATGCTGACCAGGGAGAGAACGAGGCTCGGCAGAACAAGGTGATGTAGGTAATTGAGCACCGATTGATCGCCGATGGTGTACATGTTGCCCGCGGGCACCCAGCCCAGCTTTAGCGAGAATACATAGATACCGACAAGACCGAACCAGAAGGTCGGGATGGAAAGCGCAATCATGGCGCCAACGGTAGCGGTGTAGTCGAAGCCCGAATAACGGTGCGTCGCGCCACGGATACCTATCCACGTACCGATGGCGATGGAAATGGCGGTCGATGATCCCATCAGCAACAGCGTGGCAAACAGATGTCGACCGATCACCTGCAGGACCGGGACGCCGTCGCGAAAAGAGGTGCCCCAGTCTCCTCGCAGCATTCGCCACGCCCAGTCGAAATATCGCAGAATCAGCGGTTTGTCCAGGCCAAGCTGACGGGTCAGGCGGTCGATGTCTGCTTGCGTCATGCTGGCATCGAGTGCAAATTGCGATAATGGACCGCCGGGTATCATGTTTAGCACCGTGAAGCCGATGATAGATACGATCACCAGCAGGATAATGCTCTGCCACAAGCGATTAAACAGAAATCCGGCCATTCAGCCCCCATCGGGATTACAGGACTTTGAAAGAAATGCCCGGGCACTGCGCTTGCCCGGGCGACGCATACGATCAGGCCTTACGGGACCAGCCCGCTGCGTGCCAGGACTCGCTGCGGGTGTTGCTGTTGCTGACCACGCCCTTGATGTCCGACTTCCAGCCTTGGACGGAGTTCTCTGAAAACAGGGGCAGAAAGGGCAGATCGGCGCGCACTGTATCCTGAATTTCCTTGTAGATCTCAATTCGGCGTGCCTGGTCGAAGCTGCGGGCACCTTCTTCCAGCAGCTTGTCCACTCGCGGATTGCTATATTGCGCGGTGTTCGAACCTCGTCCGCCTTTGGCCCGAATTGCACCGCTATGGAAGCGGTTGAATACATCCGGATCTGCCCCGACCAGATAATTGATGCCCACCACGACAGAATCGAATTGCGACAATGTCCAGAAATCCCCCCAAATCACAGCGGCGGGCAGGTTCGAGATGGTCATCTCGATGCCGATCTCCTTCAGTGTTTGCTGGACAAATTGCTGCATCTGTTCGCGCAGATGGTTGCCCGTCGTGGTTGAATTGGTAAACGAAAGCCGCACGCCATCCTTGGCGCGGATTCCGTCACGCCCCTTCGCCCAACCTGCACTGTCAAGCAGCTTTGCTGCCTTTTGAAGACTGAACTCGTGCTTAGGCAGGTCTTTGTTGTAGTAGATCGAACCGCGCGGCATGTAGGATTCGACGGGCTCGGGCAGGCCATAGTAGAGCGCATCGATGATCGACTGCTTGTCAATGGCTGCATAGATTGCCTGGCGCACGGCCAGATCTTTGAAGACCGGACGTTCCAGATTGAGGTAAATCTGTTCGACGGCCGGCGCCGGTTGCAACTGGACCACCCGGTTTTTAAGCGTCTTCGCCTCGGCGTAATTGTCGGGGGTGATATATTGGCGCCCCACAAGATCGATGTCGCCGCTCTTGAACTGGGTGTAAAGCACTGTCAGGTCAGGAATATATTTGAAGACCAACTGCTCGATATAAGGGCCTTCGCCGTGGTAGTTGGCATTGGCAACCAGATTGATATGGTCGCCAGCGACGCGTTTACCCCATTTGAATGCGCCGGTACCAATCGGCGCTTGATTGAAGGCGGCGGCGTTCTTGTCTGCCTCGCGCTCGAGTACGTGCTTGGGAACGATGAATGTTTCGGTAAGGAAGGAAAGATACGGCGCAAACGGCTCTTTCATTCGCCAGGTCAGCTCGTTCGGCGAGACCACGGCAATGTCGTATACGAGGTTATGTCCGGCGGTGCGCCAGCTACGGAAGTTTGGATCGACGATCAATTCAAGCGTGAACTTGACGTCTTCGGCGGTCAGCGGGGCGCCATCATGCCATTTCACATCGTCGCGCAGCTTCACGCGCCATTGCAGACCATCGGCGGAAAGCCCGCCATTTTCCTGGCTCGGCACCTCGGTGGCGAGGTTTGGCACGATGGATCCGTCCGGCATGGTTCTGAACAACGCGTCGAAAACCGAAAAGTGGATGCCATCATCAACCTCAATCTTCAACATCAGCGGGTTGAATACGGTCGGCTCCTGCGACAAACCGACGATGACCCTGCCAGAAGGTGCTGCTGGAGGGGTTTGGGCAAAAGCGGGCTTGCCCAACAAGTACGGGGCAAACAAACCCGCTGCACCGGCAATACCCATAATTTTCAGGGCTGAACGGCGGGTTGTTTTCGGGATAATTGGGTCAGTCATGAGACGATCTCCTTTATACGGCCTTGTTGATACAGCAATTATTCAGTCACGCGGCCCTTCTGGCCTGCTCCTTGCCCGGTATGGCAGAGACCAACTCCCGGGTATAGGCGGACTTCGGGGCGAGGAAAATCTGCGAGGGCGGCCCTATCTCGACGAACTTACCCTTTTGCATCACGGCAATCTCGTCGCAGATCTGGCTGGCAACGCGCAGATCATGGGTGATGAAGACCATCGACACACCCGTCTCGCGCTGCACTTGGTCGAGCAACTCCAGAATTTGCGCCTGGATCGAAACATCGAGCGCAGAGACGCACTCATCGGCCACAAGCAACTTCGGCCTGAACATCAGTGCGCGAGCAATGCCAATGCGTTGGCGCTGTCCCCCGGAAAATTCGTGCGGATAGCGCCGGAAGGCCCCGGCATCGAGGCCGACATGCGATAACAGCGCCATCGCTTCTTCGCGGGCCTGAGGGTAGGCGGTACCGTGCGCCACCGGACCGACGGTCAGGATATGGCCGATAGTCGAGCGTGGATTGAGCGAGGCAAAGGGGTCCTGGAAAATCATCTGGATCTTTGGGCGCAGCGCGCGAAAAGTACCTTCTGCCATCTGCGCGATATCGGTGCCCTCGAAAAATATGCTGCCACTATCGCTTTTCATCAGTTTGATCAGCAGCCGCCCGAGTGAAGTTTTGCCCGAACCGCTCTCGCCCACCACGCCAAGGGTTCGGCCGGGTTTCAATTCAAAGGAGACGCCGTCGACTGCCCTGCTCAAGCGCTCGCTGCCTAATAAACGGCTGCCGCTGCTATAGGTCTTGACCAGATGCTCAACCTTGAGGATAGGCGATGTTGACGTTTCGGGCAGCACCCGGTCGGTGCCGGTCAGCTCCGGCACCGATGCGATCAAGCGCTTGGTGTAGGGATGGTCTGGATTTTTCAGCACTTTGTCGACAGATCCCTGCTCGACGATTTTGCCCTTTTCCATCACGACGACGCTGTCTGCGATCTCCGCGACCACACCAAAGTCATGAGTGATGAACATGACGCTCATCCCCTTGCGACGCTGGATATCGCGGATCAGATTCAGTATCTGTGCCTGCGTGGTCACGTCGAGAGCGGTGGTCGGCTCGTCTGCAATGAGCACTGCTGGCTCCATTGCCAGCGCAATCGCAATCATCACCCGCTGCCGTTGCCCGCCTGACAGGCGGAATGGGTACTGGTGATACATCAGTGCGGGGTCCGGTAAACCGACTTCGGCTAATAGCTCAAGACTGCGGCCCTTGCGGCTCTCTGCGGTGCCTTCACCGTGAGCCGTCATTGCCTCGGCGATTTGGGCCCCCACTGTCATCAAGGGGTTCAATGCCGAAAGCGGGTCCTGGAAGATCATGGAAACCACCCGTCCGCGCAGGTTTCGCAGGTGTTCAGGGTCGGCATCAAGGATTTCGTTATCGAGCAGCTTTATCGAACCTTCAGTCACGCGGATCACCTTGGGCAGCAGACCCATGATCGCATTGGCCGTCACTGATTTTCCCGAGCCCGATTCGCCGATGATGCAGAGTATCTGCCCTTTCAGAAGATCGAAAGAAATTGCGCTGACGGCGTGGGCGCGCTCCATACCGGGAGGCAGGCTGACTGAAAGATTGCGCACCGAGAGCATGGCTGCGGGGGTCGTGTTGCCTGCCGGTATAGAACCCACTGTGCTCTCCTATGGTGTCATGGTGACTGAAAAATTTAATATATATTAAAAATTGCTGTAAGGTCTAATTAAACTCAACACGCTCGAAAATATGGCGCAACGGTAGCTTTTCTGCATTAATATGCATTTTTTATGGGCTTTTCAACAATTCGGACGCTCATAAGGTGGTTATGATTTCTCATGAGACTCAACACGTTTATGTTGAAAATTTCTCAGGAATATTTCATTATATTGTTTGACCGCCATTTTCTGTCAATAGGGAATTTCAGCACCACCATGCGAAGAGACACGGAACCGCGCTTTACTGCTACGCCACCCCCAGGGGTGTCCGAATTTCAGCTTGGCGCCAATCTCCGGAAGCTGCGCAAACAGAAGGGACTGTCGCTCCAGAGTCTTGCGCAGGCCTCGGGGGTCTCGGTGGGGATGATCAGCCAGGTGGAGCGGGGCATCGCCAATCCATCGATGCGACTCCTGACCTCTCTGCGGCGGGCACTGAACATCTCAATGCAGGAATTGTTCGGAGAGACCGGGAACGAAATTCCTGTGACCAGTGACCCGCAATTCGTACGCCGCCGCGCGCAGCGCCCCGTGATCGATTTGGGCATCCTGCACAAGGAGCTCCTGACCCCGCCGGGCCGCCAGCATCTGCAAATCATGATCCTGCGGCTGGAGCCGGGCGGCGAGTCCGGCGGAAAGGCACTCAGCTATCCGGCGGAAAAAGGCGGGCTCGTCCTGTCCGGCAAGGTGATCCTGAGCGTCGATGATGTAGCCGCCGAACTAGAGACGGGTGACAGCTTCGTTTTCGACAGTAACCAACCGCACTCCCTGCGCAACACTAGCGACACATCGACAGAAGTCCTCTGGATCATCGGGGCGGTACAGTTCGACCGCCACTTATAGCCCCCCTCACCGCAAAAAGGAAAGTCCGTCATGCAATCATCCCGAATTGCCGAAAAGAGTACCCCCTACTGGTGGGAAGCCGCGCCAGTTCAGCCGCTGCCGGAACAGTCGCTAACTAAACAGGCGGATGTGGTCATCGTCGGTGCGGGTTATGCCGGGCTGACCGCGGGGTTGACGCTCGCACGGGCGGGCCGTTCGGTCGTTGTATTGGACAAGATGAACCCTGGCGAGGGCGCCTCGTCGCGAAATGGCGGCATTACCAGCGGCAACATCCGGCTCGGTTATGCCGAACTGGTACGGAAATACGGCGAAGACCACGCCAACGCCATCGAGGCCGAAGGCAAGGCCGCGCGCGAATTTATCTATGACTTCATCCGCAGCGAAGGCCTGGACTGCGATTTCAACCTAACCGGCCGCTTCTACGGCGCCATAGGCAAAGAGCAGTACGAGACGATGGCCCGCGGCGCCGAGAAACTGCAGAGGACACTCGGAATCGAATCCTATGCTGTCCCCCATGCCGAACAACGCCAGTATCTAGGCACGGATTACTATCGCGGCGGCACAGTACGCATGGACATCGGCGGGTTGCATCCAGCGAAGTACCATGCCGAGATCCTGCGCATCACGCTGGCGGCGGGCGTCACGGTGCACTCCAATACAGCGGTGAAATCCATCACGAAGGACGCCACGGGCTTTCGGGTCGAAACTACGGCGGGCACGATTACCGGCCGACAGGTGCTGATCTGCACCAATGGCTATGCCGATGGCGCCGATCCCTGGCTACGCCGTCGTCTGGTGCCGGTGCGCAGCCGTATCATTGCTACTGAAGAACTGCCACCCGAGCTGATGATGAAGCTGATGCCGCGCAAGATGATGTGTGGTGAGAGCAAGGTTCTTGGCTATTATTACCGCCCTTCCCCAGACGGCAAGCGCATCCTGCTGGGTGGCCGCGATGCCTCGCAAAGCGGCGATCCGGCAGCACCGACTGTCGCGCTGCGAGATGGGCTGATCAATCTTTTCCCGGAACTCGCGGATGTGAAAATCAGCCACAGCTGGTTCGGCAATGTTGCCATGCACCGCGACATGCTGCCACGAATCTTCGAGCACGAGGGCCTGACCTATGCCACGGGCTTTTGTGGTTCTGGCGTTGTCTGGGCACCCTGGATTGGCAGCCGTGCCGCACACAAGCTCTTGGGCGACGATCAGCGCAAGTCGGCTTTCGATTTCCGGCCAATGTCTTCCATCCCGTTCTATGCCGGCCAGCCCTATTTCATGCCAGCCTTCATCCAGGTGTATCGGTTGCAGGACCGTATTGCGCTGGCACGCGCCACGCGCTAGACCCTTTTTCTGCCGCCGTTCCTCGCAAGAGATCGGTGGCCTCGATCCAGCAAGGATATCTGATGACGCTCCTCATGCTTTCCTACCCTGAACGCGTCGAGGTTTTTCGCCGCACCTTCGCCCGTGACCTGCCGGAAGTGCCTTTCGTCAGCGATGCCACGCAGGTCGACCCGCGCGAGGTCCGCTATCTGATAACCTGGAATTACCCGGATGATATGGCCGAGCGCTACCCAAACCTCGACGTTATTTTCTCGGTTGGGGCTGGAGTCGATCAGATGACGCAGGCACCAATCCCGCCGGGCGTGAAACTGGTCCGCATGATCGAAAGCGGCCTGACCAGCCTGATGCGGGATTATGTGGTGATGAGCGTGTTGGCTCTGCATCGCCGCCTGCCCGCCTATATCGAGCAGCAGCGGCGCCGAGAATGGATCAATCTGGATTTCACCTGGGCTGACCAGCGCCGCGTCTCGGTACTGGGTCTTGGAGAGCTCGGGCAGGCGTCGCTCAACGCGCTCAAGCCTTTCGGTTTCCGCCTGGC
>LNAP01000051.1_pt1 | contig 108461 bp, 95 predicted proteins | sample 602601 | NCBI WGS metagenome assembly LNAP01 (sample SAMN02440304, study PRJNA202911) | soil metagenome | biome: Subtropical and temperate rainforests or woodlands; isolation source: soil samples (1 kg each in a 20% v/v slurry with milli Q water) were... ... | reverse complement strand
CTCAGCCGGTTCGATGAATTTCAGAAGAGCCTTGATATCGCCCCGAATATGCTGACGCGGCGCCTGAATTCCCTGGTCGAAGCCGGTCTTCTGGAACGTCGGCAATATAGCGAGCGGCCGCCGCGTTACGAATACTTGCTGACGCAGCGCGGTCGCGATTTCCGTCCGGTGCTTGTCTCGCTTCTGGCCTGGGCCAATCAGCATTTTGCGTCCGAAGGCATCAGCGTTGAACTGGTCCAGGCGGAAACCGGCAAGGCCGCCGATCCGATCCTGGTGGATCGAAAAAGCGGTCGGCCGGTGACGGAGAGCGAATTTGTCTTCGCACCCGGTCCCGTGGCCAATGACCGGACGCGGCAGCGGCTGGCTTTTGTGCGTCAGAAACATATCAAGACGGAAACACCATCCTCCAGCCGAGCAATCGATCCCGTAACGAACAAACGGCCAAACAAACGCGTGGCTGACCGGGGTTAGTTTCACCTCCCTCACTCCGCAGAGCCTTGTCTGCCCTCCACGCTTCCTATCAATGCGTCCAGGTTTATGCAGCAACAGGTCCGGTTGCGGACCTTAAGGCGAGGAAGCCATCATGAGCAAATCAACAGCCATCGTTGTCGGCGTCGGTGCAGGGCGGGGGCTCGGTGCGGCTCTTTGCCGGCGGTTCGCAACCGAAGGTCACCACGTCATCGTTGCGGGCCGGACGGCTGCTAAAATCGAACAGGTGGTCGATAGGATCGAGGGGGAGGGTGGCAGTGCCGAGGCGCTCGAGATCGATACCACAATCGAAGCCGATGTTATCAAACTATTCGACCGAGGAATGGCACACGGATCCGGTCACGATCCTGCCGATCTCGTGGTCTACAATGCCGGCAACAACCAGCGGCTCGACTTTCGCGACACCGCTGCGCAAACATTCGAAGACTTCTGGCGTATCGGCTGTTTCGGTGGGTTCCTGGTCGGTCGTGAGGCGGCCCGGCGCTTCGTGCCACTGGGTCGCGGCACGGTGATCTTTACGGGCGCCTCGGCGAGCTTGCGCGGCAAGCCCGGCTACGCCCATTTTTCGGCAGCGAAAGCCGGTTTGCGAATGATTGCGCAGAGCATGGCGCGTGAATATGGGCCTCTCGGCATTCACGTCGCCCATGTCGTGATCGATGGCGGCATCGATGGTGAACGCCTGCACAAGGCTAGGCCGGATGCGGTCCGGGAACGTGGCGTGGACGGCATGCTCGGCATCGACGCCATTGCCGAAACCTATTGGCATATTCATCGCCAATCGAAGTCGGCCTGGACGCAAGAAGTCGACCTTCGGCCCTTCAAAGAGAACTTCTGAAGGGCCGAAGGTCGCTGCCGCCCACCTAACTTTCGGTCACGTGATCAGGGATTCCTTCCGCAACGACCGCGGTGTTCTTGCGCCGCTCGACTAACTTGCGGATCAGCACATAGAACATCGGCGTCAGCAGAAGACCAAAGAATGTGACACCCAGCATGCCGGAGAACACTGCCACACCCATTGCATGACGCATTTCCGCGCCGGCACCATGGGAGATAACCAGCGGCACCACACCCATGATGAAAGCGAAAGACGTCATCAGGATCGGCCGTAGGCGCAGCCGGCAGGCTTCCAGCACGGCACTGACACGGTCCATGCCTTCCAACTGTTTGTCCTTGGCAAATTCGACGATCAGAATCGCGTTCTTGCAGGCAAGGCCGACCAGCACGATCAGGCCGATCTGGGTGAAGATATTGTTATCGCCACCCGACAGGATGACGCCGGCGATCGCAGAGAGCAACGTCATGGGCACGATCAGGATGACCGCCAGCGGCAGACTCCAGCTTTCATACTGCGCTGCCAGAACCAGGAAGGCGAGCAGGACGCAAAGCGGGAAGACGAACAGGGCGGTATTGCCGGCCAGAATCTGCTGATAAGTCAGTTCCGTCCACTCATAGGTCATGCCGTTCGGCAATTCCTGCTTGAGCAGCTTCTCGATCGCCGCCTGCGCCTGACCCGTGCTGTAGCCGGGGGCAGGGCCGCCATTGATCTCGGCCGTCGCGAAGCCGTTGTAATGCATGACCCGGTCGGGACCCGCACCGTCGGTGACTTTGACAAAGGTTGCCAGGGGCACCATCTCGCCCAAGGCATTTCGGACTTTCAGCTGACCGATCTGTTCCGGGTCGAGACGGAATTGCTGATCGGCCTGGACGTTGACCTGGAGCGTCCGGCCGAACCGATTGAAGTCATTGACATAGAGCGAGCCAAGATAGGCTTGCATGGTATCGAAGATGTCGCTGATCGAGACGCCGTGAGTTTTTGCTTTCTCACGATCGACATCGGCATCGATCTGCGGCACGTTGACCTGATAGCTGGAGAACAGACCCGCCAGTTCCGGCACCTGCTGGCTCTTGGCGATGATGTTCTGGGTCTGCTTATAAAGCTCTTCATAACCCAGGCCGCCGCGATCCTCGATCTGCAGGCGGAAACCGCCGATCGTACCCAAGCCCTGGACGGGCGGGGGCGGGAAGATGGCGATAAAAGCTTCCTGAATATTGGCGAATTGGGCATTCAATGCCCCGGCAACGGCGCCGGCGGATTGATTGGCATTGGGCCGATCCTCGAACGGCTTCAGCGTCACGAAGACAATACCGCTATTCGGACTGTTGGTGAAACCGTTGATCGAGAGACCGGGAAAAGCGACGGTGCTTTCCACATTGGGATTCTTCAGCGCGATATCGGACATTTTGCGAATGACCGCATCGCTGCGGTCCAGGGTGGCAGCATCCGGCAATTGCGCGAAGGCAACCAGATATTGCTTGTCCTGTTGGGGCACGAAGCCCGTCGGCGTGCTGGAGAAGCCCATCCAGGTCAACACCATCAATCCGGCATAAATCACCAAACCGATGGCACTGCCGCGCAGGACATGCCGGACGGTACCGACATAGCCGTGGCTCGCCCGGTCGAAAAAGCGATTGAACGGCCGGAACAGCCAGGCGCCGAACAGCAGATCAAGCAGGCGCGAGAAGCCGTCCTTGGGGGCATGGTGATCTCTGAGCAGCACGGCGGCCAGAGCCGGTGACAGTGTCAGCGAGTTGAATGCCGAGATCACGGTGGAAATCGCAATGGTCAATGCGAACTGCCGGTAGAACTGGCCGGTCAGGCCGGAAATGAAGGCAGTCGGTACGAAGACGGCGCAGAGCACCAAAGCGGTGGCGATGATCGGCCCCGTCACTTCGCGCATGGCCCGCTTGGTTGCGTCTACGGGTTTCAGGCCAAGGGCGATGTTGCGTTCGACGTTTTCGACCACCACGATGGCGTCGTCGACCACGATGCCGATGGCCAGGACCAGGCCGAACAAGGACAGGGCGTTCAACGAGAAGCCGAATAAATGCATCACCGCGAAGGTGCCGATCAGGGAGACAGGCACGGCCGCCAGCGGAATGATCGATGCCCGCCAAGTCTGCAGGAACAGAATGACCACCAGCACGACGAGGATGATGGCCTCGAACAGGGTATGGACCACCGCTTCGATCGACCCGCGGACGAAGACCGTCGGGTCGTAAACGATGGAATAGTCGACGCCTTCGGGGAAATTCTGTTTCAGCTCGGCCATCTTGGCGCGGACGAGATTGGAGATCTCGATCGCGTTGGAACCGGGACGCTGGAAAATCGGAATAGCGACGGCGGGTTTGTTGTTCAGCAACGAGCGCAAGGCATATTGGCTGGAGCCGAGTTCGACCCGGGCGATATCCCGGAGGCGCGTAATTTCGCCATTGGCGCCGACGCGGACGATGATGTTCTCGAACTCTTCCTCAGTCACCAGCCGGCCCTGGGTATTGATCGAGAGCTGGAAACTGTTATCGGTCGGCGAGGGCGGCGCGCCGAGCGCACCAGCGGCAACCTGCCGGTTTTGTTCACGAATGGCATCGACGATATCGGTCGTGGTCAGGTTGCGCGAAGCAACCTTGTCGGGATCAAGCCAGACGCGAAGCGAATAGTCGCCCAGACCAAAGAGCTGGACATCGCCGACGCCATCCAATCGCGCCAATTCGTCTTTGACGTTAAGGATGGCGTAGTTCGACAGATAGAGCATGTCATAGCGGTTATCCGGCGAGGTCAGATGCACCACCATCGTCAGATCGGGCGAAGCCTTGTCGGTGGTGACGCCAAGGCGCTGCACCTCTTCGGGCAGCTTCGGCAGGGTCCGGGTAACGCGGTTCTGCACCTGCACCTGGGCGTTATCGAGATCGGTTCCCAGCGCAAAGGTGACGGTTATCACCATCTTGCCGTCGGCAGTCGACTGCGACGACAGATAGAGCATGTTCTCCACGCCGTTGATCGCCTGCTCCAGCGGCGCCGCGACGGTTTCGCCGATGACCTTTGGATTGGCACCCGGGAAGGTGGCACGCACGACGACCGTCGGCGGCACAACTTCCGGATATTCACTGATCGGCAGTTGAAACACCGAGATGGCGCCGGCGATCAGAATGAGCATCGACAGCACGGCCGCGAAAATAGGCCGCTGGATAAAGAATTGCGAGAAATTCATGGTGCGCAGGGCCTTTAATTACGTGACGGCGCAGCAACCGGCTGCTGTGCCACGCGCACTGTGTCGTTGATGACGGCGGCGGCATGCAGCTGATCGAGGGTGTCCTGATCCGCCATGGCGACGGTCTCGGCGTCCACTTTCATGCCCGACCGCACGCGCTGCAACCCGTTGACGACGATCTTGTCGCCTTTGGCCAGACCGGTGCGGACGATGCGCAGGCTGTTGAGCTTCGGCCCCAGCTCGATGGAGCGGTACGTGACCTTATTGTCCGGCGTCAGGACGAGGACGAACTTCTTGCCGAGATCGGTGCCGATTGCCGCGTCATTGACCAAGGCGGCGTCATAGGTCCCGCTGCCGACCAGCTTGAGGCGGGCATAGAGGCCGGGCGTAAACTGGCCGTCACGGTTATCGAAAACGGCGCGGCCGCGAATGGTGCCGGTCCGTGGATTGACCTGGTTGTCGACGAAGTCCATCCGCCCGAGATGTGGATTACCATCCTCGCTGGAGAGGCCGAGATAGACCGGGCTGGTCTCGCTGCGGACGCCTTTGCGGGTCAGCTCGAGATATTTCAAATAGACGCGTTCATCGACATCGAAATAGGCATATACCTCATCGGTGGAGACGACCGAGGTGAGCACGCTCTGATCGGCGTTGACGAGATTGCCCGCCGTCAGTTCGGCGCGGCTGACACGCCCGTCAATCGGCGAACGTACCTGGGTAAAGCTGAGATTCAGGCGGGCATTGTCAAGCTGTGCCTGCATCGCAGCGACGGCAGCCTTGGCTTCCACAGCGGCGGCATCGCGGGCATCAGCCTCTTCCGTGCCGATCACCTTGCCGGCAAACAGCTTCTGGCCGCGGCTGGCTTCGCTGCTGGTCCTGACCTGATTGGCCCGTGCCTGCTGCAACTGGGCTTCGAGGCGATTGACCTCAGCCTGGAACGGCCGCGGATCGATCTGGAAGAGCAGATCGCCCTTCTTCACCATGGCCCCTTCGTGGAAGGCGACCGTGTCGATATATCCCGAGACGCGCGGGCGGATGACCACGGATTCCGGGGCTTCGAGGCGGCCGGTGAACTCATCCCATTCATTAACCGGTTGCTGGATGACTTCCGCCACGCTGACCTTCGGCGCTGCCGGCTGGCTGGCGATGGTTGCGGCCGGGCTGCGGTCGCAGGCGCCTAGCGCCAGGACGGCGGCGAGGGCGATCGGATAGCTCCAGGATTTCAATGACGATTCCATAACTGACTCCACAACTCGGCTTTTCGCATCTGCGGAAATTTGCGTCGTGGAGGCCCAAACAGCGAATTAAACGGGCCGAAGATGATTATCATCGTCAGTGATGGGAGATTTCTGCTGTTTTAGTCCAGTATCTGTAACAAGACGGATAAAGAGGTGTCAGATCAATGTATCGGCGTCGCCGGCGAACATCTGGATGCGAGAACGGAGCCAGCGTTCGGCAGGATCGTTGTCCTGACTAGCGCGCCAAGCCATATGGAGTTCAAAGCTTGGCAGATCCAAAGGCGGATCCTCGATACGGAGGCCGCCGGCGGCGGCAAGCACTTCCGCCGTATAATCCGGCACGGTTGTGACCAAATCGGTTCCCGCGAGCAGCGGACCGAGGCCGTTGAACTGCGGGACGGCGAGAACCACCTTGCGGCTGCGGCCAAGCTTGGCCAGGTGATCATCGATGTAACCGCTGAGATCCCCGGCAAAAGACACCATGGCGTGGGGTCTTTCACAATAATCGTCGAGACTGAGGTGGCCGGGGATGGAATCGGCGCGGAGCAGCTTTGCCCTGGTCCGTCGTATGGTCTTGCGCTTGGCATTGGCGGGCAAATCGATCGTATAACAGACGCCGACGGAAATTTCCCCCGATGCCAACAGGCCGGGCATCAGCAGGTAATTGGCGCGTCGGATCACCAGGACGACGCCCGGCGCCTCAGCCCGCAGACGACGGATAAGCGGTGGCAGCAGACCGAATTCGACATCGTCCGACAGGCCGATGCGGAAGACCGCCTGGGAGCTTGCCGGGTCGAACTCCTGAGCCGTGCTCATGGCCGTGGAAATCGAATCGAGCGCCGGCGCCAGAAGAAGGAATATTTCTTGCGCCCGCGCGGTCGGTTCCATGCTGCGACCGGTCCGGACGAACAGCGGATCGTCGAAAAGGGCCCGCAGGCGGACCAGCGCGGCGCTGATCGCCGGCTGACCCAGAAACAGTTTTTCAGCCGCTCGCGTCACGCTGCGCTCATGCATCAGCGTTTCAAACACGATCAGCAAATTGAAATCCACCCGGCGGAGGTCGTTACGATTCATTGTCTTTCCAGATATGCAACTTAATAGGTTGCAGTTTGGTTACGCCAACGTCAACTACTTGCATCATTGGCGTGCATGATGACTATCGATCTATTGGAATGGTCTTTGTCAGCTGCGCCTGGCTAGTATGCAAAACGAGACGGAAATTATATCCGAGGTTTGCTATGTCCCGTATGATTCGCTTCCATCAGTTCGGCCCCCCCGAAGTGTTGAAATGCGAAGAGATTCCGACCCCGCGCCCCGAGGCGGGCGAGGTGCTGGTGCGTGTCAACGCCATCGGCGTGAGCTGGAACGACATCCTTTGGCGTCAGAACCTGGCTCCCGAACAGGCGCATTTGCCGTCCGGCATCGGTTCGGAATTGTCAGGCAAGGTCGAAGCCGTCGGTGAAGGCGTTGAGGATCTGCCGATTGGGACGCCGGTCGCCAGCTTCCTCGCGCATACGCCGAATCGCTATCCGGCCTATGGCGATCTGATGCTGATGCCTCGGGAGGCCCTGACACGCTATCCCGACAACGGTACGCTGACCCCCATGGAAGCAAGCGTGCATTATACGCCATTGCTGACGGCTTACTTCGCCCTCGTCAATCTAGCCCGGGTGAAGCCCAATCAAGTCGTGTTGACGACTGAGGCCAGCGTTTGTCTCGGTCCCTCCACGGTGCAATTATCCAAGGCGCTCGGCGCCCGCGTGATTGCCTCGACCAAGAATGCCGAAAGCCGTGATTATCTGCTGGGCCTCGGTGCCGACAATGTTGTCGTAACCGATGAGCAGGATCTGGTTCGCGAAGTCGCGAAGGCCACTGATGGCCGCGGTGTCGATGTGGTGCTGGATTCCTGTGGTGGCAGACAGATGAATCTGCTGGGCGATCTCGCCGCACCGCGCGCCAAACTGATCCTCTATGGCCTGAATGGCGGCAACGAGGCGTCATTTCCTGCCTGTGAGGCGTTCCGCAAGCATCTGCAGTTCTTCCGTCACAGTATGCTCGACTTCACGGGCCATGCCGAGCTCGGTATCGAGCCCGACCGGGAAGCAGTGCAGCGGGCCCTGCAACAGATCAATCAGCTGACGCAAGACGGACTCCTGAAATCAGAAGTCGATCGTGAATTCACTTTCGATGAGGTCGTTGAGGCGCATCGATATATGGAGACGCTTCCATCTCGGGGGCGGATTGCGATCAGGGTTTCGGGAAATTAGCCCGCACATTCGGCTCAGTCTTGTCGCTAGATTGCGATCTCTCCCCTTACGTTTCGGTTGGGTCCCGGATAGTATCGGCATGACCATCCTGGTCGCATTCTCTTTTTTCTGAAAATGAGCACCATGCCCCTATCCATGCACCAAGCTTCCGTTGCGGTCTTCATCCGCCAGCTGAACAATTTGTCGGCCATTCTTGACAAGGCCGCTGCCCATGCCGAGACGAAGAAGATCGAGCCAAGCATTTTCATCAACGCGCGGTTAGCACCCGACATGCTACCGCTCGCCAGCCAGGTACAGATTGCCACCGATAGCGCCAAAGGCTGCGTCTCGCGCTTGGCCGGCATCGAGGTGCCAAGCTATGCAGATACCGAATCAACCTTTCCGGAATTGCGGGAACGCATCGCCAAAACGGTGGCTTTCCTGCAGAGCGTGACCCCGTCACAGCTCGACGGCAGCGACGAGCGCGAGATCACGCTCAAGATACGCGGCAAGGAAGTAAACTTCGTCGGCCGTGATTTTCTGCTGCATTTTGCGCATGCCAACTTTTATTTTCATGTGACCACGGCCTATGCCATCCTGCGGCATAACGGACTGGAGATCGGCAAGCCGGACTATCTCGGTACCAACTGAACCGGCGTGACCTTGCCATAGGTGGCGACTATCCAGTGGCCGCCATCCTTTACAAAGGCGGATGCATCGGCATCCGCCTTTGCCATTTGTCGATCAGAAAACGACGTTCTTGACGAAACGCAATGCAGTGCGGCCCGCATTGACATAGGCATAAGGCTGGTCGGACGGGAAGGCAATGGACTGGCCGGATCTGACGATCTGCTTTTTGTCGGTGAGTTCCAGTGTCAGCGTGCCGGCAAGGACGAAGATGAATTCGTGCATGCCGCGGGGATCGGCTTCGGCTTGATAGCGTTCCGCCGGCGCCAGGCGCCATTCCCATAGTTCGACATTGTGATGGGCCGGCATGCTTTGCAGGAGGCTTGCCCGGCTGCCGGCGCGTCTTCCCTGCCAGGCCTGCACGGGTTTTGCCGGCAACGCCGTCGATGTGAGCGGCGACCGCACCAGATCGGCAAAGGGCACGTCCAGGGCCTGGGCGATCCGGTCCAGCGTGCCGAGGCTGGCATTTCCCACCGCGCTTTCGATCAAGGTGATCATACGTCGACTGAGGCCCGTGCGTTTGGCCAGTTCCTGCTGGCTTAGGCCGAGGCGTTGGCGCGCTTGCCGTACGTTGCATGAAACCTGTTCCAGAAGGATGGACAAAACGCCTCTCATTTCTGCCATTGATGCCCATGAGAAATATATTGCTCACATCGGGGTAGGGCAATATATTGCTCATCCTTGGCCAACTGTCCATGTTGGCGTTACCAACGGGATTCGACCGAGATGACGCGTGAGACCAGTTTCCAGACCTTCGAACTCGAGCATTACCAGTCGCTCTATGAGCACGAGGTGGAAATCAATCTCGCCGATAGCAGCGTAAAGTGCTTGGGAACACGCGATTGGTTGACGGCGGCGGAGCAGGAAGAGCTGCTCTCGACGGGCCTGTTCTATCCGGAGGTCAACGGCACGAAGATTCTGCGCCGCCGCATCGCCAATTTGTATCCAGGCGCCGGACCGGAAAACGTGCTGGTGACGGTCGGTGCCTCTCAGGCAAACGGCATGGTCGGTGGCACCCTTCTCAATCCGGGCGATGAGGTTATCGTCGTCTCACCCGGCTATCGCCAAATCTGGGGTCTCGCCAAAAATCTGGGCTGCGTCGTCAAGGAACTGCGTCTCGATCCGGAGCGGGGCTGGCGTCCTGATTTCGATGAATTGGATCGATTGGTTACGCCGCGCACACGGCTTGTCGCCATCGTCAATCCTAATAATCCGACGGGGACCATCCTGACGGATGAGGAGGGCGATCGCATTATTGCTGCCTGTGCACGCGTGGGCGCATGGTTGCATGCCGATGAAGTCTATACCGGCACGGAAATCAATGGTGCGGGCGACACGCGGAGTTTCTGGGGGCGCTACGATCGCCTGATCTGCACCAACAGCCTTTCAAAGGCCTATGGGCTGAGCGGTCTGCGGATCGGCTGGGCCGTGGCGGATCCGCAGACGATCGAGGATCTGTGGCGCCGTCATGAATATGCCGTCATTGCCGCGGCTGCACCCAGCATGACGCTGGCCGCGATCGCCTTGCAGCCGGAAAAGCGGCAGCGTCTGCTGCAACGGCAGCGTGATCTGTCGGTAGCCGGCCGCCGGGTGTTCGAACAATGGCTGCACGGCCAAGGAAATGTCTTCAGCGTCCTGCCATCTGCAGCCACCAGTCTCGGTTTCGTGCGCTTCGAGCTGCCGCTCACGTCATATGAGATGGCGGAGGAGATCCGTACCAAAGCCAATGTTCTGGTGGCCCCGGGTAGTTTTCTCGGCGCCGAGCAGCATCTGCGGATTACGCTCGGCTATGAACCGGAAAAAGTCGCCCAGGCCCTGGATCGCATTGGCGAGGTGGCGGCGGCGATACGGCGGCGCTGAATCCGGATCAGGCGCCGCGCATCGCTTGGGCAAGCAGCTTCACCGCCTTCGGGGCTGCCTCAACCGGTATATTCGTGAAGCTCAGCAGCAAGCCGGGTCCGCAATCCCGTTCGATGCGGAAGGCGGAGAGCGGTAGCACAGCCAAACCAAGTGCAGCGGCACGCTGTGCAAGGTCGCGATCGCTTTCGCGGGTTTTTGGCCGCCCCAGCAAATGCATGCCGCCGCCGGTCATCTGGATGTGCAAACGATCGGAAAGTTGTTCCGCCAAGGCTGTGGCCAAAGCCGCGCGCCGGCTGGCATAAAGCTGGCGCATGCGCCGGATATGGCGGGCAAAGTGACCTTGCAGCATGAAGTCGGCGATCACGCCTTCGCTGAAGGCCGAGCTATCTGGTTGCAGCACGCGGCAGTGATGGGTGAAGGGAGCGATCAAGCTTTCAGGAATGACGAGATAGCCGAGACGTAAGGCCGGAAACAGCACTTTGCTGAAGGTACCGACATAGAGAACCCGGTCGGATTGATCGAGGCTTTTCAGGGCAGGCAGGGGACGGCCATAATAGCGAAATTCGCTGTCGTAATCGTCTTCGACGATCCAAGTCCCGTTTTGTCGTGCCCAATCGAGCAATGCCAGGCGCCGATGCAGGCTCAATGAGACGCCGAGTGGTGCCTGATGTGCCGGTGTAACGACGGCAAAACGAGCCGTTGGATCGCGGCGCAGCCCGGCCTCCACGTCGAGACCGTCCTCATCCACCGGCACCGGTACGATCGTTGCCCCCGCGGCCTCGAATGCCTGGTGCGCCAGGAAATAGCCGGGGTCTTCCAGCCAGACGGCATCGCGCGGTCGCAGCAACAACCGGCAGATCAGGCCCAGCGCACCCTGATAGCCGCCGGTGATCACGACCTGGTCCGCGTTGCATTTGATGCCCCGGGCAATAGCGAGATAACTGGCGATGGCGTCGCGCAAGCCTGGGTCGCCCAGGGGATTTGGATAGGTCATCGTCGCAGCGTTCAAGCTGCGGGCACGGCGCATCGCCAGACGTGTCCATACCTTACGGGGAAAAACATCAAGGGCCGGAAGCCCCATTTGGAAAAATCGCGGTTCGATCTGCTCGAAAGCCAGATCAGGCTCGGCGCGCCTCGAAGGCTCGGAAGTGAGCGATGTCTTCCGACCGCGTAAAGGTGCAGCATCCGGCGCGTTTACGTTTGCGGCCGCAGCAATGCCTGGGGCGACAATAGTCCCTGCGGCACCACGTGAGATGATGTAACCTTCACCTGCCAACATGCCATAGGCGGTGTCGACGGTGCCGCGTGCGGTGCCGAGCTGGCTCGAGAGGCTGCGTGCCGAGGGGAGCCGATCACCTGGTAGCAATTGCCCGCGGGAGATCCCTTCGCGAAAGCGGTCATAGATCTGCCGGTAGAATGGGACGGTGCTGCGGCGGTCTAACTTCATCCTCTGGGCCCTGCATGGCCCAATTAAATTAGCTGATCTTGGTTCTGTCTTCTAGACCAAGGATGACCTATTTCCGTTAGGCAGCGATTAACGAGGAGATATCTGATGGGTAAGGCTCGACTGGATGCGTACAAAGCCGCCCCCGATGCCTATAAGGCGATCATGGGGCTGGAAACCTATATTCAACAATGCGGCTTGGAAAAGTCGCTGATCGAGCTGGTCAAGATGCGGGCGTCGCAGATCAATGGTTGCGCCTTTTGTCTCGACATGCACAGCAAGGATGCGCGAAAGGCTGGCGAAACCGAACAGCGGCTATATCTGCTAAATGCCTGGCATGAATCCCCGCTCTACAGCGACCGGGAACGTGCGGCCCTGGCTTGGACGGATTCACTGACGCTGATCGCCGAGACTCATGCGCCGGACGACGTGTTCGAGCAGGCGCGGGTGCAGTTCAACGAACGAGAACTGGTCAACCTCACGACGTTGATCGGTCTGATCAATCTATGGAATCGCATTGCGATCGGTTTTCGCAATCAGCATCCGGTGGCGGGGAAAGAGCAGGCTGTTGCCCAGTGACGGTCTGATTGCCTATCTGTCCCGTGCAACTGGTCGTGGCTCGCCCAAGCGGCCGCTTTTGGCGCGGTCGCGGGCGCCGCGTGCCTCCGACAGATTCCGTGCCACGGAATTCTGCCGTGCACAGTCTTCCAGGCGCAAGCCGGGCGTTGCCGGAACCGGCTTGCCTGCCGCTTCCATTCCCTTCAGGCGGGCCCAGACGGCACGCTTCTTGCGGACCTGATGGGGCTGGAAGATGTCGAGATCGCGAAATCCGATCTCGCGGTCGATCGTGAGCGCGCCGGCTTCCACCGCCGCATCGTAGAGTTCGCGGCCGCGGATCGTACGCACGATGATGCCGTTGAATCCGGCGTCTTCGCCGGTCGGTCCGCCGCCCGGCCAGACATCGGAGGCGGCGATATCGGCACCTTCCCCAATCGCGTCAGCGCAGATCTTGCAGCGCGGCTGGATCATCCATTTCGCTTCGTCTTCCCACATCTGCTGATACGTAATCTCGGCCGTGCGGCCGTCTTTCGTCTCGATGCGGGTCAGGCCGGGATTGCCGTTGCCGCGATAGCGGAAAAGCGTGAGTTCATCCTCCCGCATATCGAATTGTTGCAGGATCTCCTCCGATTTAGTGAGATCGGAGGCGCCGCCGCAGACCAGGGTCAATGCATAGCGCATATACCGATCGACACGCGGATCCAGTCTTGCCAGATTGCGAACCGCCGTGACGTCGCAGGGCTTTGCGATCAAGGCGAAGGGCTCCTTGCGGTCCAGAATTTCACCGAAGTCGACCAAAGGCGCAGCAGGACCATATCTTGACCCGGCACCTTCCATGACGGAGGCGGCGTCGAAGCTCAATCGTTGTTCGCTGCGCATCGGCTGCGTCTTCGATGCGCTCACATGCAGAATGAATTTGACGCGCGCGCTGGTGAGCAGGAATTGCCCCAAGGCAGTCAGGACGCCACCGGTGGAGGCGCGATAGCGGATGGCGGGATCGCCGGCATAGCCGATGGTCAGACGTTCGGCGGCACCCCAGACGACATCGTGAAGGCCTGAGTCACTTTGGGTTTGCGGATCGGCACCGCCAATGCGCGTCCCGGGGCAAACGGCATTGATCCGGTCGAGTTGCCCTTGCGTCAGCGGACGGTTGATGACGGGGCGTTCACGGCCCTCCGGCGTCATGACCAGACTGATCTGGCCGTGATCGGCGAGGCCGGTGCAAAGGCCGCAGCCGATGCAGAGGCCGTTTTCGACGATTTCTTCGACTGTCAGGGACATGAGCTCGCTGATTTCGATCTGGTTGCTGCGAGATCCTTAATACGCGGCCCAGCTATCTACAACGGAGTTTTTGGGGGATCTGATATTACGGTGGCGCGGGTATCGCCAAGCTTTCAGGCCGCTATCTTTGCTCGGTAAAAGGGGTGGGATCGATGAACCGTTGCAAGACGTTGCCTGTAATCCCGGCGACGTTGTTGCGGTAGTTGTCCTGCGCCAGGGCACTCGCCCAGGTGATGGAGCCCGTCGAAAACACGGCGCCGCCATTATTGCACTCGAAAAAGACCAGCTCCGCGCGGACGCGATCGCTTTCGATGCCATCGACACCCGGATAGCTGTAAAGCAGCTCCTCCGGTGTCAACAGATAGATACCGGTATGTCCGACCGAACGCGCCAGGATAAGGGCATGACGTGGCGTGCCCAGCGCCATGTCTGCCGCATCAAGTTCATAGCCTGCGGCACCGCCGAGGCTGCCGAAATCGCCGATCCGCTCATTGGCGCCGATGCCCTCGAAGATGAAGGCTGCACGTGGATCGAAACTGTCGGGCAACCGGACATAATGCGCGTTCTGATCGAAGCCTTCGGCGACGAAACCCACGCCGACCAGATGCTGGGGCGCCAGGCCCTGGCTGCGCCATAACCCGCCAAATTCACCGGTAAAGCTGTGAAAGCGTTCACCTGCCGGCATTTCATGGCATCTTGTCCCGGCCTCTCCACGCCGAACCTCGATGGCATCGGGCCAATCGGCATGGGTGGCAATCCGCCAATAGAAGCCATTGCCGCCGAGATACATCCACCTGCCGCCCGAGCCGAGATACGCCCCGATCGCGTCGATCATCCGGGTCGTGTGATATTCGGGATGGGTGCCGGTCAGGATGCAGCGATAGGGTCGCAGCAACTCGGTGCCCTCGGCATGAAGCCGGTCATCGGTGATGATGTCGTAGTCCTGGCCGGTCGCTTCCAGCCAGTCGATGATGTGCAGATCCGCATTGAAATTCCAGATGGCCCGTTTCGGTCGCGTATTCAGAATCGGCCGCCGTGCCGAACTATAGCAGGCACCGCTGCCATCCAGATGCCGGTCATAGAGCGAGATGCCGAAATCGCGGCGCTCCTTCAGGAACAGTTCCGCTGGCCCCAGTTCCAGCAGCTTGCCATAGGTCGGCTCCGACAACAGGTCTTCATAGCCATGATGACTGTTGGCATAAGCCAGATACGTGAAGGTCGACGCCAGGAACGCCACCGGCGCGGTGATCTTGCCGCGGGGCGGCAGCACGAAGAAGGGGATATAGTCTTCCGCTTCCGTTGTGGTGCCGCAAATCAGATGCGCGGCGTAGATGCCGCTTTTCAAATTGGTAGGTACGGTCCAGCAGAAATCGTCCTGCCAGGCCGCATCATAGAGATCGTCGCAGTGGAAATGGATCGCGCCGTAAAGATCCGGCCGATCCTGCCAGTTGGCCGTTTGTCCATGCCAGGCATGGCCGGTGACGGCACGGGTCGGCAGGTTGACCGCTCGACCGTGGCGGTCATGTCCGGAAATATCGACAACCTTGCTGCCACCCATTTCCTTGCTGAAATTCCAGGCAGCCAGTTTGGGCAGCTGCAGTTGGTGCGGATGCTGCACCGTCGACACCGATTGAGGTGCTGCAATACCCCGGTAGATAGCCGGTGCCTCGATCCTGCCGTCGAAAGGCTGATGCGTGATCAGCCGGTCATTGTCGACTTCCTGCATCGCGGACGCAATCAGAAGGGGTGCCGATTCCGGAAGGGCGAGGGAGACCTCGCTCGCCGCCGTGATTGTTTCGGTTCTGGGGCCCAAGGGTTCGCTGGTGACGGGCGACACGGAAAGTTGCAACATACCATTTATCGATGTTGTCGGCAGAACGGCCAGGATCATGTACCAGACATCGGCGACAAGCGGCGTCGGCAAAGCCAATATTTGTTCGCTCTCGCCTTGCGCCAGCCGTACTTGCGGTCGCCCTTGCGGATCAAGACGAAGATTGTAACCGTCAATCGCGACCGGTGATTGATGCGACAGAATCGATTGATGGTATCCGGCCGCTGGTCGTGTCGGCCTAATGAGAGCCGCCAGCGTGAGACCGTTGATGTCTGTTGGCCAGCGATCGGCTGGGACATGTATATATGAACCGGCAACAATACGCTGGCGACGGCCGGGATACTCACCTGCAAAGTCGGCGGCAATCTGTTCTGCCTTGAAACCGGGCCCGACCGGCCGATCATCGCCACAAATCAGACGGACCAATTCTGCGCGATAAGTCTGTGCGCCAGCTTCGCAGCTCACCTTAAAGGCAATATTTTCGCCGGGGCGGACCGAGAAACGGTCCGCATAGCCCACGATCTCCAGCATTACTCACTCCAACGGCAGATCCTGGCCGGTATGGTCTTTCCAGCGCAGCTTGAAAACGGCCCATTCGGCGGCCTCATAGCTATCGAATTCCAATCCGGTCATGATGATGGGGTCTTGAGGTGTCGCGCCGAACTGGCCGAGTTTCAGTTTCAGCGGCCATTGGCGTGTCTCGCGGATCAAGACATGCTTGCCGGCGAAGGGGCCGGATCTGAAGAGGTTCAGCAGGCGCTGCAAGTCGCCGCTATGACGGCCATAGGGATCGCGTCGGAATTCTTCCGCAAGATCGATGCGGCTCGAATCGAGCTGATACATGGCTATAGGTCCCGTAGCGGGACGCGATCCATTACCTGGGTGAGGCTGCGTGACAACTTGTCGACAATCTCATCCAGTTCATCACGGCTCGCGATATAAGGCGGCGACAGAATGATGATGTCGCCTTGACGGCCATCGACATTGCCACCGACCGGATAGCAAATGAGGCCGTTTTCGAATGCTCGATCGCGCAATTTGGCATGTAGTTTCAGGTCGGCTGGAAATGGCTGCTTCTTGTCGCGATCCTGCACCAGTTCGACGCCGATAAAAAGGCCACGGCCGCGAATGTCGCCGACATAGTCCCGCTTCCCCAGGGCCTGCTGCAGGAGCGATTGCAGGTAAAGCCCGCTGTCGCGGACCTTGTCGAGTAATCGGTCGCGTTTGATGACCTTCTGCACCGCGACGCCGGCAGCACAGGCAGCTGTATGCCCCGTGAGGGTGTGGCCCGTCATCAGGCCGCCATGGACCTCGAACATCGCTCCACGCAGTCTTTCATGATAGACCGCCGCCGAAAGCGGGATATAGCCGCCGGCCAGGCCCTTGGCGACGGCCATGATGTCGGGTTCGACACCGTCATGCTCCAAGGCGCGCCATGTGCCGCAGCGACCGCTGCCGCACATGACCTCGTCGGCAATCATCAACACGCCATATCGATCACAGATTTCTCGAACAAGACGCGCATAGCCGGCCGGGGCAGGGACGCAACCACCGGCGGCACCGACAACGGGTTCGAAGATGAAGGCGGCAATCTGTTCCGGGCCCAGACGCAATATTTCCTGTTCCAGTTCATCGGCGCAGGCCACGGCAACATCCGCTGACGCGATGCCGGCGGGCGGGCGGTAGGCATTGGTCGGGGAAAGTAGACTAGCCGGCATCAGGGCGCCTTCGAAGGCGTGCCGACGATCATAGAATCCCGAAATCGCCAAGGCGCCCAGGGTATTGCCGTGCCAGGAGCGTTGCCGCGCGATGAAACGGCGCCGACTCATCTCGCCGCGCGCCGCATGATATTGCAGGGCGATCTTGAGGCAGGATTCAACAGCTTCGGAACCGCTTGAGCAGAATGTCATATATCGAAGACCACCGCCGCAAAAGGCCGCGACCGATGCGGTCAGTTCCTCCAGCGGGTCGCTGGTAAAGGTATAGCGATAGCCATGCGCAATGCGATCAAGTTGATCCTTGATCGTCGCATTCACCTCCTCATGACCATGGCCAAGGCAGAACACCGCCGGTCCGCCGGAACCGTCAATGTATTGCTTGCCAGTCGTGTCATAGACATAACATCCCTTTCCCCAGGCGACCTTGGGGAGGGGTGGCGCCTGCCATTCAAGGGCACCGGCGTTATCGGTGGTCATGATGGTCGGATATGTTGTCGACGTAACCACCGAATGAGCTGTAGAGATTGGCAATCTTGTTCATGCGCTCTTCGACGGCGGGGCCAAGTTCGTTGAAGACACCGTTGATCAGCAGATTGATGAGGCTTGCCATCTGTGCCGTCGAATCCCAGACGAAATTCATCTCGGTCGGCACGGCAAAGAGTTCGCTGACCTGGCCGCGTTCCCAATTGCAGAACGGGTCTGCGATCAGAGTCGTCGGTATCTTTGCCGCATAGGCTTTTTCCACCAGCAGCTTGGTGGAGCGGGAATAGCGCCGGGAATCAATCAGGACGAGGCAAGTTTCTTGCGGTGGCGCCAGCAGCACCTCCGCGAAGCTGCCGTTGAGATCGAGCAGATGGATCCCATCCCGCAGGTATTGCAGATGATGCGCCAAGATTGCCGCCATGCCGCGTTCCGTTTGAAAGCCGCCGATATAGACCCGCGCCGTGCGGGCCAGACGTCCTACGGCGCGCTGCCAGTCCTCGGTCTGCGCCATTTCATAAATCTTGACCAGCGCCGCCATCTCGAGTTCCAGGCTCTTCGCCAGATGGTTGCCGGCAGCGCGGCTGCGGCGTTGGATTTCGCTGAGGCGATCGGCAATCAGCCAGGGCCGGTCGCCGAGATCCGCTTTCAGGTCGGCCTTCAATTCCTTGAAGTGCCGATAACCGATCGAGCGGCAGAAACGCCCCACGGTTAGTTCGCTGACACCAACCTTGTCGGCCAAGCTGGCAGCGGTTTCAAAAGGAAGATAGCTAAGATTGCCGAGGATATATGTCGCAATCGACCGCTCGGCCTTGGTTGCCGTTTCGAGGCAATCATTTATGCGTTGCCGCAACGGCCTCATCTTGGATCACGCTTCGTTAGTTTTATAACGTAAATTTTAGCTCATGAAGATTTCTGACGCAATGAATGATTGATTCTCTGGTAAATCAGTTAATGAAATCGAGGCAATTGAGGTCTTTTGCGATGCAAAACCTCAATATTTGACTTGCGTACCTCAAATGGCGGAGCCATGGTGGCTGCATGTCGGAAACCGATGATCTGCAATTGCCGTCGCGAAACGCTCACCCTCGGTTGACACTGATGGATGTTGCGCGCGAAGCCGGCGTCAGCTTGGCGACGGTCGATCGGGTGATCAATCGCCGACCCGGTGTCAGTCAGCGGGCAGTCGACCGGGTCGAGGAAAGTCTCGCCAAACTCGGCTATCGGCCGGATCCCGTGGCGGCGCGGCTGGCACGCCGCAGCAGTTACCGCTTCTGCTTCGTTTTGCCAGTCGGCAGCAATAGCTTCATGCGCTTGTTGTCGGAGCAGGTCATTCAGACCGGTGACTGGTTGCGGGACCAGCGTGCTTTCGTCGATGTAATCCATGTCGATGTCTTTGATCCCCTGGCAGTGGCGCGCCAATTGGAGAAACTCTCCGACGACTATCAGGGTGTTGCCGTGGTGGCGCTCGATCATCCGGCGGTGCGTGAGGCGATCGATGCACTGGTTGATCGCGATATAGAAGTGGTGACGTTGGTTTCCGATGTACCGACTTCGCGCCGGTTGCGTTTTGTCGGGATCGATAACCCGTCCGCGGGCCGGACGGCTGCAACCTTGATGGGCCGCTTTGCCGGTATCAAGCAAGGGCATGTGGCACTGATCGCCGGCAGTCTCGCCTTGCGGGATCATGCGGAACGGCAGTTCGGCTTTCAACAGGTGATCGGCACTGACTACCCAAATCTGACGGTGCTGCCGACACGTGAAGGACGCGATGACGCCGATATATGTCGCGCGGTGACGGATGACTTGCTGGCGCAATACCCTGATCTGGTCGGTATCTATAGTGTCGGTGCCGGTAATCGCGGGATTGCCGATGCCCTGGAAGCAGCTGGGCAAGCGCAGCAGGTTATTTTTATCGGCCATGAATTGACGGCCCATTCGCGTCGCTTTCTGTTGCGTGGGACCATGGATGTCGTGATCAACCAGGACCCGGGGCACGAGGCACGGTCTGCTGCCCGCATCCTGTTGGCGCGTTGTTTGCGGCAGCCCATCCTGGTGGATCAGGAACGCATTCGGATCGACATCTTTGTCAGAGACAATTTGCCATAAGAATGATGCCGCTGCGGCGGCGCAATGGTATTGGCGTACGAACGGGGAGGCTTGAAAGTGTTTATTGGTATCGACGTCGGTACATCGTCGATTAAATCTGTCCTCGTCAATGAAGCGGAGCGTCTGATCGCGACCGCACAGGTGTCGCTGACGGTATCGCGTCCCCAGCCCGGGTTTTCTGAACAGGATCCGGAAGATTGGTGGCATGCCGCGCTGACGACGCTCGATCAACTGCACCGAACTGCTCCACGCGAAATGCAGGCGGTGAAAGGGATCGGCTTCTCAGGGCAGATGCACGGCGCAACGTTGCTCGATCGCAAAGGGGCTGTTCTGCGTCCTTGCATACTCTGGAATGACGGCAGGGCTGCGGCAGAATGCCGTGAATTGGAGCGGGATTGTCCGGAACTGCATACGCTCAGTGGCAATCTTGCGATGCCGGGTTTCACGGCGCCAAAGCTTCTCTGGGTGCGTAAGCACGAGCCGGATATCTTCCGCCAGACTGCCAAGGTGCTGCTGCCCAAAGCCTATCTACGATACCGCTTGAGTGGCGGCGAACTGGCCGAAGACATGTCTGATGCGGCCGGTACGCTCTGGCTGGATGCGCGGCGCCGCGACTGGTCCGACAAGCTGCTGGCGGCCACCGGATTGGCACGAGACCAGATGCCGCGCCTGGTCGAAGGAACGATGCCGGCCGGAAAGTTGAGTGCCGATCTGACCGCGCGCTGGAACATGGCAGCAGCACCGGTCCTGTCAGGTGGCGCGGGAGATAATGCGGCCGGGGCCATCGGTCTGGGAGCGATTCACGCTGGAGATGCCTTTATCTCCCTCGGTACGTCTGGAGTGGTCTGGGTGACCACCGCGGGCTTCGCACCCAATCCGGCTTCGGCGGTTCATGCCTTCTGCCATGCAGTGCCGGATATGTGGCACCAGATGGGTGTCATTCTCTCGGCCGCATCCTGTTTAAGCTGGTTTGCCGGCACGATGGGTATGACGGAGGCCGCTTTGTTGGCGGAGCTCGGCGATAGACCGAAAGCGCCATCGCCGGTCATCTTCCTGCCCTATCTTTCTGGCGAAAGAACGCCTCATAACGACGCTAATATTCGCGGTCTTTTCCAGGGGCTCTCGCATGAGACGCGTCGAGCCGATCTGACCCAGGCTGTGCTTGAAGGCGTCGCCTTTGCCGTACGCGACTGCCTGGCAGCCTTGGCTGATGCCGGTACCAGATTGAGCATGGCCGATGTGATCGGTGGCGGCAGCCGATCGCCGTTCTGGATTGCGGTACTGGCCAATGTGTTGAATCTGCCGCTAAGCCGCCTCACGGAAAGCGAGGTCGGTGCTGCCTTGGGTGCTGCCCGTCTTGGCCGCATGGCGGCGACCGGCGAGAAGCCGGCTGATATCTGCCGCAGACCGCAGCGCCTGGAAACCGTCTCACCAGAACCGGCTCTGGTTGATGCCTATGCCGCTTCCTATCAGCGCTTTCGAGCGCTCTATCCGCTTCTCAAAGGAGTAGCCCAATGAACGCACCCAGCCAAACATTCTTCCCGATCGTCGATGCGATCCGTTACGAGGGGCCCGAGACGAAAAACCCGCTGGCCTATCGCTGGTACGATGCGGATCGTCCCGTGCTCGGCAAGCGCATGGAAGATCATTTGCGCTTTGCCGTTTGCTATTGGCACACTTTCTGTTGGCCGGGTGGTGATCCCTTCGGCGTCGAGACCTTCCAGCGCCCCTGGATGGCGCATAGTGCCGCGGCGGGCAGCGATCCCATGGCGCTGGCGAAAGTGAAGGCGGAGACGGCTTTCGAGATGTTTCGGCTCCTGAACGTTCCCTTCTTCACGTTTCATGACCGTGACATTGCGCCGGAAGGGGCGAGTCTGGCTGAATCGAACAAGAATGTCCGGGTGATCGCCGAGATCTTCGCCCGCAAGATGGAAACGGCGAAGGTGAAGCTGCTCTGGGGCACGGCCAATCTCTTTTCCAACCGCCGCTTCATGGCGGGGGCTGCGACCAATCCGGATCCTGATGTCTTCGCCTATGCCGCGGCGCAGGTGAAGAATGTACTGGAAATCACCCACGAACTGGGCGGCGTGAATTACGTGCTGTGGGGCGGCCGCGAAGGTTACGAGACCTTGCTCAATACCGATATGAAGCGCGAGCTCGACCAGATGGGGCGCTTCCTCTCGCTGGTGGTCGAACACAAGCATAAGATCGGCTTCAAGGGTACCGTCCTGATCGAACCGAAGCCACGCGAGCCGACCAAGCATCAATATGACTTCGATACGGCGACGGTCTATGGATTCCTCAAGCGCTATGGTTTGGAAAAAGAAGTCTGCGTCAATATCGAGGCCAACCATGCCACGCTTGCCGGGCATAGTTTCGAGCATGAGATCGCGACGGCTTTGGCATTGGGCATCTTCGGTTCGATCGATATGAATCGCGGCGATGCACAGCTTGGCTGGGACACGGATCAGTTCCCGAACAATGTCTCGGAGACGGCGCTGGCACTTTATTATATTCTGCAAGGTGGTGGCTTCACGAATGGCGGCCTCAATTTCGATTCGAAGATCCGCCGGCAATCGCTCGATCCGGCCGATCTGCTCCACGGTCATGTCGGCGGCATCGATGCCTCGGCGCGCGGTCTGTTGGTCGCAGAACGCATGATCAAGGATGGCGCCTTGCAGCGTCATGTCGATGAACGTTACGCCGGGTGGAACTCCGCCGAGGGCAAGGCGATTCTGGCCGGAAAGCGGTCGCTGGCGGACCTTGCCGCATCAGTCGAGACGCACAAGCTCGACCCGCAGCCGCATTCCGGCCGCCAGGAATATCTGGAAAATCTGGTGAACAGTTATCTTTAGACCGCGTTCGTAGGGGAGGGAGAACATGGCACTCAAAACAATAAAAGGACCGGCGATCTTTCTGGCGCAATTTGCTGGCGATCAAGCGCCGTTCAATTCATGGGACAGCATCACCAAATGGGCGGCCGGGCTGGGCTTCAAAGGCGTCCAGCTGCCGAGTTGGGACGGCCGTCTGTTCGATCTGAAGAAGGCGGCGGAGTCGAAGACATATTGCGATGAGGTCAAGGGCGTCGCGCAGAAGAACGGCATCGAAATCACGGAATTGTCGACGCACCTGCAAGGCCAGCTCGTTGCGGTGCATCCGGCCTATGACGATGCCTTCGACGGTTTTGCGGCGCCGGAGGTACGCGGCAATCCGAAGAAGCGTCAGGCATGGGCCGTGGATCAGCTGCTGCTGGCGGCGAAAGCTTCCGGCAATCTCGGCTTGACGGAACATGTGACATTCTCGGGCGCATTGGCGTGGCCCTACATCTATCCTTGGCCGCAACGCCCTGCGGGGCTGGTGGAGACGGCTTTCGACGAATTGGGCAAACGCTGGAAGCCAATTCTCGATGCCTTCGATAAGCAGGACGTCAATCTCTGTTACGAGATCCATCCTGGCGAGGATCTGCATGACGGTGTGACCTTCGAGATGTTCCTGGAACGGGTCGGCAATCACGAGCGCGCCAACATGCTCTATGATCCGTCGCATTTCGTCCTGCAGGCGCTGGACTATCTCGACTACATCGACATCTATCACGACCGGATCAAGATGTTCCATGTGAAGGATGCCGAACTCAATCCGAACGGCCGCAGCGGCGTCTATGGCGGCTATCAGTCCTGGATCAACCGGCCAGGCCGCTTTCGCTCACTCGGCGATGGCCAGGTGGATTTCAGCGGGATCTTCTCGAAATTCACGCAATACGGTTTCCCGGGATGGGCCGTATTGGAATGGGAATGCTGCCTGAAGCATCCGGAAGATGGTGCACGGGAAGGGGCCGCCTTCATCCGCGACCATATCATCCGTGTCACGGAAAAGGCCTTTGATGACTTTGCCGATAGCGGCACCGATCTGGCCGCCAATAAGCGTATGTTGGGGATCGCCTGAGAGGACGGGGTGAGGGGAAGATCATGACCATTGAAGGCCGAAAGGGTGGCAAGGCCAAAACCGGCAAAGTGCGTTTGGGTATGGTCGGCGGCGGTGAGGGTGCTTTCATCGGCGCCGTTCATCGCCTCGCGGCGCGGATGGATGACCACTATCAATTGGTGGCCGGTGCATTATCATCGACGCCGGAGAAGGCCCTGAAGTCGGCGCAAGCTCTGGGCCTGGATAAGGAGCGCAGCTATAGTAGCTTCGAGGCCATGGCCGAAGCAGAGGCGGCGCGTCCCGATGGGGTCGAGGCGGTGTCGATCGTGACGCCCAATCATATGCATGCGCCGGTGGCGACGGCTTTTCTCAAAGCCGGTATCCATGTGATCTGCGACAAGCCACTGACGGCGACGCTTAAGGAGGCACAGGATCTGCAGAAGCTGGCAGTCAAATCCGGCAAGATCTTTGCCGTTACCTATAACTATACCGGCTATCCGATGGTGCGCCATGCGCGCCAGATGGTGCAGAATGGCGATCTCGGTGATATCCGCGTGGTGCAAGTTGAGTACCCACAGGACTGGTTGACGGAACGGTTGGAATCCACCGGTCAGAAGCAGGCGGATTGGCGCACGGATCCCAAGCGTTCCGGTGCCGGGGGGTGCATCGGCGATATCGGCACGCATGCTTACAATCTGGCCTCTTTTGTCTCGGGGCTGGAATTGGAAGCGCTGTTCGCCGATCTCACCAGCTTCGTCAAAGGACGGCAGCTCGACGACAATGCGCAGGTGATGCTGCGATTCAAGGGAGGTGCCAAGGGCATGCTCTGGGCGAGCCAGGTCGCTCCCGGCAATGAGAATAATCTGCGCTTGCGGGTCTACGGCACCAAAGGCGGGCTCGACTGGCACCAGGAGCAGCCAAACCATCTCCATTGGTCACCCTTCGGTAAGCCGACGCAGCTGATTTCGCGTGGAACGGCGGCAGCGAATGCTGCGGCGGCGCGGGTAACGCGTGTACCGCCCGGACATCCCGAAGGCTATCTCGAAGGTTTCGCAAATATCTATGGCGAGATCGCGGCTGCTATCATCGCATCGCGGCAAGGCAGGAAGCCCGACAAGGCTGTGATCTATCCCACGGTGACCGATGGCTTGCGGGGTGTCGCTTTTGTCGCCGCGGCGGTAAAATCTTCCGCAAAAGGCGGCGCCTGGGTCAAGCTGGGAGAGTGACTGAGAACGGTTTGGCCGGTGTCAATTTTTTCGAGTGCGACAGCAGACATTGCGACAGCAGACGAGGAGTTGTTACATGAGCGATCAGGCCGGTATTGCGAAACTGGATCATTTTACGCTGCGGACACGCAACGCGGCGGCGACGGTACGTTTCTTTACGGAGGCGATCGGCCTGACCGAAGGATGGAGACCTGGTTTCCGCTTCCCGGGGCATTGGCTGTATAACGGCGATGTCGCTCTTGTGCATATCGTCACCATCAGCGAGGACGAAGGGGAGCTGCGCAGCTATCTGGGAACACGGAGCGATGGCGGCGGATCGGGGTCAGTTGACCATATCGCTTTCCGCTGTAACGGCTTAGCCGCCTTTCAGGAACGTCTTTTGCGGGCGGGCCAGCATTTCCGTGAACGTGTGGTGCCGGATATCGGCGAGCATCAGCTCTTTTTGCAGGACCCTAACGGCATCACGGTCGAGTTGGTCTTCCCTTACGCCAAGGAGAACCAGGTACGCGGCGAGGCAATGACGCCGCCGCCGATGACATCGGCGGCCTGAGGAGGCGGTTATGGGAAGAATCGATCGCAGGCTCGGCGAATTGGATATCATCTTGCCCATGCCACCGAAAGCGGCAGCCAATTATGCGCCGTGGCAAAAGGCAGGCGGGTTTGTCTACATCTCAGGCCAGCTCACCTTTGAAGACGGGAAAATTCGTTACCCGGGCAGGGTGGGTGCCGAGTTGTCGATCGAGGAAGGCAAAGCCGCTGCAAGGCTTTGCTGCTTGAATGTGTTGGCGCAGGTGAAGGATGCTTGTGATGGCGATCTCGATCGCATCTCGCAGGTGATGCGTGTCGGCTGTTTTCTGGCGGTGGCCGACGGATTTACTGAACATCCGCCGGTGCTGAATGGCGCATCGGATCTGGTCTTCGACATATTCGGCCCCGCGATAGGCCGGCATACCCGCTTCGCAGCCAGCGCACATATCCTGCCGTTGAATTCGCCGATCATGATTGAAGGCGTGTTTTATTTAGGTGTTTAAAGTTTTCGCATTGCAGCAAAGAAAAATCCACGCGCAAGAATTGAGCGCTGTGACAGTCACCATAACTCGGTAAGCTGACCGTCAATCGAGGCCTTGCGATGTTTAGTAAAATACTGTTTACTGAACATGCAAATGAAACACTGCTTTGAGTCTGGGGAGATGACAAAGCAGTGGCTGCGGCGAAGATCGCAGTTAAGTGGAAAGTGCAGCAGTTGACTTGCCGTGGCCCAACACGGCCGTCTCGCCGTCGATTGTCGGCGGCGACTACAACAACTGTGGGGAGGAAAGAAAAATGAAACGCTTGCTGGCGTTTGCCGGAGCCATCGCGGCTGCGATCGCTCTGACGCCGATTAAACATGCGAGTGCCGCTCAGCTGACCCTGTGCTGGGCAGCGTGGGATCCGGCGAATGCCTTGGTTGAATTATCCAAGGACTTCACCGCCAAAACCAATATCGATATGAAATTCGAGTTCGTGCCCTGGCCGAACTTCGCGGATCGCTTCCTGAATGAATTGAATTCCCACGGCAAGCTCTGCGACCTCATCATTGGCGACAGTCAATGGATCGGTGGCTCGGCCGAGAACGGCCATTATGTCAAGCTGAATGACTTCTTCAAGAAAGAGGGCATCAGCATGGACGACTTCATGCCGGCAACCGTGCTGGGCTATTCCGAATGGCCAAAAAATTCACCGAATTATTGGGCCTTGCCGGCGATGGGTGATGCCCTGGGTTGGGTCTATCGTAAAGACTGGTTCGAACGCGCGGATATCAAGGAAGCCTATAAGCAGAAGACTGGCAAGGATCTGGCGCCGCCGAAGACTTGGGACGAGTTGAAACAAATAGCCGAATTCTTCCAGGGTCGGGAGATCGACGGCAAGAAGCGTTATGGTGTTTCGATCTTCACCGAGCGCGGCTCGGAAGGCATTACCATGGGTGTGACGGCAGCCCTTTATGATTATGGCTTCCAATATGACGACCCCAAGCATCCATATCACATGGAAGGATTCGTGAACGCGCCGGGCGCCATCAAAGGCTTGGAGATGTATAAGAGCGTCTTCAAATGCTGCACGCCTCCGGGTTATACGGATGCCTATATGCAAGAGGGCCTGGACGCCTTCAAGTCGGGCCAGGTGGCCATGATGATGAACTGGTTTGCTTTCTGGCCGGGCCTCTACAAAGACCCGAATGTCGGCGGCGACAAGATCGGTTTCTTCGTCAATCCGGCGGAGAAGAAACACTTCACGCAGCTCGGCGGCCAGGGCATCTCGGTGGTCTCTTATTCCGACCATCAGGAAGATGCGCTCAAATACATCAAGTGGTTTGCTTCGGCCGAGGTGCAGAAGAAGTGGTGGGCGCTCGGCGGTTATTCCTGTGCCAAATCGGTTCTGCAGGATCCGAGTTTCCCGAAGAGCGCGCCCTTCGCCCCGGAATTCTTGGAATCGATGGGTATCGTGAAAGACTTCTGGGCCGAACCGTCTTATGCCCAACTCCTGCAGGATATGCAGAAGCGGGTCCACGATTATGTCGTGGCAGACAAGGGAACAGCGAAAGAAGCGCTGGATTCCTTGATCAAGGACTGGACGGGCGTATTCCAGGACGAGGGCAAGCTTAGCAATTGATCGGCGGGTAATCCCGAACTCCGATGGCCACGACAATCATCGCGTGGTCATCGGAGCGGGAATGCCCAAAGAAACATTTGAACTGCCAGCTGCTGCAGGACCACTTTTCCATGACCAATTCTTTGACCAAGCAAGGCCTTGCCGATCGGGTAGCCGCCGCGACGCCGAATACCGTCGCCCGGCGCATCAAAGGGCTGTCCGATCGTTCCATTGGTTGGCTGTTCGTCGGGCCAACCATGCTGTTGTTGTTGGCGATCAATATTTTCCCCTTGGTTTGGACAATCTATTTGTCCTTCACCAATTATTTCGCCAACAGGCCTAACGCACCCATCAAGTATGTCGGTATCAGCAATTACCGACGGATCCTGACAGACTCGGATACCTGGGCCGCGATGCAGGTGACGGCGCATTTCGTCATCTGGACGATCGTCATCGAAACGGTTCTTGGCTTTGTCCTGGCCTATCTGATCGACAAGAAGTTCCGAGGCCACGGCTTCTGGACCACAATCATCTTGCTGCCGATGATGTTATCGCCGGCGGTGGTCGGCAATTTCTGGAAGTTCCTGTATCAGCCGCAGATCGGGCTGTTCAACATGGTGATCTCCTCCGTGACAGGAGTCGATCCTTCTTCTTTTCAGATGATCGGTGATCTCACCTTGGCGCCTTGGTCGATTGTGATCGTCGATGTCTGGATGTGGACACCCTATGTGATGCTGATCTGTCTTGCCGGCCTGCGGTCGATTCCCGATTACATCTATGAAGCAGCCGAAGTCGACCGTGCATCGAACTGGCGGCAATTCTGGTCGATCACCCTGCCGATGGCGATGCCCTTCATCATGCTCGCTGTGCTGTTTCGCGGCATTGAAAACTTCAAGATGTTCGACATGGTCAATCTGCTGACCTCCGGCGGCCCAGGTTCGACCACGGAAGTCGCGTCGATCACGCTCAAACGCGAGGCATTCGAGGCTTGGCGGACCGGTTATTCCTCGGCCTTCGCCATCATCCTTTTCGTCACCGTCTTCGGCCTGGCCAATATCTATGTCAAGGCCCTCAATCGGGTGAAGCAGCGATGAGCATTTCCCATTCAGCGACAGCCCATTCCGTCGTCGAGCCTGGCGCCTGGACTCAGCGTTTCGCCGGCTTCGTCATCATTGTCTATACGCTGATCACGATCATTCCGCTGGTCTGGATCATCATGACCAGTTTCAAGACGCCGGACGATTCCATCGCCTATCCGCCGAAGGTGATCTTTACGCCGTCCCTGGAAGGCTATGTGAATCTCTTCACCACCCGCACGCGCCAGGCGCCGGAATATATCGCGAGCCTGCCACCGCCGACCACCTGGTATGACGAGTTGGTGCGGTCGCGCAACATGGTGATCGCCGGGCCGTCCAAGTTTCTCCCGCGGTTTATCAATTCGCTGATCATCGCGTTTGGCTCCACCTTTTGCTCGGTGGCTTTGGGAACATTGGCAGCCTATGCCTTTTCGCGGTTCCGCATTCCCTTGAAGGATGACCTGCTGTTCTTCATCCTCTCGACCCGGATGATGCCGCCGATCGCGGTAGCCATTCCGATCTATCTGATGTATCGCGAGCTCGGCCTGTCCGATACCAAGCTCGGCATGATCCTGCTCTATACGGCGGTGAACGTTTCCCTGGCGGTCTGGTTGCTCAAGGGCTTTATCGATGAAATTCCGCGGGAATATGAAGAAGCGGCGATGATCGATGGCTATACCCGCTTGCAGGCCTTCTACAAGGTCGTCCTGCCGCAGGCAGCCACCGGTATCGCGGCAACGGCAATTTTCTGCCTGATTTTCGCCTGGAACGAATATGCCTTTGCCGTCCTGCTGACATCGGGTGAGGCGCAGACGGCGCCGCCGTTTATCCCGACTATCATCGGCGAGGGCGGCCAGGACTGGCCCGCCGTGGCGGCGGGCACGACGCTCTTCCTGATACCGATTGTCGCCTTCACCATCCTGCTCCGGAAGCATCTGCTCCGTGGCATCACCTTCGGCGCGGTGCGCAAATGATGGAAGAAACGGTGCAATCCCCCAAGAAGTCCAGCCGGCATCGCTGGTTGAAGCGGGGCCCCTGGGAGATGGCGGGCGTCATCGTGATCGTGCTTGGCGTCGTCATGTTGATGCAGCCGATTTCACTGACGCTCTATTCCTATTCCTTCGTTACGCTGTTATTCGGTACGGCGTTGCTCACCATTGTATCGAAATTTCCGGAGTGACGTGATGGCCGAGATTCGCGTCGAAAATCTGCAGAAGGCCTTCGGCGATTTTGTCGCCGTACGGGGATCAAGCTTTGTCGTGAAAGATGGCGAATTCTTCGTCATGCTGGGGCCATCGGGCTGCGGCAAGACGACGACCTTGCGCATGATTGCCGGTTTGGAGCTGCCAAGCGCCGGCCAGATCCTGCTTGCCGGCGAAGATGTCACCTTCAAGCGCGCCGCGCAGCGGGATATCGCTTTCGTCTTTCAGCTCTTTGCGCTTTATCCGCACATGAATGTGCGGGCCAATATCGGTTTCCCCCTGAAATGCCAGGGTGTGCCGAGAGGTGAAATCAATACACGGGTGGAAGAGACGGCGCGCATCCTGCGGATCTCACATCTTCTCAATAAACCGGTTTCCGGGCTGGCCGGCGGCGACCGGCAGCGCGTCGCACTTGGCCGCGCCATCGTGCGTCAGCCGGCCGCTTTCATGATGGACGAGCCGCTGGGTGCGCTCGATGCCGAGTTCCGCACGCTGATGTGCGATGAATTGCGGGCGCTTCACGATCGCCTGCGGGCGACGACGATTTACGTGACCCATGATCAGATGGAAGCCATGGCGATGGCGGACAAGATTGCCGTGATGAATCGCGGCGTCATCGAGCAATTGGCGTCGCCTCGTGAAATCTATGACCGCCCAGCCAGTCTGTTCGTGGCGGATTTCATCGGTTCGCCGGCAATGAATTTTCTATCTTTCGAGGGCGGTCTGCAACGTGGCGACCGCCGCATTCAAATGAACGGTGCTGCCATCGACGTGCCGGAGGCCCATGAGGATATCGCCGTTCAGGAGCTCGTCCTGGGTGCCAGGCCCGAACATATCCGGTTGATTGATGAGGGTGGCGTTCGGGGCGAGGTCTTCGGTACCGAATATTTGGGCACCACACAGATCGTCACCGTGGTGACGGGTCATGGGCGGGTCAAGGCACGCATTGCCGCTGATCGTCATCTGGATATCGGGTCGCCGGTCGGCATGACCTTCCGGCCCGAAAAACTGTCATTATTCGAGCGGCAAAGCGGTCGCGCCATTCGGACCGCCTTGCATGATTCCGCTCTTCCGCAGGAGGCGCATCATGGCTGATGTTCTCTTAAGCCATGCCACGAAGAAATTCGGTGATGTGGTCGCCGTAGATCAGCTGGATCTGACCGTCAGCGATGGCGAGTTCGTCGTTCTATTGGGGCCGACAGGTGCCGGCAAGACGACGACATTGCGGTTGATCGCGGGCCTCGAAGATCTTGATACCGGTCGCGTGATGATCGATGGCAGGGATGTGTCGCGGGAAGCGCCGGCCTTGCGCGACGTCTCCTTCGTCTTCCAGCAGTATTCGCTTTATCCCCATTTGTCAGTCTATGACAATCTTGCCTTTCCGCTGCGCTCGCCGACCCGCCGGGTGCCGGAAGACGAGATCCGGCGCAAGATCACCGAGGTCGCCGGTCTCCTGCATATCGATCACAAGCTGCAGAATCGGGCGACGCGTCTCTCCGGCGGCGAAATGCAACGCGTGGCGATTGGTCGGGCGCTGGTGCGCAACCCATCCATTTACCTGATGGACGAACCTTTATCGTCGCTGGATGCGAAATTGCGCAACGAACTGCGTCTGGAACTGAAACGCATCCAGCAGGAAATGGGTGCCACCATGCTCTATGTGACCCATGATCAGATCGAAGCGATGACGATGGCCAGCCGTATCGGTGTTCTGCGTCAGGGCAAATTGATTCAAATCGGGACGCCACGCGAAATCTATGAGGATCCTTGCGATATCTATGTGGCGACGCGACTGGGCCAACCGCATATCAATCTGATGCCACGCGGTTTATTTCCCGATTTTCCCGCGCCCAGTACAGCGGAGACGATCGGTGCGCGCACCGAGAATCTGCTGATCACCCGTCAATCGAAAGCCGTTGCCACCGTGGAGCGTGTCGAGCATCTCGGCGACCAGGACCATCTGCATATCAAATTGGGCGGCCATAAACTGGTGACGTTGGTGCAGCCGGACAATGCGCTGGATGTCGGAGATGAAGTGTCTCTGGCGCTGCGCAATCCGCTGTATTTCGACGGCGCCGGCGAACGGGTCAGAGCCTGAGCGGCAGGGGGCGCCCCAATGAAAATAGGCTTCAATCTGCTGCTCTGGACCACTCATGTGGAAGACGCACATATGCCGATCATCGAGGCGCTGAAGCGTACCGGCTATGACGGAATCGAAGTGCCGATCTTCCGGGAAGCGCCGGAATACTATGCGGCGTTGGGACGACGTCTGGATGATCTGGGTCTGGGACGTACCTGCGTCTCGGTCATTCCCAGTGTCGATCTCAATCCGATCGGCAGCAGGGAACAAGCGCAAAAGGGCATCGATTATGTGCGGCATGTCCTGGATTGTGCTGCGGCGCTGAGCGCACAACTGGTTTGCGGTCCGCTGCATTCGACTTTGGGCCATTTCAGCGGTGCAGGCCCGACGGCGGAAGAGAAGCAGCGGGGCATCGACTTTCATCATGCGGTCGGCGATCATGCACAAGCGGTCAATGTGCCCATCGTTCTGGAGGCCTTAAACCGGTTTGAATGTTATTTCCTGAACACGATGGCCGATAGCGCGGCTTACCTTGATCAGGTCGATCACCCTTTCATTCAGGGCATGTATGATACCTTTCATGCCAATATAGAAGAAAAGGAGCTGGTCGGTGCCATTCCGCGATTTAGCCGCTATATCTCCCATGTGCATATTTCCGAGAATGATCGCGGCACGCCGGGGCGGGGCCATATCGATTTCACGGCCATCTTCGATGTGCTGAAGCGGGTCGGCTATGACCGTTGGCTGACGATTGAAGCCTTCGGTCGTGGCCTGCCGGAATTGGCAGCTGCGACAAAAGTGTGGCGCGATTTCTTTCCGAATCCACAGCAGGTCTATGAAGAGGGATTTGCGCTGATCCGGGACGGATGGGCAAAAGCGAGAGCTTGGTAGAGGGATGAGCATGGAGCCGGCACAATTGAAGGCGCTGATCGAACAGGTCTGTCAGGCGGTGATCGCCGAGGCTGATCATTTGACAGAACTGGATCAGGCCATCGGCGACGGCGATCATGGCCTCAATATGAAGCGCGGCTGCGAGGCCGTGCTGACCGATATCGACAATTTGGTGACGAAGCCGCTGCCGGAGGCGTTGCGCGCCATTGGCACGCATCTGGTCATGACCGTCGGTGGAGCCTCGGGACCGCTCTTTGGCACATTGTTTCTGACCTTGGGCAAGGAATTGCCGACAGCGCCGAACGAAGCCGATCTGGCCCGTGCCTTGGCTGCGGCGTTCGGCGCCTTGAAGATGCGCGGCAAATCGGATATCGGCCAGAAGACCATGCTGGATGTCTGGGCGCCGGTCGCGGCAGTGTTGGCCGCCGGCGGTGATGAACTGCCGGCAAAGGCGGCAAAGACAGCGAAGGAAGCCGCCGAGGCGACGGTTCCGATGTTGGCGACGCGTGGCCGGGCGTCATTTCTGGGTGAGCGGTCAGTCGGTCACATGGATCCCGGCGCCTATTCGTCGGCGCTCATTGTCAGCAAGGTTGCCGCTTTTTGGGGAGGATGAGGAGTATGAGTACAAATGTCGGCATCGTCATTGTCTCGCATTCGCCGAAAGTGGCGGAGGGAGCTGCCGATATGGTGCGGCAGATGGTCGGTGAAGAAGTTCCGCTTGCCTGGACGGGGGGAAATCCGGCCGGTGGCCTTGGCACCAGTGTGCCATCGATCATGAGTGCGATCGATCGCGCCTGGACAGAAGCCGGGGTAGCGATTCTGGTCGATCTGGGTGGCGCGGAAACCAATAGCGAGATGGCGATCGAAATGTTGCCCGACGAACGTCAAGGCAAGGTTGTCGTCTGCAATGCGCCCATTGTCGAAGGTGCCGTTATCGCGGCCACGGAAGCGGCGAGCGGTGCACCGTTATCCTTGGTCAAGAGAATGGCCGAAGAACTATCTCCGCAATTGGGCTGATTTAGATTAAGGAACGTGACGCGATGACGGTTGCAGAAATGCCGGTAATGGGCAAAGTCGTGCTAACTCATTCTGCCGGGCTGCATGCGCGGCCGGCCGTGAAGCTGACGAAGCTCGCGAAGACATTCAAATCGACCATCGATCTTGCCACGAAGCCGGAAGGTCCTTGGACTGACGTGAAAAGTGTTGCCAAGGTCATGGCGATGAAAGTGCCAAAGAATAGCATGCTGCATTTCCGCGCCAGCGGCGATGACGCGGATCAGGCGATCACGGCGTTGATTGCCTTGATCGATCGCGATTTCGATGAGGCACATGAGAATGGCTGAACAACGCTATACCGGGCTGGTTGCATCGTCCGGTATTGCCATTGGACCTGCGTTTCGGGTCGACCGCGGCGCGATCGGTGGCCGCGACGCCGGCGACGAGATACAAGAGGCGGCTATTCTTCGCGCTGCTATAGATGAGTCTGTTGCGGATATCGTTAAACTCATGTCGGGTGCCGAGGAGGATGCAGCGGCAATTCTCGAATTTCAGAGCGCCATGCTGGAAGATGATGCTTTGGCGGAACCGGCCTTTGACGCGATAAGAAAAGGTGTCGCTGCGGAGCAGGCCTGGGAATCGGCTCTAGACCCGCAAATCGCCGATTATGCGGCGTCGGAAGACGAGTATTTTCGTGCCCGCGTCGCCGATCTCCAGGATATCCGGGATCGCGTGCTACGCCACCTGACGGGGGATCAGGCAAATGCAGTGCCAGTCGGCGCGATCTTTCTGGGGGATGACCTGACGCCGTCGCTTTTCATGAGCCAGGACTGGCGTGAAGGCGGAGCAATCGCACTCAGTAAAGGCAGCCCATCAAGCCATGTTGCCATGTTGGCCCGCGCGCGGCAGGTGCCAATGGTTGTCGGCCTCGGAATCGATGTCGAAAAGATCGTGCCCGGCACGACGATCATCGTCGATGGCGAAGCCGGCGCCATTTCCGTTGCGCCCGATTTCTCGACGCAGGCAGAGGCCGAGCATCGTCTCATGCAGGTTCGGGCCGCGACATCGGCGGCGGAAATCCAGCAGCTCCAGCCTGGCCGGACCGCGGATGGAACCGAAATCAAGGTCATGATCAATGTTGCCGCGCCGAGCGACGTTGACAGGCTCGATCCCAATATATGCGATGGGATCGGCCTGGTCCGGACCGAGCTTCTGTTCAGTCAGGATGGCACGCTGCCGGACGAAGAGGCACAATATCGCGTCTATCGCCATCTGCTGAGCTGGGCACAGGGACGCCCCGTCACGATCCGCACGTTGGATGCGGGGGGAGACAAGCCCATTCGGGGGCTGACCATCGATGGCGAAGGCAACCCGTTTCTGGGTCAGCGCGGGCTGCGCCTGTCTCTGGCGCGGCCGGATGTCTTCCGCGTTCAACTGCGTGCGTTATGTCGCGCGGCCGTCGGCGGCAATCTAAAGGTGATGCTGCCAATGGTAACCGTGCCGCGCGAGTTAGCGGCTGCGCGCGATCTGATGGAAGAGTGTCTAACGGATCTCCATCGGGCGGGCGTTGATTGTGCGCTTCCGCCTCTCGGCATCATGGTTGAGGTCCCGTCGACAGCCTTGACGCCGGAGCGATTTGCGGTGGACTTCTATTCCATCGGCTCGAACGACCTGACACAATATGTGATGGCAGCGGCGCGCGATCTTGATACGGTGGCGTCATTGAGCGATACGGGCGATCCGGCGGTTCTGAAACTGATCTCTATGGCAGCGGCCTATGGCCGGCAGGTTGGCCGGGAAGTCAGTCTCTGTGGCGATGCTGCCGCTGATCCGCGTCTGGTTCCCCTATTGTTGAAGGCGGGTCTGCGCAGCCTCTCCATGGCGCCGGCTGCTGTTGGTCTGGTCAAGGCGACGATTTCCAAAGTGGATTTGACATCGGGGCAGTGCGGCTCGCGATAGAAAACGGGATGCAGACGGCGTATGGCGAGGCGGCAGGGCGTAGATAGCAAGAATGGTGCGGCCAAGGAGGCATCCAGTTCGACATTGGTGGCCGATTATAAGCAGATCCTTGCGAAGGTACTGGATAACCGTCCCTCGGGAACACGCCAGCGTCTGGCTGCCGCCCTCGGCAAGAACCGAAGCTTCGTTTCGCAGATCGCCAATGTCGCTTATGCAACACCGATACCAGCTCAACATCTCGAACTGATTTTCGAGGTTTGTCTGTTCCCGCATCACGAACGAGATGCTTTTCTCGAGGCTTATGCCAGGGCCCATCCAGGGCGATTGCAGCGCACGAAGCGGCGAAAGGAACATCGACTGCGACCGGTAACGGTCTATCTGCCGGATTTGGAAAATGAAAAGAAGAATCACGCACTCGACAAACTGGTGACGGATCTGGCTCTGCGTATCGCCAAGTTGAGCGATATGATGTGAGCAAGCGCGCTTCAGCGCGATGATTGAGGGGAGCAACCATGAAAAAATTGATCAATGGCGTTGAAACGATTTTAACTGAAAGCCTGGATGGTTTCGCCGCGGCACATGGTGACATCGTCACCCTGGGCGGTGGCCATAAATTCGTTCGCAGGCGTCAGTTGAAGCCGGGCAAGGTACAGTTGATTTCCGGCGGCGGATCGGGACATGAACCGCTGCATGCGGGTTTCGTCGGCTTTGGCATGCTCGATGCCGCTTGCCCCGGCCAGGTGTTCACCTCGCCGACACCCGATCAGATGGTCGAGGCAATGACCGAGCTCGATCAGGGGGCGGGGTCTTTGCTGATCATCAAAAACTACGAAGGCGATGTGATGAACTTCGAAATGGCAGCCGATATGGCGCCTGGCGAGGTCGCAACGGTCGTTGTCGATGACGATGTGGCGGTGGAGAAATCGACCTATTCGACCGGTCGACGCGGCGTCGCCGGCACGATGGTGGTGGAAAAGATTGTCGGGGCGGCGGCGGAATCAGGCGCGTCTCTTGCCGAACTGCAACAGCTTGGCAAAGATGTGAACAATGCCACGCGATCGATGGGTGTGGCGCTGACGAGTTGTACTGTACCAGCGGCCGGTAAACCGACATTCAGTATCGGCGACGATGAGATGGAAATGGGCGTCGGCATTCATGGCGAACCGGGACGGCGGCGCGTCAAATTGGCAAAAGCAGATGCGATCGCCGAGGAGATGGTCGGTGCCATTGCGACGGATCTGCAATGCAAGGCCGGATCGGAGGTCCTGCTGCTGGTCAATGGATTTGGCGGGACGCCGCTGATGGAACTCTATCTGATGTATAATGCAGCCAATCGGCTGCTGACGGGCAAAGGCGTCAAAGTCGTTCGCTCGCTGGTCGGTTCTTATGTGACGTCGCTGGAAATGGCCGGATGCTCGGTGACGGTGACGCAACTCGACAACAAACTGGCAAAGTTGTGGGACGCGCCGGTGCAGACTGCTGCCTTGCGTTGGGGCATGTAAGGATCAACTTGGTCGACACTGGCATGTAACTTTGACCGGTCATGTACGGCTTGCCGTTGGCGTGGCCGCACGCCGTTCGCGCCAGAAATCCTGGGCCTGATAGCTCCAATAGGTCAACTGGGCGGCTGCCGTGCCGAAGGCACCGCCGTTCCAGACCAGACCAAAGGGAGCAAAGAGACGGTAGCGGTCGGAGGCGCCTGTGATGGCTTCGGCAATCAGCCGTCCGCCGATCGAGCTTGTATTCATGCCGTGGCCACCGAAGGCGGTGCAGTACCAGACACCAGGCCTCAATTGACCGATCTGCGGCATGAGATGCCGGGCATAGGCCATGAGTCCGGACCAAGCCACCTCGATCTTGAGCCGGCCAAGCTGTGGATAGGTCGACACCATTGTCTTGCGTAGCAACGCTGCAAGATTGGCCGGATCGTTTATTCGTGTCGTTATGCGACCGCCCCAAAGCAGGCGCCCGTCATCGACCACGCGATAATAATCGCCTGCACGCCGGTCGTCGCCGATCCCTGCCTTGGTATGGATAGCACCGTCGATGATAGCCGCGGCGGGTTCCGTCAGCAGGATATAGGTCGCGATCGGCAGGATAGAACGCCGGAGCGCCGGGCAGAGCGCATCCGTATAGCCGCCACCGGCAAAGACAATGGTGGATGCCGAGATCTGCCCTTCCGCGGTCCATACTGTTTTTGTCGGTCGGGACAGGTCGGTCGCGGTTACCTTGGAGCCTTCGTGAATCCGGCCGCCAAGACGCGTGATTTCACGAGCCAAGGCGCGGCAATAGTTCAAGGGATGGAAGTGAAAGGCATCATCCGCATAAAGGGCCTGATAGTACTTGGATGAGCGCAGCGTCTGGCGAACTTCCTCCGTGGGCATGAAGACCAGCTTGCGTCCAAAGTCCCGATCCAGATGATCGCGATAGGTTTGCAGGCCGTCAGCGTCATCATAGCGAATGACGCTCATGATGCCTCGCGTTTGCGCTGCGTCCCGGATACCGAGAGCCTGAATGTTGTCGGTAATGATGCCCACGCCTTCGATCGACAGCCGGTAGATTTCGGCGGCTTGGTCATGACCAACTTTGCGCACGATATTGTCGAGATCGGTCGAATAGCCCGGTGTCACAAAGCCGCCATTGCGCCCAGATGCGCCCCAACCAATGCGATGACTTTCCAGCAGTGTCACGGAGCGCCCGCGGCGGCATAGCTCGAGCGCAATAGTGAGCCCGGCCAGACCGCTACCGATGATGCAGATATCCGTCTCTGATTTGCCTGCGAGCAGCGGATAGCTCTCCTGGCTGCCCAGAGACCGCTTATAATAGCTGTCTATATAATCTGAGGTCATACTGCCGCTGTGGTGCAAGTTACTGTATGCGGTGGGGTTAAACTGCCGAGACCGGGTAGGTGATGGCCACGATTTCCAAGACCTCGATTCCGACCGGCGTGCGCACGGTAACGGCGTCACCGATCCTGGCCTTCATCAAGGCACGGGCCACGGGCGATATCCAACTGATGCGGCCAGGGCCGGCATCGGTCTCGTCAATCCCGACGATGGTGACGATCTCCTCTGTGTCGTCTGCGCGTGCATAGGTAACGGTGGCACCGAAGAAGACTTGATCCCGCCGTGTCTGCCGGGTCGGATCGACCGCTTCGGCATTGGCAAGGCGTTTGTCGAGAAAGCGGAGCCGGCGGTCGATTTCCCGTAAACGTTTCTTGCCATATATGTAGTCACCGTTTTCCGACCGATCGCCATTTCCCGCTGCCCATTCAACCACACGGACGATCTCCGGCCGGTCCACTGTCCACAGCCTTTGCCGTTCCGTTTTTAGCCGTACCAGCCCGTCGGGCGTGATGTAATTCTTGCTACCAGCGGGTACGGGGGGAGCGTCATCCTCATCCTCATCAGCTCGATAACCAAGATCTTCACCAGCCATAGGTGCCTTCCCGTGTTCTAGTTCTGCATTGGGCGCAGAGTACCATCTCCGATAAAGAGTAGCCTCTGCGCAGGTGTCCGTTATATCAAAGACCGGCCGACGACGGGTAGCCGCCAATATGATGTCGTCGCCGCTGTTTGGCGGGAACTGGAGTTCCGTGATGCGTTATTATTCGCTGCCCTGCCTTGCCGTCCTGATCTGGTCGGGGAATACCGTCGTCACGCGTCTGTCGGCGGGCGTGATTGCTCCAGGTGCCATCGCCTTCTATCGCTGGTTGCTCGCAGCGCTGCTGCTTGCGCCTTTCCTGCTGATCCCCGTCTGGCACAATCGCCGGGCCATCAGGCCGCATCTCCTGAAACTCGCTTCCTTGGGGCTCTTGGGCATGGTGATGTATCAGGGATTGGCCTATGTTGCAGCGAAGAGCACGCCCGCGACGAATATGGGCATTATCTTGTCGCTCATCCCCCTGATAACAATGGGATTGAGTATCCCGCTCTTGCGTGAAACGCCGACATATGGCGGGTTGTTCGGCGGGGTTTTATCGCTTGTTGGCCTGGTCTTTCTGATCAGCCATGGCGACCCAGCAAGTCTGCTCTCGACGGGTATCGGAGAGGGCGATCTCATAATGCTGATTGCCGCCCTGGGATATGCCGGTTACGGCGTCCTGTTACGCCGATGGTCATTACCACTGCCCACGTGGCAGTCCTTGTATGTGCAGATCTGGTTTGCCGTTCTGTTTCTGCTCCCGTTCTTCCTGCAGGGGCCTGCCGCACCGATTACGGTCAGGAATGTCCCGCTGATTCTATACGCCACCATTCCGACATCGATTTGCGCACCCTATATTTGGATGCTTGCCTTGCAGCATCTCGGGCCGAGCCGGGCCAGCATCTTTCTCAATCTCGTACCGGTCCTGACGGCCTTCCTGGCAATATCGATCGCAGGCGAAGCGCTGCAACATTATCACTTGATCGGCGGTGCCTTTGTGCTGGCCGGCGTTATGTTGGCTCAGCGCCTGAAGAAACCATTTTTCAGCCCGCAGCCATCAGCCGAACAGGTCGAAGACGAGGTCGGGCTATAGAGCCCGCAGCAGCGCGATATCGGACGCGCCGGAGTCACCTTTCAAATGAAGAGCGCCTCGTTCCGTGAATTGTGCTCTGCACAATGCTTTCATCGGCAACGGTAGCGTGCTCCACCCATAGAAGCGTCGCTCGCGAGGTTGCCATAGAAATCTTGCCCTAATCTCAATATACTGCGCTATCACTCGATTGTTGCGAGTATATGGTGTAAAACTCCGATGTGGCTAAAGGGCCGCATCGTGTCGACTTGGAGTCCATGATTCTGGCCGGATTTTGGACTCTGGTGGCACAGGAACGAAGAGAGCGCTTATATGCCTGAAAGATCTTTGCTGACCCGGGAAACATTTGGGGAGGCACTGGACACCTATGGCCATGACCTGGCCCAATGGCCAATGGAATTGCGTCGCCAAGCTGAAAGTTTGCTGACGGAATCCGATGAGGCTCGCTGCCAGCTTCAGGAAGCGCGGCTCATTGCCGAAGCGCTTGCGCCGCGAGAAACCATACGGGCTGACCGGAGTCTGGTTGACCGCATTATGAAGCAAGTCGGCCTGCCTGACGTCCCGACGGCAATCCCTGATCGTGCGGCGGAGATAATTCGGCCGGATTGGCCCAGCGCTCGTCGTGACCATCTCGCTTCAACCGAGATTGAACAGAATACGCCGCCTGACGAAGAGTATCCTGCCCAACTGCGCCAATATGCGTCGAAGCGATATTGGGCAGTCGCGGCCATTATCGTCTTTGGCCTGGTTCTTGGCTGGTCCAGCGGACCGCTGACGCTGCAGGACACGACTGTCCACAGCTCAACGGGTTTGGCTTCGTATCTCTCGCTTTAGGATCGCAAGATGACCGTCCAAGAGGGTGGCCGTGGCAATGACCACCTGGGGAAGCCGCCATCCGGAAAATCACGCCGCAGATTGCTGCTGATATCTCTGGCTCTTAATCTATTTCTGATCTCTTTCGTCGCTTCGCGTGAGGCGGCGCATTATATGAAGCGGCATGAACAACTGCCCGGACCGCCGCCGCCGCATGAAATGCTGTATGACGCCGCGCGAACCTTGTCGCCGGAAGGAAGATCGGCCGTGCGATCAGCCTTGGAGGCCGATTCGGTCAGGCTGCGCGCCCTGCACGAAACGCTGATCCAGGCGCATCAAGTCGCAGAAAAAATCTATGCAGCCGATCCGTTCGATGCGGAGGCTTATCGCCAGGCGATCACCACACAGCTTGACGGCGGTCGGCTGCTGTTTAGCGAGATCTCCCAGGTCTTGCTCCAAATCGGGCCGAAATTATCCCAGGCTGATCGTGAGCTGCTTATCACGCATATGAGAGGGCCCGGAGGACCGCCGCCGGGAAAATAGGCTATCCGGCTTCGCTCGGCGCGAAAAGACAGCTTCCTGTGTTGATCACGATCAAAAAATGGAGCGGAGCTCGCGGTGGCCGTTGATGTGCGTGTGCTGGAGGCTTTCAACAAGCAGGTTCGTTGGTGTCGTGAACTCGGCTCCCCCTTTACGGCGGATTTGCTGCAGTTGGCAGCGCAGGATCTGGAGCAGGCTGGCCCGCTTGCCGATGTGATCGGCCACTGGTCCGGTGACCCGACGGCTGATGCGCTGCCACTCCGCCTGGCAGGCGCGCTGCATGCTTTGGTTCTATCTGGCACCGATGCCAATTTGGCAGATCACTATCCTCCCTTGGCTTCCGGGCCGCCGCGACCGGGTTTGTGGCCGGCCGTTTTGCATGCTTTGAATGCTCAACGGCCGCTCATTGACCGCTTCTTGTCCACGCCGCCGCAGACCAATGAGATTCGCCGTTCGGCAGTGTTGCTGGGCGGTTTCATGGAAATCCAGCAAGCGATCGATATGCCGCTCTATTTGCTGGAAATCGGCGCCAGCGCCGGCCTCAATTCTAACTGGGATCGATATTGCTATCGGCTGGGCAATGAGACCTGGGGAGATCCCGCTAGTCCGGTCCAGATCAGCACCGAATGGAGCGGGAAATTGCCGCCGCTGCAGCCGCCGGCGATTGCAGGACGAGCTGCTTGTGATCTCGCACCGATTGATCTTGAAGATGCAGTACAACGGCTGCGATTGCGGGCCTATGTCTGGGCGGATCAGCGGGACAGGCTGACGCGTCTCGATGCCGCCATCGCAATGACACGTCAACTCAAATTCCGGGTGGAGCAGGCAGATGCTGCCCAGTGGCTTGCGGAGCATCTTGAGACGGCAAGGGCAGGGGCCGGGACGGTCGTCTTCCATTCCGTCATGTGGCAATACCTGCCTACTGCGAGTCAGGCGCGTATTCGGCAGGTTCTGGAACAGGCCGGAAAAGCAGCCCATCTCGGAGCGCCTTTGGCATGGCTCCGTTTTGAACCCGGTATCGGCAAGCCTTTCGAATTGCGTCTCACCCTATGGCCGGATGGTACCGAACATCTGCTGGCAACAGGCCACCCTCATGGCGCCGCCATATCCTGGCGGTCGCAGATGATTTCAACGCTTTAGGCGTCGGAACGGGATATCGGAATCAGGCGGCGTCCGGATGCAGCTTGGCCACGATCCGCCCGTCGGCCGTGCGGCCGGCGTGAACAGAACGCGCCATCAATTCCTGCCAGTTACTGGTGGCGTTGCTTTTCTTATGCTCCGCCAGCCATGCATCGCGATATTCGCTACCGCTGGTTTCCTCATAAATCGGCATGCCCTGGGTGTAGTGCACCAGTTTGGCATCGTCGCGTGGCGTGTCGTAACCCACCAGATGATTCCATTCGCCGGGAACGCCGCCGACCAGATCCGGCATCAGCCAATCCAATGTGTGGGGCGACCGACAGCGCTCGGGATCGTCGATGTAATCCGGCGTCAGCGCGCGATTGGCCGGATGGCCGCAATTGAACAGGATCATGCTGGCCCATTCGAATTTCTTCACGTTCTTTGAGACCATTGCCGCATAGCGGTCATCGGCCAGAGCAAAGAGGTCGGCAACATCGCTCAGCGCGAGGAAATCGATATCCAGGAACAGCGCCCAGCCTTTGAAGTCGCAAAGCCAGGGAACCAGGAACCTGCTGAAAGTGAAGGGCGTCAGACCCTGACGCGACATCGGCAGCGTGGGCAAGACCAGCGGTGCGATCAAGAGCGGCTTTGAGCTGCGTCGAAACAGGCTGAATTGCAGGACGTTATAGGCAACGGCCTGACGGTGATCGTATCCGATGAAAATGCGCAGCGGCTGATAGCTCTGCATTGAAACCGTTTCAGAAGTCATGACCAGGCTCGTCAGAACAGGTTATCGAGGAGAAGGCCGCTCAGCTTGTCCGTTCCGGACGTTCCAATCGGCGGCAGCGCCTGCAGCATCGAAACAGAAGCGGCAAGGGACGATGTCAGGCTGTCGACGGATGCATTGGCCGCAAAACCGAAGGGATCCGCACCGGCCTGTGCTGCCTGTTCGACCGTATCGAAATCCTTCTGATAGGTACCCTGGGTGAATTGTACCGCATAATTATATTCGGTATTGCGGTTCGTTACCGTGTCATCCATCCGCGTCACACGGAGAACATAACCACCGGCTTCCAGCTGAGTGGTGCCGGCCTTGAGTTGGTCATAGGCTACTTTGGCGTCGCCCGAACTTGGATCGGAATCGGCGACAACATTACCGCTGCTGCGGCTGATGATCTGGAAGCGGATATTTGTTTCTTCATCCTGATCGGCGGTCAGAACGGAAAACCGCGTATTCTCCGACGTCGCGACATTAAAGGAAAAGAAGTCGGCAGCGTCGCCCTTGGAAAGAGAGCTGAACACATTCAGGCGCGAATCATTGTATCGCAGCGTGCCGACATCCCGCGCGGTCATGCGATTATCGATCTGAACGTCGTTGGTCTGCTTCTGGAAATCTTGAACGTTCGTGATCTTGGCTTGATCGGCCTGCTGCTGCATCAAGGCAACCTGCTGGGAAATCTGATCAAGCGTATCCGTTGCGGCACCGGTCGAACTGTTGGAAGCCGAGCTGGTTCCGGATGTCGCGCCGAATAGCGTGCTGGCGGAAATGGCGCTGGCAGAAGCCGGTTGGATGCTGGTGCTCACTGTCGCGTCTCCTCGCGTTAGATGGAAACCCGCATAATCGGCCGGCTGGGTTCTGTCACGGTACTTGCCGGCGGCAGGGCGGCTGCCGGCCGCGCGGCGCCATCGGCAGGCTTTTGCGCCAGACCTTCGGCGATGGCGCGATTGATATCGAGAATGGGTTGGATCTTGCTGCCGTCCAGATCGCTGAGCCGCTGCATGATATGGCGATCGACCATGACGGACAGGGCGAGGACATTCTGGCGGAGATCCTCGGGGAGCGGGCAATTCGGTTCCATCAAAGCTGCCTGGAAAATCGACCACAGGCGCTGATTAAGGCGCAAGGCGTCGCGCAGCGACGCACCTTTATCATCGGCCTTGGCGGCCAGTGCCAGGCGTCTCGAAGCCTCGCCCAGAGCCCAAGCTTCCGTGCTCCGCGAATCTGCGGCTTGCGGCCTGCTGGTATAACCGATCGGTTGCTTCATCCAATTTCTCCATCGGGCTGAACCAATCCAAAACCTGTTTCAGTAACCCCGCTGGGCTAGAACAGTTTGGCAGTCAATTTCAGCGCCCGGTAGTAATCTTGATTACGCACGAATTGTGCCACTTGGTCCAGTTCGACGACGGAATCGGGCCGCTCGGTCTTAGTATCGGCCAGAACTGCTTCAAATTTCCTTAAGCTTTCTGAGGCGTCGTCCGGAAAGAGGTAGATGAGCTGGATGATCAGGTAGAGCTTCTTCTCGATTGTATTCGCCGCTTCTTCCTTCATGACCTCACGGCCGCGCAGGAAATTCGCCTTGTTATACAGATAGAACGTGCCCGGTTCCTCGCCTCGGCCGATGACGGCGCCGTTAACGATGACCTTTTCTCCCGGACGTAACGAGAATTTAAGCGGCAAAATGCTTCTCCTTGATATCAACCGACCCACTTCCGCGTTGGACCACCGAGAGGCTAGAACCCCAGGGAAAATCCGACGCCTGGCCATTTGAAGGAGAAGCGGGCGACGGCGTTGCCGCCGCCGCCCAACTCTATCCGATCCGGTCGGCTTAGAACAACCGCAGGATCGCCTGCTGTGCCTGGTTGGCCAGGCTGAGGGAGATGGTCCCCAACTGCTGGCGCGTTTGCAGCGTCAGCATGTTGGCGCCTTCCTCGTTCTGGTCGGCCAGGGTCAGCTTGCCGGCACCTTCCTTCAAGACATTCGAGAAGGCCGCGGTATAGGTTTCGCGGGTCTGAATGACGTTCAGGTTGGTGCTGAGAGACGACGACGCCGATCGCAGGATCAACTTCGCCGTATCGAGCTGCTTGGTGGCATTGTCGATATCGGCCCGGTCGTTCCAACCGTTCTGGGCGAAGTCCAGCCTGAGGCCTTGGCCATCGGTTTGGACGTTCTGGCTGACCACCGTCACCGTGCTGGTGTTGGTCTCGTTCAACTGCACCGCCATGTTATTGGCGTCGGTGCCGTCGACCAACTGTTTGGTTGTCAGATCGGCAGTTTGGCCGGTATGAGCGGCACGGACATCGAACTGCGCCGTGACCGCCTTGGGGCTGCTGCTGGTACCGTCATAGTCCTGGCCATCGAAGGTGGCGCGGACCTTGGTGGAAACGGTGACCGTTGAACCGTTGGCGATAGAGGAGCCAAGTGTCAGCTGGACATCCGCACCATTGTTCGCACCACCCGACAAGCTGGCGCTGAACGTCGTCGTCGCACCGGTAAGATTGACGCTGGTCAGAGTGGCAGTGCCGCCCTTGCCGTCGCTAATCTTGATGGTTGCATTGTCGGCGCTGGTCGCTGCATCGATCGTGAACGTCACGTTCGATACCGTGTTCCTGGCAAACGTCGAGCCGTCGAAGCCGGCACTAACCGCAGCCGTCGTACCGGTCTTCTGAAGCGTGGTCTGGACTTCGCCCGCGCTGGCCGCTGTCGCTGTCGCCAGACGAGTCAGTTCATTCAGGTTGAGGCTGGTATTGAAGGTCGTGCCACCCTGCGCCAAATCGACGGAGTTGGCATTGCCTGAAGACACCGCCACCTGTGCACCAGCTGAACCGCTGCTGGTCAATGAGACGCTGAAGGTTGTGAAAGTACTGGTTGCGTAGTCAAAATTGGAAGCCGTGGCGCCCACCGAGTAGGATGCATCGGCAGTGACGGCGCTGTTTGTCGTCGGTGAACCAACGATGGCACCTGCACCCGTACCGTAAGACGTGCTGACTGCCTGGCTGTATGTCGAGCCCTGCAGGATCTGACGCTCGTCAACGGTGACACGGGCCGTACCGGAATCGAAGGCGAAAGCATTCTCGCCATCCGACGCCTTGCCTTGACCAAGGGCATTGTTGCCGTCACGAATGATGGTCTCGCCAGCGCTGTTGGTCGCCTTGACCTGCAGGTTGACGTTCTTTTCGATGACCGACGTACCAACACCGGCGGTATCGGGAACGGCTTCGATATCCTTGAAGTTGACGTCGAAGCCGACCTTCGTACCGCTGGCGAACGAAACCGACGCATGCAGAACTTGGCCATTTGAATTGGCAGCATTCCATTGCGCCTGGGTAAAGGTCAGGGTCGTAGACTGGTCGCCTTCCGTGATGGTGAAGGTCTTGTCCTTACCTGTGCCGCCCTGCAGTTTGATCGAGATGCTGTCGAAATTGCCGGTCTTGGTGGAGTCGAAGCCGGCGATATCCAGATTGCTGATGCCACGCAGCTGCTCGGCGTCTTGGATATCCTTCGTGTTGCCGGAGATGGCGCCATCGCCAGTGATGGCAATGGTATAGGTATCGGCCTTGGTCACGTTCGAGGCTGAGGCACCGCTGATACCCAGGATGTTATTGACGGAGATCTTGCTGTCAGCCGTGGCATCGACACGCAGGCCACTGCCGACCAACAGGTTCTTACCGGCATAGCCGCTATCCTTGGCCAGCGAGTCGATCTGGCGCAGCACGTTGTTGTACTGATTGGCAAGGTCGTTACGCAGTTTCACCGAATTGGCATCGGTGCCCAACGAACCGAGGGCCTGGGTGGTCAGGCCTTTGGCCTGGTCCAGCAGACTTTGGATGTCGGTGATGCCTTCATCGGCGGATTTCAGAGTGCTGATCGCCTGACCGATGCCGTCCTTCAGACCGTCGAGGTCGCCAGCGCGCTGGTTGAGGCTCTTGGCCGCGAAAAACGAGGTCGGACCGTCCAGCGCCGTATTGATTTTATTGCCGGTTGCGAGTTTCGACTGCGTGTTTTGCAGCTGAGCGGAAGTCTGCTGCAGCAGCAGCAGGTTGCTACGCATACCAGCGGTAAGGGAAATAGAGTCAGCCATGGTCAAAAGCTCCTTTGGAGACAATGTAACCGCACGCTTTTGCGTCGCGGGCCGCTTTCAGGTCGAAGACGGCTGAAACTAGGAAGCAATGATCATGCCAACGGAGAAAAACTTGCCGACCCTAGGAAATCCGTGCCGTTTACGCTGTGGGGTCCTGGAATTTTCATAGGCAAAATCTGCCGAAGCGGCAAAATTTGCCTACCGGTTCCAGGATGGTCGGCAATAATTGCTGGTATGACGGCAGCTAACTTGTTGATTTTCGCGTTAAAGCCTTGTTAACCACAATTTTCTTACAATGCGCCAGATTTCAAATGGCGCAGGTTTATGTCGACATTCACGCCTCAGTTTTCGGTTTCGGCAGGGTTGGCCCCGCCGGCCCATGCTCTCACTCAGGCCGCTCCCTTGGCGGAAGCCTCGGAGATTACGCTCGCTTGCCTCATCATCGGTAATGAGGCGATGGTCGACGAAACCCCGGCGGCAGTGAGTTCGCCGTCGACATCAGCGAAAATTGATCCCGTGATCGCGGCCGAAGTTAAAAAACTGCTGACCGCTGCGCAGCTCGATCATATTGCCGGTCGCAAGGGTGACTTGAAAACAAAGATCGAAAAAATCCTGGAGCTGCAACCGACCAATGCTCAGGCCTATTTCAATCTTGGCGTCCTGAAGCGAGACGAAGACAAATTACCGGAAGCGGAAGGTTTATTCCGTCGGGCGATCCAACTCGATCCCAGGAATACGCAATACCATCTCGCGCTGGGCGAACTGATGCAGTTGATGCGCCATCTGCTATTTGCGGCCGAAGCTTATGAAAAGGGTCTGGAAATCGACCCCAATCATGAGATCATCCTCACCAACCTGATCGCGGTCAGGCAAAAGCAGCGAATGCCCGACAAGGTCGCCGAGATCAGCCAGCATTTGCTGGCATTGAGGCCGCAATCGGTGACTGCAACGTTAAGCTTGGCTTGGGGTCTGTTGTGGCTTGGCCAAACCGAGGAGGCTGCCGAGGCCGCAGGCCGTGCCTTAAGCCTCGACCCTAAATCTATCCAGGCAGCGGTCATCTTGCAGATTTGCCTGAAACGACTTGGACGTATCGACGCCGCCGCCGCCGCCTTACACGATATAACGGCACGGTCGTTGGAATTATGGAATACCTGTTCGCAAGCAGCCGACGCATTTAATCAGTTCGAGGAAGGCGAGACCGCAGAGGCTATCTTGCGGGCAGTCATCGAACGGCAACCCAATTTTGTACCAGCGTTGCTACAACTTGGCCGCTATCGAATCTTATCGAGCGATCTGACCGAAGGGGAAAGATTGATGGCCCGGGTCGCTGAACTGGATCCGGAAGAAGGAGATGCCCAAACATCGGTCTCCCTAACAAAAATACGCAACGGCGAATACGCCATAGGGTGGGCAAGCCACCATTGGCGCTGGAAGCGGACAGGCTGCGAGCCGCGTTGGGACATACCGGTTCCGGCTTGGAATGGTGAGGCATTAGCGGATGGCTCTTTGATCATCTGGCGAGAGCAGGGGATCGGAGATATGATCATGTATGCGGCGCCGGCGATAGCGTGCCGCGGCTTAGCCAGCAAAGTCTTCATTGAGACCAATCCGAGGCTGCAACCATTGCTGCAACGCAGCTTTCCCGATATGGTCGTGATCTGCCGCGAGGACATTTCAGAGACCTATCTGGGCGAGCAGAACATTGTCGCACAGTGCCCGATCGGCGAATTGCCGCATCTCTTACATGTAGATATGGCCCATTATCCCGGCAAAAATGGTTTCTTGATTGCCAATCCCGAAGACGCCAGCCAGCTGCGTGATCGCTACAGATTGCTCTTCCCGGGTAAGAAGCTGATCGGCATCTCGTGGCGCAGCGGCAACAGCTCCAGCGCGATCACCCGATCGATTGAATTGCCGCATTGGATTCCAATTCTGGAAACGCCCGATTGCGCCTTCATCTCACTGCAATATGGCGATATTAGCCGGGATATCGAAGATCTGCGGCAATTGCATGGTTTGGAAGTCTATATCGATACCGACGTCAATCCAATGCAGAACATGGATCTGTTCGCGGCTCAGATCAACGCCATGGACCTAGTCATTTCGGTCGATAACAGCACAGTGCATGTCGCCGGCGCCCTGGGGAAGCAAACTTGGGTACTTGTGCCGGCGGCTGCTGACTGGCGTTGGTTGACGCCAGATCGAACGGATTGCGCCTGGTATTCAAGCCTGGAACTGTTCCGCTGCATCCCGCAAGAGAGCTGGTTCCCTGTCATCGCGCGCGTTGCAGAGCGTCTGAAAGAATGCAGCATCGAGGCGTTGGGAGAGCAACGTCGTCAACAATATCTGCGTTCGGCAAAACAAGCCGAAACTTATGGAAACGTCCATACCGGAGAGTTGTACTATCGTGCCGTTCTAGTCGAAGCACCCGGTGATCATACGGCACTCGCCGGGTTGGGGCAGGTTGCCTTGACGACTGGGCACGCTGAAGACGCTATCGGTCTTTTGCGCCGCGCGGTTGAAACTGAGCCGCGATTTGCTTGCTACTGGCGCGATTACGCTCAAGCCCTTCTCGTTGGAGGCCGACTGCCTGCTGCGGCAATCTCATTACGAGAAGCGTTGGCGATTGATCGGGAAGATCAGGCCGCATTGGAATTGGGCATCAAGATTCAGTCGGCACTAAAGGCGCCGGAGGAAGTCGGCAACTTCTGTGCCCGATTGCTGCGGCTTGATCCTGAACATCGGGAAGCAAGGCTCCATCTCGCGGCTTTACAGGCGAGTAACGGCGACTTTGTTGCGTCAGAAGTTAATTTCGCCCGCGTCCTTCAGCATCATCCGGATGATGCTGTTGCTTCGTTTTCACTTGGTTGCCTTGCTCTTCGCCGCGGCGACTATATCTCAGGTTGGCGCGGTTATGCGCGGCGCTTCGATGCTGGCCTTAGGCGTCTCCCCGCGAATCTAGCCATCAAGGATGTTACCCACGGCGTCATTGGCGGTACTTCATTGAAAGGTCAACGGTTAGCCGTTCGGCCAGAAGCGACATTGCGTGATCAGATCATGTTTATACGCTGGCTGAAATCGGTCCGCCAAGAAGCGGACTTTGTCGCGGCAGAGATTGATCCGCGACTGATTCCATTGTTGAGCGGGGCGATACCTGGCGTTGCCTTGTTCCCCACAGGTTCGCTCAGCGATACCGATGCAATTGATCTCGAACTGAACGGCCAGGTATGGCTTGCGGATCTGAGTGCCCGCTATGCCTCTGATACCGAGGCACTTGGTACCGACGTGCCCTATCTGCAATTTGATCTCGGCAAGGCAGCGGCTTTGCGCCAGGACTATCGGGCCGCTTTGTCCTGCGACCGATTGGTGGGTCTATGCTGGCGTGGCACCGATTTGGCCGTTCCACTGCAAATATGGGCGCCGATTTTGCGCAAAGCAGGGTATGGTTTTGTGTCATTGCAAGTCGGGCCGGCACAGCAGGAATTTCAGGAAGTATTCGGCAGCTTGGATCTGCAAGCAGTCCGTGATCCATCGATCGATGCTCAGAGCAATTTGCGCGGTTATGCCGCGCAGATGGCTGCAATGGATCTGGTTATTACGGTGGATGATGTTCCGGCGCATCTGGCCGGCGCGTTGGGTGTTACGACTGCATGCCTGCTGCCGCAGGTCGCGGATTGGCGCTGGCTTGAGGAGGACCGAGGAGACACACCTTGGTATCCCTCCATGCATCTTTACCGTCAAACGATTGATGGTAATTGGAACATGGTACTGGAGAAGATCGCAGCCGAGATGGATGAATTGGTCGAATGTAGCAAGGGAGGCGGCCGACATGAATAGAGCTGACAGACGACGTCAGTCAAAACTGGAGAAATCCGCTGCCAAGAATGGCGTCACGGCACGTGGCGCGTCGATCAAGGTTATTGACCAGGCAATCGCCGGGATGATTCAGCCGATCGTTACCCTCCTCAATGCCGAACGTTTCGACGAGGCGGAGCAGGGATTGCTGGAACTATTGGCAGCCAATCCGGATCACCCCGAGGGTTTGCATCTCTATGGACTTTTGCTGTGTCAGACGGGCCGTGAAGCTCAAGGAATTGAGAAGCTGCGGCGGGCGACCCTGCTTGCCCCGCAAACTTCCCTGTATTGGAACAACTTTGCTGCAGCCCTTTCGCGTGCTGGTTTGTCGGAGGAAAGCCTGACGGCAGCACGACAAGCAGTCGCGCTCGATCCTGGTTATAGCGATGCTCGTCGGAATCTGGCCAATATGCTGCTTTCGACTGGAGATATCTCTGGTGGTGTTGCTGAACTGGAGCGGTTGACGAAGACGCGACCAGCAGATGCGACATTGTGGCATCAGCTGGCGCAATATTATGCCAATCAGAAACAATTCGAGACAGCCGAAACGGCTTATAAAAGGGTACTTAACCTGGAACCAGAGAATACGCGCGCGATGCGAGATCTGGCGGCTCTCTATACGGACAATTGGCAATATGATGCCGCCCAGCGCTTGCGCCGGCAAGCAGATCAGCTCGATAAGACCGGGAATATATAAGAGATCGGTGAGCGGATTTTTCCGCTTCTTTTGAAAACGAGAAAGCCCGACGACGGAAAGTCGCCGGGCTTTTGGTTCGTTACCTCTAGAACAGTTTGAGGATCGCCTGCTGTGCCTGATTGGCGAGGCTCAGTGAAATTGTGCCGAGCTGCTGCCTTGTCTGCAACTGCAGCATGTTGGCGCCTTCTTCATTCTGATCTGCCTGGGTCAGTTTGTTGGCACCTTCGGTCAGAACATTGCTGAAGGTCTTGGTATAATCCAGACGTGTCGTGATGATATCGACGCTTGTGCCCAGCGAGGATGCAGCACCTCGTAACCGCAGGGTAGCCGCATTCAACTGATCCTGGGCATAGGTAATATCGGCGCGATCGAGCCAGCCATTTTGCGATTGATCGATCTGCAGACCCTGACCGTCGGTTTGCACATTCTGGCTGACGACCGTGATCTTGTTCGTGTTGGTTTCATTCAACTGCACGGTCATGTTATTGGCGTCGGTTCCGTCCGTCACCTGGACGGTCGACATCGTTGCCGTCTGACCGGTGTTGGCTGCCCGCACGTCGAATTTGGCTTGATCCGGGCCCGTTAACTGCCCGAGTGCGTGATAGGTGACCTGTCCCTCCGATTGCGGCGGGATGCTGTACGAGGTCCCTAGCGTGAGGGTGATCTTGGCGCCGCTATTGACGCCGCCATTGATGGTGAAGTCGAGGCTGGTCGGTGTGGCACCGCCCGTCAGGGCGACACTGACCGTGGATTTGCCGCCGAAGCCGTCATCCACGACGATGACGGCACCGGTATCCGAGGCCTTCACGGTATAGGTCAAGGTATGCGCCAGATTCTTCGCTAGACCATTCAGTGAAGTCAGCGAAACGGCCGAGGCCGACAGGGCCGCACCTGAAACGGTTTCGGTGGCGTTCGCTTGTCCGGCATCCGAAGCCGAAGCCGTGGTGATACCATTCATCGCGATCGGCAAAAGGTTCACGGTGGCGGAACCAAGATTGTTGGCAACGCTTGTGAAAGTAGTGCTGCCCCCGGTTGTCACCGTCTGGGTGCTATTGCCGCCAGGACCGATCAGCGAGACGCTATAGCTCGTGAACCTACCAGTGGAGAAGTCGAAATTTGCGGGATCGGCATTCGCATTCAGCGTATAGGTAGAATCTGCCGTGATGTTGTCGGCCGAGATTGATGGCGTTCCGATGATCGAGGCAGCGGAGCGTCCATAACTCTCCCCAACCGTTGCCGGGTAGGTTGATGAGCCGAGAACTTTGTGCTCATCGATCGAGAAGCGTGCCGTGCCGGTATCAAACCCCCAGGCGTTTTCGCCATTGGCCAGCTTCTGCTGCCCAAGGAGATTGGTGCCGCTGCGAACGATGCGCTCACCGATACCGTTCATATTGGTGACGGAGACGTTCAGATCGACAAATTTCTCAATCGTCGATGTCCCCACGCCGTTCGTATCCGGCACATTATCGATATCATCGAAGTTGATATCGAAGTTGATATGCGTGCCGCTGGCGAACTGGTTATCGAAGTTCAACACCTGGCCGGTCGCCTTCGCATCCGCCCATTGCTGCTGGGTAAAAGTCTTGCTGACCGTGACATCGCCTTCCGTCACGGTGAAGATCTTATCCTTACCTTTACCGCCGATATATTTGATCGTGACGGGGTCGAAGTTGCCGGTGTTCTTGCTCTGGAAACCGCTGATCGACAGATTGCTGATGCCACGCTCGGTTTCGGCATTGGAAACGTCGTTGGAATTGGCGGAAATTGCACCCGTTCCGGTGACATCGACCACATAGTCGTCAGGCTTGGTAACGTTGGTCGTCTGGGCATTGGAAATGCCGACAATCGCATTGACCGCGCTCTTGGACGACGACGTCGCATCAAGCCGCAGGCCGCTGCCGATCAGAAGGTTCTTGCCCTGATAGGTGCTGTCCTGGGCGAGCTTGTCGATCTGTCGCAAGATCGTGTTGTAATCGTCGGACAACTTCTGACGCAGGGAAACGGAATTGGCGTCGCTGCCGAGATTGTCCTGCGCCTGCTGAATCTTGCCCTTCAACTGATCGAGCAGGGATTCGATCTGGGTGACCGCCGTATCGGCGCTCTTGATCGTGCTGATCGACTGATCCATCTGGTCTTTGAGCAGATTCAGATCATCGGCGCGCTGGGTCAGGCCTTTTGCGGCGAAGAAGGCAACGGGGCCGTCGAGGGCAGTGTTGATCTTATTGCCGGTGGACAGACGCTGCTGCGTGCGATCCAGCAAAGTAGAGGTTTGCTGCAGCAAAAGCAGATTACTGCGGATGCCGGAAGTAAGTTGGATATCGTTACTCGCCATAAGGGTTCTCCCGAATTTGCGTGTCGACGGCAGCCGTCCTTTAACGGCAGGCAACCAATGTCGGTCGAGCTCTATGCAAGCAAGTTCGATGCCAGTTTATAATACTATGATTTATAATGATTTTTTCGGATAAAAAGCAATGTTGACCGTGCTGATCGGGTAGTTGTCAGGAAAGATTCAGCCGGGAGGTCGGCGGTATTTGCCGGTCTGTAACGGAAAAAACCGCCTGATGATGCTGCCTATTCCGTATCACTTGATTACCTGGACCAATATCGGCCACGGATAGGCAGGAGCGCCTGGGAAATCGGAATAATGCTGGGGAGCAGGCCTCATCGTCAGTTCGCGTCAATCGTCAGTTCGCGTCATAGGTGAATGAGCCGGCTTGACTTCACCTGATGAATCATGGATTATATATGCAGATTAGTTTATTGACCGGAGTTTTATGTCCGCCAAAGCTTAATTTGAGCTGGCGTAAAGTTGTGTTTTAGCAACCTGAAGGTTTGGCCGCGATGAGCCAAATGGATGTAGATATTCGAGCTGTGAGCGGTACTGCCTTGGGCGGCCGCACTGTGGCATCCGATGTGACGGGTGATCCGGCATCGTCGAACGACCAAACATCGCAGGGTCAGGCTAGTGATACCTCGAGTTCGGTGCCTAACTATCTGGCACAGTTTCGTTATGACAGCCTGAAATTTTCTTACAAACCCGATTACGGCCGAATTGTTCTTATAGAACAGAGTCCGGTGACGGGGGAGCAGATATCGCAAATTCCATCCCAGCGCGTCTTGGAACTTTACGCTGAACAGCGGCGCTCGGAAGCTAATGGAAATTCGACGGTCGATCAGGCCGGAAGTGTCGCTTCGGCGAAAGGTCGTCGCATGGCGAGCCATGCATCTGCCGTATCGGCTGCGGCGACCGTGTCCGTGCCGGCCTTGACGCCGCCCCCGACGGTTTCGCGGACTGCCAATCCCGTCAATATCACAATCTGATTTAGCCAGACCCCGTTTCCGGCGGCTTGTGCCTGCTGCGGAACGTTAAGCGCGCTGCTGAAGCGACGCAGGGCCGACAGCCGGCTGACGCCGACTCTTCGTGAGAAGGCCCTTACTATTATAGCCCGTGATCTGAGCACGAGGCTCTTCCAGGGCCTGTACGATTGCCCGCATAACCCGTTCATTTACATCCCGCATCGCGCGCAGGGCACGCAGGTTGTCCTGCACAGCTGCCTGGAAGCGTTCCGTCGCTTCCACCAGTTCTTCTCGCAAGGCATCATCGACGACCTCGCCCTCGGGATCCGGCTCCCGCAAGGCCAATGTGAAGGCCCGGTAGGCATCAGCCAGGGCCATTTTATCCGACTGCAATTGCCGAAGCTCTTGGGGCTTCAGATTACGCAGCAGCTCGACTTCGCGTTCCATGCAGGCGATCAGCCGCGAGGTGATGGCAAGGAGCTCCACAATACGGGACGATTTGCTCATTTCTTCGGTTGCTCCTGTAGATGCAGTAATTCGCGCTGAATCGTATCGGCCACGCCGATGCCTTGTGTCTTCGCAACCATCTTGCCGTATTCATCCAGCAGAAAAGACCGGAAGACACTTTCGCCTTCGCCGCCGCCGAACACCGGATCCGGCTGGATGTCTTCCATCATGTCGGCAAACGAATGGGTGACGAAAAACGCCTCGAAATCCTGTGCCGCGGCCCGCGACGATGCCAGCAGCTTCGGATCGACCGACGACAAGTCATTCGATTGATTGGCGATCGCGCGTGCCTTCATTGCCTGAGCCGCAAACTGATTGTAACCGGCTGCCGAGGGCGCGCTATTCATCGTGGTGGCGGATGTGCTGCTCATCATCACTGCACCACGATATCCGCTTGCAATGCGCCGGCTGTATGGATCGATTGAAGAATCGAGATCATATCGCGTGGGCCGACACCCAGACTATTCAGGCCGGCAACCAATTCTTCCAGGCTGACGCCAGGCTGCAGGACATCAAGTTTCCGGTTCGCGTCCTGCTGCACATCAATATTGGTGCGCGGCACAACGGTGGTAACACCGGTTGAGGAGAACGGACTGGGCTGCGATACCTGAGGCGTTTCTGTTACGCGGATGGTCAGATTGCCCTGGGCGATCGCAACCTTGCTGATCCGCACATTGTCGCCGATGACGATGACGCCTGTCGTCTCATCAACCACGACCCGTGCCGGACTATCGGGCTCGATCGGCAATTGTTCGATATTGGTGATCAAGGTTGCCGGATCTGCACCATGCTGGGCAACATTGACTTCAACCGTGCCGGAATCGGTGGCGGCGGCCGTACCTGGCCCGATCATGCCATTGATCGCATCGGCGATGCGCCGCGCGGTGGTGAAGTCGGGATTGCGCAAGGCGATCCTGACGCTTTTCAGTGCGGCCATATCGAACGGCACTTCACGCTCGACGATGCCGCCATTGGAAATCCGGCCGCTTGTCGGGACGCCCTTGACGACTGATTCCGCTTGCCCCTGAGCGGAAAAGCCCCCCGTTGTGATCTGTCCCTGGGCAACCGCATAGATCTCGCCGTCTGCGCCGAGCATCGGCGTCACGAGCAGGGTGCCGCCTTGCAGGCTGGTCGCATCGCCCAGCGATGAGACGGTGACATCGACACCGGAACCCTGACGTGCAAATGGCGGCAAATTGGCTGTCACCATCACGGCCGCGACATTCTTCGTCTCGAGATCGGTGCTGCGGGCATTGACACCCAGACGGTCGAGCATGCCGATCAGGCTTTCACGGGTGAAGACGGCTTTTTTCTTCGTGTCATCGCCAGTGCCGTTCAACCCGACGACGAGGCCGTATCCGACCAATTGGTTGTCCCGGACGCCTTCGAAATTGGCGACATCCTTGATGCGGGAAACGGCGAAGGCGGGCATCGGCCAGATGAAGGCGGGCAAGGCCAAAAGGGCGATCATGAGGGATGTCACGATTCCGCGGCAGCTTCGAAGCAACCGGGCGGGCGGCAATATCCTGGATGTTTGGCCTGGTACGCGCATCATGACTCCTGGGTCTTCGCCCTGCGATAAGGCCATTTCTTGGCCCGCTCGACCAATTAAATGCGATTATCATGCCAGTTCTTAAGTTTATTTAAGTAGTTGATTTATATAAATGATATGTACCTGACGCCGACCCTCGCGTGATGAGGAGCAAGCTCTGCCGGCCAAGTCATGGACAGATCATGGCGATGCGGCAGATTTTTCCAAGCAACAGCTGGAAATATAATTAATGGATTGTTAGGAAGGGCCGGATGTACAATGAAGAACATGAATTCTGTCTTTGAACAGGTCGAGACCCAATGAAAATTGATCCTACTGGGGTGCGGCCGGCCACGGCTCGCAAAGTCGGTAGTGGTGCTGCGTCGGGTAGCAATGGTGATTTCGCCAAGAATCTCGCTGAACCAGAAGCGGGAAATTCTGCCCGTACCCAGGGGCCTGTCTCCCTTAATCCCCTTGCTGCACTTCTCACGGTTCAGGAAACCGATGAGACATTGCAGCGCCGCGCGCGCGGCCGGGCAAAACAACGTGGCGATACAATTCTGGATCAGCTGGAGGAAATCCGCGTCGGATTGTTGCTTGGAACGGTACCGATGGCGAAATTGGAGCAGCTTGCACAGCTTGTGCGTGCAAAGCGCGAACAATTCGATGATCCGAAGCTGCAAGCTATTTTAGATGAAATTGAGCTGCGTGCGGCCGTGGAATTGGCAAAGCTTTCCCGGTCCCTGTAACACCTCCCCAGTAGAATTCAATCTTTACAATAAGATGGCAAATTTTGCCGGCTGTTTTTTGCCGCTTGCGGTGCGGAGGCATTTTCATATACTCCGCGCCATTCCTGCCTCGTCAGCAGGCGCAGGAACGAATCGTAGGAACTGCATCGAGGAGCGTATGAAACCGCTGCTTTCGCCAGATTACCGTCCTAGCGAAACCGAGACATTTATGAATCCGATGCAGCAGGAGTACTTCCGTCAGAAATTGCTGGCCTGGAAGTCCGAGTTGTTGAAGGAATCGAACGAAACGCTCAACCATCTGCAGGAAGAGAGCCTGTCGGAACCGGATATCGCAGACCGTGCCTCTCTAGAGACCGACAGGGCCTTGGAATTGCGGACACGCGACCGCGAACGCAAACTCATTTCCAAAATCGACGAGGCGCTCAGCCGAATTGAAGACGGCACCTATGGGTACTGCGAAGAGACGGGTGAGCCGATCGGAATCAAACGTCTGGAAGCCAGGCCTATTGCAACGCTGTCGATCGAGGCGCAAGAGCGTCACGAACGCATGGAACGCACCCATCGCGACGACTGAAGATAATCCCGTCAGCCAATTTCTAGCCGACCAATCCGGCTGACGGGCTGCTTCCGTCGTCGCAATGCGGCGTCAGAATACGTTGATTTTCATCAGTGCAAATCACTTTGACCGTCCGAGGCATCGGCTCGGCCAGCCGATGCCTGCTTCACGCGGCCTGTGACACCGCGCTATTGTCGTATGCGGCCACGAACGAACGGTCGTAAGTGGTGGCGGGAATCCGGGCTGATAAATGGCTGATGCTCCGATTGATGACACAAAGACGGTGCATGCGGCACCCGGCTTAGGCCATCGTGCCAACTTGCCGGGCAATAACATCGATGCCAAGCCAATCGAACCGACTGTCGGCCGCGCGCCGGCTTCAGTAGCCGGTGATGCAAAGCGTCAGCGGATCGGTGTCATTCTGGTGCCGCGCTTCGCCTTGATTTCTTTTTCGATGATCATCGAGCCGTTACGCAGCGCTAATCTGGTCAGCGGACAGCCACTCTATGACTGGGTCTTGCTGTCCGCGACCGGGGGCGAGGTGGCATCCAATAGCGGCGTTACCATCCGAACGACGGCGCTGCGGGATGCGGCGCCCTCGCCTTTGACTCTCGTTCTTGTCTGCGCCGGCCTCGATCCGGAAAAATTCCGCAGCGCGCCGGTTGAAAATTTCCTGCGCCGGCAATCCCGTCACGGTGTTCTAATTGGTGCCGTCAGTACGGGCAGCTTTGTTCTGGCAAGGGCTGGATTGTTGGATGAGCATCGCTGCACGGTGCATTGGGATTACAAGGCCGGTTTTCAGGAGAATTATCCGTCGATCAAAGTGTCCGACGAACTCTTTGTCGTTGACCGTCAGATCGCAACCTGTGCCGGTGGCACGGCCGTTCTTGATATGATGCTGCACCTGATTGCCCAGCATCACAGTGACCGTCTTTCGCGTGCCGTGTCCGAACAATTCATTCATGGCGCCGCTCGGCAATCGCATGACCAGCAGCGCAACGATCTGCGTTATCGGCTCGGCACGTCGAATGCGGCAGTCGTCAATGCCGTCAAGCTGATGGAACAGCATCTCGATGCGCCTCTGTCACCCGGCATCCTGGCGCGCCGGCTGAAGACCTCACAGCGTCAGCTCGAACGTCTATTCCAGAAATATCTGGGCTGCACACCAAGCAGTTACTATCAAGGCTTGCGAATGGAGCGGGCGCGATCGCTGTTGAAGCAGACCGACCTCCAGATCACGGAAATTGCCGTCAGCTGCGGTTTCGCCTCCGCTTCCTATTTCAGCACCGTCTATCAGCGGTATTTCGGCATTCTCCCGCGGCATGACCGGCGCCTTTGAGGGCGAGTGGGGAAAGGCAGACGTCGAATTCGTCGAACTCCCGTCGAAAAATTGATATTTTCCGGCGAAGAGGTGATGGCTAGGGAGACTGTTCCGGCGGAGCTTTGTCGCGGAAAAGCACTTGGTCTTGGTGGAGGGACGTCAATGGCATTGCCCGCAAGTATTCGTTACGTGGTGATCGGGGCCGGTATCCACGGCCTCAGCACGGCTTGGCATCTGGCGGAGAATCTCCGCAAAGCGGGGAAGGGTGGCGGCGCCGATGTCATCGTTCTCGATAAGACCGGCATCGCGGCCGGTGCCTCGGGCATCGCCTGCGGCGTGGTGCGCAACAACTATTTCCAGCCGGCGATGCGTCGCCTGATGGCGCATAGTGTCTCGGTCTGGGAAAGCGATATGGAGACTTTCTCATATCATCCGGTCGGTTACATGCAGATCAGCCCGGAAGTGATGCATGAGGACGTTGCGTCGATCTACAAGCAGCAGAAAGAGATCGGTTACACCTCCACCTTCATCGAAGGTGAGAAGGACTGCATGACATATATGCAGAACATCTTGAGCGATTGGCAGGCCAAGGGCATCACCTCAGTATTGCACGAGAAAAAAGGTGGCTATGCCAATAACACGGCGGCGATCTACGGGCTTGCCAAAAAGGCCGAAGCTGAAGGCGTCCGCATCGTGACCGGTGTCCAGGTGAAGGGATTCAAACGCGACGCGGCCGGCTCGATCACAGCGGTCGAGACCGATAAGGGTTCGATCCAATGCGAACAGGTGATCGTGGCGGTTGGTCCCTGGGTACGCCAAATCTGGAATATGCTCGACTTGCCGGATGCGATTGACATCAGAGGCCGAGACGGCAAGATGCATGAAAACGTGCCGATGTGGGTTTACTGGTCGTTGCAGGAAGGAACGCTGGGCGTCGATCCGGATTACCAGAAGACCAATGACGGCAAGATGCCGCCGGTCATCCATGTCGATACCGATGCGCCGCTTTATTCCGACGAGGATGGCTCGCTGATCACAGACAAGCTCTGGGGCATCTATTACAAGCCGGATTTCCATTTCGGTGGTATTCAGGGCGGCGCCATGCCCTTCAAGGTGCAGACCCCGATCGATAAAGTGCGGGTCGATCCCTATGGCCCGGAAAGCCCTGAATTCATCGTCGGTGACGACTTCGCGCATATGTGGGTGTCGGCTTTGGCCTTCTGCCAGAAGCGCTTCATGGGGCAGATGGCGAAATACAAGAAGGAGCCGTCGGGCGGCATCGGCTGCTTTACGGCGGACAGCTTCCCGGTCTTTGATCGCTTCGCCGGCAATGCCTATTTCATCGCCGATTCAAACCATGGCTATAAGATGATCGGTGTCGGCAAACTGGTGGCGGACGATATCTGTGGCAAGGGAGACGAACTCCTGCAGCCCTTCCGCTTCTCGCGTTTTGCCGAAGGGAAGCTGCATCCGACGTCGAATTCGCCTTTCCCCTGGAGCTGAGGCAATTGGGCGCCGATGCCATCGCATCGGCGCCCAATTGCTTTAGGAAGGGCTGTCCATGGCGGTGACCTTGGCTGCGTGCTGCAGTAACCAGGACTTCAGCGTGGTGACGGCCGGACTCTCTCGCCGGTTCGGCGATTCGATCAGATAAAAATCAAGATCGGTTCTGAAACTGCCCGGAAATGGCCGGATGAGCTGTCCGCTGCTCAACTGATCGTCAATCAGGTAACGCCAGCCAAGGGCAACGCCCTGGCCGGCGACCGCCGACTGGATCAGTAAGGGATAATTGTTGAACCGCAGTCGCCTGGCGCCGAGCTTGGGCCGATCTGGGTGGGCGCCCCGCCATTCATCCCAGCTCGTCCAGCTGGGATCGATGATTTCCATTTCCAAGAGCGGCAGTTTCTCGATATCGGCGATGCCGTGGGGCACCGGATAGCGTTCGATCAGAGCGGGGCTGCAGACCGGAAAAACCTCGCCGCTGAACATGCGCGTCGCGCGCACATCGCTCCAATTGCCCGCGCCGTAGCGGATCGCGAGATCGAGCTGTTCATCCGCCAGCGGACCCAGCGTGTCCGAGGAAATCAGGCGGAGCTGGATATCGGGATGGTCGGCGTTGAATTCGCTGAGACGCGGCATCAGCCACAGGCTCGCGAAGCCGAGCGTCGCGCCAATTGAGATGGCGGCGCGGTTTTGCGCGGCCGTCAGGCGTTGGACGCAATCGACAATTGCCAGCAGCCCCTGGCTCACGGCCTGGTGCAGGGCAATGCCTTCCACCGTCAGCCTGACCTGGCGATGCTGGCGGCGAAACAGCGTGACGCCCAGATGGCTTTCCAGACCCAGGATCTGTCGGCTGACAGCGGCCTGGGTAACGTTCAGTTCGTGGGATGCAGCGGTAAAGTTATTGAGGCGGCCAGCCGCCTCAAATACGACCAGGCTGGTGACCGGTGGCAGAAATCGTCTTAACCTATTCATTTGTTTTGATAATTATTTCTATCAGATATTCCCGACGCCGTCCCATACGGCTCTATGACATGATGATATGTTATGGATCGATTAAATTAAAGCGGCTTCACAACGATCCGGATTGCCCGGACAGTAATTGATACCGCATCTATCAAAAAAAGCAGGCCGCCGATCATGTTACCTAGCCATTCCTTGCCGTTTCAGCCCGCTGCGATCCGCAATGTCTTGCAGCCGATCGAGCAGGCATCGGGATTGCCGAATGAGGCCTATGCCAGTCCGGATTTCGCGCGCTATGAACGCGATCAGGTCTTGTCGAAAACCTGGATCTGTATCGGCTTCGGCAAGGACATTCCTCAGCCGGGTGATGCCAAGCCGGTCAGCCTCATGGGCATTCCGCTGATGATGGTGCGACGGCGTGACAACAGCATTGCCGTTTTCCACAATGTCTGCAGTCACCGCGGCGCGGTCATTCTCGATGCGCCACGCAATGTGCAGAACTCGCTTCGTTGTCCGTATCATTCCTGGGTCTATGACCTCGACGGAAGATTGACCGCTACGCCCAATATCGGTGGCGCCAGACAGCATAGCTGCGAGGGTTTCGACAAGAGCAAGCACGGCTTGAAAGAGGTTCGGTCAATCCTGTTCTGGGATCTGGTCTTCATCAATCTGTCGGGTGATGCTGAGAGCTTCGAGGCATTCAGCGCCAAGATCCGGGAACGTTGGCAGGATTTCGATATGAGCCTGATCCGCCATGCCGGCAATGACTCCTCGATGAAATTGACGGTCAATTGCAATTGGAAACTGGCGGTCGAGAATTATTGCGAAGCCTATCATCTGCCGGTCGTGCATCCGGGCCTCAACAGCTATTCCAAGCTGGAGGACCATTACAACATCAATGAGGAAGGGGCCTTCGCCGGCCAGGGTAGCACGGCCTATACGCCGTTATTGGTGGAGAACGGACCTGACCTGCCGCATTTCCCGAACTTGCCGGAGAAGTGGGCGAAGGCAGCTGAATATGCCTCTTTGTTTCCCAATGTGCTGCTGGGCATCCATCAGGATCACTATTATGCCATCCTGCTGGAGGCGGTTGCCGTCGATCGGACGGTCGAGCATCTGGAGATCTATTATGTCGGTGACGCGGCGATGGAAGACACTTATGCGCCGACGCGTGCTGCCAATCTGGCGACTTGGAAGGTTGTCTTCGATGAGGATGTCGATGTGGTGGAACGCATGCAGCGTGGACGTCAATCGCCAGGCTTCGCCGGCGGCGTCTTTTCGCCTCGTATGGACCCGCCGACCCATTGTTTCCATCGCTGGCTGGCAGGCAAGCTGATCGAGGCGATGAAGCCGCAGCCCCTTTCCGGTATCGCCGCCGAATAACCGAAACGGCGCCGATCCATATTTGAAACCCCTGGTCTTGTGTGGGCTCGCCATTGTCATTCGACCCGGTCATGTTCCTCTCGCGCCGCGGATACATTCCGTCGGCTGCGTCTGTTCAATGCACGGCCCTTACCGGGGGATATCAAAACCAAGTATTTCGCCTGAGGGGCACATTCGGCGATTGGGTGGTCAAACGCTTTCGGGCGAGCGATGATGTCACGCTGTTCCCCAATTCCGCGGCGATGGAAGCGCGCGCTTTAGCCTTGCTTGGTCCCCTGCAACTGGCACCCAGGCTGGTCGATTTCATCGAGGATGCGGAAGCCGGGGAAATCCTGATCTACGAATTCTACGATGGTCAGAGCTGGCCGGGCGGAACCGCTGGCTTGCCGGCGACTGCGAATGACACAGAGTGGGATGTGCGGCCGGTCGCCGGCCTCCTGCGTCGATTGCACAATATATCGGCGGGTGGATTCCGCACCGTTCCGACAGCACCGCGCGAGATCCTGGCGCAGGGTGCGACTTTTCTCCCGGGCGTTGCGCGTAGAGCTGATCTTGAAAAAATATGTCCGGCCGCAATCGATGTGCCGCCTCTGGTGACATGCTGTCTGCTGCATACAGATGTGGGACCCGGCAATCTGATCCTCGGATCGGCGGGGCTTCGTTTGATCGACTGGCAGTGCCCTGCCTTAGGTGATCCGGCTGAAGATCTCTGTGCCTTTTTGTCGCCGGCGTTTCAGATTCTGTACGGCTGCCAGCCTTTGAGCGAGACGCAGCGTGCGGCCTTTCTGGACGCCTATGGAGACGAGGCGACGAGTCGGCGGTTATATGTGCTGGAACCGTTCTTTCATTGGCGCATGGCGGCCTATTGTGCCATGCGGCGCCACCGATATATCGACACCAGACCGCAGGCAGCTGCAGCCTATGACCGGGCGTTCGTTGCGCTGACGGATATCTTACGGCGGCTATAGCCATGGCTCAAATGCATTTGTTTCAGCAAAGCTACTCCTATCGCTATCATTACCTGCATCAACCGGGTTTCGATGTCTTCAGCTTTCTCGACATTGCGGCGGCGGATGGATTTACCGGTGTCAGCATCAATGCCAATGGGCCGAATTATCGCCAATTGAGCGGTACGAGTGCCGACCATTTCCGGTATGTACGGCAACGGCTCAGCGACCGGCGATTGCGCTGCGATCTGGAGACCAGCGATACATCGCCGGCGCATATGGAGCGGATGCTGGATGTCTGTCGCGCGGTCGGCGCCGAGCAGCTCCGCACCTATATGAGGCATGGTGGCAGCGTACGGGAGACGATTGCGCGAACCATCGACGATCTACGGCTTGTCGCAAGGCTGGCGGAACAGGCGGGCGTTCGCGTTCTGCTGGAAAATCATGAGGATTTTACCGGGCCCGAGCTTGCCGAAATTCTGGCTGGCGTCGACAGTCCCTGGGTGGCGGCCTTGTATGACTACGGCAATTCCATGATGGTCGGCGAAGAACCGCTCACGGCATTATCGGCTATTCTGCCTTATGTGCGTTCGGCACATCTCAAAGATCATATTTGCCTGGGGCCGGCCGATGCGCCCGATGGACAGATGTGGATCATCGGCTGCCCGATCGGGCAGGGCAATTTGCCGATCATCGAGATCACACAACGCCTGGCGGCGGTCGGATTGGACCGGCTGATCATGTCCAGCGTTTGGGGTTACAAGGCGCCGCTTCACGACCATCGGGGCGATGGTGTCGGCGGCCGCGGTGTTTTTCAGTTCACGACGCATCCGTCTGACGACCTGAATTGCCCTTACGGCGCCGAAGAAATGGCACGAACCGATCCGAAACGCCTGGTGGCTTTGGAGTTGGCGGCGGTTCGATCTGGGCAAAGCTGGTTGCGTGAGTCTTTGGCGAATGGCGGGATACAATTGACGGCACGCGCTTGACACGTCGCCTGATGATGTCAGGAGATCGATACTTGACTGGACGGGCAGGGCGGAAATATCAGCTTCATGGTGGTACCGTTGCCGGTTGGCGATATGATCGGTACCGATGGCTGTCCATCTTCATGCACTGACCTTACCTCAATCCTGCCCCCATGCGCTTCGATAAGCCCCTTGGTAATCGAGAGCCCAAGGCCGGTTCCCTGATGATTGCTGGCGATATGGGCGGCCTTTGGGCTGAATGGCTCGAAGAGATGCGGCAGCATGGCTTCGGTAATACCGGGGCCATGATCCTTGACGACGATTTCACTGCCGCCGTCATCGGTCTTCTGTACGGCGACGTCAATCTCGCTGCCGAGCGGCGAGAATTTGATGGCATTGGACAGGAGATTCAGCAACATCTGCGTGACGGCGCGCGAGTCGCAATTCGCCTCCATCCGCACTGCTGGAAAGTGCTGTCTGATTTCGATTGCCTTGCTCTCGGCAGTGGTACGTACCATGGCGATGCTGGCCTGCGTGATCGGTATCAGATCCTGCACCGACAGATCCAGATCGGCCCGCCCTGCCTCGATCCTCGACATGTCGAGAACGTCGTTGATCAAGGCCAACAGGTGCTGGCCGCTGCGCTTGATGTCTCTGGTATATTCGCTGTAGCGCGCATTTCCGAGAGGTCCAAAGAGCTCAGCCTGCATCACGTCTGCAAAGCCCAGGATCGCATTCAAGGGTGTACGTAGTTCATGCGACATATTGGCGAGAAAATTGCTTTTGATTCGACTGGCCCGCAATAAATCTTGATTTTGCCGTCGCAAATCCTGTTGCACCTGTGTCAGTCGGCTATGGCTTTGATGAATACGGTTTGCCATCGTATTGAACGCGGCTGCCAGATGACCGATTTCATCATCGCTGCGCAAAGGGGCGCGGACATCCGTGTTGCCTTCCGCGAATTGGCCGACGATGGCGGCCAGTTCTCTCACCGGTTTGACGATATGACGTCGGAGCGACAGATGGACGGCAAAGGCAATCAACAACATGGCCGCAAGGGCGATGGCGGCCGTCCAAATGAAGGCCGATTTGATACGTCCGACAATGCTGGAAATCGGCACTATACGGTAATAGACCCAGCCGGTTTCGGCGATTGTCTCTGCAACCACGATGCTGCTGACACCGGCGACATCGAAACGGTAGATCGTTGCCGTATCTGTTTTCGCCGGCGCATATCGCTGCAAAGAGGTGATGATATTCTTGATGGCCACCTTATCGGCCAGGGTCAGCGTGCCGGCTTCGAAAGCCGCTTGCCGACTTCCCGCTAAGATAGGCTCGCCGGTTGGACCGATCAGGAAATGTTCCGTTGCCTTGAAACTGTCATTCTGGGTCAGCTGCCCCAGCAGGTTCTTGATGAAGATGTCGTGTCCGATCGTGCCGATCCAGGCGCCGCGATTGTCGATCGGCAAGATGGCGCTCACCATCCAGGACCACGTCACAAAATCGTAGCTGGCTTTCGTCCAGCGCAGGCCGCGATCCGGATTGATCTGAGGATTCCCGAGAGTCAGCCATTCGGTAGCGCCATAGTCATCGCTGGTCTGCGCCCGGTAGATCATATTCGGAACACGCGGCATATAGATGACTTCGGAGCGCCACCGCGTCAGCAGCCAGAGAGAATCGAACGGCGGCACAACAGCGGAGCCATAAATGCTCATCAAACGCTGCGTGCGCAGATGCAGCGCTTTCATGAAGGGGGTCTGCGGCGTTGCCGGATTGAGAAAGACCCCCGCCTCGTTCCGTCCATCAAAGTGACCACGATCCGAGGCGATCATGCCATTCGGTTGCCGGATATAGTCGATATCGAAGGCACGCAGTTCGTCGTCGGTTGGCAGGGTCTGCAGCGATGCCTGCAGATGATCGCGGAATTTCTCCAGGCTTTGGCGGGCAAGCTTCAGTTCAGCATTTAATGCGTAAATCTTATTGCCGGTTATCGAGGAAATGAGCTGTGCGGCATCTTCAATCGTGGTCTCCCGACTGAAAAGATAGAGCCCGACGGTTGCCGGACCGCTGGCGGCCAATACGCACAACATGACAATCGCCACAAGGCGATATGTCAGCTTGGTTGCGACATGTTGGCCGATTACGAGCAATCACACCCCGATATGACGCTGGCTGCCCAGGCGGCAAGCCCCGTCCGTCGATCACATGGCCGATATCTTGGAACTTGATAGGTAAATATGCTGTTAATTAAAATAGCCAATTGTATCAGTGGGTTGACTGGTATTTTTTCAGATGAATCTGCGCCGTCATCGCATCCCGGCCCAGCTGTGAAGGGGTTGAAATAAAACGGCAACTCAATCATTGTGCGGGCAGTTTTACGATATATCGAACGGTTGATTGAAGAATGAGCAGTCACGGACTTGCCTCAGCGGCGGCGCCTATTGCAGCCGCAGATCTGATGCAGCGTGTGGAAGCAGGTATCGGGACGGCAGCAGAATCACTGGCGGCGCAACAGCGTCCCGACGGCCATTGGGCCTTCGAGTTGGAGGCTGATGCGACGATTCCGGCAGAATATGTTCTGCTGAAGCATTTCCTGGACGAAATCGATCCCAGTATTGAACCGCCGATCGTCAATTATTTGAAGTCGATCCAGGGTGCCCATGGCGGTTGGCCGTTGTTCCATGACGGCGCGTTCAACATTTCGGCGAGTGTGAAGGCCTATTACGCCCTGAAGATCTGCGGCGAAGACATCAATGCGCCCCACATGAAGCGGGCGCGGGAAGCCATCCTGGCGCATGGCGGTGCCCAGACGTCGAATGTCTTCACCCTCATTCAGCTGGCCTTGTTCGGTCAGGTGCCTTGGCGCGCGGTGCCGATCATGCCGGTTGAAATCATGCATCTGCCGCGCTGGTTTCCGTTCCATCTCGACAAGGTCAGCTATTGGTCGCGTACCTGTATCGTGCCGCTGCTGGTGCTGATGGCGAAGAAGCCTTTGGCGAAGAACCCGCGGCGGGTCGATGTTCGCGAGTTGTTCGTGACGCCGCCGGAACAGGTGACCAACTGGTACAACATGAACCGGAAGGGCGGCTGGGCGGTATTCTTCCGCAATCTGGACCGGCTGCTGCAACGGTTGGATTGGATGTTTCCCAGGGCCTCGCGGGAGAAGGCAATTCGCAAGGCGGTCGATTTCGTCACCGAACGCCTGAACGGCGAAGATGGCCTGGGCGCCATCTATCCGGCCATGGCCAATAGCGTGATGATGTTCGAGGTGCTGGGCTATCCCAAGGATCACCCCGATCTGGTCATTGCCAAGAAATCCATCGAGAAGCTGATGGTGATCGATGGCGATCGTGCTTATTGCCAGCCCTGCCTGTCGCCGGTCTGGGATACCGGCCTTGCCAGCCATGCCATGCTGGAAGTCGGCGGTACCTTCGCGGAGCGTGCGGGTCCCGCTGCCGATTGGCTGAAGGATCGCCAGATTCTCGACGTGGTCGGCGACTGGGCGGTCCGGGCGCCGGGTGTGCGGCCGGGCGGCTGGGCCTTTCAATACAACAATCCGCATTATCCCGATGTCGACGACACGGCCGTGGTGGTGATGGCGCTCGACCGCCTCGATCACGCTAAATACAAATCCGAGATCGACCGCGCGGTGGAGTGGATTTTCGGGCTGCAGAGCAAGAATGGCGGCTGGGGTGCGTTCGATGTCGATAACGATTACCAGTATCTGAATCACATTCCCTTCGCCGATCACGGCGCGCTGCTTGATCCGCCGACGGCCGATGTCTCTGCCCGCTGCCTCAGCATGTTTGCGCAGCTGGGCTATAAAACGGACCATCCCAAGATTAAGGCTGCGGTCGATTACCTGCTCGCCGAGCAGGAGGAGGATGGCAGCTGGTTCGGCCGCTGGGGAACCAATTACATCTATGGCACCTGGTCTGTGCTTTGCGCCCTCAATGCAATCGGTCTGCCGAACAGCCATCCGGTGATGCGCAAAGGTGCCGCCTGGCTCATCAGCAAACAGCGCGCCGATGGCGGCTGGGGCGAAGATGGCGCCTCTTATTGGGAAGACCAGCCGCGTGGCGAAGGCAAGGTCTCGACGGCGTCGCAGACGGCTTGGGCGGTGCTGGGCCTGATGGCGGCCGGTGATGTCGACCATCCGGCGGTGGAGCGTGGCATCCGCTATCTGACAGATACTCAGGCCACGGATGGCCAATGGGAGGAAGCTGCCTATACTGCGGTCGGCTTCCCGCGGGTTTTCTATTTACGCTATCACGGCTACCGCGCATTTTTTCCGGTTTGGGCCATGGCGCGCTACCGCAATCTGAAGCAGGGCAATGCCAAGACCGTGCTGCACGGGATGTGACGGTTGCTGGGTGTCGTGACGGGATTGGCGGCCGAGGCGAAGATTGTCGCCGATCTGCGCTGCCATGCTGTCTGCGGTGGTGGCCGCGTCGCGGCGACACAGCAGAAGATCGAGCGCTTGGTTGCCGAAGGAGCGACCGGCTTGATCAGTTTCGGGATCGCTGGCGCGCTGGATCCCAGATTGAAAGCCGGCGATCTCGTCATCTCAGCCACGGTGATCGACGATTCGGCGCGCTGCTATGTCGGCGATCCGAATTGGCTGGAACAGGCGCTGGCCTTGCTGCCTCATGCCTATGCCGGCGACATTTATGGAAGTGATAGCATAATCTCATCTGTCGCTGATAAGGAACTGATTTTTAAGCAATATTCATCGCTGGCGGTGGATATGGAAAGCCATCATATGGCGCGGATGGCAGCGCGATTGGAACTTCCATTCATCGTGCTTCGCGCTATTGCCGATAATGCCGGCGAAGCCCTGCCATCGGCATTCGGTGCCGGGGTCGATGAAGATGGGCAGTCGCGCCCCTGGCCTATCATCGCGGCATTGCTGCGTGGGCGCCTGCGGTTGCGCGAAGTTTTGCGGGTCGCGAAATCAACCAACAGCGCTTTGGAAACGCTACGGGCTTGCAGGCCTGTAGTGGCTGCGCTGGCTGGATAAACGGCAACGAAAAACCCCTCTCCACAGCGCAGAGAGGGGCTCCAGATAATCGAGAAAGTGTCGTTACTCCGCCGCGGCGCGACCCTTGTTCTGATTCGCTGCCTTGTCGGCTTTGATCTGGGTTAGCGCGTCTTCGACATGGCGGGAGAAAACAAATTCCGCTGGACGCTGCTTATCGAGCGAAATGTCGGGCGCCATCTCGCCGTCGACCTTTACGCCCCTCAATGACACCATCATGGCTTTCAACGGATGCATGACCGTGTCCTTCACGGCGGTGCCTTCAAAGCCGCTATGGACCATGCAATCGGCGCATTTTTCATAGTTGCCGACACCGTAATCATCCCATTCGGTGCCGTTCATCAATTCGGCGAAGGTCTTGGCATAGCCTTCCCCGATCAGATAGCAGGGGCGCTGCCAACCGAAGACATTGCGCGTTGGATTAGCCCAGGGCGTGCACTTATAGGTCTCGTTGCCGGCCAGGAAGTTGAGGAACAACGAGGACTGGCTGAAACGCCAGCGCTTGCCTTTTTCGCCCCGACGGAAGATGTCGCGGAACAACTGGCGCGTCTTCTGGCGATTGAGGAAATGCTGCTGGTCCGGCGCGCGTTCATAGGCATAACCCGGCGAGACCGTGATGCCATCGACGCCCATGGCCATCACATCGTCGAAGAAGCCGGCGGCGCGGGCAGGATCCGTCCCGTCGAAGAAGGTGCAGTTGATATTGACGCGGAAGCCGGCCGCCTTGGCCTTGGCGATGGCTTCCACCGCCTTCTCATAGACACCCTGCTGGCAGACCGATTTGTCGTGTTCGTCCTTGCTACCATCCAAATGCACCGACCAGGTGAAATAAGGAGATGGCTTGTACTGGTCCATCTTCTTTTCCATCAGCAGGGCGTTCGTGCAGAGATAGACGAAGCGCTTCTGCGCAATCAGACCTTCGATGATCTGCGGCATTTCACGATGCAGCAACGGCTCGCCGCCAGCGATCGAAACCATCGGCGCACCGCATTCTTCGGCGGATTGCAGCGCGTCCTTGACCGAGATTCGCTGGTTTAGGATCTCATCCGGATAGTCGATCTTGCCGCAACCAGCACAGGCGAGATTGCAACGGAATAAAGGCTCCAGCATAAGGACGAGGGGATAACGCTTCCGCCCCACCAAATGCTGCTTCATGACGTAAGCGCCCACGCGCATCGCCTGCCGTAATGGTACCGCCACGATAGACTCCTTCCGTTTCTCAGCCGAGAGGCCCGGCCGGGTCTGTCACTTCGGATCGCAGGTTGTGTTCGGTTTCCCGATTAGAATCAAGCCAATCTAGCTACTTTTTCGCTGCTGCGAAAGCGGCGGCATGCCGCGTCTCGGCTTTGAATAAGGCATAGCGGATCAAAAGTGCAGAGGTGACTGCCTTCCAATTGTTTCAGATTTATATTTGGTCTTCGCAGATAATTCTATGATTTTGTGACATATTTTTGGCAGGTCACCTGTGGGAAAGACGCATAAGGGAGGCGGGACACATCGTCTGTTTTCGTTAACTTCAGCGCTCTCGCAATACTGTGATATCGGTCATAGATTGATAATGGCACACTATATGTATCCATTAATTGCCCAGCGATACTGAGTCGTTGATTTTCCGTCAATTATCTGACAGGTGAAAGTTTAACCTTATTCAACCTCATTCGTTGATGGGAATCGGAATGCCAATTGGCTGGCAATTGCGCGCATCTTTGCCTATAAGCTGCGGACTTTGCAGGCGCCCCGGGCGTTGCGGCGAGATGAAGCTTCCAGCGGAATCGCTTAGAGATCGCCGCGATTCGTCCTCAAGACGAATGTCGTGGGGCGATTGAAGAATTTGAAGAAAAGGTAAAAAACGTGACGGTTGCCAGTAAGACACCGCTTTTGGATCGCGTGACCACACCGGCGCAATTGCGTCAGTTGGACCCTGCCGATCTTCGGCAGTTGGCTCACGAGCTGCGTCAGGAAACCATCGATGCCGTGTCGGTAACCGGTGGGCATCTTGGTGCCGGCCTTGGCGTCGTCGAGCTCACGACAGCGATTCATTATGTGTTCGATACCCCGTATGACCGGTTGGTCTGGGATGTCGGGCATCAGGCTTATCCGCATAAGATTTTGACGGGACGCCGTGATCGCATCCGGACCCTGCGTCAGGGCGGCGGCTTGAGCGGCTTTACCAAGCGCTCGGAATCCGAATACGACCCATTCGGTGCGGCCCACAGCTCGACCTCGATCTCGGCCGGCCTCGGCATGGCCGTCGGTAGCGAATTGCAGGGTCGCAAGCGCAATGTCATTGCCGTCATCGGCGACGGCTCGATGAGCGCCGGCATGGCCTATGAGGCGATGAACAATGCGGGTTCGATGGATACCCGGCTGATTGTCATCCTCAATGATAACGACATGTCGATTGCACCGCCTGTAGGCGCCTTGAGCTCCTATTTGTCGCGCTCGATCTCATCCTCCTCCTTCCGTTCCTTCCGTCATCTGGCGAAGGACTTCAGCAAGATCCTGCCGGCAGGCCTGCAGCGCGCCGCCCAGCGCGCGGAGGAATATGCCCGCGGCATGATCTCGGGCGGCACGCTGTTCGAGGAACTCGGCTTCTATTATGTCGGTCCGATCGACGGCCATAATCTCGATCACCTGTTGCCGGTGCTGCAGAATCTGCGCAACTCGGACGAGCCTGGACCGGTCCTGGTTCATGTCGTGACCGAGAAGGGGCATGGTTATCCGCCGGCCGAGAAATCCGCCGATAAATACCATGGCGTCGTCAAGTTCGACGTAGCGACCGGCATACAGCAGAAGTCGACGCCCAAGGCACCGAGCTATACGGGTGTATTTGCCAAGGCCCTGATTGCCGAAGCCAAGGCGGATGACCGGATCGTCGCCGTCAATGCGGCCATGCCGTCCGGGACCGGCCTGGATGCTTTCGGCAAGGTCTTTCCCAATCGCTGCTTCGATGTCGCGATCGCCGAACAGCATGCGGTCACTTTCTGCGCCGGCATGGCCTGCGAAGGCATGAAGCCCTTTGCGACGATCTATTCGACCTTCCTGCAGCGCGCCTATGACCAGATCGTGCATGATGTTGCGATCCAGAGTCTGCCCGTGCGATTTGCCATGGATCGCGCCGGTCTGGTTGGTGCCGATGGGGCGACCCATGCCGGAAGCTTCGACATCGCGTATCTTGGATGTCTGCCGAATTTCGTGCTGATGGCGGCGGCTGATGAAGCCGAACTGATGCATATGGTGGCCACCGCGGCGGCGATTGACGACCGTCCCAGCGCTTTCCGCTATCCCCGCGGTGAAGGCTATAACGTGCCGTTGCCCGAGCGTGGCAGCGTGCTGGAAATCGGCAAAGGCCGGGTCATGCGCGAAGGCACCAAGGTGGCGCTGCTCAGCTATGGTACCCGCTTGCATGAATGCTTGAAGGCGGCTGACGATCTGGCGGCCAAGGGATTATCCACGACGGTGGCCGATGCGCGTTTCTGCAAGCCGTTGGACACGGATCTGGTTAACCGCCTGGCTCGCGAACACGAAGTCTTGATCACCATCGAAGAAGGTTCGATTGGCGGTTTCGGCAGCCATGTCCTACATCATCTCGCGTCGGTCGGGCTGCTGGATAGCGGATTAAAGATTCGGCCCATGGTATTGCCGGATATTTTCATCGATCATGATGCACCGCAGAAGCAATATGATATCGCCCGATTGAATGCAGTCCACATCGTTGAAACGGTACTACAATGCTTGGGCGTTTCTCAGAGCATCGCACATCGATGATCCATCGTCGTCGTTTTCTTCTGGCGGCTGTCGGCATGACAGCCGCCATGTCGTTCGCTGCAGGCGTCAATGTCCACTCGGCCCTGGCCGCGAGCAGTGACGATCCGAAGGCCAAGGTCGAGGCCTTTTATGCTGTTCTGCTGGACTGCATGAAAGAGGCCAAGCAATTGGGCTTTGATGGGCGCTATCAGAAGCTGGCGCCGGTGATCGGTCAGACCTTCGATGTGCCGATCATGGCGCGGATCGCTGTCGGTCAGGAATGGACAAACATGCCGGCGGATAAGAAGTCTGCCGTATTGGAAGTCTTCAATCGCTATATGGTCACGACCTATGCCGCCCGCTTTAATTCCTTCGGCGGCCAGAGCTTCGTGGTCGGCGATGTGAAGCAGCCCAGTTCCGACCGCAAGCTTGTCGAGAGCAAGATCGTCCGGGCCGATGACGAGCCGATCCAACTTAACTACGTTTTTCGCCAAGGTGACGATGGCTGGAAGATCATCGATATCTACCTCAGCGGCACGATATCGGAAATGGCCCGTATGCGGTCGGATTTTTCCGACACCATCCGAACGGGCGGTGCGGATGCGCTCATCGCAATTCTTGAGCAGAAGATTGCCGAATTGAAGAAGAACAGCTGACGCGGTTGCATCGTCCATGTCCGGCTGCAGAACTGGTGTGGCCAGGCTTCAAAGCGGTACCGAAAACAGATAAGCTCAATTCCTGGTGCCTCATCTACCAGGATTTTGGTTTATCGCGGTCATGACGGATACACTCCCCGACCTGCTTACACCCTTGCTGGCGCGGCGACGCAGTTCGGAGCCGATATCATGCGCCGTGGTTCATCCCTGTGATCCCGAGTCGATCGCCGGAGCGGTCGAGGCAGTGACGCATGGGCTGATTTCGCCGGTCCTCGTCGGACCTCAACATAAAATCAATGCAGCGGCAGAAGCAGCCAAGCTGGATATCAGCAGCTATCGTCGTATTGACACAAAACATAGTCATGCCGCTGCGGCAGCAGCTGTTGCCGCAGCGCGCGCCGGTGAGGTTGCCGGCCTGATGAAGGGAAGTTTGCATACAGATGAATTGATGGAGGCGGTCGTCGCTGCTGATGGACTGCGAACGGCGCGGCGTGCCAGCCATGTTTTCGTCATGTCGATACCTGCCTATGCGCGACTGCTTCTGATTACTGATGCCGCCATCAACATCGCCCCCAATCTCGAAGCCAAACAGGACATCGCGCAGAATGCGATTGATCTTGGACTGATCCTCGGCATTTCGCAGCCACGTCTGGCCGTGCTGTCGGCGGTTGAAACAATCAATCCGAAAATGCAGTCGACGCTTGATGCTGCCGCATTGTGCAAAATGGCCGATCGTGGGCAGATCTTGGGCGGCCTGATCGATGGTCCGCTAGCCTTCGATAATGCGATCAGCCCAGAGGCTGCTGCCAGCAAAGGCATTGCCTCGCAGGTGGCGGGACGGGCCGATATTTTGCTCGTCCCCGATCTGGAATCCGGCAACATGCTGGCAAAGCAGTTGACCTATTTCGCGAACGCAGCCAGCGCCGGAATCGTCCTTGGCTGTCGTGTGCCGATCGCTCTTACCAGCCGTGCCGACAGCCGCGCTGCGCGTCTGGCCTCGGCTGCGGTGATGGTGCTGGTCGCAGAAGCACGAGTGAGTCAAGCCAGTGCCGCAATCAATGCCTAGGGCGATGGTCTTTATACGCTGCGATTGACTGGCAGGTCGGCGTGAAGGCTGCGAAGTTTGGCCCGTAATTCAGCAACACGGATAGGCTTAGCCAGAACGCCCGCCATATTGAGTCCTCTTGCGGTACCAAGATGGGCTGCGATTTCCAGCATTCGATGATCCAGACCGCTGAAAATCAGAATTCGCGAACTGGATCCGACTTCCATCAGAAAACTTAGCAACTCGACGCCATCCGTCTTCGGTATTCCTAGGTCTAGGACAACCACGTCCGGTTGAAATTCGCTATAAGCTGCTTTGAAGGGTTCGGCTTGATGGGTGGTACGTACGGCGTAGCCGCAATCTTCGGCAACTTGGGCGACTAAGGTCGCTATATCGATTTCGTCGTCGATGATTAGAAGCCGCTGCATTGTTCGAAGGCTATCCCGTTTCCACTTGGCCAACTAACTCAGAGCAACACAACCTTCGCGCTAGGCATCAGCTGGTACGAAGCTGTGAGAACATTCTATTCCTATGAATTTGACGCATGCAATCCTTAAGATGCCATTCATATTAGGCAAACAGTCTGGCACGATGTCAAATTCCGTCTGAAATATCTTAGACGAGAATTTGCCTCGAACGCCGCGGATTGGCTTTCCATCGATCGCAATTGCCGCTGAATTGATGGTCGAAAGCCACTGCCGAAAGTACTCGCCTGCCCGAACCAAGATCCGGCGCGCACTCTATCGGAAGTTCTTCTCAAAGTTCTCGCGATGAACACCGCGACATCGCTCTGAACGCCTGTCGGAACAGCGGGAACAGTTTCCTGAACAATGATCGCGGGAGGCTGGCGGCCCGAATCCACGGGGTGATGTGAAAAATCATCCCCGATGGCGACATTGGCACATGAAAACAGAAAGGGGAGCGGCATGACCCGCTCCCCCCACTGGACTGTGCAATCTTGGTCTAAGACCGCTTAGGCCGACTGCAGATTCGTCGCCGAGGTCTTGCCACGACGCGGATCGCGTTCCAGCTCGAAGCTGACGCGCTGACCGTCGCGCAGCGTGCCAAGACCAGAACGCTCCACCGCCGAGATGTGGACGAAAACATCCGCCGAGCCGTCTTCCGGTTGAATGAAGCCGTAGCCCTTGGACGCGTTGAACCACTTCACGGTTCCGATAGCCATATGATGTTCCTTTAACAAGTTTCAGGTGCACGGATTTTCCATGCAGTCGATTTCTTCAGATTGTAGGGCAGGGCAGGTCCGGCGCTCGATCACGAGCTATGGAGAGCATGCCAGACTTGAAGCCGTCGACCCTGCCTATATAGCCTGACAGGGCTGTCTTGGCAAGAAAGGCGACAATAAAGCCTTAACCTTATCGTCACCTCCCAAAAGGAAGGAGAGCGGGGACGGCATTTCGTCGGTATTCGGTGGCGGCAAACCATGATGCCAGGGCAATTCCGACTGCGCCGACCACAGCGAAGAGGCCCCAGGTGAGGCCCGGCGCTGCTTCCAGACTTAGCCAGCTGCCTGCATAGTATCCGCCCGCCCCGGCGACGGCCCAGGCGAGGCTCAGCGCCCCGAAGAAGGTACTCTGGCTGCCATCCGCCGCCAATTCGGCGGTCAACGTCTCCAGCGTCGGCAGCATGATTGTTTCTACCATCGTGTAAAGCGCAACGAAAACGAGGAACCACCAGGCGGCTGTCGTAAAGGCCGCGCCAGCATAGAGAATAGCCGCCGCCAAATAGGCGTATGGCAGCAAGGTCGTGCTACGAATCCGGTCCAGTAGCACCATCGACCCCAGCATAAACAGAAAGCCAACGATGCCGTTGACCAGGAAGATACTGGGTACCCAGGCTTCACCGGCTATCCGCATCATGTGCACCGGAAAAGCTACATAAAGCTGGGTAAAAAGGAACCACCAGGGGAGCGACACGGCCAGGAAGGCGAGGAAACGCCGATCGGTGGCAACCCGCTTGAGGCTGGTGATCATGGCGGTTGGCTCGCCATGCCAATGGTCGATGTCGCGCAGAGCAAAAACCCATATGGCCAGCAAAATAAAAAGGCTACCGCTGACCAGGAAAGGCAGTTCGATATCGGCCGAGGAGATGGTATTCGCCAGCAATGGGCCGAGGACGACACCGAGATTGAGCATTTGATTGTTGAGAATGAAAATCCGGGCCGCGAGTGGTTTGGGTTGCCGGCCGAACAGGCCATAGACGCCCGAGCTGTATAGGGAGACACCGGCACCCATGATGAGCGCCATGGCTGATAAAATTACCCAATCATGCCACAAGACAAAACCGCCCATCCCGACAGCACGTAAAACCAGCCCCGTTACCATCAGCGGCCGAAAACCGAGACAGTCCGTTATGAGACCTGTGATGAGGGGCAGAGCCTGCGCCGCCACGAGGTTCAAGGTCATCACGGTGCCGATCTGGATCGGCCCGAAATGCAGCGTTTTCAGCATGTAGACCGTCAGGAGCGGAATCGCCATGAAATGTGACGCATTCATCAGGAACTGCGTCGCCAGCAACGCCCAAAGAAGCGATGGCACCTGGCGGTATTTCTGCAGAGTTGCCTTCAACATGGTGCCGCCCTCCACGTGATGGTGTTTTATTCGTAACCGTCTTATATATTTAGAGGGTTACACGACACTTTCATGATGTCAACCATCAAAAGTCATTAGGAGGTTACATGGAGTATCGACAGGAAGCGCCCGGTGAGTTTGAGATCGTTCGGGCTTTCCTTAATACTTGGGCAATCCCGAACGATACCCGGGTGCCGACGGATCGGCTGCCCGCCATGGTGCAGGACGCAGCTGCTTGGGTGGCCGGCTTCCCCGGATATCCCCTTGGTATGAGCGATACACTCGACAGGCTGCGGGAATTGCGTGCGGATTTGCGGGTGGCGTTACAGCCTGGGGAGGAAAGAGCGGCGCGGTTGAATCGATGGCTGGCAGCGGTCCCGGCTCAGATCCAAACCGAGATGATCGGCGAACAGCTGACACCCAGCGCGTCGGCGCGGCAGGAAACCGGCTTTGTCGGTCGACTTATGGCGATCGTGACCGATGCCCTGATCCAACAGCACTGGTCTCGATTGAAGGCCTGCGAAGACTGCCAGTGGGTCTTTTATGACTGGACCCGGAACCAGAGCAAGAAATGGTGCGGCATGACCAAAGGCAGCCCGGACGGACGTGCTTGCGGCACGATCGCCAAGGTCCGTCGTTTCAGAGCCCGGCAGAATATCGATGACAGCGCTTTCTGATCGACAAGTTCCTTGCTGACCATGCCGGCGCCAAACTTCACCTGATGGAAGGTCGATTTACTTGGTGCGGGGCGGCGGTCCCAGCAGGGATGGCATGAAGACGAAGATGGTGATCAGAATGACGGCCAGCGACATCAGCAGGATCAATCCCATACCGGCTGTTCCAGGATGGCTGGACAATGCCAAGCTGCCGAAAGAAGAACCCGTCGTCAGCGCACTGAACAACACGGCGCGAGCCGTGCTGGTCTGCAGTGGGTTGCTGATGCCCTTGCGCCAATTCACGACGAAATAGATGTTGAAGGCGACGCCGATGCCGAGCAAGAGCGGCAGCGCGATGATATTGGCGAAGTTCAGCGAGATCTTGAAGATCGCCAGCAGGAGGATGGTTGTCAGGCCGGCAACCAGCAGAGGACACAAGACCAGGAAAACGTCCCAAGGGCGCCGTACGATCAGCAGCAGCAGAACCATGATCGCAGCCACCGCCCACAAGGTCGCATCGCGAAAGGCCCGGGCGACAGCCTGACCGGCCTCATAGATTTGGATGGCGGAGCCGGTGGCCTGGGGAGCAACGGTTTTGACTGCCGCAACGAAGCGCTCCAGCGTTCTGTTGTTGTTGCTGTCGCCGGCCGGAACAACCATGATTCGCACCTCACCGTCCGGGGCAATCCAGTCGCGGCGCAAGTCGCTGGGCAATGCGTCGACCGTCAGTTTCGTCGCCGTCAGCGCCGAGGCGAGCGCATTGAGGCGCGGTTCAAGTCCGCCGATCAGGGCTCGCCGTAACTGCGGATAGACCGAGGTGTCTGAATTCGCGGCCTGGTCGAGCAGCCGCGCCAGTTGCTGCGCGATGTCGGAAGATTCGGCAACGTCGCGCAGCTTGGCTGCGGTTTGATGCATGGCGGCACGATCTTCTTCGACACTTGGCGGCGCTTTCACATCGGTCGCTGAAAGACTGGGGCCGACCAGCAGATTGAGGTCGTCCAGGATGGCCAGCTTCTTGTCCTGGTCCCTTGGAACGAACGAACTGGCTGTGATCGCCTGATAGACTTCCGGCAGGGCGCTCAACTTCGGTAGCAATGCATCGGCCGCGGCTTGATTGGGGACCAGCACCTCCATTTCATAAGGACTGTTCAACGGATTGCGCATCAGATCGTAGATGGTGGCGACGGATTCCACCCTGGGGTCTTTCAAGTGCAGGGGGTTGAAGTCGAATCTTAGCTGAGTGCTCAGGAAGAGACCGAAGACCGCGACGACGCTCCAGGCGCCCAATACCCACCACCGGCGCCGCAACAGAAACGCATCGATGCCTGCGACCCAGCCGCCCCCTGTCTCGAGATTGCCCGTCCGTGGCTTCAACAAGGCCAGAAGGGCAGGTAAGAGAGAAAGGTTCAACACCAGCGTGATGGCCATGCCGGCCCCGGCAATGAGGCCAAGTTCAGATACACCTCGATAATCGGTCGGCAGGAACGACAGAAAGCCGACGGCGATCGCCGCCGCGGCCAGGGTCAACGGCCTGGCCATTGCGCGGCCGGTCCGCACCAGAACGGTATCGTCATCGGATTCGAGGCGTTCCTGACCGAAGCGGACACCAAATTGAATACCGAAATCAATCGACAAACCGATGAACATGACGGTGAAGGCGATCGAAATCAGATTGAGCGATCCCACGGCCAAGGCCGCAAAAGCGAAGGTCAACACCAGGCCGACAATCAGCGTGATGAAGGTTGCGAGGATCAGCCTGAATGATCGCAAGGCGAGGAACAGCCAGAGAAGGACCAGGATGATCGAAATCACCAGGGCCCACCCCATGCCCTCGGCGACGGTGCCAAGCTCGTCATCCGCCAGCGCAACCGGCCCGGTCAGACGAACGGTCACGCCGTTTTCGGCAGTCAAACCGAGATCGCGGGCCGCGCCGCGGATAAAGATGCTGGCCTTCTCGCCGGATTTCAGGGCGGCAAAATCGCGCTTCGGCTGCGTGAGGATCAGATGTCGCAACTCATTGGGATCGATCTTCCGATCAATCATGAGACTGCGCCAGGAGAGCGGCGTGCTGTCGCCGCTCAAGGTTGCCGTCAGCGTACTGGCAACGGCCGAGAGCGGCTTTTCGATGTCGTCGATTTTGGCAGCGTGTTGCGCCACGCCTTCCAGCGCCAGATCCAGGACATTCATCAGGCCGCGAATGCTGGGATCCACCTTGAGGCTGCCGATGAAGCCCTGAGCCTTGATAACTGAATCGGCGACTTTCTGCAGATCTTCGGGCGGCAAATACATCATGCCGTAGCGGTCAAAGAAGGGACCGCCATCCGCCCGTCTTACGGTATTGAAGAGATCGCCGCGGGCCTTCAGTTTTTCATACAGGGCGGCCGTGGCCTGATCGGTGAGATCGGGTGTCTTGCCGTCGACTACGACCAGCAGAAGGCCGCTGTTCTGCGGGAAAAGCGTATTGAAGCGAGCAAACTCTTTGCGCCAGGACAGATCCGGCGAAATCATATTCGCAGTATCTGTATCCATGCGCAGGTGTTGGGTCGTGTAGAAGCCCGCGGCCAGGGTCAACGTCAAAAATGTAAGGATTAACAGCACTGGCCGCTTGGCGCTGGCTGAGACGATCTTGGCAACAAAATTCTCAAGCATCTGTCGGTCTGAAGCCCATACGAAATGTGTCAGATCTAAAAAATCAATTATTTCAGGGTATTGAAGCCGTTAAATAAGATTGCTGTCTGGGTCATAGCAGAGCGGGTTTGGAATGTCATGCCGAGATCACCTAGCGATTTAGTTGATACGGATGGCACTATGGAATCCCCTGTAGATGGCTTGCGCCGCCCAGCGCGTCGCCAGCACCCAGCAGGGCCCCCAGGTCGGTGACATCATCGGGACGTTCGGCGGCGGCTTGTGCCACGGCGCTACGCAGCAGCAGGCGAAGGCTGATTCCATAACAATCCACGTCTTCGATTTTCAGACCGTCAGGGCGGGCGGCAACCTCCCAGATCAACGGCAGAATTTGGCCATTTGGCAACTTCAGCTCGCTGGAAACGAGGCGGCGTTGATCAGGCCTGATCGTCATGTCCAGGATGCTCAAGGTCGGGCGCCGAAGAATGGTGGTTGAATCCGACGGCGAGGATTTCGGTCCCATTCTTGTGATCGTTGCAGTTGCGAAATCAAGAAATCCCTCGGAGGGCCGAGGCACCGACCTCGTCGTCCTACCGTCCCCCCGGTCTTTCCCCGCCGCTGCGGCGTAGCGACCAAGGATAAATTGCGCAATGGCCTCGGCATCGATCGAGCGCGATAGAACTTGCCGCAAGGCGTCGGCACGCACTTTGCGCGCTTCCTGACGACTGATGGTTGCGGCTTGTGTTTCGGCCTCGGCAGGCACAGTCTTATCGGAACCGTTCGAATCCGGTTCTGCTTGGAGGCTGTTGCCGGAACCTTGCGCCCTTGGGAACGTTATCTCTATCACTCGATCAAAAAATGCCGTTACGAGCAAGGCAGAAGGCGTGTTCTCAATCGATTCACGTGCTGATGCCGGCGTCAGATAGCTAACGAAAATGGCGAGGCAGAGCCAGAAAGGGCTCGTACGCGCAAGAGAAGTGGGCGGCCATTTTGAGATCATTATTAGTATTTTATGTCAGCTATTTGAAAGCTACGATAAATCCTGCGAGATCATGCCGGATGCAAGTCAGGATGGAAAGTATATGGCGATGTCGTACCGATCATTGGTGACCGGGGGCTGCGGCTTCATAGGCCGCCATCTGGTCGAAGCATTGCGTGATCGTGGAGATATGGTCCGGGTCTTCGACCTCCGGCCGTGGACGGAATCTTCAAACGCTAAAGCACCTGTCGGCATCGATGTCATGCAGGGCTCGGTTACCGATGCGGCCATGGTCAGGCGGGCGATGGATGGTATCGACCGCGTCTTTCACTTGGCTGCCGATCCCAACCTATGGGCTGCGCAGCCGGGACATTTTCATGCGGTCAATTATCTCGGGACCTGCCGGATGCTGGAAGAATCGGCCCGCCATCCCATCCGCCGTTTCGTCTATACCTCTACCGAATCCATTTTGAAGAGCGCCAATGGCGACCGTACGTCCAGCAGGGCGTTGATCGATGAATCCGTCAGGCTGCGGATCGACGACATGCCAGGACCCTATTGTCGGTCGAAATTCTTGGCCGAAGAGGCAGCACACCACGCGGCAGCCGGCGGTATGCCGCTGGTGATCGTCAACCCGACGATGCCGTTGGGACCCGGCGACTTCCTCCTGACGCCACCGACCAAGATGGCCCTGGGATTCATCAATGGGACGACGCCGGCCTATCTCGATTGTGAATTCAATATCGTGGATGTTCGGGATGTCGCCTTTGGTCATGTTCTTGCAGCGGAAAAAGGCCGCATCGGCGAGCGCTACATCCTGGGCAACGAGAATCTGCGTCTGGGCGAAATGTTGAATGAGATCGCGCGGCTGACCGGCTTGCGGATGCCGCGATGTAAAATACCTTACGGTCTCGCTTATGTTTCGGCGCTGATTAGCGAAGGAATCGCCAAGATCAGCAAGCAGCCGCCGATCGCACCGCTGACGGGCGTGAGATTGGCCCGCAGTTCCATGGCCTTTGATTGCAGCAAAGCACGCCGTGAATTGGGCTGGCAGGTCAGGCCCCTGCGCCAGACTCTTTACGACACCTTGATCTGGCTCCGCGATACCGGCTTGCTGAAGCGCGGCATCAAACTGCCTAGCACCGTTGATATCCTGCCTGACACACAACGTGCCAGAGCGCGGGTCGATAAGAATCTGCCGATCGGCTCGTTAGCAGATTGAACGCGGTGGCTTCAGCCCTCACGGTGAATCCGGGTTCAGGGTTGAATTGAAACGCCGCTACCGGAAACGATGACCGTACCATTGTCGTTCGGGTTACCCGCGCGATCGCGGGACAATGTGATTGGTGCTACCGAATCGGTTGCCGGGAGAGGATCGGGCGAGGTCATATTTCCATAGATGAAGCCGCTGGCGGCATAGACATCGCCATAAGTCCGTGCCGGCTGATACCAGAAGCGCAGCGCCGTCCAATCATTGTTGGGCGAGACGTCGACCACGGGCATGCCCGTAATGACGCGGCCGCGGATCCAGTTGGCATGCTCCACAACAATCTGGCGCGCTCCCAGGACCTGCGTCACGACGGCCACATGTCCGGCGCGCAATCGGCTGGACCGGCTGAGCACCAGAATTGCGCCTGGGCGAGGTGTCTGCCCACGCTGATAAATGTTTTCAGCACTGTCCCACCATGTATAGGCGTCCCCCCGCAGGGCAATGGTGGAATGGCTGCGTGCATAGGGCACACAAGTGAGGCCCGGTGCGGAGGCTTCCCGATATTTCATCGCCGGTTTCATTTCCGACATCGGAGCCCCTGCCGGTGCCTGCGTGGCTGGCAATCTGGGTGAGGCACATGCGGCCATTATTCCTAGGCAAAGCAACGGTGCGACAAATTGGCCTACGACTCGGCGCCAGGGGCCGAGTGATCTTGATATTTTCTTTATTATACAGATAGTTAGGGTCATTTCCCTGACCGCTCATGAGCTGATGCCGGCAGCCGCGTGACGTTTTCCCCGCGATCCTAGTCGAAATTAGAACATCCGAGAAGAGTCAATGAAATAAGATAGATAGTACGCGATCCCGAGATCGCGTTCGGACCTGAGTTATAAAAAAGTAACTTCGAGCGTCATTCATCGCGCGACCAGAGTGATCGCGTGCCGGGTGATAGAAGTGAGCATTGGCCGGGATCGCTCCCGCCACTGCCACACCTATACATCGTCGCTGTTGAATGACGTAGTCGCCGGCAAACGGCGCCAAGGCAGTTCCGGCCTACGTCCCCAATTTTCACAGCGGCCAGGCAATTGACTGTGAGGATGCCCGGAAGCGGGGCGGGGAGGGTTCATGAATATCCACGAATATCAAGCCAAGCAGATACTCCGGCGACACGGTGTCCCGGTGCCGCGGGGCGATGTCGCCCATACGCCGGCAGAGGCCGAATCCGTCGCTGAAGAACTGGACGGTCCGGTCTGGGTCGTGAAGGCGCAGATCCATGCGGGCGGTCGTGGCAAAGCCGGCGGCGTGAAGATCTGCCGCTCGGTCAAGGAAGTGGTCTCGACCGCCGACAAGATGCTGGGCATGCGCCTGGTGACGCATCAAACCGGCCCCGAAGGCAAAGAGGTGAAGCGCGTCTATATCGAGCAGGGCAGCGAGATTGCCCGCGAACTCTATGTGGCGCAGCTGATCGACCGTAAGACCGGTGGAGTTGCGGTGATCGCCTCGACGGAAGGTGGCGTGGATATCGAGGAGGTCGCTGCCGAGCGGCCGGAGAAGATCATCAAGGTGCAGCTGCCGCCGGCGACGCCGATGCAGAGCTTCCATGCCCGCAAGGTGGCCTTTGCCCTGGGCCTCAAGGACCGTGAGGTGCATAAATTCGTGCGCCTGCTGGTGGCCATGAACAAGGCCTTCGTCGAGAACGATGCCAGCCTGATCGAGATCAATCCGCTGGTCGTGACCAAGGCCAATAAGCTGATCGCCTTGGATGCCAAGATGACTTTCGACGACAATGCCTTGTTTCGCCATCGCGACATCGAAGATTTGCGGGACAATGACGAAGTCGATCCGCTGGAGGTTGAAGCGGCACGCCATGATCTCAACTACGTAAAGCTGGAAGGCGATATCGGCTGCATGGTCAATGGTGCCGGCCTGGCCATGTCGACCATGGATATCATCAAGCTCTATGGTGGCAAACCAGCCAATTTCATGGATATTGCCGGCGCCGCCACCAGGGATCGCGTCGCCTGTGCCTTCAAGTTGATTTTCAGCGACCCCGAGGTCAAAGGAATCCTCGTCAACGTGTTCGGCGGCATGATGCGGTGCAATTCGATCGCCGAGGGGATCGTCGGCGCCGCTCGGGAGGTCGGCCTCGACCGGCCGCTGGTGGTCCGCCTGGAAGGAACCAATGTCGATCTCGGGCGGGAGATCCTGCAGAATTCGGGGCTGCCGATCATCACGGCGACCACTTTGTCCGATGCGGCGAGCAAGATCGTCGCCGCTGTCAACGGCAGGGATGGCGCCCCTAAAAATGCAGCGGGGAGAATCTAAGCATGTCCATCCTCGTCGATAAGAACACCAAGGTCATCTGCCAGGGATTTACCGGTACGCAAGGAACCTTTCACTCCCAGCAGGCGATCGATTACGGCACCAAGATGGTCGGCGGCGTCACCCCGGGACGGGGCGGCAGCACCCATCTCGGTCTGCCGGTCTTCGATACCGTGGCGGAAGCGCGCGCAAAGACCGGCGCCAATGCCAGCGCCATCTATGTGCCGCCGATCTATGCCATGGATGCGATTCTGGAAGCGATCGATGCCGGTATCGAATTGATCGTCGCCATTACCGACGGCATTCCGGTACAGGACATGGCGCGGGTGAGGAAAGAACTGGTCCATTCCAAATCGCGGGTGATCGGTCCCAATTGCCCCGGCCTAATTACGCCGGGCGGCTGCAAGATCGGTATCATGCCGGGCTATATCCATAAGCCGGGTCGGATCGGCGTGGTATCGCGGTCGGGGACGTTGTCTTACGAGGCGGCAACCCAGACCACGGCAGCCGGGCTGGGCCAGTCGACCCTGGTCGGGATCGGCGGCGATCCGGTGAACGGCACCAGCTTTACCGATTGCCTTGAACTGTTCCTGGCGGATAACGACACTGACGCCATTATCATGATCGGCGAGATCGGCGGCACACCGGAAAACGAGGCGGCCGATTTCCTGAAGCAGGCCAAGCGCAAGAAGCCGGTGGTCGGTTTCATTGCCGGCGTTACGGCGCCGCCGGGCCGCCGGATGGGCCATGCCGGGGCGATCGTGTCGGGCGGTGGCGAAAGTGCGGCGGAAAAAATCGAGGTATTGTGCTCGGCGGGGATTACCATCGCGCCATCGCCGGCTGAACTGGGTACAACGATGCTGAAAGTTCTGGGCAAAGCCGCAGCCTGATCGGGGTCACGTCAAAAAGCCCGGTGCCGGCGCTCAACACGCGGCACCGGGCTTTTGTTTTGCGGACGACGGCGTCATCAGCTTTGTGGATGGACCCGGATGGCAGGGGTGATGGTAAAGTGAGTGCGCGTACAGGTTTTGTCCGTCTGGACCTTTCGCCGGCAGAAGCGATGGGGATGGGCATAGCGGGGGTCGCGTCGAATCGATGAGTGCAATATTGGGGTAACGCGATGACTGAGCGGACACGAACTGCGCGGGACAAGACGAAACGGCAGAGCAAGGCCTCGGCCGAGCCGCGGGCACGGAACGCTGTGATCAGCGACAGGTCCGCCGCCGCCGGCACCAAAGGCGCGGCGGCACCGAAGCGGATCGGCTTGCGTGGCGGCGCAACGAAGAATCGGCTGGTCGCCGATCCGCAGCAGACACTGTCGGCTCTCGGCCCGGATATGATGCCGTTGAACCGGGTTTTCCCCATCCAACCCGGGCTTGATCCGGCAAAAGTGACGCACGAGTTGGAGTCAGCTTTCGACGATCTGGCTGCGCTGCGTGATCGCAATCCCTTCGGCAATTCCGTCAAGTTGCTGGCGCTTGACATCAACAAGCGCCTCGACAAGGGCAGCCTGACCTATGGCGGCATCGAAACGCTGGTCCAGGAGATGACGGTGCAGGCCTATCAGCATCGTGCCGACCGTTTACGGGACTATCTCGGCGAACGCGACGACGCCAAGAATGTGGCGCTGCTGCGTCAATCGATCCGTCGCCTGGCGCTGTCGGATGCCGGCGCCGAGGGTAAACGCGGTAAGGCCGTCACGCGGCCTTTCGCTGAATTCAAGGAGATGATCGAGCGGGAACTGTTCGGCATTGTCGTGACGGCGCATCCGACATTCAGCCAGTCGACCGGCATGATGCGGGTGATGGCGGAACTGGCGACCGGACGCGAAATCGATGGTGGTTCCCTCAGTGCCGCCGAACGCAAGCGCCGGATCGGCTATGCTCGGGCGGTCGAACATCGCGCCCCGGAGAAGATCGACCTCTCCTATGAGCATGGCTTGTCGATCGAGGCGATCCGCAACATGCAACGGGCCTTGCGGCGGGTCTATGATATCGTCTTCGATGTTGCCGCCGAGCTCTACCCGCAGGACTGGGAAACGCTGTCGCCGAAGCTGCTGACCATCGCCAGCTGGGTCGGCTACGATCTAGATGGGCGTTCCGATATCAAATGGAGCGACACCCTCTGCAAGCGGCTGAAGCTGCAAGCCTTGCAGCTGGAGCAATATCTGGCCGACATTCAAGCGCTTCGAAACGACCTGAAGCGCGAGAAGCAGGATGTCGAGCTGTCGCATCTGCTGGAACTTCTGGAAAGCCGGCTGGCCTTGGCGATCAAGGAGGTCAGCGATGAAATGGACGTCTTCAGCAGTGATGCCAGCGGTGAGTCCTGGATCGAACAGGTTCGGCGCATCGCCAAAAGAATGCATGACGGACGCGATCTGCGATTGATCGATTCCGCGCAGTTGCTGGAACTGGTGCAGCGGGCACTCGATCTGACCAAGACGGCGGCTGTCCGGCGCAAGCTGCTGATCCTGCGTGCCGAGATCGGCAATCATGGCCTCGGCATGGCACATACCCATGTGCGGCTGAATTCCGTGCAGATCCATAACGCAATCCGCAAGCTGATTGATATGGAAACTGCGCCGGATGATCCGGCGCGCAAGCGGACCTATCTTGCCTCGCTCTCCCGGTTGCTGACCGAGGTCCGGCCGATGAGCATCAGCTTCGCCTCGATCATGGCCGAGCGGACTTCGGCCAAACGCCTCTTCATGATCGTCGCCCAGATGCTGAAATATATCGACAGCACGACGCCGGTGCGTTTCCTGATCGCCGAATGCGAGGCGCCGCTGACGCTGCTCGCCGCACTCTATTTCGCCAAATTATTCGGGGTCGAACATCGGATCGATATCTCCCCGCTTTTCGAAACGACGAAGGCGTTCGAGCGCGGCATCCGGGTCATCGACGAAAGCCTGCAAAACCCGAGCTTCGCGGAATATATCCGCAAGCGCGGCCGGCTTTGCATTCAGACAGGTTTCTCCGATGCCGGCCGCCATCTCGGCCAGACCGTGGCGGCGGTGTCGGTCGAATGGCTGCGGCTGAAGCTTGCCGATCTGATGCGCGATCGCGGCTTTGCCGATGTGGAGGTTGTGGTTTTCGATACCCACGGTGAATCGATCGGCCGTGGCGGACATCCGGAGAGCTTCCGCGCCCGATTGGAATATGCCGCATCGCCCGTCAGCCGACACCAGTTCCAGAAGAACAAGGTCAAGGCGAAAGAGGAAATCAGCTTCCAGGGCGGTGACGGCTATCTCCATTTTATCACGCCGCCGATCGCCTTTACCTCGATCACGCGCATCCTCGATTATATCCTCGAAGAGCCCAAGGACGGCGTCGATACGGACCCGGCCTATGTCGCGGAGGAGGATTTCACCAAGGAGTTCTTCATCACCATCCGCCATTTCAACGAGAAGGTGATGGACGATCCCAATTACGCCGCTCTGCTGGATGCCTTCGGCGCAAATCTGCTGTTTCCCAGCGGCTCACGCGCTTTGAAGCGGCAGCATGACGGTGTCAGTTCGCGCGTCAACCTCACGCATCCGACGCAGATGCGGGCGATTCCGCATAACGGCATCCTGCAGCAGATGGGTTTCCTGGCGAATACGGTGGGCGGCGTCGGTCAGGCGATCATGCGCGATCCGGAACGGTTCCAGCGCGCCTATCGCAATTCGCCGCGACTGCGGCGCCTGCTCGGCATGGTCGAGTGGGCACTGGAATTCTCCGATCTGGAAGCCTTGAAATGCTATATCGACCTGTTCGATCCCGGCCAATGGTTGAGCCGGGCCTATCAGGCCAAGGAACCGGAACGCGCCGCGGAATTGCGCAAGGTCGCGGAGCTGCTTGAAGGCGAAGGCCTGCATGAGAAATTGGCGAAGATCTATCGCACGTTCCAGCAGGACATGCTGGATCTGCGCGATGGCTTGGCTCTGGTCGGTGCCGGCGGACCGAAGATCAGTCCGGAAGCGCGTTTCAACCTGCGCATCATCCATGGTCTCAGGATCGCATTGCTGATGCGTCTTTTCATGCTGTCGACGCATATTCCCGATTTCTCGCATCAATACGACATGTCGCGGGAGCAACTGCTGTCCAAGATCTTCCATCTCGAAGTCGATGATGCGGTGCGTAAGCTGAATACCGTCTTCCCCAAGGTCGACCCGGTAAAATTCGAGGGCGATTTCGGCGATGTCGCCACTTATATCGGCGATTGGCACCAGACCTATGAACGCGAACATGAATTGATCTTCCAGCCGATCGCCAATCTTTACACCCTGATCCGGCGTCTGAGTTCCGGCGTCATCCATACGGTCGGTGCGCTCGGGTAGAATACTGGGATAGAATACCGCATGGCGGATTGTCGGCCCCGGCGGTCCGCCATTACACCTTTCGGTTCCTCCATTTTCATCCGGTACCTCTTTTCCGGGCCTGTGCAATGTGCTTCACTGCGCCGCGACTCAATCCGCGGGGGTCTCCAGCCTTGCCGGCCGCGACCGGAACATGGCGTCGGAGAACGTAAGGTATGCTTGAAGAGGGGCTCGTCATGAAGGTGGATTTTCTGTCGAAGGCGCCGGTCGATGCGGCGGTGCTGGTCGTGTTCGTTGCCGATGATCGCAAACTGACAGGTCAGGCAGCGGCTTTGGACCGCGCCAGCGCTGGCGCCCTGAGCCGTGCGCTGGCGGCGCCGCGCTTTACGGGCAAGCATGGACAGATTCTCGATCTCTTATCGCCGGCCGGGTTGAAGCAGCGTCGCCTCGTCATTGCCGGACTTGGCAGTCCGCGTGAATTATCGGTTCTCGGTGCGCGGGAAGTGGGTGCTGCGATTGGCGCCCATCTGCAGTCGGAGCATGAAGCGAAAGCGGTTGCTTTGGTGGACCTGCCCGAGGGCATGAAGCTGGGTGAAGGCAGCTTCGCCGCCAATCTGGCGCTGGGTGCCAAGTTGCGCAACTATCGCTTCGACAAATACCGCAAGACGCTGCCGGCCGATGAGCCGAAGCCGATGGCCGCCTTGCACATCGTGACATCTGCAAAGGCTGCTGCGCGCAAAACGGCGCAACGTCTGGAGGCGGTGGGCAACGGTATCGCTCTTGCCCGCGATCTCACCAACGAGCCGCCGATTGCGCTTTATCCGGAGACCTTCGTTGCCCGGGCCAAGGAGTTGAGCAAGCTTGGCGTCGAGGTCAAGGCGCTGGACGAGAAGGACATGGCCAAACTCGGCATGGGCGGTGTCCTGGCGGTGGGCAACGGATCGAAACGTCCGCCGCGTCTGCTGGTCCTGCGATGGAACGGCACCAAAGGCAAGAAGAAGAGCGATGGGCCAGTCGCTTTGGTCGGCAAGGGTGTCTGCTTCGATAGCGGCGGCCTCTGCATCAAGTCCGGCACGCAGATGGAGACCATGAAGGGCGATATGGCGGGCGGCGCAGCCGTCGTCGGCACGATCCGTGCGCTGGCCGAACGCAAGGCGGCGGTGGATGTGGTCGGCGTCGTGGCGCTGGTGGAAAACATGCCCTCCGGCACCGCCTTCAAGCCCGGCGATATCATCACCACCATGGCCGGCAAGACCATGGAAATCTTCGACACCGATGCCGAAGGCCGCGTTATCCTGGTCGATGCGCTGTGGTATACGGTGCAGACCTACAAGCCGCGCTGCGTCATCGATCTGGCGACCTTGACCTATTCGGTCATGCAGGCGCTGGGCAAGTATTTCAGCGGTCTCTTCAGCAATGACGACAAATTGGCCCGCGATCTCACCGAAGCAGGGCAACTGGTCGGCGAGCGCCTGTGGCGCTTGCCGCTCGACCCGGCCTATGTGCAGGATCTGACCTCCAACATCGCCGATCTGCGCCAATTCGCGCCGGATGCGGATAAGGCCGATGCGGCCTATGCCGCCGCCTTGCTGCATCAATTCGTCGATGGCCATGCCTGGGCGCATCTCGATATCGCCGCCAAGGAACTCATCGGCAAGGAGAAGACCTTGAATCCCGCAGGCGGCACCGGTTATGGCGTCGCCTTGCTGGAGCAGTTTATCGCCAGCCTGGAGGGCGTCGACGCCTGAATCCGCACTGCCCGGCATCAACCGAGGTTGTCGCCGGGCAATGGTAGACTTCGCAAGGCGACGGGTGTCGATTGCACCAGCGATGTCGTCGTCTGGCCATGTGCCAGGAAGCGATCCAGGATCGTGTCGAGTTTTTCCAGTGCTTCGAGATGGATCTTGAGGATGAAGCAATCCTCGCCGGTTACCCGATGGCATTCGACAACCTGCGGCATCCGCCGCGCCAGCTCGGCGATTTTTGTCAGTTTGCCCGGCATCGGACGGATGCGGACGAAAGCGGCGATGGGAAAGCCGAGTGCCAACGTATCGATATCGAGACGATAACCGCGGATAACGCCGGCTTCCTCCAGCCGTTGCACGCGCTCGCGCACGGCGGGCGCCGACATGCCGATACGCCGGGCGAGCGCGGATATGCCAATTCGAGGATCGTCACGGAGGAGACGCAGCAATTTGACATTGCGACCGTCCCGCAGAATGTCGGGTAGGGAAGGGGCAGGCGGCCTACGTGATTTCGATTGAAGGGACAAGGCGGCTATTCCTTTCCATTTTGAACGTTTACGCATCATCCGGCATTCAACTCGGCATGTACAGGCGATCCCCGATTCAGTTGACTGATCAATATGAGAAAGCGATTGGAAGCGACGCAAGATGCCGGACAAATTACGTCCGCATTCAAGCTGGTGCGCATGCCGCCGCATGTCTTCTTTTGTGTAAGTGCGGTCTTTCATTATCTGGGACCGGCTTGCGCTGTCCTGCTCTTCGCCCGATTGGAACCGCGTGGCGTTGCCTGGTTGCGTATCGCGGCGGCGGCGATCTGCTTCGCACTATGGCGTCGTCCATGGCGGACGATCGGCGCGCTCTCAGCTGCCGAGCGATGTCAGATCATCGCCATGGGTTGCGTCCTTGCTGCCATGAACGCGAGTTTTTATCTGGCGATCAGCAGATTGCCGTTGGGAGCCGTCGGTGCCATCGAATTCATCGGACCGATCGGACTTGCCGCCGCCGGGGCGCGATGCCGCCGAAACTGGACTGCCCTACTATTGGCTATTGCCGGAATCGGCTTGCTGACCGATCTGCGTCTGGTGGAGCAATGGCTCGGCTATGTCTTCGCTGTCGCTAATTGCCTGCTGTTTGTCCTCTATATCGTTCTCGGTCATCGCCTTGCGGCCACAGGCGGTGTTGCCGGAATCGATCGGCTGGCTATGGGCATGATGGTTGCCATGCTCGCTGCCCTGCCGGTCGGCATCAATGAGGCGCTCCCGGCTTTCATCCATCTGCCGCTTCTCCTGGCGGCAATCGGGGTCGGTATCGCTTCGTCTGTCATACCCTATGTCTGCGATCAACTGGCCATGGCCCGGCTGCCGCGTGCGACTTTCGCTCTGTTCTTGTCCCTTTTGTCTGCTTTGGCGACTGTCATGGGCATTGTCGTCCTGCGGCAGATACCATCGATGATCGAGGTGGGAGGCATCGCTTTGGTCGTCGCCGGTGTGGCGCTGCACCGACCGGATGCCGGCTGCCGATAATCGCCTTGGGCAGCAGCCGGGCTGGAACCCCACTCATGCGCTGCCTGCCGGCGCTGGTAACCTGCTCTAAAGACGACATTTCCGCACAATCTCATGACGTAAAAATGATGGTGCGGGCAGACTTGTCAGTCTTATATTACAATTTTATGACACATACGGTGTGCCGTGTGGCGTTCTGATGCGATTTCCGCGTAACGCCGCCGCCGGCCATCGCATCTCGAGGCCAAGATGATTTTTTTGCTCCACCTCTTCGGCGCAGCGGCGTTGCTGCTCTGGGGCTTGCGCATGGTTCGCACCGGCATTCTGCGTGCCTATGGCAGCCAATTGCGCCATTTTCTCAGCAATGCCATGGCCAATCGCTTCAGCGCCATGGGGACGGGTCTGCTCGTCGCCTTGCTGCTGCAATCGAGCAGTGCGACGGGTCTGGTCGCCTCATCTTTCGCGTCGCGCGGCCTTTTTACCACGGCATCCGCTTTGGCCATCATGCTGGGTGCCGATATCGGGACCAGTCTGGTGGCCCAGGCCTATTCACTGCCGCTGCAATGGCTCTCGCCGCTGGCCATCCTGGTCGGCTGGATCATGTTCAACAAGCTGCAGGACACCCGTTTGAAGGATACCGGCCGCGCCGTGGTTGGCCTTGGCATCGCCTTGCTTGGACTGCGGCTGCTGACCGAGGCGGCGGAACCGCTCCGCGATGCGCAATTGCTGCCTGAAATCATGCAGACCATGCAGAGCGCACCGGTTTTCGGCGTCATTCTGGGTGCCATTCTGACCGTGCTGTCGACCTCGAGCCTGGCGGTGGTGCTGCTGACGGCGTCCTTTGTCACGACCAATCTGGTACCGATCGATCTCGCTTTCGCCATTGTGCTGGGGGCCAATCTCGGTTCGGATATCATGCCGATCATGGCAAACTGGTCGCAGCCGCCGGAGGCGCGACGCGTCCCGTTCGGCAATATGACGTTCCGCCTGAGCGCGGTGATCATCGCGCTGCCGCTCATACCGCTCGTACAGCCATATCTGCAGCACTTTCAGGCGGACGGGCTGCGACAGGTCTTGAACTTTCACGTGGTCTTCAATCTGGCGATGGCCGTCATCGGGATCTGGCTGGTCGGCCCGGTATCGCGGCTGATGATACAATTGCTGCCGGAACAGAACCGACCGGACGATCCGTCAAAGCCGCGTTATCTCAATCCCAACAGCCTGGAAACGCCATCGGACGCCTTGGCCAATGCCGGCCGCGAAGCATTGCGCATGGGCGATCTGCTCTGCCAGATGCTGAAAATGTCGCTGAGTGTCTTCCGCAGCAATGACCGCAAGATGATCAAGAGCGTGGCTGAGTTTGACAATCACATCGACCGGCTGAATGAGGCGATCAAACTCTACCTCACCCGGATCAGTCGCGATATGATGAACGAACGAGACCAGCGACGAGTCATCGATCTCATCTCCTTCATCACCAATCTGGAACATATCGGCGATATTCTGGATAAGAGCCTGATGGAACTGGCCGCCAAAAAGGTCAAGCACGGTCTCAAATTCTCGCAGGAAGGATCGCATGAGATCGACGAAATACATCAGCGCCTGAACGAAAATCTGGATCTCGCCATGAATGTCTTCATGTCGAGCGATCTGGACATGGCGCGTCGTCTCTTCGCCGAAAAGCAGATCTTCCGCGAGCTGGAGAAAACGGCGGCGGAGAATCACCTCGAGCGTCTGCGCAGCGGCCGTATCGAGAGCATCGCGACCAGCGGCCTGCATCTCGATATCCTGCGCGACTTGAAGCGCATCAACAGCCATTTGGCGCTGGTGGCTCAGCCGATTCTGGAAGCTGCTGGCGAGTTGAATCCGTCGCGCCTTCGCTGACCGCTACTGGCCACAGCCATCCATCAACCCATCCAGCACTTTATTGGCGCCTGCCAAGGGGATGTCGCCGCGCCAGCCAAGAGTAAAAAACGACAATTGCGCGCGCTGCTCACCGGCCGCATCGGCTGCCCGGAGGTGATCGACAAAATCCTGGAACTGCAGGCGTTGATTGAAATCCGCAGCCTCAAAGATGAAATTGCCATTGAGCGTACTCATGGCGAAGTCCTGACGATAGTCGTTCACGGCGAAGCGCAGATTATATTTGGTCTTGCCGTCATAGAAGCCGTTCTGCAAGGCCTGGATATGGACCACCAAACGCGGCTTCGCTTCGGGTGTCGAGGCTGGACAGGCGATGGCGACGACATCACTGACGCCGGTGCTGACGCTACCGGCTTTGACGCCTTTCTTATCGGCGCGCTGCCAAAGATCGTCGTCATCAGCCGCAGCCATATGTGTAACGAAGCCGGCCGTGACGGCGAGGCATATGATGGAGGCGATGGTGAAGCGAAGCACGAATTCTCCCCTGTCTTGCTTATTCTAAGATGACGTCATTCAGCGACCGCCCTTATTGTCGGCGAGGCTGTCCCGTACGATATCGAGGAAGGCCTTGACCAGCGGTGTTGCCTTGCGATCGTTCAGGCAGGCGACATATTCCGTCGATCGTATGCGCTCGCCGGCAAACTCGATGGCTTTCAGGCGGACATCGTCCCCGAATTCCGACTGGGCGACAATACCGATGCCAAGGCCGGCTGCCACTGCTTCGCGGATCGCTTCGCGGCTGCCGATTTCCAGGATCTCGCCCACAGCGATGCCGGCCGCGGCGACCGCGGCCTCGAAAGTCCGGCGGGTGGTCGATGAGGTTTCGCGCAACACCAGTCGCTTGCCGGCAATATCGGCAAGATCGATCTGCTTCTTGCCGGCCCAGGGATGCGCCCGGTCGACGAAAGCGATCAGGTAGTCCTGGCGGAAGGGCAGGCTGAAGATTCGCGGATCAGCCGGGACATTGGCGGCGATGGCGACATCGCAACGCTGATCCAGCAGATCCGACAGCAATTTCTCCGAATTGCCGATCGACATGGAGAGGCGCAGGCTGGGATAGCGTCGGTGGAAGGCAGCCAGAAACGGCACCGAGTGGTAAGGGGCGTCGGCGCCGACCCGCAAATGGCCGCGCTTCAATCCGCGGGCGGCGGTCAGGACCTGTTCCGCTTCCAGCTCCAGGCTGAACATGCGAAACGTGATGTCGAACAGGTTGCGGCCTATATCGGTCAGCTCGATCTTGCGCTTGCGGCGGTCGAACAGCCGCACGCCGAACTGATCTTCCAACGCCTTGACCTGCCCGGACAAAGTCGGCTGGGTCACGTTCAAGGCATCGGCAGCCTTGGTGAAACTGCCCTCGCTGGCGACCGCGTGGAAGGCCCGGAGCTGACTGTGGTTCATAGATGTCATCTATGCTTCATATAGCAAATAGCGATTTGAATTATGCTACCGCTCCGGTCCACACTGCAAGTTGTTCGTATCGCCGGGTTTTCTCTAATGGCAGCACCCGCGATCTTTTACATAAAAAGGCAGTTTCATGGCCCAGGATCCCTGGCTTCTGACTCCCGGCCCGCTGACCACATCGCTCTCGGTAAAGCAGGCGATGTTGCATGATTGGGGCTCCCGGGATGCCGGCTTTATCAGCATCAATGACGAGATGCGGATGCGTCTTGTGGCCATGATCAACGGTGCAGGGGTGTTCACCACGGTGCCGATGCAAGGCAGTGGTACCTTCGCGGTGGAGGCCATGCTGGCGACTTTCGTCGGTCCCCAGGACAAGCTGCTGATCCTGATCAATGGCGCCTATGGCAAGCGGATGGCCAAGATCTGCGACTATGCCCGGCGTAACTATAGCGTGCTGGAATGGGCCGAGGACCAGCCGGTCAATCCGCAGCAAGTCGCGGAGGCGCTGGCCGGGGATAGCGCCATCACCCATGTCGCCGTGGTCCATTGCGAAACCACCTCCGGCGTCCTCAATCCGATTGCGCAGGTGGCCGAGATTGTCGCCAAAGCGGGCCGACGGTTGCTGATCGATTCCATGAGCGCCTTCGGTGCCCTGCCGGTCGATAGCCGTGCGATTACTTTTGACGCCGTCGCTGCCTCATCGAACAAATGTATCGAGGGTGTGCCCGGCCTCGGCTTCGTGCTGTGCCGGGAAAGCGCGCTGACTTCTTGTAGGGGCAACGCCCATGCCTTGGTACTCGATCTTTATGATCAATGGCAGGTCATAGAGAAGACCAAACAATATCGTTTCACGCCGCCGATTCATTGCATCGTCGCCTTCCATCAGGCGTTGAATGAGCATGCTCAGGAAGGCGGCGTCGCCGGTCGCGGGGCTCGCTACCGTGCCAATTGCAGGATTCTGGTCGACGGCATGCGCGGGCTTGGTTTCGAGACCTTGCTGCCGGATCATCTGCAGGCACCGATCATCGTCACCTTCCATATGCCGGCGGATCCGAAATTCAATTTCCAAGTTTTCTACGACAAGTTGCGGGCCCGCAACTACGTCATCTATCCCGGCAAGTTGACGGTCGCCGATAGTTTCCGCATCGGCTGCATCGGCCGCCTGGGCGACGCCGAGATGCAGGGTGCGATCGCGGCGGTGAAGACGGTCCTGGCGGAAATGGGCGTCAAATCAGGTGCGCCGCGGCAACTCGCTGCCTCGGCGGAATGAAGGAGAAAACCATGTCGGCCAATCGCAATCCCCTGATCGTCAACGGCAAGGCCTATGCCTGGCCGGGTGCCCCTGTCGTCGTCGTCTGCGTCGATGGCTGCGAACCGGACTATCTCACCGATGCGATGCAAGCCGGCGTGATGCCCTGGCTGAGTGCCGCCGTGAAGGCCGGCAGCCGAATGGTGGGCGATTGCGTGGTGCCGAGCTTCACCAATCCCAATAACCTTTCCATCGTGACGGGCACGCCGCCCGCCGTGCATGGTATCTGCGGCAATTACCTCTATGACCGCGAAAGCGGTACCGAGGTGATGATGAACGATCCGAAATTCCTGCGGGCCGAAACAATTTTGGCAGCCTTTTCGAAAGCCGGTGCCAAAGTGGCCGTGGTCACGGCCAAGGACAAGCTCCGGAAGCTGCTGGGCAAGGGAATGGAGATCGGTATCGGCAAGGGGATTTGCTTCTCGTCGGAAAAGTCCGACCAGACGACGGCGGATGAGCACGGCATCGACAATGCCCAGGCCTGGCTCGGCCGGCCGCTGCCATCGGTCTATAGCGCAGATCTCAGCGAATTCGTCTTCGCGGCCGGCGTCAAGCTGATGCGCGAGAAGAAGCCGGACATCATGTATCTGTCGACGACCGATTACATCCAGCACAAATACGCGCCGGGCAATGAGGTCGCAAACGACTTCTATGAGATGATGGACGGCTATCTCGGCGAATTGGAAAAGATGGGCTGCATCATCGTCCTGACAGCGGATCACGGCATGAATGCCAAGCATGACGCGGCCGGCAAGCCGCAGGTGATCTATCTGCAGGATGTGCTGGATGGATGGATCGGTGAAGGCAAGGCGCGGGTCATCCTGCCGATTACCGATCCCTATGTGGTGCATCACGGTGCGCTCGGTTCCTTTGCCACGGTCTATCTGCCGCAGGACGTCGATCAGGCGGCGGTCATCGAGCGTATCGCGGCGATCAAGGGGATGGAACTGGCCGTCGACCGGAAAACCGGTTGTGCCCGTTTTGAGCTGCCGGAAGATCGGCTGGGTGACGTCATCGTGGTTTCGACCAAGAATGTCGTCATCGGGACCTCGGTCAATCGCCACGACCTCAGCGCGCTCACTTTGCCGCTGCGGTCCCATGGCGGCATGACGGAACAGCAGGTGCCGGTCATCGTCAACCGCAAGCTGAAAGCATTGCCGGCTGGCTATCGGCTGCGCAATTTCAGCGCTTTCGATCTGGCGTTGAACTATGTGGCCGATGGGGCGATGCCGCTGTCGAAGGCCGGTTGAAGGGAGAGGGCAGATCAACATGGGTATCGTCATCCGCAAGGAAACCATGCGTACCGTCGCCCATACCGGTTCCGGTGAGCGATCATTCGATGTCTGCAATCCCTATACCGGACAGGTCATCGGATCGTGCCCCAAGGCCAGCATCGCCGATGTGCAACAGGCGTTTCAGTCAGCGAAGAACTACAAGGCAACGCTCAGTCGCGCCGACCGCTCCAGCATCCTGCGCAAGACCGCCGATTTGCTGGTGGCGCGCAAGCAGGAGATCGCCGAACTGATCACGGCGGAATCCGGCTTGTGCCTGAAGGATACGATTTATGAGGTCGGCCGGGCCTATGACGTCTTTTTCCTGTCATCGACGGCGGTCATCAAGGATGACGGTGAAATCTTCTCCTGCGATATCACGCCGCACGGCAAGAAGCGCCGCATCTATACCCAGCGCGATCCGCTGCTGGGGGCCATTTCCGCGATCACGCCCTTCAATCATCCGCTGAATCAGGTCGCGCATAAAATCGCACCGTCGATTGCTACAAACAACCGCATGGTGCTGAAGCCATCGGAAAAGACGCCGCTGACGGCCTTGCTGCTGGCCGATGTGCTCTATGAAGCCGGATTGCCGCGCGAGATGTTCCAGATCATTACCGGCGATCCTGCGGAAATCGCTGATACCATGCTGACCGATCCGAATGTCGATTTGATCACCTTCACCGGTGGCGTCAAGGTCGGCAAATATATCGCCGACCATATGGGTTATCGCCGGGCCGTTCTGGAACTGGGCGGCAATGATCCGCTGATCGTCATGGAAGATGCCGATCTCGACGAAGCCAGTAACCTGGCAGTCTATGGTTCCTACAAGAATTCCGGTCAGCGTTGCACGGCGGTCAAGCGGATGATCATCCATGAGGCAGTGGCGGATCGTTTCGTCGAGCTGCTGGTCGAAAAGACCGGGAAGATCAGATATGGTGATCCCATGGATCCCGATGTCGATATGGGGACCGTCATCGACGAGGCCTCGGCACGGTATTGCGAAGACATGGTCAATGACGCCGTCAAGCGCGGTGCCAAGCTGCTGCAGGGCAATATCCGCAAGGGCGCGCTTTATTCGCCGACCGTGGTCGACCATGTCGCTTTCGATGCGCCCTTGGTGAAGTGGGAATGTTTCGGCCCGGTCTCGCCGGTCATTCGCGTGAAGAACATCGATCAGGCGATCCAGGTGTCGAATTCGACCAGCTATGGCCTGTCATCCGGCATCTGCACCAATCGGTTGGATTACATCACCCGCTTCGTGCGCGAACTCGAAGTCGGCACGGTCAATGTGCGTGAGGTCCCGGGTTATCGGATCGAGATGTCGCCCTTCGGCGGCATCAAGGATTCGGGCCTAGGTTACAAGGAAGGCGTCATCGAAGCGATGAAAGGCTTCACCAATGTGAAGACCTATTCCTTGCCCTGGAATTGACGCCGGTTTTTGGAGAACTTGGATCATGTCGAATTCATTGTTGTCAGCGTCGATTGCGGGCGATGTCGTTCAGATCGCCTGGCAGGACGGACGGAAAACTGTTTTTCCGTCGATCTGGCTGCGTGACAATTGCCGCTGTCCGAAATGCCGCCATGCCAATGGCCAGCGTCTGTTCGAGATCACGGACTTGCCGGATGATTTGGCCTTGAAGCAGGCCGGCATCCAGAACGGCAGGCTGCATCTCGTCTGGGCCCCGGATGATCACGCCAGCGAGTTTTCGGCGGAATGGCTGGCGGCGCATGAGCTTGGCGCCGAAGCCCGCGCGACGCGCCACGAGAAGCCGGTCTTGTGGGACAAGTCTCTGATCGGCAATCTGCCCGTGTCTGATTGGCCGAGCCTGCAGCAGGACCCTGCAACGGAGGTTGCCTGGCTCGACAAATATGCGGCCTATGGCTTTGGCCTGTTGCGCAATGTGCCGACCCGGCCCGGCATGGTCGAGACGGTCGGCAATCATCTCGGCTTCGTGCGGGTCACCAATTACGGCAATCTGTTCGATGTGATCTCGGTGCCGAATCCCAATAATCTCGCCTATACGGCGGTCGGCCTCGGCGTGCATAGCGACAACCCGTACCGCGAGCCGACGCCGGGCGTACAGCTGCTGCATTGCCTGGAATCGAATGCCCCCGGCGGCGACACATTGCTGGTCGACGGCTTCAATGCGGCCGGGATCTTGCGCCGGGAAGACCCGGCCGCTTTCGATATTCTCAGCCGCGTGCCGCTGAATTTCCGCTTCCGCGATGCCAAAGCCGATCTGCAGGCACGCATGTCGTTGATCAAGGTCGATTTCGACGGGGCGGTGAAGGAAGTGCATTTCAACAACAGATCGGCCGACATATTGGATGTGCCGGTCGAGCTGGTGACGCCCTGGTATGCGGCGTATCGCAAGTTTGCCGAGCTTCTGAAGCGGCCGGAGCTGGAACTGATCTTCCGCCTGGGACCCGGCGATCTCGTCGTCATGATGAATGAGCGGGCGCTACATGGCCGTACCGCTTTCGATCCCAGCCGAGGCAGCCGCCATCTGCAGGGTTGCTATATCGACAAGGACGGGATCGAAAGCCGCCGCCGTGTGCTGCGGCGTCAGCTTGGTCTGGCAGAAGGATTGGCGGCATGAATGCGGAGCAGAAAGTTGCCGTGATGGGCGCCATCACCCAAGCCTTCGCCAAGCGCGGACATGAGGGCTATGGGGAGGGCGTGACGCAGCTGGATCACGCCTTGCAATGTGCTTTTTGCGCGGAACGTGACGGCGCATCGCCGGCGTTGATCGCCGCCACCTTGCTGCATGATATCGGCCATATGTTGCACGAACTCCCCGAAGACATCGCCGACCAAGGCGTCGATACCCAGCATGAATCGTTGGGTTCGGCCTGGCTGTCGCAATATTTCGGGCCGGAGGTGACGGAGCCGGTGCGGCTGCATGTCGAAGCCAAACGCTATCTCGCGGCGGTCGAGCCGGGCTATTACGACCGGCTGTCGGCAGCCTCCATTCTCAGCTTGAAGCTGCAGGGTGGCGTTCTGGATCAGGCTCAGGCAAAGGAATTCGAGCAGCGGCCTTTCGCCGAGGAGGCGGTGAAACTGCGACACTGGGACGAGGAAGGCAAGGAGGTCGGTATGAAGACGCCCGACCTCACGCATTTCTATCGCTATGTCGAGGCAAGCCTTCTCTAAGGCATCATCGCAGGAACTCTACGACGTCCTTATTGAACGTGTCCGGTGCCTCCATATGTGGCACATGCCCGACATTGGGCACGACGACCAGCTTGCAGTTGCTGACCTCGGCACATGCCTGTTTTGCCATCACGGGAAAGTTGCCCATCCGGCTCGCCAATTCGGGCGGGGCATATTGCCGGAGCGGTGCCGATCGGTCGGCTTCGCCGACGACGATCAGGACCGGCATCTGCAGAAGGCGATATTCGTAACGAACGGGCTGCCGGTAGATCATCTGGTATGTCAGCGCGACTGCCATGGCATAGCGATCGAACTCGCCGCTGAGGCCAATCCGGGCGCGCCATTCCACGAAAGGCTCATACTGGGCAGCGGGCAGGACGGGGAAGTAGCGCTTGATGAAGGCCCGGTACTGCTCGACCGTCTGGTGCCGTTCGGCCTCGAATAGGGTTTCCGTCGTCTGGGGCGGGACATAGAGGCGGTAATCCTCCAGCCCGATCGGATCTTCCAGCACCAAATGCTTGACGCGGCTGGCATAGGTGCGGGCAAAGCGGACCGCCAGCATGCCGCCCGTCGAATGCCCGATCACATCCACATCATGCACACCGAGTTTGTCGAGAAGCCGGGCTGTGTTGTCCGCCAGCAAATCGAAGGTGTAATCGATCTTCGGCTTTGACGATTTATTGAAACCGATCTGGTCCGGGACAATGACGCGATAGCCCGCCGCCGCCAGTGCCTGAATGACATTCTTCCAATAGGAACTGTCGAAATTTTTGCCGTGCAGCAGCAATACCGTGCGGCCGTTCGGTGTCTGCGTCGGGGCGATATCCATATAGGCCATGCGGAGTTGCTGCCCATCGATCTCCAACGGGAAGAACTGGACCGGATAGGGGTAAGGCCATGAGTCGAGGCCGATGCCAAGTGCTTGCGTGTAAGTTGGGCCCGGAATGCCCGCTGACTGAGCCCAGGCCAGCGTACCGGTGAAGCTTGCGGCCGACAGACAGAGCGCAAAGATCGCGCGATGAGTTTTTCTCAAGACCGGCTCCTGATGGATTGGTGAGACGTGACGATGAGCGGGGGGGCAAAACTGCGGTTACGAGCTTCCGCCGGGAACAGTCAGTCCAGCTCGTTGGTGACCGCCGCGATCACCGCAGCCGGTGCCTCACGGGGGAGAAAATGTCCGGCAATCGGAATGACGCGGCGGGTAAAGGAGCCGGTGAAGAAACGGTGGGCATCTTCGGATTCGGCGGGGAGATCGACACCATCACAGGCGCCTTGTAACACGACCGTCGGCACGGCGATTTTCGGCTGTTGGGCCAATTGCTGTTCGATCGCTTCCAAGGCCGGATCGCCAGGTGCGGCCTTGAAGCGGTGCCGATATGAATGAATAACGACCTCGACAAAATCCGGATTATCGAAAGCGGCGGCAGTGCGATCGAAGGTAGCGTCATCGAACTGCCAGTTGGGCGACCAGAGGCGCCACAGCATGCGGCACAAGTCGCGGCGATTCGCGGTGAGGCCATTACGGCCGCGTTCGGTGTTGAAATACCATTGGTACCAGTAGCGATGCTCCAGATCCGCAGATTCAGGCCGATGCGATTCCGGGATGTTCTGGATGTTATAGCCGCCGATCGAGACCAGCCGCTCGACCCGGTCCGGCCAGAGCGCCGCGACGATGCAGCAGGCCCGGCCACCCCAATCATAGCCGACCAGGATCGCCCGGTTGATGTTCAGGGCATTCATGAAATCGAGGAGATCCTGGCCCAAGGCAGCCTGCTGACCGGAACGGGGCGTTTCATCTTTGCGGAAGCGCGTCGGCCCATAACCGCGCAGATAGGGCGTGAAAAGATGATAGCCATTGGCGGCAAGATCGGTCACGACGCCATCCCAGATACGCGGATCGTCGGGAAAGCCGTGCATCAGGATGACGGTTTTGCCGTCGGCCGGACCGGCTTCCTCGTAAGCAATTTCCAGAGTCTCGGTGCGAATTCGTTTGATGGGCGACAGGGCGGTCATTCCAAACTCCTGATCAGGCATACGAGGAGGCAGGGGTATCTCTCGTCGCCAATTAAATCTTAAGTTTTTGCCCCTATACAGCGGAATATCCTGTGGCTATAGGCGTCGGCCGATTTACCTTGATAGCAGTTTCAAGATTACCGTTTCCAGCTACCGAGCCGAAATCGTGGCTGTCCCGTCATCGCGGCGAGTGCCTGCTTCTGGTCGTGGCGCTCACGGTCTTCGTATCGATCTGGTGGAACCTTCAGCATTCGGGCCCGCAGCAGCAAGACGTGGTCCGTGCGGTCGATCGGTACATTGCGCAGCTACGCGCGGTTGAATCGAGAAAAACCGGGTCGCTGCGCAAGGAAATGCAGGTGGCTGTTTTGTCTCCCCATCTACGTGACTTGCAGATTTCCGACCGGCGCCGGTTTCCCGGCTACTGGTCAATTGATGCCGTGATGCGATTAGAACGGCCGTTGGTCCTGCCGATCGATGTTTCCGTCCGTCTCCGAGTCACGCGGCGCAATGATCGCTGGGTTATCTTGGACGCGCAGGATCTGAGCAGTCATGTGGTTGAAAATAAAACAGGTCTAATATCCAAGTAATTTTATCAAAATCAGCGTGATGTCCAAAATTCTTCCTAATCTATATTAAAAGCTTAGATGAAAGATTGGCGTAACTTCCTCCTTGATCCAATACCAATATTGTCAGTTCAAAAAAGTTCGGGCCTAATACATTTCAGTGTGCCGGAGAAGCGGGGGCGAAGACCGGCGCCGTCTGTCAAAAGGGATGCGGCGTGATGATGATGTCTTTGGCTGGCGTAATGGTCTGGTGGGGCATGCGAGCTGGCGCCCCGAGCCCCGAAGAAGTTGCCGAGGCTCTCCAGCTCCACGCATCAACTGCCGATATGACCGATCTCGCCTCGACGGCAACGGCAACTCAGATGTTGCTGGCCGATTTGGCGGCTCATTTCAGCCATATCCGCATTTTAGGCGCCAAAGCGGTCGACGATCACTGGCAGGTCGATACGATGGTCCGCATCCAAACGCGCCGGACGGTACCGACCGATTTGAAAATCCAGTTTCAGCTGCGGCAGCTGGATGCCGACTGGACCATTTCCGCGGCAAAATTGCTCCAGGCCTGATTTACGCCCCCTGGATTTACGCCCCTTGGGCTAAACCGATTTAGCTGAGGAAGCTTATCGCGCCGCCCGCTTCTGAATCGGGGTCGCATGTGCGCTGCATCTGGCACAAATCCCCTCGATCTCGATGGTCAGCCTGGACAGGCTGAAGCCCTGGTCCTGAGCGCAACTGGTCGCGGCCTGGACGATCCGTTTATCGGCGACCTCAACGGCCTGATGACAAGCAGTGCAAATCAGGAACTGGCTGATATGCCGATCTTCGGGATGGTCGCAGCCAATGAAGGCATTCAGCGATTCCAGCCGATGGACGAGACCTTGTTCCAACAGGAAATCCAGCGCGCGATAGACGGTAGGCGGCGCTGCCGAGCGGTCATTTACCTTCAACTGGTCGAGAATTGCATAGGCGCCGATCGGGGCATGGCTGTGCCAAACCAGCTCCAGCACCCGCCGCCGGATCGCGGTCAGGCGGACGCCGCGCTGCTCGCAGAGGGTCTCCGCACGCCGGAGCGCATCGACGATGCAATTGCTGTGATCATGCGGCGCATGAGCGCCTGTCAGAGGCAGTGAATCAGCTTTCATGGCGCCACTATAGCGTGTCGGTTTCAAAGACTACATATGTGAGATATTTTAACACGTGTGTGAAATAACATTTCACAGTGTAAAATGTCGTTGACGCTACCCAGCGCCATCACATATGACACTCCGTATATAAGGCAAGTGTTTCTCTGCCTTGCGAATTTACCGCGAGTAAGTGTGAAATAGATGCGTGCATTTCCGCTGTTTATCAAGCTCAAGGATAGGCCGGTTCTGCTGGTGGGCGGCGGGGACGCCGCAGCGGCGAAGCTGCGCAGCACGCTCTCGGTCAGTTCGCGCGGCGAGAACGATGCCGGCTCCAGGCTCAGCTGGCCCGATTCGATCTTGGACACATCCAGCACATCGCTGATCAGTTGCAGCAGCACCGACGAAGAACTCTCGATGGTGCGCAGGTACTGCGACTGGCGCGCATCCAGGGGCGTGCGGCCAAGCAGCTCCAGCGTGCCAAGCACTCCGTACAGCGGTGTGCGGATCTCATGGCTCATGGTCGCCAGGAACGCGCTCTTGGCCTGGTTGGCGGCGTCGGCCGCCTGCCGTGCCGAGGACAGCGCTGCCTGCGCCTGGCGATGGCGTGAGATGTCATGGAACACGCACAGCAGCACGTCGTCATCCTGGTAGCGGCAGGCGGCATGCAGTACCTGCAGCTGGCGACCGTCGCGTGCGGTGAACTCCAGCCCGCGACCGCGTTCGCCGGCATGCCCGCGCCACGGTGCCTGCCAATCGCTGTCCGTGCCTTCCTCGCCCAGCCAGTCGCGCAGCAGCTGGTTGGACAGCAGCAGCTGACGGTCGCTGCGGCGCAGGACACAGATGCCGACTGGCGCCAGGTCGATCACCGTGGAACTGAAATCCAGGCTTTCCAGAAGGCGCCGGTGCTGCAGCAGCGCCGGCTGGATCAACTGGCGGTCGACACGATGCCGCAGCAGGCGCAGCGCGATGCCCGCCAGCAACAGCAGTGCACCGCTGATCAGCAGCGAGGTCGCCATATCGCCGAGCAGCAGGCGTGGAGGCAGGTGATAGACCAGCCGCCAGCCGTCATTGCCTACGCCCTTCACCAGGGCCACGCCGCGTGGCAGGCCTGTGCTCCAGAGCACGCCGAAACTGTCGTCCTGGCGCTGCTGCAGTGCTTTCCAGCCTGCGCTGTCCAGGCGCGGCGCCAGGCTCGACAGGGCGGGC